>Ga0075421_100006614_pt1 | contig 14165 bp, 22 predicted proteins | sample SoiMetdeltSBSDD5_FD_75292 | JGI IMG/M metagenome (GOLD analysis project Ga0075421, IMG submission 75292) | Bulk soil microbial communities from a Populus tree surrounding site in Tennessee, USA - Soil MetaG P. deltoides SBSDD5 | ecosystem: Environmental > Terrestrial > Soil > Tree plantation...
GCTTTGGTGTTCATGGGAGCATCCCCGTATTCACTGTCATGTATCTCGACCCGCGCCGGAGGTACAAAGCCGGTGCCGGCGCCATGGCTTGGTGGCTACAGCCTCGAATCCTGATAGACCGGCAATCGGTCATTCCGAGGTGCTGCGTCGTGCAGCTACTTCGGCGGCAGCGTGATCACGAAGCGAAGGGCTGTCGCAACCCACCGGCCAACGGCTTCGTCCGATGAGTAGCCAGGTGGGTCGACGGTCACGTACCCGGGCATTGCCCGGCCGGTGAATCGCATCTCTCTTGCGTGAGGCTGCCGGAGAGCGTCTTCGTATTGGTCGCGCCCGACGCGGACCATGAGGTGGTCAGCTCCGACGGCGCAGAGCATGTTACCGGAGACCATGAATGCGAGCCCGCCGAACATGCGGCGCTCGGAGACGTCGTTCCGCGATGCGAGGAGCTCGCGGACCCGTCGTGCCGCCTCTTCATTGGCTGCCACGCAACCGATGTTCATTGCCCTTGTGGCGGTTGCCAGAGCTCAACCTTGTTGCCCTCTGGATCCATGACCCATCCGAATTTGCCGTACTCCGAGTCGTCGGCCTTCTCGAGCACATGGCAACCTTCCTCGCGCAGTGCTTCGAGAAGTGCTGCCAGATCTTCGACTCGATAGTTGACCATGAAGGTCGACTTGCTCGGAGCGAAGTGCTTGCCGTCCGCTGGACCGATCGACCAGGCCGTGGTTCCCTTGGTCGGGTTGCCTTCGGAGTCAACCCAGTCGAAAGCTGCTCCACCCCAGGGCTGAACGTCGATCCCGAGGTGCTTCTTGTACCAATCGCACAGGGCCTTGGGATCCTTGGCGCTCATGAAGATGCCGCCAATGCCCGTGACTCGTCGCATTCGAACCTCCGATGTTGGCTGAGTGTGAAAGGCGCTTCCGACGCTTGGCGGCCATTGAGTTCAACGTCCACTGGGAGGACGGGTTAGGCGTAACGCCGAGAATGCTGCGCCCCCCGTTCACCGGAGGCGACCAAAGAACAAGACATAGCCATCGGCATCCTCGATCTCGAAGCCACGCAGGCCGTCATCGGTGTCGTTGAGTGGCTCGAAGAACGCGACATTGCGCGAAGCGAATTCAGCAGCCAAGGCGTCGGGGTCCGGGGAGTAGACAAAGGCGTCCCACCGCGCGATGCCCTTCTTGATATCTCGCGTGCGGTTTGGCACCGGATCCACGCCGACGTCTTTCAGGAGGATCTGCGCACCGCCCCTTCGAACGATGCCGAAGAAGATGTCGTCAGGTGAGGGCCCCTGGAAGGTGATAGTGAATCCGAGACGATCTGTGTAGAACGATAGAGATGTCGGCACGTGCCGGACGATGAAGAAGGGCGATATTGCGGAGACCTCTGCTTGCTGCATGTGGACCTCGCGGCTGGTGGGGCAACGACGATACTCTTCTGCGGGCGTTCGGTGGCCACGGCGGGGACCGTGACGCCAACGGCGTATGAGTTCACCGACAATACGCGAGCGAACGCCCGTGTATTGTCCGCTGCAGCGAGGCGCTAGGCATCAAGGCGCCTACGGCTCGTAACGTCGCAGCCACTCATTCCGCTCGACGGGGTGACAGTCGGGGCGCGCAGCGAGACGATCAAACCACTCCGTGCGGGAAGGGTAGACGACCCAGTGGCCTTCAGACGGCTGCACAATCACAAGGCCCCTGAGACTGTCGACTTGGTCGAGAAACGGCACTGAGCCCCAGTCGGCTTCGGCGAGTTGACCGACGATCGGCTCGACCCAGTGGGACTCGGCGTCGAACCCAATGAGCCAAGACCACTCGTCGAAGAAGACGAGTTTCTCGATGAGCGCTGGCAGCGTCCCCTGGCGCCAGACCACCATGGAAGTGTCCACGATGGAAGCGATGTGAAGGAGGTTGGGCTCGATCGGTACCGATTCACCGGGACCTTCCCACAGCCATGCGCTGTCCCAGGGGGTGCATTGGAAGCTGGTCAGCCAGTGTAGCGACGCCCAGTCTGCTGCGATTCCCGAAAAGACGCTGGCGAACGGCTCCTCGCTGTCGATGTGTAGGGCACGCATGCTACCGGCCGATGCCTAGCGGCGTACGAGCTCAGCGTCCGCTGCAATGAGGGGTTGGGCGTCACTCTGAACGGCGGCGAAACTGGCGATTGCCTTGGCAGCGATCGCTGGGTGCGTGAGGAGCAGGAGATGCGGACCTGGGATGTCGACTATCTGTGCGGTTGGCGCAGAACGCTTGATGGCGGCAGCGTTGCGCCGGGGCACGACAGCGTCACGAGTTCCGGCAAGGTACAGGATGGGCACCTTGCAGTTCTTGGCGAGATCGGTATGGGGCAGCCGAAGCACTTGACGAGTGCGCTTGGCGAGGGCGGCAGGGCCTGCCTGTGCATGTGCCTCGGCGAGCTGCCGACGCATGACGGGATTGGAGTAGCCGCCGAGCAGCGCTTTGGCTTGTGAGAAGAAGGGAAAGGCGCGGAACAGAGGAGGCGTTGCGATCGGCGCGAGCCAACCTAGGGCGGGATGTGGATTCGATTCGAAGGACGCACAGAGGATGACGCCGCGTAAGTTTGACGGCGGGCTTGCAGCGACCATGAGCGCCAGCGGGCCGGAGAAGGACCAACCGAGAAGGAGGAACGTTTCCGCCTTCGGGAGAGCCGGTCGGACATGAGTGAGAAGCTTGTCGTAGGTTTGGTCACCCTCGCTCGGGTAGGAGAGTGCGTGGGCAGTCAGCGCGCTGGGTAGCTCGTTGATCAGGGGCTCGAAGAGCTGGCCGCTGCCGTCGAGGCCTGGCAGCAGGATCAGTAGCATTGCTTGAAGATCACCGCCGGCTCCGAGTGACGCCTAAAGGCCATTGAGCTCAGTGTCCGCTGCTTTCACCAAGCGCTGACCATGACCAGCAGCCTGGTCGAATGGTCTGGCTGGAGGGTGTAGACCGCCCGAGCCGAAATCGTCGTTGCGCCGTCTTGGGCGAAGAAGTCGCAGGACCCAAAGCTCGGTGGAGCGGAATCGGTCGGATCGCCACCGCCCAAGATCGCTTCCTTGGCTCCGCCGTCGCGATGGTCAAGCTCCGCTCGGAGAAGGCCGCAGAACCTCTTGGCGAAGCCGACGCTCTCTTCTGGAGTGACGGTGAGCGGCTCGGAAATCGAGCTGCATAGCGATTTATCCGCGAGATCGGCAGTATGAGCATACCCAGGTATTCCTTTGGAGCTGGCTGCAAACGACTGAGGTGCTGCCGCGCGGAGGAGACTATCCAGCGGGAGGCCAGCGCAGAGCTCTAGGGTGGCACTGTCTGAAGGCGCGGCCGGAGTTGCATAGATCAGAAGGGCGGCGCCAGCGACCAGAACAGCGGCCTTTCGCATATGGAGTCTCCTTCGGTTGTCCGTGTGCGCAGAGACCTTCGAGCCGATCCGGCGCGTTCCGCCCTGTCATAAGTCACAGGAGGTGACCGTGTCGCCGAACGGCGTGAGAGTTTAGCGTCCGGTGCAACGAGGTGTTAGCCGTCAGGTCGCCCAGGTTCGCGGGTTCTTGACTCTAACTAGAACGCATCGAAGCAGTCGTAGTTGTGCTGACGTGCAATGCGGTTGCCCCGGAAGAGAAGAAAAACCGCGAATCGGGCAGTCATCGAGCTGCCAGGCTTGAGGTTACCGAAAGGCACCAGAACCTTCGCAGTCCACCGAACCTCGAGAGCCACACGTTCGTCCTGTACTACAGCCTCGAGGACTTCATAGCGCTGGCTCTCGACTGCCTTGGAGCCCCGATCAGCTGCCGCCCGCATGTCCTCAAGAGTCCTACGAGCGCCATTGGGGACGAGGCGGTTAGGGAACTCTTCCTGCACGCAGTCGGACGTCAAGAAGAGAGAGACCTCCTCAAAGGGGGCGCCTCGTTCGATCGCCGCGAGATAGTCCTTCGCTCTCTGGATGAGGTCGTCTTGAGATGGCGTTGACACGCGGGTCTCCTCGGGTTCCTCTCTTGGCGACTTCGGCGGTGCTTCGGCGCAATCTCCGCTACTGAGCGTTCGTGGCTGGTCGCCTAACCCCTCGTTTGCCCTTGTACCAGCCGGTCTCAAGGATGCCGCTGACAGCACCAGACACCGCCATGGTCGCGAGAATGAGACCGAATGCGGCGAGAAAGCCGCCAAGGGCAGCGACCAAGGCGGGTCTTGAGCGTCACCAGCCGCGATTGGTCCGATTGCGGCCTAACGAGCGGTGAAACGACGCCCCTCTGACGTTGCTAGCCGTTGTCATTCGGTATCTGGCGAACGGATTCCGCCGGAGGAAGTAGGCAGCGAATCCTTGCGGTGATCGAACAGCCAGGAACCCACTGCCGTGGCTACGAGCGCGGCCGGAAGCGTGGCGAGTAGCGGACCGAGTGCAGCGCGCCATGGGATGGCAGCGACCCCTGCCCACTTGGCACTTTGTAGGGTCTTCAGAGTCCACCAAGCGGCTCCCACTGCGCCTGCTGTGCGCATGCGACTCGATCGCCGTGTACGAAGGGATGCGTAGAGCCATACCGCCCAAACACCCATGCCGAGATCGATGGCGACAAACAAGAGCGGAGAGGACGGAGCCTTTCCGCCGTGGACCAAGGCTGCGAGGAACTCGTCGCCAACGAGGCCCAAGGCGACTGCTGATAGGAAGTGCCACACGAATCCCGTGACCAAACCGCAAAGCGCTACACGAGGCCAGTCGACCGCGAGCAGTCTTTCGGGCAGCAGAGACGGACTACTCACGAACCTTCCGAGCGTCGCCTAACGGCGTATGAGTTCAGCGCAACAACCGGACGAATGCCACGGCTGTTGTCCGCTGCAACGAGGAGTTAGGCGACAGGCCCCGATGGTCCAGAGGCGCCCTGAGAGCCCTGAGCCGCGAGGAGGGTTCGGGAGCGAACGGCCATTCCGAGGAAGGAAAGTCCGCCGGCTGCCCCGAGCGCCATGTCGAGGAGAGTGTCTTGAAGCCCAAGCTGGGCATGGGTGCCGATCAGGAGGTCAGAGAAGAACTCTGCAAACTCCCAGAACACTGTGGCTGTTGATGTGAGAGAGAAGATCAGAAGAGGCACCAGCCTGTGGCGGACCTGAAGAGACATGGCGTCAGCGGGAAGGGCACGGAGACATGCGGCGAGGAAGTACGCGATGGCAACGCCACCAAAGAAGTGCATAGGGATGTCGAGCGGTGGGAACAGGATGTACGCGTTGAGGACTCGGGAGATGAAGACATGGAGCAGGAAGACGAGCCACGGCGCCCATGACGCTCGAAGGATCTCGCTCTTGCTCTCTCTGCTCACCGCTCTTGAGTCAACCAATTCTGCTCCTCCTGTCGCCTAACGGCGCATGAGTTCAGCGTTGTCCGCCGCAACGAGGGGCTAGGCGGCGACGAGTATGCGTTGATAGTCGCGTCTTAGAAGCGTCGCCTGCTCGGGCGCCTGTGCCAGCCCGATGCGTGTGAACTCCTTGGCGCGGTCGGAGTCGCGAAGGTGCAGCCAGACTTGGGCGAAGGTCAATGGGATGGCGAAATCGATGGCACGTCTACCTTCGAAGTCGGTTGGCTCTACAACGGTGAAAGAGTCAGGGAATGTGCTCCAGCTGCAACGAGGCGGCAATGCTAGAACGTTGTGAGCTGCACTTCCTTACCAGAAACAAAGCGTCCGGCGTCGTCGTCATGAGTGAGACGAAAGGCGAAGACATCGAGAACCGGCGCTCCGCTTGAGTCGAGCCTTCGCGGGATCTCGAGGAAGGGGTCGACTGCGGCTCCAGCGAGCTTCGAGGGCGTCACGACACTAAACGTCTTGCTGCCGAGAAGCCTGGCGAAGACGTAGGTTCTGCCGTTGAGCCGTGCCACGTACTCGACACTAAAGTTGACTGGGCCTACCGGAGCGAGCTCGAACTCGCGAAAGTCGGCGAGCCAGATTGTCTGCTTGTTCTCGAAGCCCTCGACGGTGAAGGTCCCCGGTCCGGGTATGTCGACGATCGTGCCAGTGTCGCCGAGCCGCGGCGGGCGAGTGCCGCTGTGGCTGGGAAGCATGAGCGCTCGCTCGGTGGTGTTATCGAGTGCCACGACCTCGACAGCTTGGTACTGGACAAACACGAGCGCTCCGATTGCCGCCTAACGGCGTCTGAGTTCAGCGGCAACGCCCGTGCGAATGCACGGGTGTTGTCCGCTGCAACGAGGGGTTGGGCGACCAGCCGCACGTGGTGCGTCTTGCGTTCACTGGATGTATCCGAGTGAGCCGAGCAGTTGACGCGCCTCTGCTTGGTCTGGTGTGAGCGGAGGGTGCTGCGCCGTAGAAGTGGCCGCTGAGGCCGCGATCCTGGTCGCCGTGACGCGGGCCTTGAAGTCGGGGGTCAAGAGCCGTCCGCCCAACGAGAGGAGTAATCCTGCTGCGGTAGCCAAGAGACGGCGCCCCAGTCTCGCCATAACGATCTGGCGACCAACCGGGCAGTCCGATGTGATGATGGTGCCGTCGGTGCGGCGGTAGAGAAGGCCACAAATGGTTCCGGCCCTGGACTGCAAGAGCTCGAGGGCTTCCTGGGAGGTTAGAGCCGAGAAGTTGTAGACGTTCTTCCTACAGAGACCGCAGAACCGCACGCGCCCGTCACCAGCCATATCGCTCCAGCTGGTCGGACACGGTCGAGCGACGCGGATCTTCCGCAACAGCGCTTCTGTGGTCATGGTTGGCTCCCTGGTCGCCTAACGGTGTCTGAGGTCCGCTGCAACGAGGGGGTTAGGCGACACGCCTCGACTGCTGCCCGCAGTAGAGCGGTTCACGGCTGTGCCACTCGTGGTTGATGTTGCGCATGAGAAAGGCTGAGTCAAACTCGACGCTGCCAGGCGGGAATCTCGAAGGGTCCTCGAAGAAGCGCGAAGAGACGCTGGTGACCGAGAGTGGCTCCATCTCCCAAGTGTGCGTTCGGAGCTCGAGGGCATCGAGGGTGTGAGGCTGACGCGACGGCGAGAAGCCTATTGAGCCTGCTGCGAAGAAGCTCGAAGCCTCGGCGAGCGAAGAGAACACGCTGGTACTGGGGAAAGGCAGCCCCGCGCTCGCTTCGATCCGGAGTATGGGCGTCTCTGTCGCGTCGGCGACGCTGATGGAGTACCTGGGGTGGACTTCGTGGACCGAGAAGCGTGCGCGGTGGTGAACACCTGGGAAGACTCGGCCCCCGACAAGAGCGTTGAACACCGACGAGGTGTCCCGCCTTGGGATGAAGACCCCTTCATGTGTTTCGTCCCATTGCACCGCAATCCGATGCGCAGCGTTCTCTGACGAGACACCAAACGCGCTAGGGACGTAGCGGGGGCGGATGTCGCGCAGACGGATGAGACAGATGCCGGCGATGCCGTAGCCACCCACGATTTTGGGTCGAAGCGGGGGCGGGAGCATGGCCGCGAGAGCCGAGGGCTCTACACGGAAATTGACCAGGACTCGGCGGTCGATCACCCCTCTGATCACGGGTACATGCATGTCACGACTCTAGACCGTGTCGCCTAAGGCGTCTGAGTTCAGCGACGGCGCCCGGGCGAATGCCCGGGTGCCATCCGCTGCGACGAGGGGTTAGGCGGCGCGTCACCGAAGCCCAAGTCGATCAGTGCTCTTGCAACTTCGCGACGCAGGATGAACCGCGCGTGTCCAAGTGGTGACCGCACGGTGTCGGCAGCCCACTTGATGAGAACATTGGCCCAGTAGCCACGAGGCGGTTGAAAGACCCCTAGTTCGACGGCGACTCGATGGGCTAGCGCACCGTACTGGAAGTTCGCTGTTCTCCAGCCTCCGTAGCCGACAGCGTCCGCGAGCTCTGCCGAGCTTGCGCTGTAGCCGGGTGCCCAAAGGTGGGCTCGGAGAAGCTCTGACTGCCTCGGCGAGACGCCAGAATTGAGGACCTCAGCAATGGCGAATCGGTAGTCCCTCACGGTGCCGAAGTCGCCCATGTCTTTTTGAGGACGTCGAAGCTACGGCTGACGTATCGAGTGCCGCCTAACGGTGTTTGAGTTCAGCGTCCGCTCCAACGAGGGGATAGGCGTCACGCAACAAATGACCCGTGGTTGTTAGTCAGCCCAGAAGAAGATGGCGTCAAACAACGTGAGTCGCGGCCGACCCGAAAGCGAAGGCAGCCAAGAGTCGACTGTGAGGTCGGCCGGAAGCGGCTGCGCAAGTTGTTCCGAGCCAAGCACGAGCAACTGCTCAGTATTGAGTGCCTGCCAGATCGCCTTGTCGACGTCGTTCCAGCTGCCAGATGGTAGTCGAAGGAGATCGGTTGGAGACAGAAAGGTGTGGCCGAAGGAGTTGAGCACGGGCTTGCCGCCGTTGTCGAGGCGATACGTGTACGTGCGAGCCTGGTGAGACCAGGTAGCGGCTGGGAGAAGCTCTGAGACGTACAAGCACACTCCGTCGATCTCGAGAGGCCGCCGTTCTGCTGCGTGGGCTTCAATCTTCTTGGCACTGGGACGGCGGTAGCAGAACAAGTCGCGATACGAGGCTGTCCCCGATCCATAGTGGGGCATGTCCACCTCGACCGAGAACCTCGGGCTGCGTCTGAGCTCGCGCAGTACGCGTCCTGCGCGGCCATCGTCACGAGCAACGGCTGCGCGGCAGTTGAAGCTGTACGCGGTTGCCGCGCGAAGCTCTTCGAGCGTGAAAGGAAGCACGGCTGGCGATCGTGACGCCTAACGGCGTGTGAGTTCAGCGGCGGCGCCCGGGCAAGCGCCCGGGTGCCGTCCGGTGCAACGAGGGGTTAGGCGACTCGCCAAGTGCGTCGCAGTCGGGAGGCTTGGCAGGCGAGTGGCTGCGATGCCGCGAGTACGGCCGAACAGATCGGAGAATGTCGTTCGCTGCGGCTGGGTCGTCCGCAGCGCCGACGTCGAACCCAAGGTGCAGCGCGCCTAGGTCCTGATGGGGAGCAGGCAGGTGAATGAGGAACTCGGCGCAGCCATCGGCACCGCGTACTTCGGTGAAGAGAAGGCCATTCCTTGGGTACGTTGTTTTTCGGGCTGGTGAACAGTCGAGAGGAAAGTCGGGCTGATAGGCGGAGTAGAAGCTAGCGACGTCCTCGCTATCGGGCGAGTGGCGGACCACGTAGAGCGTGACGCCAGAGCCCGAGTATGTGGCAACGCAGTAGCCGGTGGGAATGTCAACAGAAATGCCGGGCAGGACATCGATTCGGGCGAGCCAAGGAGCTCTGCTAGTGCAAGCCACGAGAGACGCGACGACAGCTGTTCCGAGGAGTGCCGTGGTTCTCACTGCCGATTCCCGAGTCGCCTAACGGCGTATGAGTTCAGCCTTGTCCGCTGCAGCGAGGGGCTAGGCAACGCCTGGCGAAATGCCGCGTGGGGGGTCTTGAGCCGGGTCAATCCCACCAAGCAGCGACGACCGCGTGGTCTGGATGCTCGTCAGGTACCGATGAAGGCCTGCCATTTGACCAACCAGAGGTGACTTCGGAGGGCTGAAGTGTCGCGAGCCAGGGAGCGACCTGCTCCGGGTGTGCTGCGGTGAGGATGTAGATCCTCTCGGAGAACGGCCACATGCTCGAGTCGTCGGGGTCGACCTCGGAGATCTGGACGAGGACGTCTTGGACTTCAAAGCGATCCCGAACCGACTTGAGAGTGGAGTAGAAGCGAGCAAGACCTGGATGTTCGTTGAGATTGCACCCGATAGAACCGAGGTCGTCGTTCCCGGCGAAGAAGTCTTCGAGCGAGACGACCGGAAGAGGTTGGTCCCAATCGATGCCGCCAAGGCCGTTGATTTGCTCAATGAGCTCCATTCGCTTCACTTGATTCAAAGCTGTCTCCCTGTCGCGTGGAAGTACGAGTTTCCGAGCGTCGTCTAACGGTGTATGAGTGCAGCGTTGTCCGCTGCAGCGAGGGGTTGGGCGACCGGTCACGGCGGTCCAAGTTGGATTTGCTGAACCGGCCTCCACCGACCTGAGGAGTTCTCGATGAGGTCGACCGCCCTGCAGGTGGAACGGGGGGAGCCGTGTGCGGCCAACGCCGATAGGAGCTCAGTGTGTGCCGAATCGAGCTCCAGCGACGTTCCCTGGGCGACTGTTAGGTGGGGAATGATGTCCGAGAACTCGCCGCCGTAGGGCGGGAAGCCAGGAAACGCAGCGGCCAACGCTTGGGTAAGCGCGACGAAAGGCGCCGAAGGTAGCGGCTGAAGGTACAGCGTCTCCGGGAACCGTGCGGCGTTCGGCAGCTGGAATGAAAAGGATCGGAAGGGCGAGATCGCTGCCTTGATGGCGGCGATAGTGCCCGGATCGATCGTGTCCGGAGCGGCGAACGGGAAGAGCAGCGTGATGTGCGGCGGCACACCTTGCTGTGCTGCCGGGTCCAGTCGCCGCCTGAGTTGACCCACGACCGGTTCTGCCTCCGGGACAGAAACGATCAATGCCGATAGGGCCAAAGTAGGGCCAGTTGGCACGGACGCTGAGAAATGCTCTTCGCCTCGCGGGCGCTCTTCAGTGGCTCGGTCGCCTGACGGCGTATGAGTTCAGCGGCGGCGCGCCGGCGAACGCCCGGGTGCCGCAGGCTGCAACGAGGGGTTAAGCGACCCGTCGCATGCCGGTCGGAGATTGTCGGCTGAGTAGCGCAACAGACACAGCGGTTCAAGGTGGTCACCGTGCCACTGGTAGTACGTTGCCGCCAGCGAGTCAGGAAACGGGTAGCCTGGCGGATTCAACACAACCAGGCTGCTGGTGGCGCGGGTTTGGACGCCTCGCGTGAGTATGAGTTCGGGGTCGTGCCAGATCTTGCCAGTCTCGAGGTTGATGATCGCGAATAGCTGACACGAGGAGCCGCAGCCCCAGTGAAAGAGGAGATAGTGACCCGCCAGGTTGGAGGCTGTGATGCAACAGCCCGCCGGAGGATGGTTCGATACCGCGGCCCAATTGGATGACTAGAGAGGTCGAGCTTGGGCAGAGCCACGTGCTCGGGAGGAGTGGCGAGGGCTTCGAAGGAGGGGACAGCGGAGCACCCGCAGACTTTGGTTGGAGGAGCGGTGGCGCTCAATGAGAGGAGCGCTCCGATTCCGATAACGAGCATCCGGTAGACCATGGCAGTTCCCGGGACGCCTAACGGCGTATGAGTTCAGGGTTGTCCGCCGCAACGAGGGGCTAGGCGGCACCCCCACTGAGGGCTGAAGGGGTCCGTGTGCGACCCCCGAATGGGGAAAAGAGTTGAGCGACCGACGGTCGACGAAGCACGAGAAGCGTCCAGACGCCGATCGCTGTGCCGTAAGGAACTGCTACGCGTGAGAGCGCAGCGACCACGAAGCACAGAGCGCGCGACCGCCGGGCCCACAGACGATGGGCGCAGAGAAGCTTGAGCGAGCCGCAGAGGAAGAACACGCCAAACATAGCGAGTCCAAGGAATCCGAGGAACCAGCCGATGTCGGGTGGCGGAGGCTGTCCTTGGACCGGTGGCACCACGATCTCCGCGCTACGGAGGCACCCTCGGCCGCGAAGAAGAGGCCAAAGACGGAGAAGGTCGCGAATGTCGCGCCCTCGATCACGTAGGCAAAGACAAGGAGCTTGAGGTGCTCGGCATCAACAATCGACTGGCGTTCGTCTTCGACGATCATTGGGTTGTCACCTTCGAGCCGAGTGCCGCCTAGCGGCGTCTGGGTTCAGCGGCAATACCCGGCGAACGGCCGGGTGTTGTCCGCTGCAACGAGGAGTTAGGCGTGCCGGTCACGGATCCTGCGCTGAGTTCTGGAGAATCTGGACGACGGGCGAGTTGTCGGCGTACACCTGCCACTCTGCGATCCGGCTTCCGGCGACGATAGCGCGCCAGGCGGCGGGGACGGTCCAGGCGCCCAGTGCGGGATCGCGTGCCGCCGCGTAGGTGCCGGAGGCGCTACCGAAGGCGGCGACGGTCGAGTGGTGCGTCGCGAGACTCGAGATTTGAATCGAGTAGTCCGGAAACATCTGGAAGTACTTGCGCCAACCTAGAAGTAGGTTCTGTCGCCCGGTGAGACGGTTGCCCAGTGAGTCAATGAAGACATGGTCGTCAGTGAAGAACGCGGCGACCGCGTCGGCATCGTGGGAGTTGATTGCCGCAGCGAACCGGCGGACGATGTCTTCGGGGAACGGGGGCGCCATAGTCGTCTCCATCAATACGATCCCTTTTGCGGACGCCTAACGGCGTATGAGTTCAGCGTTGTCCGCTGCAACGAGGGGTTAGCCGACACCCCGCATCCTTCGCGGTCGTCGTCGTCGATCTCGGCGACTATCAGATCCTCAGTGAGCCGCTGAGCCGACTGAACCACGTCTCCAGTGGGATCAACGATCTCGGATGAGCCATATGACACCAGCCCTGCGCAGCGACCGGCGACATCGGCTCGGATAACCCACATGCGGTTCTCGCGCGACGTGCCGATGTCGACGCTCCTTGACTGAGCGACGATCTCCGTGCCGGCCTTTGCCGGAGAAAGAGCGTTGTTCGTTGGCACGAAGAGGGCGGTCGCTCCGCGGTCGGCCAGGAGCCTTGCGAGTGCAGGGTAGTTGGAGTCGTTGCAGATGGCGATGCCAAAGGTGAGGCCTTCAACGTGAAACACCGGGAGCCCGGAGCCAGCTGCATAGACTGAGCGATTGATCGCGGGATAGTGCTTGCGATACAAGCCGACGAGCGCACCGCGGCTGAAGACTGCGGCGGAGTTGTAGAGGCGGTCATCGGCCAGCTCCGTGAAGCCAATGATAGTGGTGACTATGTCGCTTGCTAGTGGTGCGAGCACGTGGTCGAGCTGAGACGCGGCGATCGCGAACTGCATAGGGGGCGGGCAGTAGTCCGCAAGCCCTCCCAGGAGCGCCTCCGGGCAACACAGGATTTGGACGCCCGCCGCCTCGCACCAGTCTACGCGAGCGCGGAGAAGCGCAAAGGCGTCCATGGACCCAATGGGAAGCAGTGGGGCCTGGTAAGCGGCGACCCTGAGGGTCCGCCTTGTCCGAGCGTGGGTCGCAGACATTGTGCGGTCCGAGTGTCGGCTAACGGCGTATGAGTTCAGCGGCAATACCCGCGCGAATGCGCGGGTCTTGTCCGCTGCAATGAGGGGTTAGGCGGCCGGTCATCGACGGTGCCCGGAAGGTGCTCGGGTGGCACAACTGCATACCAGCCTCTGCGATCGAAGTGGGTGAAACCTAGGCGGTAGTCTGTTCCAGCAAGGAACGGGCGGAGCAGTGGTGGCGTCTTAACTCCGAACGTAAAGCCCGAGAAGGCATACGGGAACTCACTACCATTGGCGTTCGGCGTGTGAGCGTAAAGCGCGTCGTCAGCGGAGTCTGCGGCGTTGATCGAAAGCCACACTTGAATCGGTAGGTCCGAAGCGGATGCTTGGTCGCGGCCTCTGGCCAATGCAGTGAAGTAGGCGCGGAGATGCTCGGCGCGCTGCCGGCCCGAGATGTTGCCTCGACCCCACCAATCGAAGTGGTCGTGCCAGAAAGCGAACCAGTGGTCGGGCGCAAGCTGCAGGTCGAAGTCGTCCGCCCGACGACGGAGAGTTCGGTAGTAGCGCTTGCCACCGCGTTGCTTCGGGTGTCGCCAGCGCTCTGTTTCCCAGGGAGCCACATAGTCCACGGGTAGGTTCACGGCCGCCTAACGGCTGATGAGTTCAGCGTTGTCCGCTGCAACGAGGGGTTAGGCGACCTGCCACCATCAGAACATGGTGTTCCGGTTGGCAGAGTCGGGAGGCACGCGCTGGAGCACGTCCCAGTGCTCCACAACTTTGCCGTGCTCATCGAAGCGAAAGATGTCGATGCCAGCCCAGTCACCGTCGCTTGGCCAGTGTTGGTAGCAGTGGAGGACCACGTAATCGCCTTCGGCGATGGCACGCCTGAACTCAACGCGCTTTCCAGGATACTCCCGAGCCATCCTGATGAAGTAGTCGACGAACGCCTGCTTGCCGTCGGCGACCATCGGATTGTGCTGTGTGTAGGTGTCACCGACGTACAGCCGAACGGCCTCTTCGGGTCGGCACTGGTTGAACATGAGGTCGTAGAAGGCTTGCGCTGCCTTCTTGTTTCGCTCGAGCCTGTCCATGGAGCCGCTACCTCAGCTGGGCCTCTTTTTCTTCAACGGACATTCGAAGGCCACCTGTGTGAACCAGGTCGCCTAACGGCGTCTGAGTTCAGCGGTGTTGTCCGCTGCAACGAGGGGTTAGGCGGCGCGTCGGAAGG
>Ga0075421_100006616_pt1 | contig 14163 bp, 9 predicted proteins | sample SoiMetdeltSBSDD5_FD_75292 | JGI IMG/M metagenome (GOLD analysis project Ga0075421, IMG submission 75292) | Bulk soil microbial communities from a Populus tree surrounding site in Tennessee, USA - Soil MetaG P. deltoides SBSDD5 | ecosystem: Environmental > Terrestrial > Soil > Tree plantation...
AGCGCGCGTGCCAGGACGGCGGCCTTATTCGTCCCGGAAGCCAGCAACAGAATTCTGCGGGAATCCATGATCGTTCCTAATCCGATCGTGATCGCCCGGCGCGGCATTTCATCGGGAGAGAACGTCTGCTGCATCGTTTCGATAGTCGAATCCGCCAGATCGACAACTCGGGTTCGCGAGTCCAACGCCGAGCCGGGCTCGTTAAATCCCAAGTGGCCGTTGACGCCAATACCGAGAACGGCGAGATCAAGGTTGCTGGCGGCGCGAATCGTCGATTCGAAGTTCTCGTCGATCAGGTAAATGTTCGCGCGCCGCACATTGATGTGGTTGAAGAACTCACGCCACAGGAGCGATTTGAAACGCCGCGGATGATCGGGCCGCAGATCCACATATTCATCGAGCTGGAACATCTTGACTCGCGAAAAGTCCAGACGCTCGCTGCGATGAAGCCGGATCAACTCCTGATACATTCCTTTAGGCGTTTTGCCGACGGGTAGACAAAGGTTGAGGTTTGGAAGATCTCGAACGGCGCCTGCAACGAATTGCGCAGCCGCCAGGCTCATCTGGCTATAGTCCGGCTTGACGATAAGTTTCACACAGATAGGATTGCACGTTCCCAGCCGGCAAAAAACCGCGATTTGTAGGCTTTCTCAATGAACGGACATTTACGAAGTGGCAACCGTTCCGCGCGCAACCCCATCCATCCGCGTCATTTCGGTCACCAATATGAAGGTGTTCGTCCGGCCGCACTCCGAAATCTCGCTCAATTCGCTCAAAAGGCAACGGCGACGGTTTCCAGTAGCGCAGCGCACGACACGAGTAGGTTTGCGCGAAGTATCCGGTCAGGCCGAGAGCCTTCAGCTTGTACGCACTCTCGAAATCGCTCAACGCCACCTGTGGAACGCCACTCGTCCGAAACGCCTTCAAGGTGTGCAGAGCTGACAGTCGAGGTTCGGTAATGCGCAGGGCCGCCTCCAACGCCACCCTTTCCTCGGCCTCGATCGCGTCGAATGAGCGAAGGTCCGCATTCTCGACCCGCGAGTCCTTGCAACGCCGCTGTGACTCGACCTTTTGATGAAACCTGCACAAATCTCGGATCTGACCAGCCATTCCGATCCATCCACTCGCTTGAAGCTTTCGTGGGCTAAGCCGGAATAAGGCAATCAGCAGACGTGAATATGAAAACAGAGTTCCGTCAACGTCCCAACTGACAACACGAATCATTGACCACCCCCGTCGGAAAGAGTCTCCCACAGCCTCGGATACAGCGGCAGGAACTTGAACTGCGACAGCCAGGCTCCGCCGCCGTTCACGACATTGGTGACGAACTCCCCGACACCGACGACCTCAGCCGACATGCGTCCCAGCCGACCGCTTCGAACTTTGGCTTCATACTCGGAATTGATTTCCATCACCCGCGCCTCGACGAAGTCCGCGATTTCGCTGGAATGTAACGATTGTTCAAAGGAAAGACCAACGATTACCAACCGGTAGGACGGAATGGATGCCCCTTCCGGAAAGGATGGGAAACAGGTCAAAAAGCTGTTCGCTCCGAGCGCCCCAAACTGCTCACCCGCTTGTGCATAAGCAAGCCGGAGTTGCTCCGCCGTCAGTTTCTCACCGGTGAACGAATAGGAAAGGTTGCGTCGATGTACGAAGCGAAGATCCGGAACGCCTTTCACGAAACCCGCACACTCGAAAACATCTTCCGTTTGATAGCGACGCAAACCGTACGGGTCGCATACAACCATCGTGTATCTGTGGCCAAGCCGCAGCTCGCGCGGTAGCTTCAAGTTCGAGACCGCATCCGCATCCCCGCATTCAATGAATTCGTAAAAGACACCGGGCGCTAATGGCAGATAGACATATCGTTTGCCAATCCGCGCCGGCACCGTTTCGACTGTCTCCGTGGACATCGAGTACATCGGCACGTGCCGGTACTGCTCCTCCGGAAGATGCGTGCGAATCTGTTCGACGAACAAATGCGTGTAGCCGCCATCCCAGCAACAAAATGCCCGCAGCCCGGGAAACAGAATCTGCACCGGCAACGCGCTGTCGCTCTCGGCGATTTGCGCCAGACGTTCCGTTGCGCCTCGGGAAGCGATACGGGCGTGGATCCGCTGCAACGGTGCACCATCAACCCGTCCTTCCACGTAATCTCGGACAAACCTTCTGACGACGGTCCAATTCGACGATACGCTATTAAGAAAGGTCGCGATCGTGGACGGATTCGTTGCGTAGATCAGTCCCGGATCAGCGATGGTGAGCAACCACAGCCAGATCGCAGCATCACCGTAATCATTCGCGGCCTTCTGGATTGCGGGATCGCCCTGTGCGCAATGCGGCGCCTGCAACCAGCACACGTAGTCCGGAACGATCCGTTTCTTCAGCATCAACGCGGTTAACGAACGATCCGATCGAATCGGAGCCATAACAAAGAATGTTCGGTTTCTCCGCAGTTCGGACGCGAGAATCCGACAGATCGCGCTGAGAAAGACAAGCAGCGTAGTTCGCAGGCGTCGAGCATCGAACGCAATTCGCTTAGGCTCCCGAGTTGAACCCGAGGTTTGAACGTAGATTGTGCGTGCACGAGCGGAACGCTCGATGTTGCGAATCGTTGCAGTATCGTACCCGTGCACATTGGTCGATGGATCGAGCCGATACTTGCGGCGAAGCCACATCTGCTGCACGCGGAATGTTCGAATTCGAATCAACAAAGCAGCGCGCAATATGGTCGACATGACTGCAATGAGGCCGCCGATCCATCGACGGACTGCATCATTAAGCCTTTCCATCGATACTCCTGGATTCCCAAAGTCCGTACATCTGAAGCCAGGCCAATCGCGGAGTCAGGTGATGCACGCGATGCAGCGACAGACCGAATGACAGCCAATACAGCCACTGACCGTCATAGTTGTGCGACCGCGTTTCGATCTCGGCCGTTGAATAGCCGGCGTGCGTCTTGATTGCGAAGTAGTACCAGAGGAACAGCGCATGAAGAGTCGCCGAGACGAGAAATCCGAGAACAACCCGCTGCACACTGGTGAAGTAGGCGATAGCGCCATACACGCACCCGACGACCAGGTAATTTAGAAGGTATTCTCGTCGGACTGCGCGGGTAAAGCGACCCGTCTGCCACATCCAAACAACCCAATGGTACGGTAACGCAAACGCGCGGAATGGAATCTGCCAGGCATGACGTGTGTTCAAGAACTCGTCGGGATCGAGTTCCGGCACGTTCGTGTTGCTGTGATGGTGCAGGTGAGTCGTCCGGAACGTGACGTACGGCACCGTAGTCGGGAAAAGAGCCAACCGCCCCCACCACTGATTCCCAGATCTGGTATTTCCGAGGTGTCCGTGTACACTTTCGTGTGCCATAACACCGGCGATGAAATGAAGATACGCTCGGACGACGAAATCGACAGCGTACGCCAGTAATGTTACCGGCTGTGCGAAATAAGTCGCGAACGCCATCGACACGGCAGCGCACGTCACGCCTCGATTGACGAAAACGGCGCGTGACCTCGAAATCGGCGACTGATTCATAATCCACCTCTGAGAATGCCAAATTAGAGGATCGGCCGATTCGGCGGGACACGTGTTGTGAGACTTCCCCGAGTGTCACAAAAGCCATGAAGCTGTGGATTTCGAAAAGTAGCGAGGTTCCAATACAGGAACAGTTGGTTACGCAACTGATCCTCGGAATCGTCAGCGCCGATCTCGCCAGCCAGGAAAAGCTGCCGAGCACCACGCAACTCGGCCGTCGGTTCAAAATCCATCCGAACACTGTGCGCGCCGCATACCGCGAGCTTGCCGATCGCGGCTGGGTCGAATGGCGCGCCGGAAGCGGCTTTTACGTCCGATCACGGAACGGCCAGCAGAAGATGGATCCCAGCCTGGATCTTGATCATCTGATTTCAACATTCCTCGAAATCGCTCGACGCCGAGGCTTTCCTCTGGCCGAGATTCAAAAACGAATCGGCCGATGGCTTGCCATACAGGAACCTGATCATGTTGTGGTTATCGAACCGGATGCTGAGCTCCGCGCGATACTGGTTAGCGAAATCCAGGATCACGTCACGCGGCCTGTCACCGGTGTGGACATTCAGAATGCACGAAAGGACGTCGCGATCGGCGCTTTGTGCGTTGCGCTGAACGACCATGAGGAAGAACTGCGGAAATCGCTTCCGCCAGAATGCCGCTGTTTGTTTTTGCGATCTCGATCCATTGCGAGGAGTCTGGCTGCCGAATCCAAGCCGTCACCCGACACAATCATTACTGTCATTTCGCGATGGCCAGATTTTCTCAACTGGGCGCGAACAACTCTTGTCGCCGTCGGGATCGACGCGACGGCTCTAGACCTTCGCGATGCGCGTGAAAAACATTGGGAACGTGGTCTCACGAGCAAAAGCTTTATCGTGACCGATCATCTGATCGGCCGCAAGCTGCCGCCGCGCTGCCGAGCGCGCACGTTTCACGTCATTTCCGACGAATCGCTGGACGAATTGCGTAGTCATTTTTCTGCCACAGCCCCGGCAAGGTGAAAAACAATTTAGTCGTTAAAACGATTCGGTCGAAAACCTGCACGGATTTGTCCGCAATACCGCGACTTTCTTCCGATTCGCACCTTAAGTCCAACAAATCATGAATGTCATTCCGGCAGCGCACGTGCATTGACCGTCGACAGAGGTGACCATGCATACTATCCGAACACGCTGGCTAAAGTGGTTGATTGCATTTTCTTTGGCTGTCGCCGTCGCAGGCGACTCCGCCGACGCGCAGGCGCCTGGCCAGGCAGTAGCAGCTGTCGCTCGTGCCCTGGCGAATTATGGACAGGGTCTGGTTTCCGGGTCCATTCAGGACTGGATCTGTGAAGGCACCCTGACGCTCTTCAGTTCCAGTGGTCCCAAGGCGACATTACCCATGACGCTGCTGCGCAAAGGCGGCGGTCAAGTACAACGGATCGTCGATCAAGGTGCAAATGTTCAAAAGCAAGGATCCGACGGCACCGAGACATGGGATTCGATCGCCGGCTTTCGCACCGTCGCGCAAGTTCGGACGCAAAATTTCCTCGAAAGCCAAACCGACCGATCGATCCATGCTTTGTTGAACCACCAGGGGCTGGGCCTGATGCTCAAGGATGTCGGCAACACTGGCCAGCTGTTATCTATCGAAGCCCTGGATGGAAAGGGTCGCAAGACCAAATACACGGTCGATCTGATCGCCGCCATCATCAGCGAACTGGAATTCACAACTGGAACCGTCACTGACAAGTACGTTTTCTCGGACTACCGCCGCGTGCAAGGCATTCTGACCCCCTTCAAGACCGCTCGGTTTGTCGATGGATTGAAGGTCGAGGAAATGCAGTTCACAGCCGTTCGTTACAACGCGTCCGTAAAAGATTCCGACTTCAAACCGTAATCCGGGATTATCACCATGACACTTTCATCTCGGTCCTTATTGTCGCCACTAACCTGTCTTGTTGGGATAGTCATAGCAGTCTCTCTTTCCTGCGATCGCCTATACGCACAGTTTGACCCAGGAAAACTGTCGATATCTCCGGGCGGAGTATTTCAAGGTGAGCCTTACACCATGAGCGTCATCGATGGCGCAAACATGACGTTGGATGTGCGATACCAGTTCAACAATGGTCCGATCGAGACGATCTATGGGTGGCCCTCATTGGACTGGTGGGGACAAGCGACGATCTGGACCAATTCGTTGACGGCACCCGGCGTATACACTTTCGTCGCCATCCGGAATACGTTTAATCCGAACTGGGTGCCCGTCGCCGCTTCAGTTACGGTGTGGGCGCCCGCCCCACCAGAGCCGACGTCTTTATCGATAAATCCGACTTCGGTCAATCCCGGCCAGGCTTACACGATGACGGTCGGAAACGGCGCCAACATGACCATCGATGTCCAATATCAATTCAATTTTGGCCCAGTTCAAGAGGTCAAAGCCTGGGCGACATTGAACTCCTTTGGCCAGGCGGCGATATGGACGGATCCTCAGTCCCCGCCCGGTCCATTGACGTTCCTTGCCATTCGCAACACACAGTATGGTTCTTGGTTGCCGGTGAGTTCCTCCGTCACGATCTTGCCACGTCGACCGACATCCCTGACCATCACGCCATCATCCGTCACCGCAGGTCAGGGTTTATATTCCATGTTTGTCGGAAACGGCGCGAACATGACGCTGGATGTGCAGTACCGCCTCAATGGCGGCGCAAAGCAATCGATTTACGGATGGCCCACGCTCAACCCGTTCGGCATTGCAAATATCTGGCCGGAACCGTGTACCGTTCCCGGAAACTACACATACACGGACATTCGAAACACGCTCGACACGGAATGGCTCCCGGTTAATGCGTCGATTATCGTGAATGCCGCTGCGCCCGTCGTCTCTTCGGTCAGTCCGGCAGCGGCAAAGCGAAACTCGAGTGTCAGCGTCACAATCACCGGCAGCAACTTGTGGTGTGCATCGCTCTCGACAAGCTGGCCGGGCCTAACCTTCAGCAACATACTCCAATCCGCGGACGGTACGTCGGTCACCGCAACATTCAACCTCAGCCCGACTGCAAATGTAGGTTTGGCCAGCGTCACGCTGAACGCGCGTGGACTGACCACCAACTTCACCTTCGGCGTTACCTCGAATACTCCACCGACGATTTCCGGTTTGTCGCCGAGTAACGGAGGAAAAGGTACAAGCGTCCCCGTGGTCATCACCGGCGCGAACCTTTACGGCGCAACGTTGTCCACAACCTGGACCGGGTTGACGTTTGCGAATGTGATTCCCAGCACAGACGGCACATCCGTGAATGCGCGATTCGATATCTCTCCGAGCGCCGCACTGGGCAATCCTCCGATTCAAGTCGTAACTTCCGCGGGATCGGTGACAACTCAGCTGTTTTCTATTGTCACCACCACCTCGATTTCAGCGAAGGAGTACATCTACCTCGGCAACAAGATGATTGCTGTCCGTACAGCCACTCCACCCCAACCGTAGAACCGAATCCAGACGGAGCAAGTATGAAGAAACACGTTCTGATGAATCTGATCATTGCTTTGACGGTCCTGGTTGCCGCCGCCTCGGCCGCTGAATCCACAGTTCAGGCACGAGTGGAAAGGGTAAAAGCTTTCGTCGTGACGATCCTTAGCGATCGCTTTGATCCGCCGGCAGCAGTCGTTTCGGATCGTAAGTTCATGCTTGTCATCTATAACGATGACGGACTGCAGGCTCATGAGTTTTCATTCGACCGACTTGGCGCCGCCGGCACTCCGATTGCGCAAATTCGACGCGAGCAGACTCCGCAATTCTTGAAAAGATCCGTCCACGTCTTCGATCTTCAACCCGGCCAGTACCGGCTGACTGAAATCCGATCAGGACGCACCTTCAACTTAACCGTTCGATAGCAGCGAGGTTTCCCATGTCACGTCGTTTCCCTTTCACGCTCGTAGTGTTTCTGGTCCTGTCGATGTCCATCGCAACATTCGGTCAAAGTACGATCACGGCCGGAAGTTGGGACGGGAGAACTCCGCCCGCTCTGACTCCAGGCGCGCCTGCTGGAAGTTATCCGTTGTCCGGATTTGAGAATGTCAATTTGTTCAATGGCAAAGCGAGTGTCGCGATCCCGCTGATGGAGATCGGGGCCCATGGCGAGGCGCGTTACACCATGATGGTTACCGTCGATCGAACGTGGGACGTGTCGACGATTGACAATTGCGAGCTCGACTTGAATGGCAACAAAGTTTGCCACGAAGCGACGATCGTCGACGATGCTTCGACCACGCATAGCTTTGCGCCCGGACTGTCGCCCGGAACCATGTGGTCAAGGGCAAGTGGCGACAACGTCACCTATTGCGTCGCTTCCGGAAATCCAGGAGGACTGTTCTATCACGCGGACAACACCGTAACGCGCCTCACCTTCACCGCTGCGAGTGGAACGGAAACCGAGTTCGTCGATACCGCAACGTATGGAAGGCCCGCGTCGCATCCCTCCGGAACTTGCAGTCCATCGTTGTATGTGCCAAACAGCCGCGGCCGGACCTTTATCGCAACGGATGGTTCCGGCACGCGTTTCACCGCTGATACCGACATTCTGGATTACGGGCCGGGCCGCAATATCGGAACTCCGATATCCGGCACTTTGCGATTTCCAAACGGGACCGCATACACGATTCTGAATGGGCAGGTGACCCGAATTCGTGATCGGAATGGAAACATCCTCACGCTTCAATATGACGGCCAACGCAGACTACAGCGAACGATCGACTCGATTGGCAGAGAAATATCGATTGGGTATCAATCCAACCTAACCACGATCACCGAACAGGCCACGGGCCGGACCATCACGTTGCGCAAGGACGCCATCACGAACTTGTTCCGTTCCGGTTATTCCGCTCAAACGGGCGAGCAATTGTTTCCGAATCTTATTCCCCCGGTCACCGTCAGATCGCTCGATCCAATTGCGGGAGGCTACGCTCTCGCGTTCATCGAATATCCGAATGGTCGGATCATGCGGTTCCGGTACAACTCGTATGGAGAAATCGCGCGGATCGAGCTCCCCACCGGTGGAGCGTACGAGTACGACTGGGCGAATTTCCAGGGAGGCACGATCCAACTGCCCCAGGAGTACTACACCGGCACCAGCACCTTTATGGTGTATCGGCGAGTTGTGGAGCGCCGTGTCTACAATTCCGGAAACGCTCTCGAACAAGTACAGGTGTTTGGAACCCCACTCGTTGACTGCAACCCGCCCGCTTCCGGCTATCCAAAACAATGCACGACGACGGTGTCGGTTTACTTCACGGACGCGACGCGAACGAACAATGCCGGTATAGAGACGCACAAGTATTTTGGCGATCCGGCGTATGTATACGCCGGGCCACAGGGCGTCCAGGGTGTGCCCACCACGGTCGGATGGATGAAGTTTTACTCGCCATGGAAGTGGGGCCGCGAGTACATGACCCAAATTGGCACAAGCACAGCGGCGCCCTTTTCACGTGTCATCCAGACTCAATGGGAACAGCCACAGTGCGCAGTCACTGGTAATGCATGCTGGTTCAGCGACGCGAATGCCGATACAGCCCCACACCATTGGGCACGCACGTTCCAAACTATCCTGACCGAAGGCACGGTCGTGTCCAGCCAGGTGACTTGTTACGATCGGTACAACAACCGCGCAGACGTCTACGATTACGACTTCGGCTCCGCACCGGGAGCGCTATCGAATTGTCAGAGTGCGCCGCCGAACTTCACGCGCTGGACGCGTTTCGACTATAAGGGCGCAGCCGCATACACGGATCCTGACGTAAACCTCATTCACCTACAGACCCTCGAATTGATTCACGGCCCGATGGGTCTGATCGCGAAAACAGGCTTTTCATATGATGACTATGCCGAACCGGGTCTGGCCTTGCTGTCGTATCCATCCAATCCGATTCAACACGATTCCGCCTTTGATGCGAACTATGGCTTACGCGGCAACATAACGAAGGTGTATCGGTGGCTGGACGCCGCCGGAAATCGGCTTACATCGACGAAGGCCTACGACGTGATTGGCAACGTCGTCGTCGAAACCGACGCTCGGAACAATCCCACGAGATACGTCTTCAACTCGTCCTGCAACTACGCCTACCCGACCACGATTATCAACGCACTAAACCAATCCACGCTGCTGGAGTACGACTGCAACCTTGGGAAGGTAACGCTTTCAACCGATCCAAACCAGGTACGCACCCGACTCACCTATGAAACCGGTACGTCCGGTCTCGGAAGGATTATGCAGGTCGATCGGGCTTTTCAGCGGTCTGAACAGGCAACCACGAGATTTGCTTATGACGACTCGCCGGGAAACATGTCGGTCACAACGACGACAACCATTACCGCACAGGCGCCCGCCAATCAGTGTGCACCGAACCCACCACTTGTGAGCGGTACGATTTACGACGGGCTCGGACGCGAGACGGCGTCGACGATGAATACAGCCGCCGGAAGGATCAAGACCACCACCTCCTACGACGCGCGAGGCCGCACCGCCGTTGTCTCGAGCCCATTTGCCGTCGACGCAAATAACATGCCGACGGAAACTGCTCGATTCACGCTCACAGTCTACGACGAACTTCATCGCGCTAAGCGGATCACGGCTCCGGACGGTTCGATCACCAGTAACACTTACTTGAACAACACGGTCACCACATCAGACCCGCTTGGCAAATCCAAGCGCATCACGACGGACGCCCTGGGGCGCATCGTGTCGGTCGTTGAAGACCCTCAGGGAGTGGCCGTCCTGACCTCTTACGCCTACGATGCGCAGGGAAAACTCACGATGGTCTGCCAGAATGGCGCCATTGCCGGCACATCATGTTCAGGCCAGGCCCGAACCTTTACTTACGATATGCCAGGCCGCCTGACGAGCGCTTTCAACCCGGAAAGCGGCACAACGCTGTTCTCTCTGTACGACGAAAACGACAATCTCAAGCGCAAAAGCGATCCGCGTTCAGTCTCAATCGACTACGCCTACGACGCTCTGAATCGGCTTGAGACGAAAACCTACTCCGACGGGACTCCGAAGGTTCGCTTTACTTACGACACGGGTTATATCGGGCGGCCCGCATCCATCTCCACAGTCGACAACGGCAACGTCGTATTGACCAGCACAACGCTCGGGTACGATGCTTTGGGCCGAACGATAAATACGGCATCGAACGTGCTCGGTTTTATTGCTCGGATGAGTTACGACTACGATTCCGCCGACCGTCTTATCGCTATCACTTATCCCTCGCAACAAAAGGTCAACAACTGCTTTGACGTCGCCGGCAGGCCGGCCAAAGTGGTCGATGCCGCGCCGCCGAATACAGCGTACGCGTCCGGTCCACTGCCACAGGGCCTCGTGCAGTATGAGTCGTTCGGCGGTATTAAAAATATCGTCTTCGGAAATGGAGTAGTCGAGTCGGCAAACTACAACAGCCGCTTGCAGCCGACGTCGATCAGCGTTACCAAGAATGGCAACACGCTACTCAACCTCCTGTACGGCTATTCAAAAACGATTGGTTGTAATCTGGGAACGTTTTCCTGCAATAACGGGAATGTTTATGGGCAATGGATCTCAGACGGAAACTGGTCGGCGTCGCAAACCTACGACTACGACGCGTTGAATCGGCTCCAATGGGCCCAGGAAACCGGCTCAGGCAGCGGCTGGCGACAGCACTATGGCTACGACGCGTTTGGTAATGGCTGGGTCGTCGACCCGGCAGCGAATCCAACACTCACGTATGGGATTGCCCTCTCACCACGTACGCCAATTGGTTCCACAACAGCGAGCAGTTGGTTTCTTTCGAACAATCGACTGAACCTCGCGAACAGCTTCGACGCCGTTGGTAATCAAATCCAATACCTGCCGTGGTCGCTCACTTATGACGCCGAGAACCGGCAAACATCTGCCCAGCAGGTGGTGAACGGAACCACCATCCGTCATACATACGATTACGACGGAGAAGGCCGCCGGGTTAGACATCAGCTTCAGACCAGCACAGGCAATGGGCCATGGGCTGTGTCGGCGACGACGACCTTTGTTTATGATGCATTTGGACGTCTTGCCGCCGAGTACGGTTCCACACCCACGACTCTTTGCACCACGTGTTACATCACCACCGACCCACTCGGGAGCACTCGTCTCATCACCGACGAAAACGGCAGCGCAAAATCACGTTCCGACTTCCTCCCTTTCGGCGAAGAAATCCCCGCCGACCGCACCAACCGCTCCACGGTTCCGTGCGGCACCTCCTCCTGCTTCGGTCAAGCAACCGGCATCACGCAGAAGTTCACGAGCAAAGAGCGGGACGTGGAAACGGGATTGGACAACTTCCTTGCACGATATTATTCAAGTGCTCAGGGGCGATTTACCAGTCCGGATCTTCCATTGCTCGATCAAGATGCCGCTGATCCGCAGAGTTGGAATCTGTATAGCTACGTTCGAAACAACCCTCTGAAGTACATCGACCCAACGGGGCGAGATTGCATCTACACAAACCAAATCGACTCGAATGGGGCGGTAGGTGTTGAAGCCGGCAATTGCAGTAGCAAATCTGGTGTGTTCGTAAATGGAAGCATCAACTCCCTGACGTGGGATTCACGAAAGCGCACGTTGGGATACACGTTCACACCTTCAGACGGAGGAATTGGAACTGGAATCGTCCGCGTTTCGCCGCAACCAAGCGATCGGCTCGATACCAAGGGTCGGGCATTCGTCACGAACATGGCCGCGCGAGTTGACGCGTCCAACGAAATGCTTGCGAAGCTTATTGGCGTATCAGTCGTAGCCGGGGTTGGTGCCGGAACGTACCCAGTGGTGGCAGAATGGGCGAACGAAGTCGCCTTTGGTCCAGCCGTGGGCAGGTTATTCTTCGAGGGTAAACTCGGCTATGAAGCAGCCGCTGCTTTCGGGGGAGGTCGCTTGATCTCAGGGTCCCCATTGGGGCAACAATACGCAAAGTGGGTCGAGTCTGGTCTGCAGAATTGGCCAGGGGTGTCACGTCTCGGTTGGCAAGTACTGTCACGTTTTTGGGCCTCAGGAGCCGCGGGGACAACTAATATTTTCCTCAGCGGAAGCAATCCTAGAAGCCTTCTGTGGACTACGGAATTGCCAGTCTTACTGCGTAATCCGAATGTGTTCAGAATATGGCATTAAGGTTCGATTGGCGTTCTCTCGACAATCTGCCCTTCTACGTAATGAAAGGCGATGGATTTGTAATTAATAATTATGGCCATCCAAGCTATGTCCGTTACGTAGAGGGCAATCGCCTGTTAACCCTTAGCTATCAGTACGCGGATGAAACCGGAAAAAGAGGCAGACGCTTTTTAATATTTCGAAACTACGCCATTCAGCTTCAAATCCCGAACGAACTCTGTTGGGATAACGGAATTCCACTAAGTGAATCTGAGGCTAAGACGGTGCTGCGTCGCATTTGTCGGACTCTTGAGGAGCACAGAAAGCGGCCGTGCAGTGTCGTTGTTGATGACAAGCTTTATGAGCAAATAGCGGCCGCCCAACAGAAATACCAAAATCGACAGTAGAAATTCGTCACTCGCAAAACCTAGCCGAAGAAGATCTTTTGGTTTCTCGTGAGATGAGGATCTCATTGATGTCGGGGGAATCTGCATTATATCACTTGAAGTTTCGAGATAGTTTCTTCGGCAGGCAGTCGCGATAATCCGTACTACTTTGGAGGTACGGATGGCTTTTACCGCACGCGCTACGCTCGACGAACTTCGGTCGGATTATCTGGCAAAGCCGGTGCCGTATGCCGCATTGACGCCGGGCGGTGATGGGGGACCGTTTCCGTTGTGCATCGTGCTGCATGGGGGTGGCGGCAGCCGACAAAGTCTCCTGGATTGCGCAGGCCTGTTCGAGCAATGGTGGTCGGACGGATCCCTCCCGCCGATGGTTCTGGTGTCACCCAGCGCTGAGATGAGCTATTACCTTGAAGACCCGGGCCAGAACGAGCGGTGGGATGCTTTCATTGCGGATGCCTTTCTCAATCATCTCCACGCGACTCACAACGTCCGAACCCACCGCGATTCGACAGTAATCGCCGGAATGTCGATGGGCGGTTACGGCGCGCTCAAAATTGCTTTCGCCTATCCCGACCGCTTCGCCGGCGTGGCTGCGATGTCTCCGGTCATCGAACCCGGCACGAGCATTTACCAGATCACGCCTCGAAACACACTTCATCACTTCGCGGGCGGTCCCTCGCGCTTGATCGGACCGGAGCGCGACGAGTCGGTGTTTGCGGCGAACAACCCCGCCAATCGAGCAATCGCCAACGCCGGGGAAATTCGAAAACACGATCTCGCGATCTACATCGAGTGCGGCGATCACGATTTCATCAATGTGCACGACGGCGCCGAATACCTGCACCGCGTCCTATGGAACCTGGACATCTCGCACGAGTACCGGCTCACCCGCGGTGCAGATCACATCGGCCCAACTCTAATTCCGCGAATGCGTCAGGCCTATCTCTGGCTCGGTTCTGTCCTGACTCCCGGAGCAACTGACGACCAGGACGAGTTGATCCGATCGCTCCGTGCTCAACTGGAACCTGTGCGCCGGCAAGCGGCGCCGCTCGACGCCACCATCGACCGCCGTTACGGCCGCCTCCC
>Ga0075421_100006618_pt1 | contig 14160 bp, 6 predicted proteins | sample SoiMetdeltSBSDD5_FD_75292 | JGI IMG/M metagenome (GOLD analysis project Ga0075421, IMG submission 75292) | Bulk soil microbial communities from a Populus tree surrounding site in Tennessee, USA - Soil MetaG P. deltoides SBSDD5 | ecosystem: Environmental > Terrestrial > Soil > Tree plantation...
ATCGGCCTGCCGGGGATGAGCGGGATCGAGGGCATCAAAATTCTCAAGGGGCGCCACCCCAACCTCTTGATCCTCATGCTCACGGTCTACGACGATGACGAGCGCATTTTCGACGCCATGTGCGCCGGCGCGTCCGGCTACTTATTGAAGAAGACGCCGCCGGCGCGGCTGCTCGAAAGTCTCAGGGAGGCCGTCTCGGGCGGGGCGCCGATGTCACCGGAAGTTGCGCGGCGGGTGGTCGCCCTCTTCCGCGAGATCCGCCCGCCGGACCGCGCCGACTACGACCTCACGCCGCACGAGACGCGCCTGCTCAAATTATTTGTCGAAGGCCACAACTACAAGACGGCCGCGGCCGAGCTCGGCGTCAGCATTCATACCGTCTCCTTCCACCTCCGCAGCATCTATGACAAGCTCCAGGTCCACTCGAAGTCCGAGGCCGTCGCCAAAGCGCTTCAGAATCGGCTGGTTTAATGGCCCGCAGGTGACCCGGGTCACTAAGGCAGCGCGTGATGGGTCACATATGAAATTTGGACGGGCACCCCGCCGTTGACCTTGACCCTGACGACGACCTGAAAGTAGGGGGGCAGTTCAGGGGACGAGCCGGCCGGGGCAGTGCTCAGGCGGGCGGTCAGTTCCTTGATGTACTCGGGGCGGGTGACGTACTCGGCGGCGCTTTGCGTGGCGAGCGTCGTGATCCCGGCCAGGATGAGCAGCCGATTCTTGGCGTCGAGCCCGCGCAGCCGACTGACTACCGCGTAGTCCTCGGTGATCTGACTGCGCGACGGCCCCTCCTGCCTTGCCAGGTAATAGGGCTCCTCCCCGGCCCGCGGTTTGGTGTTGACCACCCCGTAGACCTTCTTCTCCTTCTCCTCGATCAGCCGGAAGACGAAGTCCTGCTTCTGCGGCAGGTCGCGGAGGAAGAGATTCTCGGCCGGAGACCCGAGGACGACGATATTCTCGGACTTGAGGTCATCCCAGGTGAGCAGCAGGCTGCGCTTCACCCGGAAGGGGTGGCCGACGCGGGAGAAGAAGTCGCCGAGGAAGTAGATCCCCATGGCCTCCCCGATCCCCGTGTAGTGCTCGGTCACCTTCCGCCCTTTGACTTCGGCCTCGCCCCCATCCTGCGGCATCGCCGGAGAGCCCAGGCTGCTGCCCGGGGAATCGAGCGACTTCAGGAGCTTCATGCCTTCCTCGGCCGTCCCCTGGAACAGGGTGTTGCTGAAGACGACCAGGAAGGGCTCGGGCGAGCGCAGCAAATCCCCCCAGAGCGACTCGGCAGCCTGCCGCTCGGCGACCTCGCGGCCCGGGGTCGGCGCGGCCGAGCGCAGCCGGGCGGTCTCGGCGCGGTAGTTAAAAGCGAGCAGGCCGAGGACGAGCGCAGCGACGGTAGCTCCGCCGGCGGCGGCTTTCCACCAGCGGCCGGGACCGACGGCCGGCGCTCCCGGCGGGAGGTCGATGGCAGCTTCGGGAGGTGGCGGCTTCGGGAAAATCGCCGCTCCGTTGACGCCGTCGGTGCCATCGGCATAAGAAAAGACCGGCGTGTAGTGCCCCTTGGGCAGCTCGATGATGACCTTATCGTCCTTACCCTCGGTCGCGTAGTACTCCTGAAGCTTCGCCCGCAGCCGGCTCGCCTGGACGCGGACGACCGAATCGATCCGGGAGTTGTAATCGCTGCTCCGGCCAAAAACCTCGGTCGCGATGACATACTCCTTAAGCTGAGTCTCATGTTTTTCGACCGCTTTCAAGACAACGAAACGGAGAAAGGCCTTGAGGCTCTCTGACCCGTGCAGGGCCCGCCCCTCAAGGACCTTTTCGAGCTGCGCAACCTTTTCCTCGTCGCTTACATTCATCTGATACGGCGTTACCGGGGGCATGTAACGGACACCTTATTGTCCTTAACACATTGGTTTACGGGATGGTAACCGTATTATACGCCGCGTAACGCCGATTACAAGCTCAGGCGGCGTATGATCGCGGAGTTCTGACTTATTCAGAGACTGTAAGGACAAATCCGATCTTCGGGCGACTCCGGGGGCGTGGCCGGATATTCTAATTTCCGACCCGAAGACAAAGCTTCCTGCTGGCTCCCTGCTGGGATGGATCTTCTCCCCGATTCCTGATTGACGAATCGGGGGACGCGGTTCTTTCACCAACGTCAACCACAGATTAGAGACATTCCATAGCCTCAGTGGCCGAAGGGCGGAGCCGCCCTTCGGCATGGGGCAGCTATATCTGAGGTCCCCTCCCAGCTATGGCTCTCAACAGGAGGAGTGATTTATGAGAGGCATCTTGAGACTCTCGCTGACTGGCCTATGCCTTGCGCTCATGACTGCGCTGGCGCCCGGCGCGCTCTTCGGGCAGGCGGTCTACGGCGGCATCTTCGGCACCGTGACCGACCCGTCGGGCGCGGCCGTGCCCAACGCGACCGTGACGATCACCGAGACGACGAAGAACGTCAGCGTCACGATTCAGACCAACGCGGCCGGCAATTTTAATCAAACGCGGCTCGTCCCCGGGACTTACCGCGTCCGGGTCGAAAGCCAGGGCTTCAAAGTCTCCCTGCTCGACAACATCGTGGTCAACGCCGACACGGCCTCCCCGGCCAACATCGAGTTGCAGACCGGGGCCGTGACCGAGGAGATCACGGTCACGTCCGAGGCCCCGCTGCTCAAGACCGACCGGTCTGACGTGGCGACCACCTTCGAGGAGAAGCAGGTCGATGAGTTGCCGATCCTGGACCGCAACTACACCAAGTTCCTCCTGCTCACCCCCGGCACCCAGCAACTCGGCTGGCAGCACGCCTCGTCGGAGAACCCGCAGGGCTCGGTCCAGATCATCGTCAATGGCCAGCCTTTCCACGGGACATCCTTCCAGCTCGACGGGACCGACAACCGCGACCCGATCCTCGGGATCATCGTCATCAACCCGACGCTCGAGTCGGTGACCGAGACCAAGATCACCTCGCAGAACTACGACGCCGAGTTCGGCGTGGCGACCGCGGGCGTGGCGACGGCGCAAACCAAGTCCGGGACCAACGACTTTCACGGGGCGCTCTTCTGGTTCCGCCGCAACGACGTGACGAGCGCCCGCAACCCGTTCTCGCAGGCGACCCCGAACGAGCTCACCGGCAAGCTCATCCCCGACACCCTATGGAACCAGTTCGGCGGCGCCCTGGGGGGGCGGATCATTAAAGACAAGCTCTTCTTCTTCGGCGACTACCAGGGCACGCGCCGCAAGAACGGCGGCTCGATCCTGACGGCGGTGCCGACGGCGCTAGCCCGGACCGGTAACCTGAGTGAGTACGGCGTCGATATCTTCGACCCGCTGACCGGCCCCCCCGCTACGCGCTCCAGATTTACGGGGAACATCATCCCCCAGGCCCGGCTCTCGCAGCAGGCGCTGGCGCTCATCAACCAGCTCCCGCTACCGAACCGGCCCGGCGTCGAGCAAAACTACTCGGCCTCGGGCATCGAGATCTTCAACAACGACGTGTGGAATACGCGCGAGGACGTCTACCTCAGCGAGAAGTTTCACCTCTTCGGCCGATACAGCTATGCCAAGTTCAATCGTGGCGGCCCGGGAGCGTTCGGGGACCTGCTCGGCGGCCCGGCGTTTGACAACATCGGTTTCGCGGGCCAGTCGAACGTGCGCAACGACTCGGTCGCGGCGGGCTTCGACTATACCGTCACCCCGAACGTCTTAACGGACTTCCGGTTCGGCTATTTCCGCTACAACGTCAACGTGGTGCCGAACGGCGTCGGCACCAGCCCAGCGGCCGACGCGGGGATCCCGGGGCTGAACCTCGACGACTTCTATACCTCGGCGATGCCGATGTTCCGCATCAACGAGGCGAGCGACCGGCAGCGCGTCCAGTTCGGCTACTCACTCGACGTCAACCAGTGCAACTGCCCGCTCAGCCAGAACGAGAAGCAGTTCCAGTTCGTCAACAACTGGTCGTTCCTGCGGGGCAACCACACCTTCAAGGTCGGCGCCGACATCCGCCACGCGCGGAACTTGCGCGTCCCCTCCGACAATCACCGCGCGGGCGAGTTGATCTTTAACCGCGCGCGGACGGCCGGGCCGTCGGGCGGCGGTCTGGGGATCGCGGCCTACCTGCTCGGCGACGTCTCAGAATTCCGCCGGTACGTGAGCACGTCGACCGAGGCGCGGGAGCGGCAGAACCGCCAGTTCTTCTACGGCCAGGACACCTGGCGCGTGACCCCGAAGCTGACGATCAACTACGGGCTGCGCTGGGAGTTGATCCACCCCGAGTACGTCAACGAGGACGGCAACGGTGGGTGGCTCGACCTCCAGACCGGGGAGATCCGCGTCGGCGGCGTCGGCCCGATCAACCGCGCGGGCGACGTCGAGATGAATTACAAGCACTTCGCCCCGCGGCTCGGCATGGCCTACCAGTGGAACGAGAAGACGGTCTTCCGGCTCGGCTACGGGCGGAGCTTCGACATCGGCGTCTTCGGGTCGGTCTTCGGCCACGCCGTGACGCAGAACCTGCCGGTCCTCGCCGCGCAGAATCTCAACCCGGCGAACAACTTTGATCGAGTCTTCACGCTCACCACGGGCCCGCCGGCGCCGACCTTCGTCCAGCCCAACCCTGAGACCGGGCGCTTCCCGCTGCCGAACGGCATCTTCACGCGGGCGCGACCCGAGCGGATGACACTCCCGACGCTCGACGCCTGGAACGCGACCGTGCAGCACCAGCTGACACAGTCGATCGCGGTCGAGGCGGCCTACGTCGGCAACAAGGGGACGCACACCTTCACCGGCTTCGGGCCGGCCTACAACGCTAACGAGGCGCGGCTGGAAGGCCGGGGGCAGGGCCTCTCGACCGACCAGCGCCGCCCGTACTTCGGGCGGTTCGGCTGGACGCAGGGCATTGACCTCTTCGGCAACGCGGCCTCGAGCAACTACCACGCGCTCCAGACCAAGGCGACGAAGCGGTTCTCCAACGGCTTCTCGCTCCTCGCCCATTACACCTGGTCGAAGGCGATGAACTACGACGGGAGCTACTTCGTTCACGACGCGAAGTTGAACTACGCCCCGACCGACACCGACCGGACGCACACCTTCGTCGCGTCGACACTCTGGGAGCTGCCCGTCGGCAAGGGCAAGCGCTTCCTCAGCGACGCCAATCGCGCCGTCGAGCTACTCATCGGCGGGTGGCAGGTCAACCAGATCACGACCTGGTCGAGCGGCTCCCCGTTCTCTCCGAGCTACCGCGACTGCGACAACGACCGCGACACCGGCCCCTGCCGCCCGGACCTCGTCGGCAGCGTCGACACGAGCGGCGACCGCGACCGCTGGTACACGACGGCGGGCGTCACGGGCCTGACCAACGGCCAGACGGCCGGCCCGTGGCGACGGCCGCTGGCGAACAACTTCGGCACGGCCCCGCGCAACTCGCTGCGTGGCCCGTCCTACTTCAACACCGACTTCTCGATGTTCAAGAATTTGAACTTTACGGAGCACTTCCGGGGGCAGTTCCGGTGGGAAGTCTTCAACCTTTTCAACAACGTCAATCTCGGGCAGCCGGTCGGGTGCGTCGACTGCGGCGACAGCGGGCGGATCACCGGCCTGGCGCCCGGCGCAACCATGCGTCAGATGCAATTCGCCATCCGGATCGAGTTCTGACGCCTCAGGACGTTCCTTTGCCAAAGAGGGGAGCCCAATTGGGCTCCCCTCTTTTTCGTGTTATCTTTGTCCGCAGCCATGAAACAACTGCTGATTGCGCTCACGCTGGTCTGCGTTCGCGCCCCTTCCGTCTTCGCGCAGGCGGAAGACCCGGCCGCGCGGCTCGGCGAGGCGCGCGCTTTGCTCAACGCCGGCAACCCGGCGGCAGCGATTGCCAAGCTGCAGGCGCTGCCCGCGCCCCGCGACCCGCGCGCCGCGCAGCTGCTCGGCGTCGCCTTCTACCACACCAACGACTACGCGCGCGCGATCGCCGAGCTCTCCCCAGTCGTCGAGCAACTGCCCGTGGACTCGGTCGAGCGGCGCGAGGCGGTCCAGGTCCTGGGACTGGCGCGCTACCTCTCCGGCCACCTCCCCGAGGCGATCCCGCTGCTCGAGCAGACGCGCGCCTGGGCACCGGCCAACACCGAGCTCGCCTATGTCCTCGGCATGGCTTACCTGCAGACGCGCCGGTTCGCCGAGGCCCGCCCCTCGTTCGCCCGGATGTTCGGCGTCGCACCCGATTCTGCCTCCGCCCACCTCCTCACCGCGCAGATGATGGTCCGCCTCGATTTCAACGAGGCGGCCGAGGCCGAGCTCAGGCAGGCAATCGAAAAAGACCCGAAACTCCCGCAGGCGCACTACTGGCTCGGGCACCTGGCGGTCCACCGGGCGCGGTACGACGAAGGGGTCGCGCTCATCGGGCGCGAGATCGAACTCAACCCCGGGAACGCGATGGCCTACTACAAGCTCGGCGACGCCTACACGCGCCTGCTCAAGTGGGACGAGGCGATCGCGCCGCTGCAGAAGTCCGTCTGGCTCAACCCCTACTACAGCGGCTCCTACATCCTGCTCGGCAAGACTTACCTCAAGAAGCGGCAGCTGAGCAACGCCGAGGGTATGCTGCGGCGCGCCATCCAGTTCGACCCGAACAACAAGTCGGCGCACTACCTCCTCGCCCAGGTCTACCAGCAGACGAACCGGCCGGAGGAGGCGAAGCGCGAGTTCGCGATCGCCAGTCAGTTGAAGGGCAGTCCCGACGACCCAGAGAAGTGATCGGCGCGGATCTGTTCCGTGAGAATCCTTTCGATCAGTGTCATCCGCAGGCTATTCGGGCCTTCTCCCGAGCTCGCGGCGCGCGCGGTCGAGGTTCTCGCGCGCCTCGTCGTAGCCCGGCTTGATCTGGACCGCGCGCTCGAAATGCGCGGCGGCCTCGGCCAGTTTGCCCTGCCCCGCGAGCAGGATGCCGAGCGCGTTGTGCGCCTCGGCGTCTTGCGGGTTGAGCCGCACGGCCTCCTCGTAATGGCCGATCGCTGCGGCGGGCTTCCCCTGGAGGGCCAGCGCGTAGCCGAGGTTGCTGTGGGCGTCGGCGTAATCGGGCTTGAGGCGGAGCGCCTGCTCGTAGTGCGCGATCGCGGGGGCGAGCTCTCCCTGCATGCCGAGCGCGCTCCCCATGCTGTTGTGCGCCCCGGCGTCGTCCGGCCGCTTCTCCAGGACCGCGCGCAGGTGGGTTACTGCCTCACCGGACTGCCCGCGCGCGAGCAGCGAGTTGGCGAGGTTGTAGCGCGCGTCGAGGTGGTCGGGGCGGGCGCGCAGGGCCCGGCGGAAATGATCGAGCGCCTCGTCGTACCGGCCGAGCGACTGGAGCGCGGCGCCGAGACTGTTTTGCGCGGTCGCGTCCGCGGGCCGGGACTGCAGCGCCTGGCGGAAATGGCCGATCGCCTCCTCCGTCTTCTCCAGCGACTGGAGCACCGCGCCGAGGTTGAAGTGGGCCGTGAAATCGGCCGGGTATTTCTCCAGCCGGCGCCGCATGAGGGCCTCCTGCAGGGCCAGGCGCCCGTCGCCCGGCGCGCGCGGCAGGACCTGCAGCCAGAGGTGCCCCATCTCGTCCGTCGCCCGGTCGCCCGCGCGGACCCGCCGCGGCGGCCGGTTCGGGTTGCGCTCGTTGGCGGCGGAGTTGTCGTAGGTGAAGCGCATCGAGACGACCGTCCCCCGCGGGAGGAAGAGCGGCTCGGCGTAGCGGTAGACCGCCTGCCAGTCCAGGTCCCAGCGCTTAATCCGGATGAGCCACTTCTGTGTCCCGTCGGGCAGCGTCGCCATCCCCTGCAGCTCTCTGCCCAGGTAGTGCGCGTGAGGGTAAATGCCGAGCACGTCCACGTCCACGGGCAACCTGAACTCGTCGGCGATGACGAAATCCCTCTTCCCCGCAGGGATGTCGAGCGCGCCGTCGCGCTCGAGCTGGAGCAGCATCGGGAATCTGGTCGGCGGCCGGTCGGTGAAGTAGAGACCGACCTCGGGCTGGATCGATTCCGGCTTGCCCGAGGGCTGAAGGTGCATGTTGAGCACCAGGTCGGTGCCCGGGTCGAGGCGCCAGGCCATGCCTTCGGGCTCGACCCACGGCACCGTGCCCGGCTTCCAGAAGAGGAAGTGGCTCTCCGGGTCGAAGCTCTCCGACTCGATCGCGACGTCCATGCCGGCGAAGCCGACCTCGGGGTCCGCCGCGTCGCGCCGCCGCGAGACCTGAGCGCGGTCAATCAGGACGTTGGCATGGTGGATGAGCTGCCGGTTGCCCGGGAGCATCTCGATCGCCCTCACGTAGCGCGCCGCCGCGACCGGGATCGGGATCACAAAATTGCGGAAGACGTCCGAGCCTTCGGCCGGGAGGATGTAGGGCCGCGGCATCTTGACGATCAGGTCCGGTCGGCCCAGTTGCCAGCCGGCGGTGTATTTCGGCGCGGGCGGCAAGTCGGCCGCGTCCCCTTCAGCGGCCCCCTGCGCGGCCCACTGCTCGATGACCTGGAGCTCGGCGTCGCTCAGCCGCCGCGCGCCGGCGAAGTCGCCGTGGCCGGGCTCGGGCAGCCATGGGGGCATGTAGCGGCTCCGGGTGACCTCGACGATCTGCGCGGCGCGCTTGCGGACGTCCTGATAGCCGAGCAGGCTGAACGGGCCCGACCCGCCCGGGTGGTGGCAGGCCGCGCAGTTGGAGAAGATGATCGGGGCGACGTCGCGGTTGAAAGTCGGCGGGGCCTGGGGGCGGGCGCCGCCGCCCGCGAGCAGCGCGACGATCGCCGTGAGCTTCGCGGCCCTAAGCATGCCGACACGATAGAACAACCCCGCCGGAATCTCAAATTTGAGGACTCAAATTTGAGATTGGTGGTTCTATTGACACCCCCCAGGGCGTGTAGTAGTTTTGCGATTACGGATCAACAGTGAATCAATCAGCAGCCGCCTTTGCCAATCGCCTGTCTTGAGTTATCCGCGCGAGGGCGCAGACCTGCGAGGGATTCACAAAGCCGGGAGAGAGAAGCCAACTGCGGAGCATGAAGATCACACTGCCGGAGCGGGGGCTCGAGGCCCTGTTCGGACCCTACGACCAGAACATCAAATACCTGGAGTCAGTGCTCAGCGTGCGGGTCGGGGGTCGGGGCGGCGAACTGACGATCGAGGGCGATGAGGCCGACGTGGCCGTGGTCGAGAAGATCCTCAAAGACTACGGGCAGCTCTTCGACGAAGGCCGGCGCCCGTCCGACGCCGAGCTGCGCGCCGCCTTCAAGCAGATCGCCGAAGACCGCACCGCCTCGCTCCGCGAGCTCTTCGCCGCGCAGAAACGGATCAACCCCGCCGGCCGCAAGCAGGTGACTGCTCGCTCCCCCAACCAGAGTCGCTACCTCGAAGCCATCGAGAAGCACGACATCGTCTTCGGTATCGGCCCGGCCGGCACGGGCAAGTGTGTCGCTCGTGACTCACTCGTGCTGACCGACCGCGGGATGCTCGAGATCGGGGCGCTCGGCGCCGGGACCCGGCCGCGCGATTATACGCCGCTCGGAGTTACCGTCCATGGCCTCGGCGGGCCGGAGGAGACTTCTCACGTCTACAACGGCGGGGAGTCGGAGACGCTGCGGATCACCACCTGTTTCGGCTATTCGATCGAGGTCACGCCGGAGCACCCGCTGCTCGTGCTCGGCGAGGGCGCACAGTTGGTCTGGCGGCGCGCGGATGAGCTCGGGCGGGGCGACGCGGTCGCTCTCCAGCGCGGGCAGCGTCAGTTCGGCACGCGCACCGCCGTCGATTTCGTTTACCGCCCGCGCGGCCCGCACGACCGCTCGTCCAAGCCCGTGCGCTTGGACTTCCTCGACGAAGATTTCGCGTACGTCATGGGCGCCCTCACTGGGGACGGCTGCTTCGCGCAGCGCGGGAGGATTGTCCTGGCCTCGGCCGACGATGAGATCTTGGAAGCCTTTTCCGCGCTCGCCGCCCGGTTCGGCCTCAAGGTCTTCCCGAACGGCCAGGGGCGGCCCTCCGACCGGATTATCGCGAGCACCCAGCTCTATCAACTCTTCGAGCACCTCGGCATGTCGCTCAGCGGGGCACGCGCCAAGCGTCTCCCGCATGCGATCATGGCCGCGCCGGAGGAGATCGTCGCGGCATTCTTGCGGGGCTTATTCGACACCGACGGCACGGTCGAGAAGCGCGACGGCGTGGTCTCGCTGAGTTCCGTCTCCGAGGCCCTGATCCGCGAAGTCCAAGTCGTCCTTTTGAACTTCGGCATCGTCGCGTCGAAAGCGATCAAGCGCGGCCGCTACCGCGGGGAACCGCACGTCTCGCATCTTCTCACCCTGGCCGGGGCTGAGGCAGAGAGGTTTCACGAGGTCATCGGCTTCGGCCTGGAGCGCAAGCGCGCCCGGCGGCAGGTTCGGACGGCGAACCCTAACGTCGACGTTGTGCCGCACCTGGGGGCGCTCATCGGCGAGGCGGCCCGCGGCACAACCTTGACCCACGCCGAGCGCCATTCCTTTGATGATTACCGACGCGAGCGGCGGCGGCCGAGCTACGCCAAGCTGGGCGCCATCGTCGGTCTCCTTGAGGCCCGCGGGGCCTCCGACGAGCCGCTCGAGCAGATGCGTGGCCTTCTGAACCGCCGCCTCCTTTTCGCAAAAATTGTTTCGATCGAGCCCTCGCGGACGCAGGTTTATGATTTGACTGTGCCGGGGACCCATTCGTTCGTGGCCAACGGCTTCGTCAATCACAACACTTACCTCGCGGTTGCCATGGCGGTCCAGTACCTCATGGCCAAGCGCGTCAACCGGATCATCCTGGCGCGGCCGGCGGTCGAGGCGGGCGAGAAGCTCGGCTTCCTGCCGGGTGACTTGCAGGACAAAGTCGACCCCTACTTGCGGCCGCTCTACGACGCTCTCTTCGACGTCATGGACTTCGAGCGGGTGACGCGCTTTTTGGAGAAGCGCGTCATTGAGATCGCGCCGCTCGCGTTTATGCGCGGGCGCGCCCAGCCGCGTCACAGCCGCGTCCTGACGCCGACGGGTTGGCGCGAGATCGGGAGCCTCGAGCCCCGTGACCACGTCATCGGCTCAGATGGGCGCCCGACCCGGGTGCTGGGAGTTTACCCGCAGGGGAAGAAACCGGTCTACCGGGTGACGATGACCGACGGCTCAGCGACCCTGGCGTGCGCCGAGCACCTCTGGGCGGTGCGCACGCCCGAAGACAAACGCGACGGCAAGCCTCCGCGGGTGCTGGAGACCCGGGAGATGATCGGCAATCTGCGGTGCTTCCACCAGCACCGCTACGAGTTGCCCGTGCTTGCCTCGCCGGTTCAATGGCCGCGCCGCGAAGTGCCGGTCGACCCATACGCGCTTGGGCTGCTGCTCGGCGACGGCTGCATTACCGACAAAACCTCCCCCGCTTTCGCCACCGCCGAGCCTGAGATGGTGGTGGCGCTCGGGGGCGCCTTGGCCCCTCTGGGCGTGAGCGCCAGGCAAAAATCCGACGTGGATTACACGTTAACCTACCCAGGCGGCGGCAGGGGCGGGGTGATCATTCGCAACCCCCTCACCCAAGCCTTGCGCGGTCTCGGTCTGGCCGGCACGCGCTCGGCGACCAAATTTGTTCCCGAGGTCTATCTTTACAATGATTCGTCGGTCCGCCTCGCCGTCCTGCAGGGGTTGCTCGACACCGACGGCGGCCCGGTGACGCAGGAAGGGCGCACCTGCCGAATCCAGTTTGTGACGACTTCGGCGCGCCTCAAAGACGATGTCTTATTCCTGGTGCGCTCGCTCGGCGGCGTCGCCTATTGGCGCAAGCGCGGGGCGGAGGGGCGCCGGCCCGGCTTCGCCCGCGGGCGAGAAGTTCCGTACCGCAGTGATGCCTACGTCATGGACATCCGCCTGCCAGAAGAACTCGAGCCCTTCCGGCTCGGGCGCAAAGCCAAAGTGTACCGAGAGCATGGCGCCGGGCGCCCGATGCGTTTCCTCAAGAGCATCGAACCGGCCGGCGTTGAAGAGACGGTCTGCATCAGCGTCGCCGCGCCTGACTCTTTATATGTGACCGATGATTTCATTCTGACGCATAACACTCTCGCGGATGCGTTCATCATTCTGGACGAGGCGCAGAACACGACCTCGGAGCAGATGAAGATGTTTTTGACGCGCATTGGCTTCGGCTCGAAGGCAGTGATCACCGGGGACGTGACCCAGATCGACCTGCCGTCGGGGCGCAAGTCGGGGCTGGTCGAGGCCCAGCGCGTGGTGAGCAGGATCGAGGGGATCGAGTTCGTCGAGTTCACCGACCAGGACGTCGTCCGCCACCAGCTCGTCCAGATGATCATCCGGGCCTACGATGAGCACAGCAAGAAGATCAGCATCTGAGCGGGTGGTCGAGGTGCTCAACCGGCAGCGGCGGCGGTCGGTTGACGGCGGGCGGGTGGCGCGGGTGGCGCGCGCGGCGCTCGACCGGGCGGGGCGGCCGGAGGCGACGGTCACCGTGACCCTCGTGGGCGACCCGCGCATGCGGCAGCTCAACCGGGACTACCGGGGGATCGACGCGCCGACCGACGTGCTCTCGTTCGCCTACGGCGAGGCGGAGGATGGCGGGGCGGAGCCCGGCCATCTCGGTGACATGGTCATCTCGGTCGAGACGGCCGAACGCTACGCCGGCCGCCTCGGTCACACCTTCGAGCGCGAGATCGACCACCTGGTCATTCATGGAGCGCTCCACCTCGCCGGCTACGACCACGAGACCGACGAGGGGCAGATGGAGCGGCTCGAGCGCCGGCTGCGGCGGGAGTTGTTGGGGTAGCGGTCAGCGGTCAGCATTCAGCCAGAAAAAGGCTGCAAGCTGAAAGCTGACCGCTGACCGCTGAATGCTCAGTATGGAATACGAAATAATCTTGACCAGCATCTCCGTCCTGATGCTGGTCATCTTTGCCACCGCCAAGAGCGCGCTCGACGAGCTGAGCGACGTTGCGCTGCGCCGGTTGGCGAGCGAGAAGAATGGCTCGCCGCACGGGGCCTTCATCCGCTCGATCATCACGCACCACCACCTCTTCAGCTTCACGCTGACCTTCGGCATCCACCTCGCGATCTCCTCGATCGCGATCCTGATCACCTCGCTCGCCTTCAGGGTCGACGCGCAGCGCTTCCTCGCGCTCGCCTTCGGCGGCATGTTCGCGACGGTCATCGTCTTCCGCCAGATCGTCCCGCTCCTGCTGACGCAGAACGACCCGGCGCGGACGCTCGTCCTCCTGCGGCTGCCGCTGCGCCTGCTCGGCGGCGCGCTCGGGGTGGTCGCCCACCCGATCTACCGCCTGCTGCGCGGCCTGCAGCGGGGCGAGGCGCCGGTCTCGGTCGATGAGAGCGTGGTCGAGAGCGACGAGAGCGAGCTGCAGGCCCTGATCGACGTCGGCGAGGAGGAGGGCATCATCGAGGAGAGCGAGGGCGAGATGATCCAGTCGATCATCCGCTTCGGCGAGCGCACGGTCGGCGAGGTCATGACGCCGCGTACCAACATCGTCTCGGTCGCCGCCGAGATGCCGCTCGAGGCGGTGCGCGACCTCATGATCGAATCGAAGTACTCGCGCCTGCCGGTCTACGGCGGCCAGACCGACAACATCGAGGGGATCATTTACGTCCGCGACCTGCTCACCTACTGGTCTGAAGGGGCGGCGCCGAAGACGGCGATCGAGCTCGCTCGCCCGACCTACTTCGTCCCCGAGACCAAGCCGACCGACGAGTTGCTCGGGGAGATGCAGAAGGCCAAGGTGCAGCTGGCGATCGTCATCGACGAGTACGGCGGCCTCGCGGGCCTGGTCACGGTCGAGGACCTGATCGAGGAGATCGTCGGCGAGATTGAGGACGAGGACGAGCCGGAGCCGCACGCGACCGACGCCGAGATCGTCGACGACGGCGAGGGCAGCTACACCGTGCGCGGCAACGTCGAGGTCGGCAAGATCGAGCGCCTCCTCGAGACCGAACTCGCGGCCGACGACTTCACCACGGTCGCTGGGTTAGTCATTAACCAGATCGGCCACCTGCCCGCGGCGGGCGAGGGCGTCGATTTCCGTGGCCTCCGCTTCGAGGTCGTCGAGGCCGACGAGCGGCGGGTCTCGCGCGTCCGCGTCCGGCGCCTGGCCGCGGCCCCCGCTGAGGCCGGGATCGAGCCGCCGAGAGTGCAGAACGCAGAGCA
>Ga0075421_100006619_pt1 | contig 14160 bp, 10 predicted proteins | sample SoiMetdeltSBSDD5_FD_75292 | JGI IMG/M metagenome (GOLD analysis project Ga0075421, IMG submission 75292) | Bulk soil microbial communities from a Populus tree surrounding site in Tennessee, USA - Soil MetaG P. deltoides SBSDD5 | ecosystem: Environmental > Terrestrial > Soil > Tree plantation...
TCGAGGCGCTGGCGGAAAAGATGGTCGAGAGCCTCGCTGGCGAGCTCGACGCCGACGGAGCCGCGCTCTGGCTCGTGTCCGAGACGCAGCCCGACCTGTTGGTGCTCGCGGCGGTGCACGGTCTGGTGCGCGGCAGCGAGGAGGCCGAGACGCTCGCGACGACCGAGCTGCCGAAGGCGCTGCGCGAGGGCGCGGTCTCGTGCAGCGGCGAGGTCGGCGAAGGCGGCGCGGAGGCCGCGCGCCATGTGCTCTTCGTCCTGTTGCGCTCCGCAGGCCGGGTGGCCGGGCTCGTGCGGATCTCCGACAAGCGCGGCGGTGCGCCGTTCGACGAGATCGACCGCGGCTACGCGGAACGTCTGGCGAACTTCGCCGAGGTGGCGATTCGCAACGCCTGGCACCTGCGCGATGTGCAGCGCCGCGCGCTGCAGGATCCGACGACCGGCGCCCATCGCTTCGAGCTGGTGGAGGACGTGGTCCGGCGCGAGATCGAGCGGGCGGCGCGCTTCGGTCGCAGCTTCTCCGTCGCGCGGCTGCGCGCGCATGGCGAGAGCGGCGCGCCGGGCGGCACCGCGGCCCGCGATGCCGTCGTGGCGTCGCTGCGAAGTCGCCTGCGCGCGGCGGACCTGCTGACCCTCGCGCCGGACGGCTCGATCCTCGTGCTGCTCGCCGAGACCGACGCGCTCGGCGCCGCCACCTTCAAGCGCCGCGTGCGCGAGTGGTCGCAGGGCGCTGCGGCGCGGGTGGACATCGGCGTCGCGAGCTGCCCCGCAGACGCAACGGACTGGGCGGCGCTCGCGCGCCGACTGGAGGCGCGGCTCGACCGCGACGCGACAGCGAGCGCGTGGGAGCGCTGTCTCGCGGAGAGCGGCATCGCGGCCGTGATGGCGGGGCTCCTGGAAGAGGGGACCTCGGAGTCACCCGACACCGCGGCGGCACTCGCGCGTTTCGCGCTCTCCGAGGTCGGCCGCAACCCGCGCGAGCGCAATCTCTTCTTCTTCCACCCGGGCGGTCCGCTGGCGACTGCGCTCTCGGCGTTCGACGCGCGCCGGACCCAGGAGTGCGCGACCGAGGTCATCGTGCTGGCGGCGCCCGCCCGACCCGCGCAGGAAGGACGCGTGGCCTGGGTCTCGCCCGAGCGCCTGCCCGGCTGTCCGCCCTTCGCGGTCCACTATGGCGACGGCCCGTCGTACGCCCTGGTCTGCGCGAGCGAGCCCGGGCGCGAGGGACTCCGGCTGTTCCACACCAACGATCGCGAGACCGTCGAGGCGCTCGCGTTCCGGCTGCAGCTCGACCTGCGCATGCCGACGCTCGCGTGAGGCAGAGCTGATGGCGCCCGCGGCGCGACAAGAAACCGTGCTCATCGCCGACAGCGACGTGGCGCGCGCCGAACGCCTCGGGCGCGCCTGCGAGGCGCTCGGGCTGCGCGCAGCGGTCGCACTACACGGCGCGAGCGCGCTGGAGCAGGCGCTGGCGCTCCAGCCCGAAGCGCTGGTCGTCGAGATCGACCTGCCGCTGATCGACGCCCCGCGCCTCGCGCAGATCCTGCGCGCGAACCCGCGCACGGCCGCGCTGGCGATGCTCTTCATCGGAAGCGGGCAGGCCGGTGCGAGCGGGCCGGCCGCGCAGGCCGCGAGCGTGCTGCCTGGCCACACCGATCCGGACACGATCGCCCACTTCGTGATGGGCATCCTCGCGAAGCGCCGGGCCGAACGCGCGCACGAAGGCGACGGCGATGCGGCGGAGGCCGGTGCGATGGAAGGCTCCCTCGGCCCGCTGGCCGCGGCGGAGCTGCTCGAGCTCTTCCACGTGAACCTGCAGACGGGCTGCCTGGAGCTCGTGCGGGGACGCGCGCGCGGTCGACAGCGCGGCGCGATCTACCTGCGCGAAGGACAGGTCGTCCACGCCGAGGTCGGCAACGTGAAGGGCGAGAAGGCCTTCCTGCGCCTGCTCGGCTGGGACCGCGGACGCTTCGCGTTCCGGCCTGCGCTGACGTCGGGCGAGAACAGCATCGATCGCCCGACCCGTGCGCTGCTGCGCGAGGGGGTGCGGCAGGCCGGGGAGTGGCGGCGCCTGGCGGCGGAGCTGCGCCCGCGCGGTGCGCGCGCGCGGCTGCGGGTCTCGCGCGCGTCGCTGCCGGCGGTGCTGCATCCGCTCACGCAGGAAGTGCTGATGGTCCTCGAGATCACCGACCGGATCGACGAGGTGCTCGACCGCTGCAGCTTCCCCGACTACCAGGTGCTCGGCACGCTCGCGACCCTCGTGCGCCGCGGGCTCGTGGATCTACGCCGCGGCCCGGGCCCCGGACGCGGTCGCCACGCCGTCGGGCCGTCGGCCGCGTCGCGTCTGCGCGAGCGCCTGATCGCGACAGGCGCCCCGGCGGAGGGAGCCGATGCGAAGGTCCTCGTGGCGACGACCTCCGATGCCGCGCTGCGTGCGCTCGGCACGCTGCTCGAGCGAGCGGGCGGGGCGTCGCTGACGCCGGCCGAGCCGCTCCGCGGCGTCGGCCCGCTCGGCCGCCTCGATCTCGACGACGACTTCGGGATCGAGTGGCTCGCGGTCTCGGCGGACCCGCGCTTCGCGCCGATCTGGCCGCTCGCGGCGCACGGCGCACTCGCGCTGGTCCTGCTGCACGCTGGACGAGCGCGCGAGTCCGCCGCTGCACTGCGCGCTGCGCAGTCCTGCTTCGCGGAGCTGCCCGGCGCGCGCGTCGTGCACCTGTTGCTTCAGGAGAAGGGCGAGCCGTCGGCCGACGAGCTCTGCGAGGACCTCGGACTCGCCGAAGCGCGCGCCATCACGACCTTCTCGCTGGAGGACAAGTCGAAGCTGCGCGCCGCCTTCGACGCGTTGCTCGCGCGGCTCGCTACTACCTGACCTCGAAATCCCGTGCGCCCACCGGCTGGCCGTTCAGCGCGATCTCCAGGCGATAGCGGCCCGCGGGCAAGCCATCCGGCTTCGCGATGTGGAACTCGGTGTTGACCGCCCCGGGCGACGCGAGCGTCTCGCGGTTCTCGCTCACGAGCTGACCGTCCTCGTACGTCCAGCGCGCGCTGAGCGTGGAGCCCGCCGGCTGTCCCTCCGTGAGGACCGACGCGTAGATCGTGTCGCTGGTCGCGAAGCTGGAGGTCGGCGACGTCACGCGGCGGTCCGCGCCGATGGCCGTGCCGAGGTCGATCGAGCTGACGCGCGCAGACGGCGCGGGCACCGGAGCCGGTGCGGGAGGCGCCGCGACCGGCGGCGGCGACGTCGGCCGCGCCGCGGTCTCGGTCTCCCTGCGGCAGGCGAGGAGGGTCGCGGAGAGCAAGACGAGCAGTGCGACGAGGGCTCGCATCATGGGAGTCTCCTTTCTCACACGGACTTCTGGACGGTGGGGATCTTCAGCTTCTGACCCGGGTGGATGAGATCGGGGTTGTCGATCTGATCTCGGTTCGCGTCGAAGATCTTGCGCCACTGATTGGCGTCACCGTAGAAGCGCTTCGCGATGCGCGAGAGGCTGTCCCCGGAAGCGACCGTATAGATCTCCGCCGGCGGTGCCACCGGCCGGCTCGACGATCCCGACTGGACGTTCGAGAAGTCGGCGCGCGGGCGGGCCGGAGGGGTCTCGGCGCGGGCGCTGCCTCCCAGCAGGCCGCCGAGAAGCCCGCCGAGTCCGCCGCTGCGGGGGGCGGGCGCCCGACCTTCGGGCGTGAGCTTGTCGATCAGCGCGGGGAGCAGTGCCGCGATCGCGGCGGCTCCGGCGGCCGCTCCGAGACCCGCGCGCGCCGAGAGCGCCTGGACGCGCTGCGGGCCGAGCGTCTCGGTGACCTGCTGGGGCGTGATCGACCGGTTCGGTCCGGTGGACGTCCAGGAGGCGGCCTCGCGCCCGAGTCCGTGCTGCTCGAACTGGCGGGTCAGTCCGTCGACGCCGCCGGTCTGAGGGTCATCCAGCATCGACACGAGTCCTTCGAGCAGACTGCGCGACTGCGTGGCTGCGTCGGTGGCTTCCGAGCCGACCGCACTGCGGAGGAGTTCGTCGAAGAGTCCCATCGGATTCTCCTTGTCGAACCCATCCCCCTTTCGATCAGCATACGCCCGCGTTCCGACGGATGTCAGCACGATCGAGTTGCGCGTTTTGGTTGACCGGCGCAGGCGTGAGCCATAGACTCCGCGCCCATCGCTCTCGGGGGCGGGCGCGGCCCTCGGCGACCACGGGGTGAGCGGGGGTTCGACGGCGGATCGACACCGTCGCTCATCCGGAAACGGACAGGTCCACCCCCATGACGACCATTCCGGACCCGCTCATCCGCGAGGGCCTCACCTTCGACGACGTCCTGCTCGTGCCCGGTGCGAGCGAGGTGCTGCCCGCGCAGGTCGATGTCCGCAGCGATCTGACGCCGGAGATCCAGCTGCACATTCCGCTGGTCTCGGCGGCGATGGACACGGTCACCGAGCACGAGACCGCGATCACGCTGGCCCAGAACGGCGGCATCGGCATGGTCCACAAGAACCTCTCGATCGCCGAGCAGGCCGCCGAGGTGGACAAGGTCAAGCGCTCCGAGTCCGGGATGATCGTCGACCCGATCACGATGTCGCCGGAGCAGCGCATCTACGAAGCCCTCGAGCTGATGGCGCGCTACCGCATATCGGGTGTGCCGATCGTCCGCGAGGGCAAGGCCGTCGGCATCCTCACCAACCGCGACCTGCGGTTCGTGCGCGACACGCACCAGCCGATCTCGCGGTACATGACCCAGGAAGGCCTCGTGACGGTGCCGCCCGGCACCGACATGGAGCGCGCCAAGGAGCTGCTGCACCAGCACCGGATCGAGAAGCTCCTCGTCGTCGACGAGCACGGCAATCTGCGCGGGCTCATCACGATCAAGGACATCGAGAAGAGCGAGCGCTTCCCGAACGCCTGCAAGGACTCGCTCGGTCGGCTCCGCTGCGGCGCGGCGGTGGGCGTCGGCGAGGACTCCATCGCGCGCGCGCAGGCGCTCGTGGACGCGGGCGTCGACGTGATCGTCGTCGACACGGCGCACGGGCATTCGCAGCGCGTGCTCGACGCGATCGTCGCGCTGCGTCGGACGTTCCCCGATCTGCCGATCGTGGGCGGCAACGTCGCGACTGGGGAAGGCGCCGAGGCGCTCGTCAAGGCGGGCGTGTCGGCGGTGAAGGTCGGCGTCGGCCCCGGCTCGATCTGCACGACGCGCGTGGTGGCGGGCGTCGGCGTCCCGCAGTTCACCGCCGTGCTCGACGCCGCGCGCGTCGCGCGCCGCGCGGGCGTACCGGTGATCGCCGATGGCGGCATCAAGTTCTCGGGCGATCTCGTCAAGGCGCTCGCCGCGGGCGCATCCACCGCGATGATCGGCGCGCTCTTCGCCGGCACCGACGAGGCGCCCGGCGAGGTCGTCCTCTACCAGGGCCGTTCCTACAAGGTCTACCGCGGGATGGGCTCGCTCGGCGCGATGGCCGACGGCAGCGCCGACCGGTACTTCCAGGCCGAGATCCAGGAATCGAGCAAGCTCGTGCCGGAAGGCATCGAGGGACGCATCCCGTACCGCGGCAACCTGACGAGCAACATCCATCAGCTCGTCGGCGGACTGCGCTCGGGCATGGGCTACGTCGGCGCGCCGAACCTCCCGCAGCTCCGCGAGCGCGCGCGCTTCGTGCGCATCTCGTCGGCGGGGCTGCAGGAGAGCCACGTGCACGACGTGATCATCACCAAGGAAGCTCCCAACTACCGGATCGAGTAAGCGTGCAATCCCCGCCGGAAGCCTCGCGCGACCGCATCCTGATCCTCGACTACGGCTCGCAGTTCACGCAGCTCATCGCGCGACGGCTGCGCGAGCAGCGCGTCTACTGCGAGATCCACCCGCCGACCCTCTCGCTGGACGCGATCCGCGGGTGGAATCCGGCCGGCATCGTGCTCTCGGGCGGCCCCTCGAGCACGCTCGATCCCGACGCGCCGGATCTCGATCCCGCGCTGACGCGACTGGGTGTCCCGGTGCTCGGCATCTGCTACGGCATGCAGATCCTGGCGCTGCGCCTCGGCGGCGTGATCGAGCGCGGCGAGGACCGCGAGTACGGTCGTGCGCTGCTGAAGCTCGAGAGCGAGGATCCGCTCTTCGAGGGCGTGGCCGGCGGCGCGGAGCGCGTCGTCTGGATGAGCCACGGCGACCGCGTCCTGCGCCTGCCGGACGGTTTCCGCGTGCTCGGCCGCAGCGAAAGCTCGCCATTCGCGGCGGTGCGCCACCGCGACCTGCCGATCTGGGGCCTGCTCTTCCATCCCGAGGTCGTGCACACCCAGGGCGGCGCGCAGATGATCGCGAACTTCGCGCATCGCATCTGCGGCTGCACCGGCTCCTGGACGATGGAGGCCTTCATCGAGGAGGAGGTGCGGCGCATCCGCGAACGCGTGGGGGATCGCCCCGTGGTATGCGGGCTCTCCGGCGGCGTCGACTCGTCGGTCGCCGCGGCGCTCGTGCACCGCGCGGTCGGCGACCAGCTGACCTGCATCTTCGTCGACAACGGCCTGCTGCGCGCCCACGAGCGCGAAGAGGTCGAAGGGCTCTTCCGCGAGCAGCGCCACATGAAGCTCCGCACCGTCCGCGCCGAGGATCGCTTCGTCGGCGCGCTGCGGGGCGTGACGGACCCGGAGAAGAAGCGGCGCATCATCGGCCATCTGTTCATCGAGATCTTCGAGGAGGAAGCGACGAAGCTCGGTGGCGTCGACTTCCTGGTGCAGGGGACGCTCTACCCCGACGTGATCGAGAGCGTCTCCGTGCGCGGACCGTCCGCCACCATCAAGACCCACCACAACGTGGGCGGCCTGCCGGAGCGGATGCGCCTCGCGCTGATCGAGCCGCTGCGCGAGCTCTTCAAGGACGAGGTGCGCGAGGTCGGCCGCCGTCTCGGGCTCCCCGACGTGCTGATCGGGCGCCATCCGTTCCCCGGTCCGGGTCTCGCGATCCGCGTCGTCGGCGAGGTGACCGACGACCGGCTGCGCGCGCTGCGCGCCGCGGATTCGATCGTGGTGGAGGAGATCCGGCGCGCGGGCCTCTACGACTCGCTCTGGCAGGCTTTTGCCGTGTTCCTGCCCGTGCAGAGCGTCGGCGTCATGGGCGATGCGCGCACCTACGAGCACACCATCGGGGTGCGCTGCGTGACGTCGCAGGACGCCATGACGGCGGACTGGGCGGCGCTGCCCGACGCCGCCCTGCGCACGATCAGCACGCGCATCATCAACGAGGTGAAGGGCGTGAACCGCGTGGTGTACGACGTCTCGTCGAAGCCGCCGTCCACCATCGAGTGGGAGTAGGCGTGGCGCCGCGCCCGTTCGTCCACCTCCACCTCCACAGCCAGTACTCGCTCCTCGACGGCGCCATCAAGATCGACCCGCTGTTCGAGCGCGCGCGCAACGTCGGCATGCCGGCGGTGGCGTTGACCGATCACGGGAACCTCTTCGGCGCGGTGGAGTTCTACGAGGGCGCGCTGCGCCAGAAGGTGAAGCCGATCCTCGGCTGCGAGGTCTACGTCGCGGCCGGGTCGCGGTTCGACAAGGAGCGCCGCGAGCGCGACGAAGGTGGCTTCGACGCCATCAGCCATCTGCTGCTGCTCGCGATGGACGAGACCGGCTATCGCAACCTCACGTACCTCGTCTCGAAGGGGTACCTCGAGGGCTTCTACTACCGGCCGCGTATCGACCTCGCGCTGCTGCGCGAGCACAGCGAGGGCCTGATCGCGACGTCCGGCTGCCTCTCGTCGCTCGTGAACCGCGCGATCCTGAACCGCCAGGTCGAGACCGCCTGGCGGCTCGTCGAGGAGTTCAAGGGAATCTTCCCCGACCGCTACTACCTGGAGATCCAGCGCCACGGCATCGACGCGCAGGACGTCGTCAACGCGGAGCTCGCGAAGATGGCGCAGGACCTGCGCCTGCCGCTGGTCGCGACCAACGACGCGCACTACCTCGAGGCAGGCGACCACGCGCACCACGAGGCGCTGCTCTGCATCGGCACGGGCAAGAACCTCGACGACCCGACACGCTTCAAGTTCGACGGCCAGGGCTTCTACGTCAAAGACGGCGACGAGATGCGCGAGCTCTTCCGCGATCACCCGTCTGCCGTCGAGCACACCCTCGAGATCGCGGAGCGCTGCAAGCTCGAGCTCGACCTGAACGGCACTTACCACATGCCGGAGTTCCAGGTGCCGGCCGGCGAGACGCGCGAGGGCGTGCTCGAGCGGCAGTCGTGGACGGGGCTGCGCGCGCGCCTCGGTCTCGCGCCGGACGAGCCGATTCCCGCGAAGCACGCCGAGTACGGCGCGCGCATGCAGCACGAGCTCGGTGTCATCAGCAAGACGGGCTTCGCCGGCTACTTCCTGATCGTCGCGGACTTCATCGGCTACGCGCGCCGCCACGGCATCCCGGTCGGGCCGGGGCGCGGCTCGGCCGCGGGCAGCCTCGTCGCCTACAGCCTCGGCATCACCGGCGTCGACCCGATCGCCTACGACATCATCTTCGAGCGCTTCCTGAACCCCGAGCGGGTCAGCATGCCGGACATCGACGTCGACTTCTGCATGAAGGGGCGCGACCAGGTCATCCGCTATGTCGCCGAGAAGTACGACGGCGAGGGCGACGACGGCCGCCGCGTCGCGCAGATCATCACGTTCGGGAAGCTCCAGGCGAAGGCGGCGGTGCGCGACGTCGGCCGCGTGCTCGGCATGCCGTACGGCGATGTCGACCGCATCGCGAAGCTCATCCCCGACACGCTCGGCATCACACTCGAGGAGGCCGAGGCGCAATCGCCCGAGCTGCGCGCGCGCATCGAGGCCGACGGGCAGATCGCGAAGCTCTTCGAGACGGCGCGCCGCCTCGAGGGCCTGACCCGCCACGCGTCGACGCACGCTGCAGGTGTCGTGATCGGGACGCGGCCGCTGATCGAGACGGTGCCGCTCTACAAGGATCCGAAGTCCGGCGACGTCGTCACGCAGTTCGACATGCGCTGCGTCGAGAAGGTCGGGCTGATCAAGTTCGACTTCCTCGGGCTGCGCACGCTCACCACCATCGCCGACGCCGAGCGGCGCGTGCGCGAGAGCGGCCGCCCGGACTTCGACATCGAGAAGATCCCCTACGACGACCCGGCCACCTACGAGCTGCTCTCGTCGGGCGACACCGAAGGCGTGTTCCAGGTCGAGTCCGACGGCATGACCGACCTCGTCGTGAAGCTGAAGCCTGCGAGCTTCAAGGAGCTGATCCCGATCGTCGCGCTCTATCGGCCCGGCCCGCTCGGCTCGGGGATGGTCGAGGACTACATCGCGCGCAAGAACGGCCTGAAGCGGGTCGAGTACCTGCTGCCCGAGCTCCAGGAGCTGACGGCCGAGACGCTCGGGGTGATCGTCTACCAGGACCAGGTGCTCCAGATCGCGAACCGCCTGGCCGGCTACAGCCTCGGCGAGGCAGACCTGCTGCGCCGCGCCATGGGCAAGAAGAAGCCCGAGGAGATGGCGCAGCAGCAGAAGCGCTTCGTCGAAGGCTCCGTCGAGCGCGGCATCGACCGAAAGAAGGCCGAGGAGGTCTTTGCGTTGATGGCGGAGTTCGCGGGCTACGGCTTCGCGAAGTCGCACTCGACGGCGTACGCGCTGATCACCTACCAGACGGCGTATCTGCGCGCGAACCACCCGCGCGAGTATCTGGCCGCGCTGCTCACCACCGAGGCTGGCAACCACGACAAGCTCGCGCGCTACATCTCGCACGCGACCCGGCTCGGCATCCCGATCCTGCCGCCGTCCGCGAACGAGAGCGCGCGCGATTTCACCGTCGTGGCGGAGGGGATCCGCTTCGGGCTGGCCGGCGTGAAGAACGTGGGCGACGGCGCGATCGACTCGATTCTCGAGGCGCGCGCGCCAGGACCCTTCCAGAGCCTCTTCGACTTCACTGCGCGCATCGACGGACGGCGCGTGAACCGGCGCGTCGTCGAGAGCCTGGTGAAGTGCGGCGCCTTCGATCCCCTCCACGCGAGTCGTGCGCGCGTCTGGCAGAGCCTGGACGCCGCGCTCGAGTCCGGCGCCGCGTCGCAGCGCGACCGCGAGATCGGTCAGGAGAGCCTCTTCGGTGGGACCACGGGCACCGTGCGCGCCGAGCCGTCGCTCGCCGACGCGCCGGAGTGGACCGACCGGCAGCGCCTCGAGGGCGAGAAGGAGGTCCTCGGCTTCTATGTGACGGGCCATCCGCTCGCGGCGGTCGCGGCGGAGCTGCGGCGCTTCACCGATACGAACGGCGGCGACACCGAAGGTCGCGAGGGACGCGACGTGCGCGTCGGCGGCATCATCACGTCGCTGCGCGAGACGCGCACGCGGCGCGGCGCGTTGATGGCGTTCGCGAAGCTCGAGGACATGGAGGGCAGCTTCGACCTCGTGCTCTTCCAGGAGCCGTACGCGAAATGCGGGAGCCTGCTCAAGGCCAGCACGAACGGAGAGGGTGAGGAGGGACCCCGCCCGCTGCTCGTGACCGGCACGCTCGAGTCGGGCGACCCGCCGAAGATCCTGGTGCGCGACGTGGTCGAGCTGGAGCGCGCCGAGGAGAAGCTCGCGAGCGCCTTGCGCGTGCGCATCCGCGCCGAGGAGGCGACGGCCGATCGGCTCACTGCGCTGCGCCGGCTGCTCGAGGCGCGACCCGGCGAATGCGGGGTCACGTTGCACGTGGTGATTCCCGAAGAGAGCGAGACGGTGGTGGCGATCTCGGCGATACGCGGAGTGCGGCCCGATCCGGCGCTGCGCCGCGACGTCGACGCGCTCTTCGGCCGCAACGTCACGGAGCTCGCGCTGTGAGGCTTCGCACGCTCGCATTCGCCTGGGTCCTCCTCGTCGCGAGCGCGGCCGCCGGTGCCGACCTGCGGCGCGTCGAGGCGACGGGCACCGTGCCCGTCGGTACGGCGTCGGCGAAGAGCACGCCGCGCAACGTCGCGGTGCGCGCCGCCGTCGCGCGCGCGGTGGAGTCCGTCGCGCTCGATCTCGGTGCCAACGTGCCGAAGCCCGCCGCGAACCCGAGCGGGCCGACGAAGCCGCCGAACCCGGCGGCGATCTCGCCCGAGCTCGCGAAGGCGCTCGGCGAGGACCCGCTCGACTACGCCACGCGCTACCGGATCCTCGAGGACAAGGGCGCGCGCGCCGTGCGCGCGCCGCAGCCGGGCGGACCGGAGAAGGAATACGTCGTCGTCGTCGAGGTGCAGGTCGACGCGGCGCGGGTCTCGGAGCGGCTGCGCGCCGCGGGCTGGCTGGCGGCAGCGAGCGACGGCAGCTCCGGCGCGACGACGGAGCTCGTGCTCGAGGGCCTGAACGACTACCGCGCGCTCGCCAGCGTCCGCCGTCTGCTCGTCGAGAAGCTCGGGGCGCGCCGGGTCCTGCCCGTGGAGTTCCGGCGGGGAGAGGCGGTCCTGTCCGTCGAGGGCGGCCCGCCGCCCGATTCATTGGCCGCGGCGCTCCAGGCGGCCGCTCCGCCCGAGCTGCGCCTCGTCCCCGTCGAGAGCGGCGAGACGGGCGTCACACTCGTCGTCGAGTGGACGCCTCCTCCGCCGGCGCCCGTCGAGCCGGCCGCGGACAGCGTCGAGACCGATTGATTCGTTGACATGCCCCGACGAAAACGGTATTCGGTGCGCGGTCTTGGACGACCTGCCGCACCTCGGACCCGAGCGGCGCGCCGGTCGGGTCAGGATCCAGAATCCAGGCACGTAGCTCAGTGGCTAGAGCACCACCTTGACACGGTGGGGGTCGGCGGTTCAATCCCGCCCGTGCCTACCAGGTCGACGCGGCGAGCTCCCGTCGCGCTGACACACAACCAGATCGGATCGTAGTTCTCGTTATGTCTCACCCGCGTTCATGAACACCCGGTTGCGCCGGCAGCGGCACGGCCAGACGTGGGCGGAGCAAAGTCCTCGCGCGGTGCGCACGGTGCGCCGCGCCGGGTGCGCGTCAGATCGACGCGGCCACCGAGGGGATCCCGACGTCGGGCGGCGCTGCGGGCGACCGCTTGCGGAGGAATGAAGATCGCCGAATTCAAGCGACAGCCCAGGAAGGATGACGGTCCGCGGATCAATCGCATGATCCGCGCTCCCGAGATCCGGGTCATCGACAACGAGGGACAGCAGCTCGGTGTGATGACTCCCGACGATGCGATCCAGAAGGCCGAGGAGGTCGGGCTCGACCTCGTGGAAGTGGCGCCCGGATCGCGACCGCCCGTGTGCCGGATCATGGACTACGGGCGTTACAAGTACGAGCAGAAGAAGAAGTCGGGCAAGGGCAAGGGACACGCGGCGAGCCTCAAGGAGGTGAAGCTGCGCCCCCGCACGGATCAGCATGATCTCGACTTCAAGCTGAAGAACGCGCGGCGCTTCCTGCTCGACGGCGACAAGGTGAAGGTCACGGTGATGTATCGAGGGCGCGAGATGGTCCACCGCGAGATCGGGCGCAAGCAGCTCGACAAGGTGGTGGAGCTGCTCGGCACGGTCGCGGTGGTGGAGAGCTCGCCGCGCATGGAAGGTCGGCTGCTCTCGATGATCCTGGTTCCGAATCGCGAAGTAATCGAACAGATGGCCCGCCAGGAGAAGGCCGCCGCCAAGGCGGCCGCGAAGCTGGCGGCAGAGGACGCGAAGGCGGCGGAGCCGACGCAGGAAGCGCAGGCCGAGGCGGCCGGAGGAGAGTGACGATGCCGAAGATGAAGACGCACCGCGGCGCGGCCAAGCGTTTCAAGAAGACCGGCACGGGCAAGATCGTGCGGTCGCACAGCCACAAGCGGCACATCCTGACCAAGAAGTCGAGCAAGCGGAAGCGACGCCTGCGCAAGCCGGCAATCGTCGGGCCCGCGGACAAGAGCCGTCTCGAGCAGATGCTCACGAACCTCTGAGCGAAGTTTTCGAACGCCCGCATGCCAGCGGGCGAGGAGTCCAGTCATGGCACGAGTGAAGCGCGGCGTTGCCGCGAAGAAGCGCAAGAAGCGCATTCTCGACGAAGCGAAGGGCAACTACGGCGCGCGCGGGCGTCTGCTCAAGAGCGCGCGCGAGGCCGTCGAGCGCGGCTGGCGCTACGCCTACCGCGATCGCAAGCAGCGCAAGCGCGATTTCCGCAAGCTCTGGATCGCGCGCATCAACGCCGCCGCGCGGGAGCACGGCATCTCCTACAGCCGTCTCGTGCACGGGCTCGAGCAGGCCGGCCTCGAGGTGGACCGCAAGATCCTCGCGGAGCTGGCGCTGGCCGATCCGAAGGCCTTCGCGGAGCTCGCCCAGCTGGCGAAATCCAAGGCCGCTTAAGCGGGCGCTGCCGCATGGCAACGCCGTCCGCCGACCTCGAGGCGCTGCTTCGCGAGGCGCGCGAGGCCATCGCCGCCGCCCCGAGCGAGCAGGCGCTGCAGGAGGTGCGCGCGCGCTTCCTCGGCAAGAAGGGACCCGTGTCCGCGCTGCTGCGCGGGATCGGCTCTCTCTCGCCGGCCGAGCGCGCGGTCGCCGGCGAGTCCGCCAACCGCGCCAAGCGCGAGATCGAGGCGTGGGTCGACGAGCGCCGCGCCGCGCTCGAGAGCGGCGCGACTCGGGAGGCGCTGGCCGGCCACCGGCTCGACACCAGCCTGCCCGGCGCGGCGCCGCCGCAGGGTCATCTGCACCCGATCACGCACGTCCTGCGCGACATGCTCCAGTTCTTCACGTCGCTCGGCTTCTCGCTCGAGGAGGGGCCCGAGGTCGAGACGGACTGGAACAACTTCGAAGCGCTGAACATTCCGCCGGATCATCCCGCGCGCGACATGCAGGACACGTTCTACCTCGAGAGCGGCCCGCTGCTGCGGACGCACACCTCGAACGTCCAGATCCGCACGATGACGGGGCGCACGCCGCCGTTCCGCTTCGTCGCCGTCGGCCGCGTCTATCGCCACGACCTCTCGCCGCGACACTCGCCGATGTTCAACCAGATCGAGGGCTTCCTGGTCGACGAGCGCGTGAGCTTCGCCGACTTGAAGGGCGTGCTCGTCGCGTTCGGACGCCACTTGTTCGGCGAGGACGCGGAGCTGCGCTTCCGCGCGAACCACTTTCCCTTCACCGAGCCGTCCGCCGAGCTCGACTACTCCTGCGAGCTCTGCAAGAAGCAGGGCTGCCGCATGTGCTCCGAGACCGGCTGGGTCGAGTGGGGCGGCTGCGGGATGATCCACCC
>Ga0075421_100006622_pt1 | contig 14155 bp, 9 predicted proteins | sample SoiMetdeltSBSDD5_FD_75292 | JGI IMG/M metagenome (GOLD analysis project Ga0075421, IMG submission 75292) | Bulk soil microbial communities from a Populus tree surrounding site in Tennessee, USA - Soil MetaG P. deltoides SBSDD5 | ecosystem: Environmental > Terrestrial > Soil > Tree plantation...
TGCGAAGATCGCCGCCGGCGCCTGCGGCGCGCCGGCGAACAGCGCCTCGACGCCCGAGTGATTGAGCGATGCCGACCCGCGGAGTGACGCATCGCCGCGACTGGGCTTCCCCTGCGCGTCCATCCAGGCGAAGCCGCCCTGCTTGCCGGTGGCGACGCTGACATCCCAGCGGAAGCGCGGATCGTCCGGCGAGGTGAAGCTGATCGTGCCGATGGCCCCGCGCTTCGCCGCCTCCGCTTCCTTCACCGCGCCCGACGAATAGTAGGCGCGTTCGTTGCTGGGCAGCATCGCTGGTGCGCCGCTCAAGTACGCGACCACCTTGCCCTTTACGTCGACGCCAGCCGCGTAGTCGTCGTAGCCGAGCGTCGGGGCGCTGACGCCGTAGCCAACGAACGCCACCGGGGCATCCGCGATACTCACCTCGCTGCGCAGGAGGTCCGCGCCAAGCAGGTAATCCTTGCCGTAGGTGAGCGTCTTCGCCTTCGCGCCGGAGCGCACCGTCATGGAACTGGTGTCCTCGCTGACGATGCTGTTTCGCAGCGGCACGCGCTGATGAAAGCCGCCTTGCTGGCCCGCGGGCTGGAGGCCGTACGACTTCAGGGTCGCCTCGACGTGGGCGAGCGCGCTGTCGTAGCCGGCGCTGCCCAGGCCTCTCCCCTCGAGCCGATCGTCGGCCAGCACGCTCATGTGTTGCTTGATCTGGCTGCCATGGATGCTTTCAAGAGCCGATTCGAGTTCGGGTCCGTCGAGCGAGTCCGTGGCGGGTGACGGTGTGGGCGAAGAGCCCGCGCACGCGCTGACGCTCGCCGCCAGCGCCATTCCCAGAACCGCCCGATGCATGGTGTACCTGCGCATGTTCCCGGCCTCCGTGTGGCGCGAATGGTAACATCTGGCTCACCGGTCCGAACTGCCCGTCTTGCGCTGCTCGTGTGGCGGCACGTTGCCGATCCGATGATCGGCGACACCTGCGGCCGCCTTCGGTTCATTTCGCCGCCGGCGCGGGGGTCCGCACCCTTTCGAGCGATTTCATCGTGTCGCCGATCCGGTCCTTCTTCACAACGGCGCCCGCAAGAACCGCTCGACGACGGCGTTGAAGGCGCCGGGATCGTCGAATCGGACCAGGTGCGTCGCGTTCGGCTGGATGGCCAGCTGACCGTTGGGGATCTGCTCATAGATCGCCATCGTGTGCTCGGCGCGAATCAAATCATGGTCGCGGCCAGCTCCGTAGACCTCGAAATAGAGCCGCACGCACGCCATCGTCGACGAAGGTGCGGCCGGCGGCGAAGCTCGCGGAACAATTCCTGCGCGACGGCGTAGAGCAGATCGATCGATTGCCGTCAACCTCCAGTAGAATCCGGGCCTATGCCGTTGAGAGACGTGCACCGTGCCGCGTTGACGTCCATCATCGCCGCGGCGATCAGCCTGGGGCCTGCGCTCGTGGCGGGCCAGACAGACGCGCCGGCACAATACCGATCACCCGAGGGCGCGGAGTATCGCTCCCTTCCTGATACGGACGCGGTCAAGAGCGCGCGAGCCGGCCTCGAAGCCAGGCCGAGGAACATTCCGCGCATCATCGATCTCGGCGTGGCCCAGTCCGTGCGCGGCAGTTTCGCGAAGCCATCGCGACGTTCACGCGGGGGCTCAGAGTTCGAGCCGAACAACGCACTGCTCCTGCGGTGGCGCGAATTGGCCGGTTCCACGGACTGGTTGTGGATGTCGCTCAGCCGAGCCGATCGCCCCCGAACGGTCTCATTGGGTCTGGCGACGTACAGACGGGATGGTTGGGAGATGGCGGCACCGGGGTCGGTGAAAGGAGTTCAGCACCGTGTCCACCAGCGTGATGATTTCCTACAACAGCGCGCAACGGGCGTTTGCGGAATCGCTCAAGGTACGGCTCAGGGCCGCAGGATTCGAGGTGTGGATTGACCGGGAGGGAATACGGCCCGGCATGCGGTGGCGGGAAGGGTTCGTCGACGCAGTCCGGTCGCGTGACGTCTTCGTGCCGGTGCTGTCGCAGTCGTTTTTAGAGAGTTCTCACTGTCGCTTGGAGGTGCTGACGGCCCGAAGCTTCGGCAAGAAGATCGCGCCAGTCATGGTCGACGACTGCATGAGGATGCTGCGCGATCATCCCGAGACCGAAGGGCTCGACGATATCTTCATGATGTTCTTTTCGGATCTGAAATCAGTGGGGGTACCGATCTCCGAGGACGAGGCGTATCAGCGGCTCGTGCAGGGAATTGTCTTCGATTCGGCATCGGCCGCAGTTCCACCCGACCCTCCGGTGTACGTCGCCCACGTCTGGAAGGAAGCGGCCTTTGCCGATCGCATCGCTCGCGCCCTGTCGGATCGAGGTCGACGCGTCTGGATTGCTGGAAGAGATGTTCCCGTCGGCGTACGATGGTTCGACGAACAGATTCGCGCGATTCACCGTGCCAAGGCGATGGTCGTCGTCATCGACGCGGACGCGCCGACCGCACGCCACCTCCGCACGGAGATTGCGCTGGCTGGTGTGCTGGGGCTTCCCATCCTGCCGGTGCTCGCCGACAGCGTCAAGGGACGCTGGGATGCGCGCAAGGCGCTCAACGCGGCCTTTCAGCAGATCGATGATCTGCGCACCCTGTACGAAAGGGAGCCGTTCAGCAGCGATCCCGACTGGACGACGATGATCGACCAGATCGACGAGTCGCTGCCTCCTGGTTCGGTTTCGACGGTATAACCGAAAACGCGCAGGCGTGGCGACGTCGATGGCCGTCAGTCTGATGCCGCCCTCTCCGCCTGCGTGGCCACGACAACCGCCGATACCGGTCGTGCTGTGGTCATGTCGTGACGCGCCGGCTAGACCTGCGCACGAGTCACTGTATCAGTGCAAGCATCGCGCGAACCACGGCGCCGTCGGCGTCGCCGAGCGAGAGCGCGGTCGCGTCGTGCTGCATGCCGGCAAGCGGAATCAGGCGCGCGTCGGCTCCCGCCCGGACCAGCGCGTCGACGAACTCCGGCGAGCCCTTGACGTAGGGTGGCTCGAGCGTGCCGAACGCCACGATCATCGGCGGCGCACCGGCGGCCACGTGCAGCAAGGGGCTGGCGCCGGCCCGGGTCGCGGGATCCGGCAGGTAGTCTCCGACGAATCCGCTTGCCTGGCGCAGATCGTACGGCCCGCTGACGGCGACGACACCCTTGATGACGTCGGCCGGTAGCCGCAGCTGCGCCATCCAGTCGCGCTTCAACGCCGCGAAGGTCGACATGATCGCGCCAGCCGAATGCCCGCCGATGTAGATGCGGCCGGGCGCGCCGCCGAACCGGCGGATGTTCGCGTGCACCCACGCGACGATCGCCTCGGTGTCGTGCGCCTGCGCCGGGTAGTGCTCAGGCAAGAGACGGTAGCTGGGCACCACCGTGACCACGCCGTGCGGCGCGAGCGCGCCGGCGACGTACCCGTACTGGCGGCGGTCGCCTTCCCGAAAGCCGCCACCGTGCAGAAACACGAACACCGGTGCGCCGTCTCGGCGCGGCGTGGTTTCATAGACATCGAGCCGCTGCTTCGGGTCCTTGCCGTAGGCCAGATCGAGATGATGCGCGACCCGATGCCGCGTCTGGTCGGTCATCGCCTCCGCGCGATCGTAGAAGGCCGCCCAGTCGATCGCGAACTGCTCCGGATGCTGGACCGTGTAGTAGGTCCGCTTGTCCTGCCCGGCGGGCGCAGCCGGCGCGAGCGAGAGGATGGCGGCCGCCGCCACGCCGGTCGACCGCGTCCACACGCGCGATTTCGCCATCGGCCGCCCGCCCTACTTCAGCTCGTTGCGGTAGACGGTTCCACCCTTCATCACTAGCCTGATGCCGCGAAGCGCCTTGATGTCGCGTGATGGGTCGGCGTCGGTGATGATGAGGTCGGCAAGCATCCCCCGCTCCACGCGTCCGACACGATCCTGAACGCCCAGCATGGTCGCGGCGTCGATCGTTGCCGATCGCAAGGCCTTGAGAGGCGTCATGCCCGCCTCGACGTAGTACTGGGCCTCGCGGATGGTGGCCGTGGTGCCGTCGTTGGGCTCGTAGGGGAACTGATCGGTGCCCAGCGCGATCTTCACGCCGAGCTTGATGGCGGTCTGGAGCGTGTTCCAGTGCGCCTTGCCGACCGACTCGACGCGCGCAAGATACCAGTCGGGCGATCCGATCTTCTTGAAGAACTCCATCACCGTCGGTTGGCTGACAACGATCGTCGGCACGTACCAGACGCCCTTGGCCACCATGCGCTGGAGCACTTCGTCGGTGAGGAAGTACCCGTGCTCCACGCAGTCGAGGCCCGCCTCGATCGCCTCGAGCGTGGCGGGCGCCGACCCGGAGTGCGCGGTCACCTTGACGCCGTGCCGATGCGCCGCGTCGGTAACAGCCGCCACTTCCTCCTTCGTCATGTGGGACGCAGCGATGTCGCCGTGGGTGTCGGCGATGCCGCCCGAGATGGCAATCTTGATCCAGTCGGCGCCGGCGAAGACCTCCCGCCTGACGGCGCGGCGGAACTCGTCGGGGCTGTCGAGCCCTTCATCGCCCGCCTTCCACCCATGGCCGCCGGTGACGTGCACCGCCTGCCCGGCGGTGAAGATGCGCGGCCCGATCGCCTCGCCGCGTTCGACGGCGCGGCGCAGCGCGAAGTCAACGCCCTTCGACTCCCCCGTCGACCTGGTGGTGGTGACGCCGCTCAAGAGCGACGTGCGCGCGTTCGCGGCCATCCGCAAGGCAAGCGCCGCGTCCGACTCGTTCGCGAGCTCGGCTCCCGCCCGGCCTGGGAGCACCAACCCGTAATGGGTGTGCATGTTCATCAGCCCGGGCGAAATCCACATGCCGGTCGCGCGGATGACGTCAGCGCCCTGCGGCACCGGTGTGGTGGGTGCCGGCCCGATGGCGGTGATGCGGTCGCCTTCGATGACCACGACGGCCTCCTGCAAGGCGGATCCGCCATTCAGATTCACCACCGAGGCGCCGACGATGGCGGTGGCCCGTGCGATCCTGGTTGGTCCGGGCGAGAGCCCCTGTCCGCTGGGCAACGCCACCGCGCAGGCGAGACCGATTGTCAGGACGAGCACCGTTACCTGTTTTCGCACAGCAGCCTCCACGCGACCATTCGGGTCTAGAAGCGAACCTTCACGCCTGCTCGAACGACGCGGGGCGGCACGAACTCGATGACGCGGTTGAAGCTGCTGCCGGACAGCGAATTGACGCGCGTGACCGTGTTCGCGTTCGTCGCGTTGAAGATGTCGAGCGCGAGCGAGATGTTCGATCGGCTGACCGGCAGGTCGTAGTTGAGACGCACGTCCACTAGTTGCACGTTCGCGTAGCTGTCGTCGTTGCGCCTGCCGGCGTGAATCACGACGTTGCCCTGGCCGAGATTGCGGCCGAGCGCGCTCACGGCATTGATCGTACGGGTGAAGGGCGAACCCGCGAGGTACTGATAGAAGCCGCTGACCGACAGGCGGAACGGGAACATGTAACTCCCCATCAGCTTGCCGACCACCGGGATGGAGGTGTCCAGGCGCGTGCCAGTGGTCTTGTCGACGTCCTGCGGCGTCGGCAGGCCGGCCGGCAGTGCGGATGGAGTGATGACATTGACCGCCAGCAGCGTGAGCGGGCTGGCTCCCAGGTTCTCGCGTTGCACGCCGAAGGTGACCGAGCCGACCGCCTGCCAGCGCGACGTGAGCCGGCGCTGCAGGGTGAGCTCCAGACCTCGATACTCCTGGGCGAAACCGGGCCGCGTGGCGATGTAGTTGGGCGACAGTGCCCGTTTGGCGGCGCTGAGCTCGTAGAACACGACTGATCCGCCATCGTCGCCCGTGCCAATCTGGCCGTCGGGGCCGCCGTCGATGCCGTTGATCGGCGTGTAGTCTGCGCCTGAGACGTCTCGGTTGATGCGCCAGTCGAAGTCCTTGTCGTTGCGCGCGACGTAGGTGCCGCTCAGCGAGACGTTTGGCATCAGCTCGTGGACGACGCCCGCCGTGAACTCGTCGGTGAACGTGGGCTTGAGATCGGGATCGATTGAGATCGGACGCGTCGCCGGATCGTCAACCGAACGGATGGCACCAAGCTCGTTGGTCGTGAACCGGCGATCACCATTGAGATCGAGCCAGGTGTAGCGGAAGGTGCGTGTGCCGGCGAGGCTTGCCTGGCCGGTCTTGGTGGTGAAGATCTGCCAGTAGTAGCGCGAGTAGGACGCCTTGACCAGCGTCTTCGCCGAACCGGTCAGGTCGTAGATGACCCCGAGGCGGGGCGAGAAGTTGTTCCACGAAATCAGGTCGTCGGTCTCCGCCTGCTTGACAGGATCGGGGAAGAATCGGCTTTGCGGCGCCGTTTCCTCTGGCAGGTAGCTCTGCTGTTGGTCGAAGCGCAGGCCGAGGTTGAACCTCCACCGGTCGCGCACCCAGCCGTCCTGGATGTAGGCCGCGCGCTGGTTGGCCACCGAGTTCTGCCGGCCGGGGGCATAGAGGAGCACTTCGAGCGGGGCGCCCTGGAAGAAGTTCAGCTGATGGTCGCCAGGATAGGTCGTTTCGACCGGCGCCTCGAACCGGCCGAACTCGACGCCGAACTTCACGTCGTGCCGGCCACCGAGGAAGCCATCGGCTGAATAGTTCGCCGCCACGCTGGCCTGCTGGCCTTGCCGGAACGATCGCAGAAGCGATGGCGGCGCTCCCGAGTACGCGTTGGTTGAGGTTTCGAGGCGCGGCGGGGTATCCGGATCGACCCCTGCGACCGGCGTCGTGCGGAAGGCGCCCTTCAGGTAGTAACCCTTGAAGCTGACAAGGAGGCGCGGTGTAGCCACCCAGTCGTCCCTGAACGAGATCACCTTCGAAACCGGATCGTTCTGCTGATCGACCGTGGTTTCGAGCGGGCGGAGCGCGCTCAACCCGGAATTGAACCGCTTCTTCTGCTGCATGTTGAAGAAGGCCGAGGCGTTGTGCGACTTGCTGACCTGCCAGTTCACCTTCGCCGTCGGATACCAGAGGAACGTCCGATCGATCGGGAACGTGCCATCGGCGTTGCGCGTGCCGGTGACGAAGCGTTCGATCTCCTGATAGCGGAAGGCGCCCCAGAACCATGCCTTGTCGCGCAGGATGGGACCGCCGATGTCGGCGCCGCCATCGAAGTAGGAGTGGAGGTTGCTGGCGCGGTCGACGCCGCGGGCGCGAAGGTCCGCGTCGACGTTGTCCGCCTGGACGTTGTCGTTCCCGTAGTAGAGGCTGCCGGTGCCGCGGACGGCATTGGTGCCCGAACGCGGCACCATGTTGAGGATGACGCCCGGCGACTGGACATCGGCGCCGTGGGAGTTCATCTCGATCTGCATCTCGTCGAAGCTGTCGATGTCGTAATAGAACTGCGATCCACCGGTGCCGCTGTTATCCGTGACGTTCGCGCCAGCGAGGATGAACGTGTTCTGCCGCGGGTCGGTGCCATGCGCGCGGAATTGCGTTTGATTGCCGGTGTTCGTGCCGCCGACATTGATCACCGTCGTCGTCATCCCCGGGGCCTGGCTGACCATCGCCCACACGTCACGGGCGTTGGGAATCGTGCTCATCAACTCCTTGGTATAGGTGAAGCTGACGTTGGTGGCGGCGGTATCGATGACGGGCGAGGCGCCCGATACCGTCACGGTCTCCTGGACCGCGCCGACACCCAATTGCGCATCGACTGTGAACGTGGCGCCGGCCTGCACGCGGATGTCCTTGAAGACCGCGGTCTGGAAGCCGGCGAGTTCGAAGGACACCGTGTAGAGGCCGATGGGAATGGCGGGAATCCGGTAGGTGCCCTGCTCGGACGTGGCCGTGGCACGCGCGCCACCGAGGATGGTGGGTCCGCTCACGGTGACGGTCACACCCGGCAGCAACGCGCCGGACGAATCGACCGCGCGCCCTTGCAGCACGCCGGTCTGTTCCTGCGCGGCCCCCTCGGTGGCGGCCGCCAGCAGTACCACGAGCGCCGCAAGAATCATCCTGCGCATCTTCTCCTCCGCTCAATCCGGTGATGATGACGGCCGGCATGATAGTCCATGAGCCAGCAGGGTCAAAAAATGGAGGCTGGCATTCAAACGCTCGTCACGATCACACGTCGGCAGCTCTTCCCGCCTCCGCTCGCGTGCTGTCGAGCGAGCCACGGCGAGGCTCGCCGAAGCGCCAGAGGCGCGAACGCCAGGGCTGCTCCAGGGCCGTGGCGTGCACCACGAGAGGCCGCTGGTAGTATGCTGCCGGCAAGAGTCAGCACGGTGCACCCGCTGTTTCGGTCTCGGCTTTGTCTTCTCCTCGCCGGCGGAGCGATCGTGTGGCTCACCGTCGCCGCCCTCTCCGGACGCGGGTTCCCGCAGCCTGCGGCGGCGCCCGGGACGACCCTGGTCGTGCGCGGCGCCACGCTGATCGACGGCAACGGCGGCGCGCCGAGGCGCAACGTCGAGATCGTCGTTCGCGACGATCGCATCCTGGCGATCGGTGCCGGGCAGAAGGTGCCGCACGGCAGCATCGAGATCGATGCCCGCGGCGCCTGGGTGGTGCCCGGACTCATCGACGTCCACGTGCACCTCGATGCCCCGATGGTGTTTCAGATCAGCGACGAGGAGCGGGCCAGGGTCCTCGCGCACACGCCGAAGGCGTTTCTGTACAACGGCGTGACGACGATCCTCAACGTGTCGTCACCGCCCGAGTGGATCTTCGACCTCCGTGCGAAACAGCGGGAAGGGCGTCTGCTGGCGCCGCGCATCTTTGCAACGGGACGATCGATTACGCCCGATGGCGGATGGGGCAGCCGGCACGGCGGCGCGCTGACCGACGCGGCGTCGGCGCGCGCCATGGTGAAGCGCTTCATCGACATGAAGGCCGACGCCATCAAGATCATCATCGAGGACGGTCTGGGGCGGTCGGGCACGTATACGGAGATGTCGGACGAGATGCTTCGCGCGGTGGCCGACGAAGCGTCGCGCGCGAAGACGCCAATCGTGGTGCATGCCGTGAATCTCGAGGAGTACCGCCGGGCGCTGTCGATCGGGCCGAGAGCCATCATTCATGGCCTCGAGGATCCGATTCCCTCCAGCGACTCCCTCGTCTCTGATCTGGTCAGAGCCGGTGTCTTCGTCGCCCCGACCCTCAGCCTCTGGGAAGCGTTCAACAGTTTCGACCGTCATCCCGAGCGATTCGACCAGCCCGCGCTCCACGGCAGTGTCCTGCCCTTCTTGCTGTCGTCGATGCGCCAGCCGGAATATCGGGCCGTCGAGAAGCAGCGGTTCCTCGAGGTCGCGCGGATGGATGCCTACTCGTGGGCCGATGCGCGCATGAAGATCTTCACGGCCAACACGAAGGCGATGCACCGCGCGGGCGTGAAGCTGGCGGTGGGGACCGACGCCGGCGGCCCCGTGGGCTACAACTTCCAGGGGTACAACACCATTCGCGAGATGGAGCTCCTGGTCGAGGCCGGCCTTTCGCCGATGGAGGCGATGGTCGCGGCGACTCGCACCGGGGCAGAGCTGATTGGCGTGGCCGACCGCCTGGGCACGCTCGCGCCCGGCAAGCTCGCCGACTTCCTGCTGCTCGAGGCCGATCCACTGGCCGACATCCGCAACCTGCGCCGCGTGCGCACGGTCGTGCTGGGCGGCGTCGCTCATCAGCGGTCGGAGTTCGATGCGAGGCTGGCAGGTCGCTGAAAAAGGAGCGACCCGGTAAGTTCGACCTGAGCAGTCAACAGTTCAAGATCTCGGGAGGACATCGTTGCGCGCTCGTATTCAACCGGCTCTCGTGTTTGGCGTGGTCGTAGCGGCGTGGCTCGCGAACGCGCAAGCTCCGCCGTCTGGTGACCAATTCGAGCGCCTGGTTCAACGATTCGTCGACATGCCTCGCGGATCGGCCGCCGACTTGTCTCGCGCGGCTATCGAAGGGCGGATCGCGGCTCAGAAGGCGATGCTGCAGGAGGTTCGTGCCGTCGATCCGGTGCCGCTCTCTCCCGAGCAGCAGATTGACTGGGCGCTCATGGTCGGGCAGCTCGAAGGCACGATCTTCGAGCAAGAGACCCTGAGACCGTGGGAGCAGAATCCCGAGCTCTATCTGCAATACGGATCGCTCGCCGGCCTGATCGATCAACCAGGGGATGCAGCAGAGAAAGGGCGGCGTGTCGCCGCCCGCCTGCGCGCGCTCAACGCGCTCCTAGGCGAGGCACGAAAGAATCTCAGGAAGCCGCCGAAGCGCTTCACCGAGGGCGGCATCTACCAGGCCGCCGAGTGGCGGACGTTCCTCGAGACCGACGTCGCGGCGTTTGCTGCTCGGGCGGGGGCGGCATCCGTCGAGGTGAAGCGGGCAAACGACGAGGCCATCACCGCCCTGCAGGGATTCGAACGCTTCTTGAAAGTCGATCTTCTCCCCGCCTCGACCGGCGAGTTCGCGATCGGACGAGAGCACTACGAGTTCATCCTCAAGAAACGCTGGTACATGACCGACAGCGCCGCCGCGATACTTGTCAGGGGGCAGAAAGCGTTCGCGGATACCGAGGCACAACTGACCGAGGTTGCCGGGCGGATGAAACCTGGCGCTTCGTGGGTGGACGTGTACGAGTCGCTTAAGGACGACCATCCACCCGCCGACCGCATCAAGGCCGAGTACCAAACGCAGATGGAAGCCGCCCAGGCCTTTCTGACCGCCCACGACATCGTCACGCTCCCGCCGGGCGAGCGGGTGATCACGATCGACACGCCTCCAGCCATGCGGCGCTCGTCGCCGTTCGGCACGTTCAGCTCGGTCGGGCCGTTTGATCAGGAGCTGCTCGGCAAGCTGGTCCTGACACCGATCGAGGATTCGCTCTCTGCCGAGCAGCGGAAAGAGCGTCTTCGTTCCCATCATCGCGCGTGGATCCCGATCATCGCGGTGCACGAAGCCTATCCCGGCCATCACGTCGCGGCCCTCAAGGCCAACGAGAACCCACGGGTGCTCCGACGCCTCGTCAGAGAGTCGATCTTCAATGAGGGCTGGGGACTCTACTGCGAGGAGCTGATGTTCGAGCAGGGCTTCCTCAAGGGAGACGATGTGCGCCTCACGCAGCTGCGGAACCGACTGTGGCGCGCCGCGCGCGTCATCATCGACGTCGGCTTGCACACCGGGACGATGAGTTTTGACCAGGGCGTGCAGCTGCTCGTCGACAAGGTGCGCTTCGAGCGCTACGCGGCCGAGCTCGAGGTCGGGATGTACGCGCGGCGGCCGACGATGGTCCTCGGCTACCTGATTGGGATGATGGAGATCGCCGACATGCGCGCGGCTTACGAGAAAAAATTTGGCAAGCCCGCCACGCCCAAGGTGTTCGTCGACAAGCTGCTGCGGATTGGATCGCTGCCGCCATCGCTCGTGCGTGCGGAACTCCTCGGTGAACCGCCGCCGATCACGGTGCTCGGTGCGACGGCCGCGGACGAGGCGCTCGGCGCCGCCGGGCTGTGGCGATATGTGTCCCTCGGGCGTCCGACCGGCGACGAGACTCGGCTCGATGGTCTGTTCGTCTTCAAGGACGGCCGGTTCGTGCAACAGTCGCTCAACCTCGGAGAGCCGTTCACCTCGCAAGTCGCGCAGGCGCACGCCGGCACGTTCACGATCGAGAACGGGAAGATTCGCCTCCTCGCCGAGGTCGGGCTCGTGGTCAATCCGACTGCGGCGTCGCCAGTCGCCTCGAGCCCCAATCGTCCGCACGAGCTCGCGGTGGCGCGTCAGTCCAATCGCCTCGTGCTCACCTTCGGGAGCGGCACGGTGCAGAAGTTCCAGCGCGTCGGGCCCGCCTCGGGGCGGATCGTCCCGCTGTCCAAGGGCGCGCTCGCGCTGGTCGACGGCCATTTCATCCTGGTCTTCGAGGACGGCGCACGTGCGCTCGCCGGCTCCGGCACGTACACCGAGCAGGGGATGACGCTGCAGCTGACGCCGGAGCGATGGCTGTCTGCGAACGGGAGCCAGGTTCGATACGCGAGGGCGAGTGTCGAAGCCACTCTCGATGCGAAGACGCTGACGATTCCGGGAGAGGGCGCGATTCCGGTCGGCGGCCAGAGGCGATAGAGGAGCCGCATGAGCGCTGGTCACGAAGAGGACGGCCCAGGAATGATCGCTGAGCTGCCGCGCGTGCAGCTCGCGCCCGGCTACACCGTCTCACGCCTGCTGAAGGGCGGGTGGCAACTGGCGGGTGGCCACGGCCCGGTCGACGTCACTGCCGCATTGGCCGATATGGATCGGTTCGTCGAGGCGGGAATCACCACCTTCGACTGCGCGGACATCTACACCGGCGTGGAATCCCTGATCGGCGAGTGGCTGAAGCGGCGTGGCGCGCGGGGCGCGGCTGTGCCCGTGCAGGTGCACACCAAGTACGTGCCCGACCTCGATCGGCTGCCGACGCATTCGCGGGCCGATGTGGTGCGCGGCGTCGACCGCTCGCTTGCGCGCCTCGGCGTCGACCGCCTCGACCTGGTGCAGCTGCACTGGTGGGACTACGACGTTCCGGGTTACGTGGAGGCGGCCGCCTGGCTCGACGAGCATCGCCGCGCCGGAAAGATCCGGCATGTCGGCATCACCAACTTCGACCAAAGGCGCCTGGAGGAAATCGTCACCGCCGGTATTCCAGTCGCCTCGCACCAGGTCCAGTATTCCGTGCTCGACCGGCGGCCGGCCAACGGCATCGCCGCACAATGCGCGCGCGCCGGCATCGGCCTTCTCTGCTACGGCGCGCTGGCTGGCGGATTTTTGTCAGACCGCTATCTGGGCCAGCCGGATCCTGCCTCGCCGCTCGAGAATCGATCGCTCGTGAAATACCGGCTGATCATCGACGAGTTCGGCGGATGGGATCGCTTCCAGGAAATGCTGGCCGCGCTCGGCGAGGTGGCGGCGCGTCACGGCGTGGGCATCGGCGCGGTGGCCCTGCGCTGGGTGCTCGATCAGCCCGTCGTGTCCGGCGTCATCGTCGGCGCCCGCCACGCGCGACACCTGGACCAAGCCCGGCAGGCCTGCGTGCTCACGCTCGACGACCAGGACCGCGCGGCCATTGCGCGCGTCCATTCCGAGTCGCGTGGTCCCAATGGCGATGTCTACGACCTCGAGCGTGTGAAGGGCGGACCGCATGCGTCGATCATGCGATACACGCTCGGAGGATCGACTCCGGTTCATCGCCACAACCTTGCGACGAGCGATTCCAGCGCAATGAGTTCGCCGAGAAGGGCGACGGTTCGACCACCCGAGTAGGCCATCGGCAACGTAGGGCGGTCGAATTCCGTTCGGGAGATGCCGTCGAACGAGCCCGCAGGCAGACCTCACCTCCAAGCTACGGTCGCATGCCCGGTGCAACCAAGCGCGATCAGGCAGCTTGCCGTTCGTAGCGGGCATGCAAACCGCCGACTTTCGATAACGCTAACGACTGCTCGTTACCTATCGACTGCCACGGGTGGAAAGGCACCAGCACTTGGCGCCCGTGGGCTCATTGCTTACATCGTCGGCAGCTTGTGCTAGTTCCTGCTCGAAGGCATCCGCCGGGCTCAGCCGCGCGCGTGGCTATCATTGGGCGGAGTTCAATCCGACGGACGCTCCGACGAGCCTGCGAATCACGGCATCCGTGCGGGGGCGGCCCGGATAGGTCGGCTTCGATCGACGCGTCCACTGGCCTCGGAGCCATTGCCGATGCCACCGCACCACGGTAGCCGGCTGCGCTACCATTACGGCGGTGCGCCAATCCCGCCATGCCTTGGCGAGCAGGATCCAAAACAGGCGATCTCGGTCGCGAAGTTGGGGACGCGTGACGGCCCGTCTGAGCACGGCCAACTGCTCACGGAGCGCAAGGTTCTCGAGCGCCGCCGCTCGGTGACCGCCGCAAATCAGCGCCAGGGACCGAAGCACGGCGACGAGGCCGGTCAGCATTGCACTATCCTGCGGTGTCACCGATCTCGGAATCAATGCCCGTGGCCGGCGATCCTGTCATGGCGAAGCACAGCGGGAGTTAGCGAAACGTGGATATCCAATCCAGAAGACCGTTGGTGGTAAGAAGTGGTCGGCCTCGCGGCAAGGTTGGGAACGATGCCGTTCTTGAACGGCGAGAGGATGTCAATCACTGGCCGTAACCCACGCCGGCCCAAGACATTAGTCACAATGGAACGACCGGCTCCGATTCGCAGCTCGTGGGTTACGCTGCG
>Ga0075421_100006623_pt1 | contig 14154 bp, 10 predicted proteins | sample SoiMetdeltSBSDD5_FD_75292 | JGI IMG/M metagenome (GOLD analysis project Ga0075421, IMG submission 75292) | Bulk soil microbial communities from a Populus tree surrounding site in Tennessee, USA - Soil MetaG P. deltoides SBSDD5 | ecosystem: Environmental > Terrestrial > Soil > Tree plantation...
CTCCTCCGGCTTCAACGTAATGTTGGCCGGCGGCGTCAACCTGCTGCGCGAGCCGCGCAACGGTCGTAACTTCGAATACGGCGGCGAGGATCCCCTGCTTGCGGGGGCCATGGTCGGCGCGCAGGTTGCCGGCATCCAGTCGAACCACATCGTCTCGACCATCAAGCACTTTGCGCTCAACGATCAGGAGACCGCGCGCGACATCGGCAACGCCGTGATCGACCACGACCAGGCGCGGATGTCCGACCTGCTCGCCTTCCAGCTCGCGATCGAGCGCGCCGACCCGGGCGCCATCATGTGCTCCTACAACAAGGTCGACGGCCACTGGGCTTGCGAGAACGACTGGCTGCTCGGCCGCGTGCTCAAGGGCGAGTGGGGCTTCAAGGGCTACGTGATGTCCGACTGGGGCGCCACGCACAGCGCCGCGAAGTCCGCCAATGCCGGGCTCGACCAGGACTCCGGCTTCCCCTTCGACGACAAGCCCCACTACCGCGAGCCCCTGCGCGCCGCGCTCGCGGCCGGCGAGGTGAGCCCGGCGCGGCTCGACGACATGGCGCGCCGCATCCTGCGCTCGCTGTTCGCCAAGGGCGTGATGGATCACCCGGTGGTCGAAGGCCCGATCGACTTCGCGGCGCACGCCGCGGTGACGCAGGCGGATGCCGAGCAGGCGGCCGTTCTGCTCAAGAACGAGGGCGGGGTCTTGCCGCTGAGTGCCACCGTGCACAGCATCGCCGTGATCGGATCGCACGCCGACAAGGGCGTGCTCTCGGGCGGCGGCTCCTCGCAGGTCTACCCCGAAGGCGTCAACGCCGTGCCCGGCATCCCGCCGACCAGCTGGCCCGGGCCGGTCGTCTTCTACCCCTCGGCACCGCTCGCGGCGATCCAGCAACACGCGCCGAAGGCCAACGTCCGCTTTGCCGCGGGCGACGACTCCGCCGCCGCGGCCCGGCTGGCGGCCGACAGCGAGGTCGCTGTGGTCTTCGTCCAACAATGGACCGGGGAGTCGATCGACACCTCGCTCACCTTGCCCTACGAACAGGATGCCCTCGTCGCCGCAGTCGTGGCGGCCAACCCGCGCACGGTGGTGGTGCTCGAGACCGGCGGTCCGGTGTTCATGCCCTGGATCGACCGCGTCGCCGCGGCGCTCGAGGTGTGGTACCCAGGCACCCGCGGCGGTGAGGCGATCGGCAACCTGCTCTTCGGCACCATCAACCCGTCAGGGCACCTGCCGGCGACCTTCCCCCGCGACGCCAGCCAGCTCGTCCGTCGCGACATCGACGGCACCGGCCTACCTCCGGGCCGCGACTTCGACGTTCACTACGGCGAGGGCGCGGCGGTCGGCTACAAGTGGTTCGACCTCAAAGGCATCGAGCCCCTCTTCCCGTTCGGCCACGGCCTCTCCTACACGACCTTCGCACTCTCCGACCTCAACGCGAGCAGCACCGGCGGCGAGCTCACCGTCACCTTCACCACCCGCAACACCGGCCAGCGCCAAGGGATGGACGTGCCCCAGGTCTACGTCGGCCACCGCGGCGACGGCTGGGAGGCCCCCAAGCGGCTCGCCGGCTGGAAGAAGGTCGACCTCGCGCCGGGGGCGTCGACCCAGGTGACGATCACCGTCGACCCTCGCCTGCTGGCGGTCGCCCAGCAGGGCGAGTGGCGGATCGCCGCCGGCGACTACCAGGTAGTGCTCGGCTTCTCGTCGCGCGACATCGCGGCGACCACCAACGTGCGGTGGGAGGAACGGAAGCTGCCGGCTTCGTGGCGACCCTGAGCCAGGTCGCGAATCACTCCTCGAAGACCGTCGCGAGCGGCAGCTCGAGCCCGGGAATGACGGCGCTCTCGATGACGTCGCCGTCGCGCAGCGAGAGCAGCCGTGGCCGCCCGAACCGCTCGCCGGCGCGGCGGAGCACCTTGACCGTCTCCGCTTCGGGATCGACCAGCCAGTACTCGGCGACTCCCCGCGCCTCGTAGAGGTCGCGCTTCAGCACCTCGTCGCGCCGGCGGGTCGATGGCGAGAGGATCTCGATCACCAGGTCGGGAGCCGCCACGGCGTGCGCCGCGGTCAGCACTTCGGCGCGACTGGCGCTGACGAAGATGAGGTCGGGTTCGACGACGTCGTGAGGCGACAAGACGACGTCGAAGGGCGCAAAGAACAGCCGCCCGAGCCGATGCCGCCGGACGAGCTCCCCGACGGCAAGCGTGAGGTTGAACGCGATCACCTGATGCCGGGTGTTCGGCGAAGGGGTCACGAAGTGCACCCCGTCGATGAGCTCGTGCCGCTTCCCGTCCTCGGGGTACAGCGCGAGATCTTCGTAGGTGAGCTTCGGTGCGCCCTGGGCCACAGTTCGCTCCACGGTCGACTCCTCCATGATGGCACGGTGGACCTCCACCCGACATGGACGGAAACCGACGTCACGATCTGTCAGCGCGAGCTCCCTCGCGGCGCTTGCCTCTCCGAGACGAGGGTCCCCAACGCGCGCTCGCGAAGTGGCGCGCTCGCGAAGTGGCTGGCCCCTCCGGAGCGGCGCCTCGGGAGCGCGGCCCCTCGGGAGCGCGCGGGAGACGGGGTTGTCCGGTTTCTCGCGGGGAATCCGAGTCTCCTCATAACCGACCATGAGGAGACCCGCCATGCCCGCTCATGCCATCGCCCCGATTGCTCGTCGCCAGCGCCTCGCAGTCGTCAACGCCCTGGCGTTGACCGCGGTCCTCGGCACGATCTCCAGCGGCGGTGTCGCCGCGCAGGTCGACGCGTCTCAGCCCAATCATGAGGCCGCCGCGGAGAGCCGCATCGACGGGCAGGCGGCACCGCCGAACCTGCTCTCCAACACCGCCTTCGCGAGCAACCTCTCGGGCTGGAGCGGTGGCAGCCCGGGAGTGTGGAACGTCGCCGACGCAGCCGGCAGACCGGGCTCCGGGTCGCTCGCGGTGACCAACGAGCTCACGTCCGCGGGCAGCATCCGTTCGATCTACCAGTGCGCGCCGGTGACCGCGGGTGCGGCGTACACCGCCGCCTCCCAGTACTTCCTCCCCGCCAGCGCCCCCGCCGGGGCGGCGGCCCTCCTCGGGCTCAGTTTCTACCCGGGCCCCAACTGCACGGGGACGTCGTTCGGGACCAGCACCTCGGGAGTGATCCGCGACCGCTGGAGCCCGATCGCCATCGTGAGCCTCGCGCCGAGCGGTAGCCAGTCGGTGCTCGTCCACCTCGGGGCGTGGAAGCAGACCGCCTCCCCCCAGTCGTTCACGGTCAACCACGACAACGCCTATCTCCGGAAGTCCAAGTGCGGCACGGGGCGCTTCTCGCTCTGCCTCGCCGGCGAGCGCTTCTACGTCACCGCCTACTCCCGCAACCCCTCGGGCGGGCCGCTCAACTCGGCCGGCACCGCCCCCTTCACCGCCGACAGCGGCAGCTTCTGGTTCTTCGACCCCGTGAACCTCGAGCTCAACGTCAAGATCCTCGACGCCTGCACCGTGAACAACAAGTTCTGGGTCTTCGCTGCCGGCACCACGACACTCGAGGTCCAGCTGCACATCCTCGACACCGTCACTGGCGCAATCAAGGAATACGAGAACCCGGCCGGCCAGCCCTTCGCGACGATCGCCGACGTGGCGGCGTTCGACTGCTCGTAGGCGGCGCAGCTCCCGACTCGACGGTCCCCGGCAAACGCGAGCGTCTCCTTGTGCTCGACCAGGGGTAATGGACCTCTCCTCGCCCTCGCCCCACCCCGCGAGGCGCGGGCCAGGGCTATCGGGTTAGGTGCAGGCTGCAGTTCGGCTGGCACCTCCCGCGCGCCGCGCAACTCCCGGACCTTGAGCCCGCGACTCTCCGCGGGCTTCGGCCTGTGATGTCGCCGCCGCGTCGGTGCGGCTGGCTCCGCGAAGTGGCGCTCCCGCGAAGATCTGGTGAGCCCGGGAATCGCGACTCGCCGTGGCACGCGTAGAATCCACCTGCCGTGACTGTCCGCCCGCTGCCTCCGCTTCCCCACGTCGATCCCGCCACGGCTCCGCGGCCCGAGGATCCGGGGTACGCCGAGTGGGTGGAAAAGGTCGGCTGCAGCCCGGAAGGGATCGACCGCGGCCTGATCTGGGCCAGCCTGCACCGCACGCCCGCGGAGCGCCTGGCCGTTCTCGAGCGCGCGGTGAATGACCTTCTGGAGCTGCGCGGTGGTCGCTGGCCAGAGATTCGGTGACCTTCTCCGGCTTCTCAGGTCGCACCGGGTCGAGCTCGTCGTCGTTGGCGCCGCGGCGGCCGTGCTCGAAGGCGCGCCGATGACCACCTTCGACCTCGATGTCGTCTTCGAGCCGGGCGCCGAGAACCGGGCGCGGCTACTCGCCGCGATCGCCGACCTCGACGCGGTCTACTGGGACCCGACGGGCCGGCGGATCCGCCCCACAGACGAGCGGCTCCAGACCCAGCGCCTGCACCTGCTCGAGACCAGCCTCGGACGACTCGACTTGCTCCGCGAGATCGGCCGTGGCCAGGGCTGGTCCGAGGTTCTCGCACGCAGCCACCCCGTCGAGCTACCCGGGCTCACCGTGCTCGTGCTCGATCTCGAGGCCGTGATCGAGAGCAAAGAGGCCGCCGACCGGCCGAAGGACCGCGCGGCCCTGCCGCTCCTGCGCGAGACGCTGCGCTTGCGGCGCGAGCGCGGCGACGGCTAGGGCCACGATCCATCGTGCGCGCTCGTGCGCGAGGAACACCTCGTGCGGCTGCGGTGCGGGCACCCGTCACGAAGGCCGCTATTCGCCCATCATGAGGGCGACGGCCAACTGCTCGATCCGATCGCGATCGACGTCGGCCGGCAGGCGCGCGCGGCGGGCTGCCAGCTCCATCTGTTGCTGGAGATCCTCGGCCGCCGCCATGAGCTCGTCGAAGGACAGCGCGCCGTCTCGGATCGCGATCAGCTCGGCCGCATCGGGTCGGCGGACGATCAGATCGCCGCGCTCGAGCACCTCGAGCCCCATGCGCATCAGGCGGATCAGGTGCATCGCATGTTTGGTGTCGTACCCGTGCTCGCGCTCGAGGGCGGCGCGAGCCTCGTTGCGCTCCGCCTGCCACGTCTCGTACGACTCCCAATGCTTCATGGCGGCCCGGTACTTCTTCTCGGCGTTGAGGCTCGAGACGACATCCGCAGGAAGGTGCAACGCGTGGCTGGCCACCGCCCGCATCCTGCTCTCGATCTCTTCGTCCGTTGCGTCGAGCGCGTCGCGGTGAAAGGCGTCGAGCCGGTCCTGTAATGCGATACGAACCGGTTTCGGCATGTCGATGTCGTCGATGCCGTAGCCGCGGATCTTGTCGGCGAGGCTCTGCTCGATGCGATCCTGGTCGTCGCGGCTGAGGGTGCCGCCAGAGTGGGGCAGGCCGAAGTCCTCGCGCGTCGGTTTCCTGGTCGGCGGGTGCAGAAGCCAGGAGCGATGCGTCTTGATCCGTTTGAGCTGGGCCAGCCCGTAACCAAGAAACGTCTGCTGGACCTTCTTGGTCAGAAAGCCGTGGCGTTCGGCGTGGAGCCGGCGCCAGGCGGGCGTCTCGAATAGCCAATCGCGTTCGTCGGCGAAGAGGATCTCCAGGGCGTTCGGGTTCGCCGCTGCGCACAGCTGGACGAACTTCGCCACCTCGTAGACGACGCACTCGGCCTCTCCTGCCGGCTTCCGCGATGCCGTCGGATGGGTCTGGAGGTGAGGGAGGACCGCAGCGGCGAGCGCGGGCGTTGGAGGCCCCTCGTACTGCTCGAAGCGCTCGAAGAGCGAAAGCCGAGCGCCGAGAGGTGCGATACAGACACCGCGAAAGTCGAGGTCCGAGCTCTCGCGGGCCGTGCCGTGTGCCTGGCTTCCCGCGAGGGTCACGAATATGGTGTGCCGCTCGAGAAGGAAGCTCATGCGGCGCCCCCGCCTGCGCCGGCGAGGCGGAGCCGGACGACGAAGTCCTCCAGCGCCGCTGCCGTGGCGGGCTCGTCCGGAAGCTCGCTCCTCGCGTGCGCTTCTTCCAGCAGGGACTCGAGCCTGTCGAGCAGTGGCGCATGAAGCGTGAGGTCGCGCTCCTCGAGCAGCATCGCCTCGGCGCCCGCCCGCTTGCGCGCAACGAGCTCGTCGATCGCGGCGATACCGAAGAGCTGGTTGGGCGTCACGACGTTGGACACGACCTCACCGGCCCGCATCAGGTAGATGCCGGTGAGCAACACGCGATAGGCGTAGAGCAGATGCTTGACGGTGGGGCGCGGCTCCAGGAGCCGTTGCCGCCTACCCCGTGCGAATCCCTGGTAGTGCCGCACGGTGGGCCGCGTGACGCACCCCTTCCCCAGCTCCATCAACTCCACGTGAGCGTCGGTCGACACGACGACGAGTGGCGAGTAGAGCTGCTCCAGGACGTAACCGTTGTGACTCGTCATCAACCGGGCGAACTTGCGGACGTCGTGAGCGACCCAATCGATCTCCACATTGGTCGTCTGCTCGACCGAGATCGTCTCCGCCGGTGGATGAAGCCCGAGCACGCTGGTCGCCGGGAGGAGAAAGGCCCCGCGAAGGTCGACGTCGCTGTCGGGCGAAGCGAAGCCGTACAGGTGGGCACCGCTGATCGTGGCGAAGATCGGCTGCGGGCCCGCGCGCGCAATGCCGGCCAGCTGCCCGCGATCGAGCATGGCCTAGACCTCGTCGAGCTGCTCGGTGTTCACGGCGGGTCAGAGGGTACAACGCGTGGGCGCCACGGGTTGCCGCGGTTCCGCGGCTCGCTTCGGTGGTCTCCCTCGCCAACCGTGGTTGGACTGGCACCGCCGCTTGGGATCGCGGACCTCGCGCCGCAGCGAGAGGGCCAAAAGCGGCGGTCAGCGCTCAACGAGGTGAGCCGGCGCCTTGTACCGTGGCTCGGGAATTGGGGCGATGCGGGGCGCGGCGCGGTTGGGCTGGCACCTGCCGGCACAGCGCGAGCGGCTCGGGGGAGGGCCGGGACAGAGCCGCGGGCCGCGGGTCGGCTGGCACATCTCGCACCGCACCGGGGAGCCCGCGGTTGAGGTGGCCGAGATCGGGGTTCATCCAGTAGCTGGAGACCGCACAGCCATCTCCACGTACCGGCACAGCGCATTCGCGAGCCGCATGTGTCGGGGCGTCCGGCATGCGGGCTCGAGCAGCCGAGGGCTCGCCACCATCACGCAGGCGCACTGGGCTCGCGACGTAGCAACGTTGAGGCGGTTGCGACTGTAGAGGAACTCCATGCCGCGAGGTGCCTCCTCCTGACTGGAGGTGGTCAGCGAATAGATCACCACCGGCGCCTCCTGGCCCTGGAACTTGTCGACGGTGCCGATGCGGCCGCCGGGTAGCCGCGCCTTGAGCAGTGCGAGCTGCGCGTTGTACGGGGCGACGATCAACACATCATCGAGGGTGAGCTGCCGCCGCACCCCATTCCGGTCGGTCCAGGCCGCACACGCGGAGAGCCACCCGCTTACCAGAACAGCGATCGCGTCTGCCTCCTCTTCCGATGCGTTCTGGCGTCCCTCGTGCTCGACTGGCAGCCAATAGAGGCCGCACGCGTCGAACGGCGGCGGCGCGTGCAGCGCCTGGCGCTCGAGCCCGGGGAGCGACCGCAGCTTTCCGTCGTAGAACTGCTCAGAGGTGAAGCGGCACACGTCGGGGTGCATGCGCCGCGTGTGCTCGATGAACAGACCCCGATCGGGCGCCACCGTCGGCTCGCCCCCGAGCAGATGCCCCAGCGCAGCGACTTCGCAGCCGTCCGGGTGTGCGCCCTGGATGGGCTGCTCGAGCTGCTGCGGATCCCCGAGCAGCACGAGGTTGCGCGCCGCGGGCGCCATCGCCAGCACGTCGGCAAGCGCCATCTGGCCAGCTTCGTCGACGATGAGCACGTCCAGCGAATCCTCCAGTGATTCGCGCGACCAAAGCCAAGCCGTCCCCGCCACCACCTGCGCCGCCCCGCTTGCGAGCGCACGCTCTACATCCTTGTTGTCGGCGGTCTCGGTGATCCCCGGCTCCAGCGGCGGGTCCTCCACGCGATCCTTCCCGCGTCCACGTGACGGCATCGATCGCGCGCCGTCGGGTACCTCCCTCACCTTCACCAGGCAGCGGACCGGGACGTGCTCCTCGGAGGCGGCCGCCACCACCTCGTCGAGCAGCTTGCGGATCACCTTGTGCGAGAGCGCCGAGATGCCCACCTTCTTGCGCTGGCGGACGAGCTCGACAATGATCCGCGCCCCGGTGTAGGTCTTGCCGGCGCCGGGCGGGCCCTGGATCGGCAGTACGCCGCCGTCGAGCTCGAGCACGAGGCGACGGGCCGCCGCCACGTGCTCCTCACCAGGACGCCGCAGGTCGCCCCCTTGCACCTCACACCCGCGAGGCGGCTCGCGCAGCAGCAGCCCACGGCCCGCGCGGCCCAGCCCAGGCGCATCGATCCCGTGGTCAGCCACCCACTCGCCGAGACGGAGGAGCGAGCCGTCCTTCGGTACGGCGCGCACCTGCTCGTGGAGAAAGACTGATGAGGGGTGCACGTCCACCGACTCGCCGGTCTTCTTGATCTCGACCCAGCCCCCGGCAGCGTCGAGCTCCACGACCTCCCCGAGGGTTAGCTCGTCGCTCACGTGCGCGGTTCTCGCCCTGTTGTCCACCTCCTGCGGCGGGAAGGTGTAGCGGTCCGTCGGCAGCTTCCCCCGCCCCGCGGCCGGGATCCGGCGATCGAACCGCAGGCCCGCGATGGTGGCGGGCTCCTCCAGCCGGTCCCGCTCATCGAGATCGGCCAGACGATAGAACTCCCACCACCCCACGTTGGCTTCGCGGCGATGGAACTCCAGCGAGTGGGCGAGCAGCCAGCGCGCTTGCAGCGCCACGTCGCGATCCTCGCGGCCCACCGGCAAGGCGGCGAGCAGCCGATCGGCGACCGCGCGCACGTGCGCCAGCCGTTCGCCGAGCTCCTCCGCAGCTTCACCCTCACCCCCCGGCGCGGGTCTGGGCACCTCGATGCCGCGGCTCACCAGCTCCTCTCGCCGCGCCTCGAGCCAATCTCGCAACAATCGCGTGGAGCAGCAGTCGTCGCGGTTGTAGAGCTCGACGAGCTCTCGATCCGCCGGCGTCACCTCGCCGGCCCGGCCCAGCTCGAGCGCCGCCTCGAGCTCCGCCCGCACGCGCCCCGCCTCCGGTAGGTTCGCATCGCGCACGAAGCCGTAGAGCGCTTCGAGCCGCTTGATCGAATAGCTCTCGACGCCCGCACGCACCCCCTGACGCACGACCTGGTGCAGGTCGACGAAGCGCTTTGCCCGCAGCAACTGATCGAGCTGCTCAACGCGCGTCCCGTGGCGGCAGGCAAGCCGCTTGAACGCCGTCGGCTCGTAGTGCCCGTAGTGGAAAACGTGCAGGTCCGGGTCCCGTTCCAACCGCTCCTTCACGAGATCCATGACGGCCTCGAATCCCCGCCGCTCGCTCGCCCGGTCGAGAGCCCACCAGGCGCGGCACTCCGTCTGCCCACCCTCGCCAACGCTTGCCACCCCGAACAGGTATTCGAGCCCGCCCTCGCCGAAGAAGGCGTCACCCTCGAGGTCGAGGAAGAGATCGCCCGACGAGGACTCCGGCAGGCGCGCGAGCCCCTGCCCTGCCGCGACCGGGAGCAGCTCGTGCACCGGCACCGCCTCCCCGCGCGAGGCGAGCTGCACACGGGCCTGGTGGTGGAGCGTCTCGTACGAGTTACGCATCCCGCGCTCCGGGCGCCACTCGGCCGGCGGCATCCAGCCCGCCAGCCGCGCCAGCGTCCCCACCTCTACGACCGCCAGCTCCCGCTCCGCCGAGCGCCGCATCCCGGCGACGAGGCAGAGGTGATCGTCGTCCCGCCGCCGCCGGTTGCACTCGAGCGCCCACCGGCAGATGTCGCAGTGCGCGCACGGGAGCGGGTAGGTGGCCGGCGCGTTGATCCCGGCATCGACCTGGCCCGCAAGCGAGGCTTGCACGCGCCGGTAGTAGGCCGCGTACTCCTCGACGCGATAGCTCTCCTGGCTCACCGGCGTCACCACGTGCATGAACTCGGGTGGCACCCCTTGAAGCCGCTCGAGCAAGTCGGCATAGAGGCAGAGCTGCAGGATGGTGCCGGCGCGCGTCTGCTGCGCGAGCTTGGTGTCGTACGGCTCGTAGCGCCACGACCACGCGCAGAGCGGGCTCGGCTGCTCGACCCGGCGCAGCACGTCCGCGCGGCCGTTCCAGCGGCCGGCGACCAGCGTCGCCTGGGCGATGACGTCGACGCCGCGAGCCATGGCGTCCAGCGTCAGGTGTGCCGCCTGCGCCAGCTCGACGTCTGGCACCTCCTCCACGCTCAGGCCCTGAGCCCGCAGACGATCGAGGAACGCCTGCTCATGCTCCATCCCTCGTCGGCGAAGCACCTCGAGGTGCGGATCGACGCTGGGCCGCGGCTTGCCGCGCTCGTGGCGAGCCACCGCCAGGTCGAGCGCCGTCAGGTGGTGACAGGCGAGATGGTTGGCGATGTCGGAGGCAGCGAGGTGTAGCTCATCCTCTTGGAGGTTCATCAGTGACTTCGTTGTGTTGCGGTATGGCCTAACCAGCTCTCCGTTGCGGGCGACCCGGTCAGTGCCTTCCGGCCCATGCCCAGGATAGCCCCACCGCTTCGCCAGCGTGTCGTGCGACCCCGTAGCGCAGAGACTGGACCACCGCGGGCCTCGGCCCGCCCGCGGGTCGGCTGGCACCTCCCGTCGTCGGCACGTCTGGGGGGCGCACGAGCTCGGCGCCGGCGCTGCATGAGGCACTAGACGACGCTCGCCCAGATCGAGGAGAACAGGGGATCAGAGCTCTGAAAGTCCGGTCGCGGCTTGAAGACCTCGCGCATCGCCTCAGCATGCGAGATGTTCACGGCGCCGAATCGTTTCCAGCCCGTCGCGGCGCCTGTTCTGGACGGGCCCTCAAGCTGCCAGCACAGCAACTGAGCCTTGCCTCGCCTGCCAATCCCGTAGAGATACGGCTCAACGCGTCGCGGCTTTGGCTCGTCCTTGTAATGGAATTGAAGAAGGCGGCGTTTGCGAATGGCCTCGCAGATTGTGGAGTCTAAGACAAAGAGCGGTCTGATCAAGGGGCGCTACCTATAGTCTGTAGACCGATAGGCATCAGGTTGCGAATGATTCGGGCGTGGACAAGCTCTTGCGCCGAGCATTCGGTTCGCGCCTGCGGGCGCTGCGCGAGGCGAAAGGTCTGTCCCAAGAGGCCCTGGCGTACGAGTGCGGTCTGCACCGGACGTATGTTGGGTCGATTGAGAGAGGGGAGCGCAACCCAGGGCTCGAGAATATCGTTCGATTGGCTAGGGCCTTGGGCGTCAGCTCGGCCACCCTGCTGGAGGGGATCAAGTGATCCTTTCTCCGTACCACAGGATCCCTCCTGACCGCTGGCCCGCTGTCACCAAGCGCCTGATAGCTCGCCACCCGCTTGAGCCTGCAGAGCTGAGCGAGGTCGTTCTCTCGGCCTGGGAGGCGATCTTCAAGTCGCGAATTGGAGGGTTTGCCATCGGTCGGCACATCAAGCCGAAGCCTCAGATCATGGGCTTCTTGCTCCACGAGCTCATCCCACTTGCGTTCAGCGCACTGTATCCGGGAGTCTGGCGGCCCGAAGCGGCGGCGGCGGAAAAGGACCTCGTTCACATTCCAGACGATATCTTCTCGATCGAGATCAAGACATCCTCGAATCCTTCGAAGATCTTTGGCAACCGCAGCTACGCTCAACCTGACGTGACGAGCAAGAAGGTCAAGGCTGGGTACTACCTTGCCATCAACTTCGGAAAGTTCGGGTCAAAGGAGCGACCGAAGATCACCCTGATCCGATTTGGCTGGCTCGATGCCTCGGATTGGCGAGGCCAACAGGCAGCGTCGGGCCAGCAGGCGAGTCTGCCCCCCCTCGTGGAGCGGGGAAAGCTGCTGCCGATCTACTCTGAGCTCAAAAACAGCGCTCCCTGAGCAGCATGCTGCTGTCGATGTTCGCGTAGTCGCCTAAACCGTTCTACCGCCAGAGCGCAGTAGTCTTCGCGGAGCTCGATTCCCAGATAGACGCGACCGTGAGCCACCGCCGCGATGCCGGTCGATCCAGAGCCTGCGAAGGGGTCCAATACCAGTTCACCTACGTTGGACGACGCCAAGACAATTCGTTCAACGACCTCGAGCGGAAACTGCGCCGGGTGGCCAGTGCGCTCCTTTGAGCTTCGCTGCGCACCCGTGGTTACCTTCGGAATCGTCCAGACGTCGGACGGGTTCTTTCCGAGAGGATTGCAGCGATACCGCCCATTCTTCTTTTGGTTTGGGTACTTAACGTTTGGGTCACGAATCGCATCAAGGTTGAACGTATATTGAGTCTCGGCCTTCGTGAGAAAGAGCCACTTTTCGTTTCGCGGACTCAATCTTCGCTTTGCGGCTACTCCTGCGCCATAGACCCAGACGACCTCTTGTAGAAAATGAAACGAAGACTTGTCCCAAAGTAAGTACGCAAGGGGAACGGCTGTTCCGCGACCCGGAACAGATATGTACCCGAGATTGAGCCAAAGCGTACCCGTCGATGCTGAACAACTGTGGATAAGCTGAAGCCAGTCGGCACACCACGATACAAACTCAGACAGCGGCTTTGGCGTTTCGTATTCCTTCCCGATGTTGTAAGGTGGCGACGTGACTACCAGCTCAGGCTTTGGTGAACGGGCAAGCCTGGCTAGGATGTCGATAGCATCGCCGCAGTAGAGGATGTATCCGTCCTCGGCAAAGAACGGATCGCCGATCAAGTTCTTCAGCGCGTGAAGGACTTCGGCCGAGCGCCCGCGAAGCCTTAGTTCCACCGACGGCTCCAGCGGCTCAAGGAATGACGCTGGAACACGAGCAGTTGGCAGGTGTTGCGGAGGCGAGACAGCTGCGAAGTGATTGCGCTGAGGGTCAGCGATGGAGCGGCTCATCTCGGTTCTCATTGTATGACGCTAGGCCCCCGGTGATGCCAGGTCCCGGTGTTGCCGGCGTCGCCAGCGGCGCATGAACTCAGCCCGTCGAAACGCCGGGCTAGCCAATGCTCCGGGCTGTGGGTTGCGAAGTGAGTGGCAGCTCTCCGGGGCAGGTGGGTCGAGGCGCCACCCGTTTTCGCGAGGCCCGGTTGGCAGCACCCTTCTCGGCCACCGGTTCCTCGTTGGCTGAGTGGACGGCGTACACCTGAACTGGTGGTAATAGTCGGAGGCAAGGGCGTTCCCCGACGCCCAACCGCACGTTAGGTGTCGGGTATCGGGCGTTCCAACATGGGCTTGAGAATGACGAGCTTGGCGTAGTACTTGGCCGTGAGCTGCCAGAGCGCGACTGCCGAACCGCCGGCCACGAAGATAGAGCCCCATCTGACCGCTCTCGCGAGTTCTGGCTGAAGGGACAGGCCGGCCATGATGGCTACGATCGTGAAGTTGATCGCTGAAGCACGGAGGATGCGAAGGCGGCTCGTGTAGTAGTTGAGGTGATCGGATAGCTGTTCGTTGTTCTCCAGGACGCTCTGGAGTTGGATGGCGTAGTAGGAATCCAGCGTCAGACCAGCACGATCGCGATGCCTGGAGTCAAAGAGGTTCCAAACCGGCAAATAGACGCGGTCGACGATGACGCCTAGCAGATAGGCAAGGGCGATCGACGCTGCGACCGTGGCCGCGGGATCGACCGAGGAGAGCAGCCCGACCAGCTCCTCGCGGCCGATGAATCGCAGCGCCACGAGAACAAGCCAGAGTAGGCAGCCTACGCCTGCGAGTAGCAACTCGATGACGAAGCTGGTGGTGTTCATGATGTCGACCGACGCCTAGCCCAGCATTCGAGGACAAGATAACAGCAGTCCCCGCCGAGCCTAGCCTTGGGGTTCGTTTGGTCGTCTCGCCGGTCAGCTAGGTGCCTCCTTCCACGAGTCCGTGGGGCGCAGGCCGTCCGGGCTCATATCGATTCGGTTGCAGCGGAGTGGCTGGCCCTGGGACGGGGCATCCCTGCGCTAGGGCCTCACCGAGGATCCCATGCCTTGACGAGAGCGGCGTCGGCAGCCTGGCACTACTGTCAAGGCCACAATCGGCTGGCGCTTTGCCGGGGAGCGGACACTGGAGCAAGGCGCGGAAAGAGCGTGTCGACCGGACCGCTAGTCCAGCGGACGATCGACGCCCATCTGACTAGTCGCCTGAAAATGGCT
>Ga0075421_100006624_pt1 | contig 14152 bp, 12 predicted proteins | sample SoiMetdeltSBSDD5_FD_75292 | JGI IMG/M metagenome (GOLD analysis project Ga0075421, IMG submission 75292) | Bulk soil microbial communities from a Populus tree surrounding site in Tennessee, USA - Soil MetaG P. deltoides SBSDD5 | ecosystem: Environmental > Terrestrial > Soil > Tree plantation...
ACGCCGGCGAGGTCGCGCAGCAGGCCGAGCGTCTTGCGGTGGTTTTTCGTGATCTTGTCGGCGACGCTGCCGAGCCCCGAGTCGCGCACCGCGATTTCTGCGAGCGCGCGATTGTTCTGCGGCTTCATGATTGCCCAGCCGCAGGCGAGCACCGCTTCGTCGACGCGCTCTTGCGGCCAACGCTCGAACTCGGCCTGCGCCGCGCGCGCGCGGCGTACCAGATCGGCGACCGATGTCACTCCGGCTTGATCTTCGCGTCGCGGATGAGGTCTGCCCATTTCTTCAGCTCGCCCTTGACCACGCGATCAAGTGCTTCGGGACTCGAACCGACGGTGTCGCCACCCTGCTCGAGCAGCTTTTGCTTGATGTCCGGCATCTGGATGACGCGCACGAGTTCCTTGTGCATCCGGGCGACGATCGGTGCCGGCGTCTTCGCCGGCGCGAACAGCGCGTACCAGGAGTCGACCTCGTAGTCCGGGAGGTTGAGCGCCTCGGCGACGGTCGGAATCTCGGGGGCGCCCGGATTGCGTTTCGCGGTCGTCACCGCGAGCGCACGCAGCTTGCCTGCGCGCACATGCGCCATCGCCGCGGGCATCGTGACGAATAGCAGCCACACTTGTCCGCCGAGCGTATCGGCGACCGCCGGGCCCCCGCCGCGGTACGGCACGTGCACGATGTCGACGCCGGTCTTAAGCTTGAGCAGTTCGCCCGCGATATGCGACGGCGTGCCGTTTCCGACCGACGCGTAGTGCAGCTTCCCCGCGTGCGCTTTGGCCGTGCTGATGACATCCTGCATGTTCTTCAGCGGAGAGCTCGGGTTCGCGGCGATTAGCTGCGGCACGCTGACGATCAGCGTCACCGGAACGAAATCGCGCTCGACGTCGTAGCTCAGCTTGTAGAGCAACGGGTTGATCGTGTGCGAGGAGAGCGTGAAGAGGAACGTATAACCGTCGGGGGTCGACTTCGCCGCCGCCTCCGTACCGACGGCGCCGCCCGCGCCGCCGCGGTTCTCGATCACGATCGTCTGGCCGAGCGCTTCGGATAGCCGTTGCTGGACGATCCGCGCGATGACGTCGGTGCCGCCGCCCGGTGGATACGGCACGATGAAGCGCACCGGCTTAGAGGGCCAGTCCTGCGCGAGCGCGGCCGCGGATAGCAGCGCAAGCGCAATTCCGAGCAACGCTCTAAACATAGCGCTTGTACTTTTCCAGCATCCGGGTCGGCTTCTTCAGCGCGTCGCGGCGGAACGGATCGCCGAGCTCGCGGGTGCACATCAGCTCGACGATCGTGGTCTTGCCTTCCTTCTGCGCCTTGCACGCGCTGCGCAGCGCCTCGCCCACGTCGGAGAGCTTGTCGATCCGGACGCCCTCGGCGCCCATCGCCTTCGCGATTCCGGCAAAGCTCGGGTTCTCGAGGTTCACGCCGAGGAAGCGGTTGGAGTAGAAGTCGACGTGGTTCTTCTTCTCCGCGCCCCACTGCTCGTTGTTGAAGACGACCGCGGTCACGGGAATTTTCTCGCGCACGCACGTGAGGATCTCGCCGAAGCTCATGCACCAGGCGCCGTCGCCGACGTAGGCGATCGCGGTGCGATCCGGCGCGCCGACCTTGCAGCCGATCATCGTCGGGAACGCATATCCGCAGTTGCCGAACATCATCGCGCCGAACATGCTGCGCGGGCGCTGGAAGCGCAGGTACGAATTGGCGATCTGGCAGATGTTGCCGATGTCGGTCGAGACCATCGCGTCGTCCGGCATCGCCTTTTCCAGCTCGCGCAGCACCTGGCGGGGATGCATGTACTTCGAGCCCTTCGCGACTTCGAGGCTCCAGGAATCGGTCTCGTGGTCCCAGCCCGCGAGCTCCTTCGCCCACGCCTCGCGCTCGGTGCGCAGGATCGACATCCGCTCGTCGCGGTTCGCTGCGCTTGCGAGCGTGCTCTGCTTGAGCCGGGCGCTCAGCGCGAGCGCCGCTTCGCGCGCGTCGCCGTTGACGGTCACCGACGTTTTCTTGACGAGGCCGAGCACCTTCGCATCGGCGTCGACCTGGATCAGCTTCGCGTTCGCCGGCCAGTAGTCGAAGCCGTACTGCGGCAGCACGCCGAACGGACCGAGCCGCGAACCCAGCGCCAGCACCACGTCGGCGCGCGCGAGCACCTTCATCGCCGCCTTCGAGCCGTGATAGCCGAGCGGGCCGCAGGCGAGGCGATGCCCCGCCGGAAACGTGTCGTTGTGCAGGTACGAATTGCATACGGGCGCTTCCAGCGCCTCGGCCAGCGCGATGCACGCGTCAACGCCGTTCGCCATCGTCACGCCGCCGCCGGCGATGATCACCGGGAATTTCGCCTGCGCCAGCAGCTCGGCCGCGGCAGCGAGGCTCGCGCTGCCACCGGGACCGCGCTCGACGCGGATCGGCTGCGGGATCTCGCAATCGATCTCGCCATAGAGGAAATCGCGCGGAATGTTCAGCTGCGTCGGTCCCATCTCGAGGATCGCGCGATCGAACGCGCGCGCGGTCAGCTCGGCCATGCGCGCCGGGTTGTTGACGTGCGCCTGGTACTTGGTGATGCGCGAAAAGATCGGCAGCTGGTCGGTTTCCTGGAAGCCGCCTAGGCCGATCGACATCGTGCCGGTCTCGGGCGTGATCGCGACCACTGCGCTGTGCGCCCAGTAAGCGGCGGCGATGGCAGTGACGAAGTTCGTGATCCCCGGCCCGTTCTGGCCGATGCAGACGCCGTGGCGCCCGGTCGCGCGGAAGAACCCGTCGGCCATGTGCGCCGAGCCCTGCTCGTGCACGGTAGGGATGAAGCGGATTCCGGCCGCGGGAAAAAGATCGAGCGCATCCATGTACGCCGAGCCGACGATCCCGAACACGTTCTGCACGCCCTGCGCGACGAGGGTCTCTACGAACGCCTCCGACGGCGTCATGCGTTGCTTGCCGGTCACGGCGATGCGTTTTACTTCGGCGATGTCGGTCATGGGGTTTTCCTTCGGTGGGTGCGGCGAAAGTCTCTCACATCCTGAAGTCGATTCGTTCCAGATTCCGATAAACTTCCTGCGCTATGCCGCGCAAGGAAGACAACGTCCCTGCGACCCTGAGGGCGATCTCGGTGCTCGAGGCGCTGGTCGCCGCGGACCGCCCGGCATCGCTCGCCGAGCTGACCGATTCGTCGCGCCTTCCCAAGCCTACGCTGTACCGCATGCTCGGCATGCTGGAGGCGGCGAAACTCGTGGTCCGCGAGCCTGCGGCACGGCGCTACGCACCCGGCCCGCGGCTCGCCGCGCTCGGTCGCAACGTCATGCTGAACGGCAGCCTGCGCGCTGCGCGCCACGCGATCCTCGCGCGCGTCGTCGAGGGAATCGGCGAGACGTGCAACTTCACGATGCTCGATGGCGGCGAAGTGATCTACCTCGATCGCGTCGAGGCCGCGTGGCCGCTGCGGATGAATCTGTCGTCGGGCTCGCGGGTGCCGCTGCATTGCACCGCGAGCGGCAAGCTGCTCCTTGCGTTGCAACCCAAGGTCGCGCGCACGCGGCTCCTCGCGCACCTGGCGCTCAACCGGTTCACCGACACGACGCTGACCGACGCAAAGCGCCTCGGCGCGGAGCTCGCTCTGATCCGCAGCCGGCGCTTTGCAACCGACAACGAGGAATACCACGCCGGGCTCGTCTGCGTCGCGGTTCCGGTGAACGATGCGAGACGGCGCGCCTGCGCAGCGATCGCCGTGCAGGCACCGGTGTCTCGCATGCCGCTCGAGCGCGCGCTGCAGCACCTGCCCGGCCTGCGTCGCGCGGCCGAAGCGATGGCGGCGACGTTTGCGGATTGACTCGCCTACGTCATGCGCCGGTCTTTGAACCACTCGTCATATTGCTGCAGCCGGTGAATTAGCAAGGCGTAGTCCTCGAAACGCATCAGCGTGTCGATTTCGCTCGGCGCATCGACACGGATCTTCAGCAGCCCGGCGCGCGCATACGGATACGCATTGACCCGTTCAGGGTGCTGCAGCAGCGATTCACTGACCTCTACGACGGCCCCGGTGACCGGCGAGACGATATCGAACGGCCGGCGATAGCTGTCGACCCACGCCGCAGCAGAGCCCTTCGTCACCCGCTGCCCCGCCTTGGGCAGATCGACGGACAGGATGTCGCCGAGCATGCGCTGCCCGAAATCCGCAAGGCCGATGACGACGACATCCTTGGTCGCCTCGTCGGGGCGTGCCCACACATGCGATTCGCTGAAGCGCAGGTCAAAGGGCGAGAACGTGCTTGCGGCGGGCTCCTCCTTGACTCTGCGCGGGCAAAAGGGCGCCGCGACGACGCGCGCCTTGGAGTTACGCTCCCCGATTGAGACCTCCAGCTCCGTGCCGGCCCTGGCGTGCTCGGTCGCGACGTATCCGAGCCCGAGATTGCGTCCGCCCAACGCGCTCGACAACGGGCCGCTCGTCACCTGCCCGACCTGCTTGCCGTTCGCGTAGAGCGGGTATCCGTTGCGCACCGTGCGATGCCCCTCGACTTCGAGGCCGACCAGCTTGCGTCGCACGCCCTGCGTCCTGAGTCGCGCCAATGCGTCCTTGCCGATGAAATCCTTTGAGAATCGGATCACCCATTCGAGACCCGCCTCGATCGGGTTCGTCTGCGCGTCCATGTCGTTGCCGTTCAGCAGGTAGCCCGCCTCGGTTCTCAGGCTTTCGCGGGCTGCAACGCCCTGCGGCTCGATTCCCAACGGCCGCCCCACCATCAGCAGCTCGTCCCAGACCCAAGGCGCGAGGTCGCGGGCGACCATGATCTCGTAGCCTCGTTCACCGGTGTATCCGGTGCGGCTGATGATGCACGGCACCTCGGCGTGCCGGGTGTGGACGCTCGTCTGCGCCAGCGAGTAGTACTTGAGCGAGGAGAGATCCGCTCGCGCGATCCGTTGCAACGCTTCCCGAGATTCCGGTCCCTGCAGCGCCAGCAGCGCGGTATCGGTGGAGATGTTGCTCACCTTCACGTCCAGGCCCTGCGCGTGCCTGAGTACCCATTGATAGTCCTCGTCCGTCTTCGTGACGTTGACGACCCAGACGAAATGATCGGCCGCCAGCCGGTAGCAGACGAGGTCGTCGATGACGATGCCGCGCTCGTCGCACATCACCGAATACAGCGCCTGATTGACGGCCAGCTTGCCTGCGTCGTTGGTGATCAGCTTCTGCACCAGCGCCAATGCGTCGGCGCCCTGGAAATCGAGCTCTCCCATGTGAGACACGTCGCACAGGCTGACGCGCTCGCGCGTAGCCCTGTGCTCCGCCACGTGGCCGCGATACTGCATCGCGCGCGCGAATCCCTTCAGGTTGATGACCGTCGAGGCGTCGCGAACGTGCTGGTCGTACAGCGGAGTGTGCTTCATGGATGGGCTCCCAGGCGAACCCGGATGGTATGCAGACGAATGGCCGAGAACAATCCCGGTGCATACTTACGCTCGAAATGCGCAAGGAACTTGCCAGGCGGCCGCGCAAGGCGCCCGTCCCCAGCGTGCCGCCGGCCCCTGAAGCGAGCCCGGCCAACGCGCAGACGCAGCGTCTCGCTTCGCTGGGCTTCATGCTGGCGAGCGTGTGCCACGAGGTGTCGAACCCGCTCGCCGCGATCTCGTCGATGGTGCAGATCCTGCAATCGAAGCGCGGCGTCACTGCCGAAACGGTGGAGAAAGGCCTCGCGTCGATCGCCTCCAACATCGCCCGCGTGCTCGCGATCACGAAGAAGCTGGGTGATTTTTCGCGCGTCACCGGCGATGCGCCTGTGCCGGTCGCGATCGACGAAGCAGTGGAGGCGGCGGCGGCGCTGTTGCGCCACAGTCCCGCCGGCCAGGGCGTCGACGTGGACTATGCCGGCGCGCCGGGCGCGGCGGTGCTGGCGCGACCCGGAGAATTGCAGCAGGTACTGTTCAATATGTTCCTCAACGCCGCGCAGGCGATGGGCGGGGCCGGAAGGATCGAGGCGCGTGCCCGCACCGACGGCGCACGGATCGCGCTTTCGATTCGCGACGCGGGTCCGGGCATCCCGGCGGAGCATCTGGGGCGCGTCTTCGATCCATTTTTCACCACCAAGCAACCCGGCGAGGGCACCGGCCTCGGTCTCGCCATCAGCTACGAGATCGTCCACGAGCTCGGCGGCACGATCCGCGCTTCCAATCCCCCCGGCGGCGGCGCCTGCTTCCAGGTGCAGCTGCCGGCCTGTCGTGGGTAGCGCCACGACGATCGCAGCGGTCCGGCGCGAGCGCCTGCTCGTCATCGACGACGACCCCGGGCTCGCCGAAGTCATCGAGCTGCTGCTCGAGCGCGAGGGCTACGCGGTGCAGCACGCCTCGACGCTGAAGCGCGGCGTCGAGCTCGCGGGCAGCGAGGAATTCGAGCTGGTGGTGACCGACCTCAAGCTCCCCGACGGCACCGGCCTCGACGCCATCCACCGGATCCGGGCCGAGCGTCCCGGGCTGCCGATCATCATGATCACCAGCTATTCGTCGCTGGAAAGCGCGATCGCGGCGCTGCGCGCCGGCGCAGTCGACTACCTCATCAAGCCGTTCGACAACGACGAGTTCCTGCACGCGATCGGGCGGGCACTGAACGAGCGTCGCGTGCAGCGCGAGAATGCCGCGCTCAAGCGCAGCCTGAAGAATGCCTACCGGGCGCGGCCGATCATCGGCGAGAGCGCCGGGATGCGGCGCGTCGTCGAGCTGCTGCGCAAGGTGGCGCCCTCGGACGCGAACGTCCTGATCTCGGGCGAGACCGGTACCGGCAAGGAGCTGGTCGCGCTCGCGCTGCACTACGCGAGCCCGCGCGCCGACGGGCCGTTCATTCCGGTCGACTGCGGCGCGATTCCGCGCGAGCAGATCGAGCGCGAGCTGTTCGGCGGCGAGCGCAGCGAAGGCCTGGTGCGCGAAGCCGACGGCGGCACGCTCTATCTCGACGAGATCTCGGAGCTCGCGCCTGCGCTGCAGGCGAAGCTCTTGCGCGCGATGGAGGAAAGGACCGCCAAGCGCGCTGCACCAGTCGATGTGCGCTTCATCGCCGCCACGCAGCGCGATCTTGGCGCACTGGTCGAGCGCGGGCAGTTCCGCAAGGATCTCTACTACCGCCTCAGCGTGATCTCGATCCCGGTTCCGCCGCTGCGCGATCGGGATGCAGACGCGCTGCTGCTGGCGCGTCATTTCGCCGAGCAGCAGGCACGCAAGCTCGGCAAGCGGATTGCCGGCTTCGACGCCGAGTTCTCGGCGTTCCTGCAGAACTATCCCTGGCCGGGCAACGTCCGCGAGCTGGAGAACCTGATCGAGCGCGCGGTGATCTTCGCCGAGTCGGAGTCGCTCAACGGGCGCGATCTCGCAGAGGTCGCGCCCGCACTGCCGCTGGTGCGCGCCGCTGCGCCGCTGCTCGACGGTAGCCGCCCGCTCGCCATCGAGGAATACATCCGCGAGGTCATCGAGCGATTCCAGGCCTCGCACAGCGAAACGGAGCTCGCGCGGATGCTCGGCATCGGCCGCAAGGCACTGTGGATGCGGCGCCGGCAATGGGGCCTGAAGCGCGCTCGCAAGAGCGATGCATGAGCGGTGTTTCGCAGCGACTAGCAGTTTCGTTGTGAAACGCCGGCGCGGGGCTTGCATTCCGGGCGCGATCTTGCTATCCAACATCTGCCTACACTGAACGAGGAGAGAGAAACATGGCCGACGCGAAGCCCGCCGCACCCGCGCGCAAGAAAGTCACGATTCCGATGCTGGTGGAGAAGATGAAGAAGGGCGAGCCGATCGTCCAGCTCGCGGTCTACGACTACGAGACCGCGATCATCGCGGACCGCGTCGGCATCGACATCCTGTGCGTCTCGGATACCGGCGGCATGGTGCTGTTCGGCCATGAATCGACGACCTCGGTGTCGTTCGAGGAGGTGATGTTCATGGCGCAGGCGGTGAAGCGCGGCTCGAAGTACGGCCTGCGGATGGTCGACATGCCGTACATGAGCTTCCACCTTTCGGCGCAGCAGGCAGTCGACAACGCGGCGAAATACGTCTCGCAGGGCGGCGCCGAGGTGATGAAGTGCGAGGGCAACCAGCACCACGCGAAGTACATCGAGGCGATCATCAAGGCCGGAATCCCTGTGCAGGGCCACATCGGCATCACGCCGATGCGCATGCCGCAGCTCGGCGGATTCTTCGCGCAGGGCAAGACCGCGGATCGCGCCAAGGAACTGGTCGACGATGCGTGGGCGATGGTCGACGCCGGCTGCTTCTCGATCATGTGCGAAGTGACGACGTCGGAAGTGTGCGAATACCTGGCCGAGACGCTGCCGGTGCCGGTCGTCTCGCTCGGCGCGGGCAACAAGGCGCACGGCGTGCACATCATCGGCTCGGACCTGTTCCACCTCTACGAGGCGCACGTGCCGCGCCATTCGAAGATCTACGTCGATCTCGTGCCGATCATCGAGAAAGGACTCAGCGACTACCGCGACGACGTGCGCGCGCGCCGCTATCCCGGTCCCGAGCACACGGTGTTCATGAAAGAGGACGAGCTGGCGAAGTTCAAGCAGCTCGCCGGCGCGAAGCGGAAGTAGCGCTTGGCAGGCGCAGTCGGAACCGTTGAACCCGGCGCCGCGGGCGTCCTCGCGGAGGCGCGCTTCTTCTCCGGACTGACGAAGACGCAGCTCGCCAGGGTCGCCGCGCTCGGGCAGCTGCGCGCGTTTCCGCAGGACACGCGCATCTACACCATCGGCGACGCGGTCGACGACTTCTACGTGCTTGCCGACGGCATGGTGCGTTTCACGCTCGGTCTCGGCAAGCGCGAGACTTCGGCCGGCGACATCATCCGCCGCGGCGAAGTGTTCGGCTGGGCGCCGCTGGTCGAAGGGCAACCGCGGCGCATCGCCACCGCGTATTGCCTGACGCCGTGCGAGGTGGTGGCGCTCGACGGCGGTGCGCTGATGTCGCTGATGGAGAGCGACGCCTCGCTCGGGTACGCGCTGATGAAGAAGCTCGCGGTGCTGCTGACCAGCGAGCTGGTCGCTTTCGCCGCCGGCTGAGCTCCGACCTCCTTCTTGCGGCCGTCGCCGCGCTGGTCGGCCTGCTGATCGGGACCGTCGGCGTCGGCGGGGTTCTGATGGTGTCGTTCCTTGCGCTCTTCGGCGGGCTGACGATTCACCAGGCCGCAGCGACTTCGCTGTTCAGCTTCCTGTTTACCGGCATCCTCGGCACGTGGTTGTACCAGCGGCGCGGCAGCATCGACTGGCGGATCACCATTCCCGTATGCGCAGCGGCGCTCGTCTGCGGCTGGCTTGGCGCCTTCGTCGCTGCGAAACTCGATCCCAGGCCGCTCGCGACGATCATCGCGCTCGTGATCGTCGGCGCCGGCGTCTACCTCTTCGTTCCGCAACGCGCAGCCGCCGCGGCGCGCGATGGCCGCGGCAAGGGCGAGCAGGCGCTGCTTGCGTCGGTCGGCGCTGCGTCCGGCTTCGGCTCCGGCTTCTCCGGTGCGGGCGGCCCGCTCTTCTCCGTGCCGATCATGGTGATCCTGCGCTACGTCCCGCTCACCGCGGTAGCCACGAGCCAGGTGCTGCAGATCGTCGCGGCAACGTCGGGCTCGATCGAGAATCTGCGCCACGGGTTCATCGATTTCCGGGTTGCGCTGGTGATCACGATCTTCGAGCTCGCCGGCGTGATTGCCGGCGTGTGGCTCGCGCATGCCGCAAGCGCGCTCGCGTTGCGCCGCCTCGCCGGTGTGCTGTGCATATTGAGCGGCGGCTTCCTTCTCGTGCGCTCGCTGTGAGCGCTGCTGAACAGCACCTCGCGACGCGCCGCGCCGCCGGCCTGTTCGATTTCTCGTTCATGGGACTCTGTGAGTTCTCCGGCACTGAGGGGCTCGAGCGGGTGCAGACACGAGCGCTTTTCCGGATCGACCCCGGCCAAGCCGCCTACACGCTCGTCCTGAATGACGACGGCAGCGTCTTCAATGACGCGACGGTATGGAACCTGGGGAGCGATCGCTGGTGGCTCTTCACCGGGCGGCGCAACGATTGCGCGCGTTTTCGCGATGACGCACGCGATCGCTCGGGCGAGCACGCGATCCTTGCGCTGCAAGGCCCGCTCAGCGGGCGCGTCCTCTCGCGACTCGTCGGCGAAGAAGTCGTTCGCCGGTTGAGATATTTCCGCTTCATCGAGACGAAGGGGATGCTGGTCGCGCGCCTGGGCTACAGCGGCGAGCTCGGCTACGAACTGCTGGTGCCGGCCGCCGACGAGCGGACCCTGCGCGCCTCGCTGCTCGATGCAGGTCATGCCGAGGGCCTGCGCGAATGCACGTTCGAAGCGGCCAACAGCCTGCGCATCGAATCCGGATACGTGCTCTTCGACCGGGAAATTGACGGCCGGGCGAACCCGCGCGAGCTCGGACTCGAAAGACTGGTCAACCGGCCGCGCGAATTTGCGTTCTCTAGAAGGCTGGTCGGCTTCGAAATACTCGCAGGCAACGCACACGAGGATTCTCCGGTGGTTACGGTAACGAGCGAGTGTTTCTCACCAACCCTCGGCGTGCGGATCGGGCTCGGCTTCGCCGCTCCGGAAATCGGTATCGGACAGCGAGCGCGTCTGCAGGATGGACGTTTGGCGCAGATCGCACTGCTGCCGTTCTACGACCGCGACAGGAGGCGTCCGCGCAGTGCGCCGCTCTGAGGCCCTGATGAGCAGGACCGCGGGCCGGCTGCGCGCGGCTGCGCTGGCGGCATTCGCTCCCGCAGTCCTGGCGCAGGCGCCTCCCGAGCCCATGCCGATGCAGGAAGACGCACCGTCGCGACGCAGCCCCGTCGAGCGGGTCGAGATCCGCGGCACCCAGGATAGCGATCTGCGCCGCAATGCGATTGCCGGCAAGATCGTCATCGGCCGGGAAGAAATCGAGCGCTTCGGCGACACCACGGTCGGCGAAGTGCTGCGCCGCCTGCCTAGCGTCACGCTCGGCGGGCGCCCCGGGCGCGGCGGCGAGATCCGGCTGCGCGGCATGGGGTCCGGATTCACGCAGATCCTGGTCGACGGCGAGCGCATGCCGGCGGGGCTTGCGCTCGAGACGCTGACGCCGGATCAGATCGAGCGGATCGAGCTGTTCCGCGCGCCGACCGCGGAGCACGGTGCGCGCGCGATCGCCGGAACGATCAATATCGTGCTGCGCGAACCGCTGCAGCGCCGGCTGAACGACCTGCGCCTGACGTACGGGCTCGAGAACGGCCGCGGACAACCGCACGTCAGCTGGACGCGCAACGATCGGCTCGGAGAAAAAGGCACGTACAACCTGTCTCTTTCGGCGTCGCGCCACACGCGGCTCGATGACGTCGCGACCCGAACCCGCGAAGTCGACGCGCTCACCGGAGCAACGCTGCTCGACCAGGAGGAGACGGGCACCGCGCTCGATCGGCGCGACCGCGTCGTGCTGTCCTCGCGGCTGCACTGGCGTCATGGCCCGGGAGAGGCGTTCACGCTGACGCCTTTCGTCGTCGCGTCCGAGGGCAGAAACGAATCGCGGCGGCAAACGGTGCAGACCGTCGGTGCGACGCCGCTTCCCTACGCGAGCGCCTTCACGATCGCCGAATCGAATTACTCGATGCTTCGGCTGAACGCCCAGGAGCAGCGGCGCATCGGCAACGACGCACGCATCGAATTGCGCGGCATGGTGAGCACCGCGAGCTGGCGCAGCCGCAGCGTGAGGCAGGAATTCGATGCCGCGCAGGCGCTGACGCGCACGCTCGAGGAAAACACCGACAACACCGATCGCACCTGGAGGATGGCGACGAAGCTGACGATGCAGCATTCCGAAGGCCACAACCTCGTGGCCGGCGCCGAGATGGAGACGACCAGACGGGAACAGGAGCGCACCACGCTGCAGAACGGCTCGCCGTTGCTCGTCGACCTGGGCGATGCGTTCGGCGCGCGTACCCGCCGCAGCGCCGCCTACGTGCAGGACGAATGGGAAGTCACCAAGGCCTGGTCTGCGCACGCCGGATTGCGTGTCGAGCGGATCGACACGCGCAGCGACAGCGGCGCAAGCTCGATCTCGCATTCGAGCCTCGTCTGGACACCGTTGCTGCACTCGGTGTGGAAGCTCGATCCGCGCCGTCGCGATCAGATCCGCGCGAGCCTGACCCGGAGCTACCGCGCGCCGTCGTTGCAGGACCTGATCACGCGACCCGCGATCAGCTCGCGCTATGCGCCTCCAGGGCCGAACGTCGCGACGAGTCCGGACCGGCTCGGCAATCCGGGCCTGCGCCCGGAGCTCGCGACCGGCATCGAGGTCGCCTACGAGAAATATCTGCCCGAGGGCGTGCTGAGCGCGAACCTCTTCCATCGCAGGATCACCGACCTGATCCGCAACGTCACCGAGCTCGAAGTCGTGTCCTACGCCGCCGTGCCGCGCTGGGTGTCGCGACCGCAGAACCTCGACGGCGCGCGCGTGACCGGGCTCGAGCTCGAAGCCAAGTTTCGTCTCGACGAGCTGATCGCGGATGCGCCGCAGGTATCGGTGCGCAGCAACCTGAGCCTGTTCCGCTCGCACGTCGAGGGCGTGCCGGGTCCGGACAACCGGATCGACCGGCAACCCAAGGCCACCGGCAATCTGGGCGCGGACTATCGCCTGCGCAGCGCGCCGGTGCAGATCGGCGGTAGCATCCACTGGGTTCCGGCCTATCGCTTGCAGACGACCGACACGCAAAGCCTCATCAACAGCGCAAGGCGCACCGTCGATCTGTACGCGCTGTGGACGATCGACCGCAACACCCGGCTGCGGTTCAGCGCTTCCAACGTGCTGGCGAGGGACTACGGCAATTCGAGCGCGATCGTCACCGGCCCGACGATTCAGAGCGTCGAGAACAGCGGCCCCACCTGGACCGCGTGGTCGCTGCGGCTCGAGATGACGCTCTGAAATGCACACTTACGAGGGGAAAAGAACATGTCGCCAAAGATTGCACTGATCATTCCGTTGTTGCTGCTGCCCGCCGCGCACGCCTCCGCCCAGGCGGACCGTCCTTCGTGCGCGATCATGAAAGCGCTCGACCTGAAGCCGCTGCTCGGCGCCGATCACGACGCGCCGGTGCCGTTCGGCTCGAATTCGTGCCGCGCGGAATCGAACTCGCCGGGCAGGCTGATCATCCTCGCGGTCGAGGAAGGCAAAGCCGAGGAGATCAAGAGCTCGCTGGCGACGATGAGGAAGATGAGCGTCCAGCATCGCGCGAAGGACGCTGCGATTGCCTCCGAGCCCTCGCTCGGCGCGGATGCGTTCTCGGTGCGCGAGAAGGCCGGCTCGCGCGGCATCGAGATCTACGCGCTCAAGGGCTCGCGCTTCGTCAATATCCAGGGCAGCTGGCCGCATAGCAAGCCGCTCGACGACGCGAGCGCAAGGCAGCTCGTTGCACTGGTGAGGACCGCGCTGGACAAGCTGCCCTAGCGGGTCAGGCCGAGTGCCGCAGCGACGGCCCCAGCTCTCTCACCTCGCCGAGGATGAAGGCCGTCAGCTCGTCGAGCGATCCTTCGGTGATCGCTGCAGGCGACAGGATGTGGTTCTGCGTGCCGAAATCAGAGACGTTGATCGTGCGCAGCAGCAGCTTGCCGAGCTCGAGCTGGCTGTACAGCAGCAGGCTCGCCTTCACTTCGCAGGGAATGATGAACTTGGTCCCTTCGACGGCGCCGCGCGGGTGGTAGATGTCGTTTGACGTGTAGGCGATTCTCCCCTCCTCGAGAAACTGCTTCAGCTTCTCGCTCGCGGGAAACTCGAGCGACGTGCGGATCTCCCTGCTCGCCGAGAGCTTGAAGCGCAGCGACACGTGGTCGTAGTACTTGAGGATCGGCGTCGGCTCGCGGGTGCGGAAGTCGGCATTGCCTGCTTCCCAGGCGAGCCGCTTGAAATCCGGCACGCCGGGAATCGCGTAGGTCTTCGCGTAGACCGGGTGGATCACGTTGAGCTGCTCGGCGAGGTCCTTGAGGTATTGGTACGCGGTCCGCAGCGCCTCGCTGATCGCCGCATCGCTGACGTCGCGCTTATCGGGTTTCTTCACCTCCGCGCGCTTCGCTTCCGCGAGCTCCCTGAGCTGCGCGAGACGGCCGCGGCGCAACGCAACGCCGTCGCGTTCCGGCGCCGGCGCAGCCGGCTCCTCGCGCTTTGCGTCCGGCGGCA
>Ga0075421_100006625_pt1 | contig 14152 bp, 12 predicted proteins | sample SoiMetdeltSBSDD5_FD_75292 | JGI IMG/M metagenome (GOLD analysis project Ga0075421, IMG submission 75292) | Bulk soil microbial communities from a Populus tree surrounding site in Tennessee, USA - Soil MetaG P. deltoides SBSDD5 | ecosystem: Environmental > Terrestrial > Soil > Tree plantation...
CGATGCGAGAGCTGGTCGCCGACGCCACCGCGCAGCCTCGCTTCCGCGCCCTGCTCATGGCCGGATTCGCGCTGATCGCGACGGTCCTCTCGCTGGTGGGCGTCTTCGGCGTCACCTCTCACTTCGCGGCCCAGCGGTGGCCGGAGATCGGAGTGCGCATGGCCCTCGGTGCGCGGCGCGCCGACATCTTCGCCCTGGTGCTCGGCCGCGGAGCGTGGCTCGCGCTCGCCGGCGCGCTGCTCGGGCTCGCCGCCGCGATCGCGCTGAGTCGTTCGCTGTCGAGTCTGTTGTTCGAGGTCAGCCCGACGGACCCGACGATCCTCGGGCTGGCCGCGGCGGTGCTGACCGTCGCCGCGCTCCTCGCCAGTTACCTGCCGGCGCGCCGGGCCGCTCGCGTCGACCCGGCCGTGACGCTCCGGCAGAGGTGAGCTCCGCTCGAGCTCGGCGAGTCAGAAGCTCACGTTGTAGTCGAGCCGCGCTCGATTGCCGTCCTGCTGGCTGGTGATCGCCTCGATGATGGCACTGCGTGCAGTTGGTGTGCGGAACTTGACGAGCACCGGCCGCTGATACGAAGCCCCACGACGGCCCGCAGCTCCCAGCTCTACTCGCTCCCTAGCGCGTCCAGGGCCGGGGGCTTGCTCTGCACTCAGCTGTTAGCATTCGACGCGCCGCCCCGCCAGTCGAGAGCGAATGAACAACGGCAAAGGCATCGCGCGCAGCCTCACCGGCTACGCGATGGTTCTCGTCGCCGCCTTCTTCGGCTTCGCCTTCTTCTTCCTTCGCTTCGCCCAGCTCTACGACGGCGACTCCTACTTCCACCTCGCCGCGGCGCGGCTCTATGCGGACGGCATCCCGGACGGGCTGCCGTGGGCGCGATGGAGTCTCTTCCGCGAGGGCTGGGGCGACAAGGAGCTCCTATTCCATTTCGCCCTTCTGCCGTTCACGCGGTGGATGGACGCCGCCGTCGGCGGCCGCGTCGCCCTCGCCGTCCTCAACGCCGTGCTGGTGACGCTGCTCGCCTTCCTCGGCCGCCAGGCCGTGGGCCGCTGGGGCCTCCTCTTGCCGCTCTTCGTCTACCTCCTCCCCGCCGGGTTTCTGCCGCGGGCGGTGCGGCTGCGGCCCGAGCTGGTGGCGCTGATGCTGCTGCTGCTCGCCGTCTACCTGGGGGGGCGGCAGCGGTGGCTGGCGCTGGCCGCCACCTCCGCGTTGTTCGCGCTCAGCTACACCGCCTTCCACGTGCTGCCCGGGCTGGGACTGATGTGGATGCTCTGGGAGCGCGTCGCCGGCGGCCGCTGGGAGTGGCGGCCGGCGGCGGCCACCTGGGGCGGGACCCTCTTCGGGCTGCTGCTGCACCCTCAACTGCCGAAGAACCTCGAGGTGTGGTGGGCCAACAACGTGGTGATGCTGAGGTCGATGTCCGAGCTCGACGTCGGAGAAGAGTTCGTGGCGCCGTCGCTCGCCCGCGCGCTGGCCGAAAACGCGCCGCTGCTCGCCGCCCTGCTCGCGCTGTGTCTCGCCGCCAGGCCCAGCGACCCGGCGCTGCAGGTCCGCCGCGATCGGCCGACGGCCTATTTCGCCATCGCCGCGCTGGCCTTTGTCGGGCTCTACCTGCAGATGAGCCGGATGATCACCCACGCGGCGCCGCTGGTGGCGGCGACGGTCTTCTTCGCTCTACGCGCCCGCGGCGGCGAGGTCGGCGCGTGGATCGAACCGGTCCGGCGGGGCTGGCCGCGGCTCCCGCTCGCGGCCGTGCTGCTCGGCTGCCTGCTGGCGGCGTGGCCGGCGCTCGCCCACCCGACACTGCGGATGCTGCTGAGCCAGGAGGCCTTCCTGAACGAGGCTGACCTCGAGCGTTTCGGCCGTGCCGTGCCCGCCGGCGCCAAGGTGGCGGCGCGCTGGCAGGAAGGCGAGGTGTACACCTTCTGGGCCCCTCAGGGGCGCTACCTCAACGTCCTCGACCCGGTCTTCATGGCCCTGCCTTACCCGCGCGAATATGCGGTGCAGAGAGCGATGTTCAGCGGGCACGAGCCTGACGTGCCGCTCGCCATGGCGATCCTCGACAGCGACTACCTCGCATTCGACGCCACGATCGGGCCGCCCGCGTTCGTGGCGCGCCTCGACGGCGACCCGCGGCTCGTTCCCGTCTACACCAGCTACAACCGCCTGCTGCGGCGCCAGACGGCGCCGCACGCCTTCGCGCTGGACGGGTGGCGAAACGGCGACGGCGCCCGCTACCCGCGGCTGCGCGACCCGCGGCTGCGCGCGGCAGAAGGGTTCGTCGACCTGAGCCGCCTCGGCGACGCTGCCGGGTGCATGTCGGTGTGGCACGACGTGGCGCTCGACGAGCCACAGCCGCTCGCCCTCACCTTCGCGCCGTGGGGCCCCGGTCGGGTGGCCATCGACGGCACCCTCGTGGCAGAGCGGCGCCAGCCTGACTACGCCATCCTCAGCCGGGGCATCGCGGTACGGCGAGAGCTCTCCGCGGGACGACATCGGCTCGACGTCGAAACCTGCGGCGTGGACGGGCGCATCGGCTTCTATCTCCGGCGCGATGGCTGAAGTGTCCGGCCGGTAGGGGCTCTATTCGCTCCGCAGCGCGTCCATGGCCGGGACCCTCGTCGCCCGCCGTGCCGGCAGCAGGCATGCCGCGAGCCCCGAGCCCAGCAGCGTCACGGTCACCACGGCGAACACCTGGAGGTCGGTCTGGCTGACCTCGAAGAGCAGGCCTCTCACGAGCCTCGTGGCGGCGAACGAGAGGGCGAGGCCGAGCGCCACGCCGGCGGCCACGAGGAGCATTCCCTCGCCCGTCACCAGCCGGAAGACCTCGGCCGACCTTGCCCCCAGGGCCATGCGAACCCCCAGCTCGCGCGTCCGCTGCGTGACCGAATGGGCGAGGATGGCGTACAGACCCATCACCGCCAGCAGCAGCGCGGCGGCCGCGAAGGCCGACAGCAGCCGGGCACGGAAACGGACGTCGCGCACCGAGCCGGCCAGGATCTCGTCCATCGACTCCACCGACGCCAATGGGAGGTCGGGGTCGAGCTGCCGGAGCACGGCGCGCACGTGCGGTGCGATCGCCGTCTCGTCGCCGCTCACGCGCGCCACGAGCCGCGTCGAGAAGACCCACCCGGCGGCTGGCTGCCGGAGCGAGAAGTACATCGTGTCGGGCGCCGGATTCGCCTGGCCCGACGTCCGCACGTCGTTGACCACGCCCACGATCTCGCCGGCGAACGGCGTGCCGAAGTCCACGATCAGCCGCTTGCCCACGGCGTTGCCGCCCGGGAAGAGCCGCCGCGCCAGCCCCTCGTTGATCACCATCACGCCCGGACCGTCGGCGCGATCCGCACGGGTGAACGTGCGCCCGCCCTTCACCGCCATCCGCATCGTCTTGAAGTAGTCGTCGGTCACCACCGAGACCAGCGCGTTCATCTTCTCGGCATCGCTCGCGGGCGGGCGGCCGTCGACGTAGAAGTAGGTGTCGCCGCCGCCGCGCAGCGGGAGCATCGTCGTCGCGGCGACACTCTCGACCCCGGGGATGCCGCGCACACGCTCGGTGAAGGTAGCCCAGAATCGGTCGATGGCGGCACGGGTCTCGAATCGCGTCGGGGGTAACACGATCTCGGCGGTGAAAACGCCGCTGGGATCGAAGCCGGGCGCGACTCGCTGCAGCTGCCAGAAGCTCCGGATGAGCAAGCCGGAGACGATCAGCAGGACGAACGACGCCGCCACCTGCGAGATGACGAGCGCCTGGCGTGTTCGCTGGCCCCCCGCCGAGACCCTGCCGAGCGACTTCAACGCCGCCGCCACCTCACCCCTCGCCGCGCGCAGCGCTGGAGCCAGGCCGAACACCAGGCTGGTGACGAGCGACAGCACGAAGGTGAACACGAGCGCGGTCTGGTCGATCCCGAGCTCGGCGAGCCGCGGCACGATTCCAGCACCGATGGCCCGCACGCCGCGGACCAGGCAGTAGGCGACGGCGAGGCCGGCGGCGCCGGCGGTGAGGCCGAGCGTGAAGCCCTCGGTGAGCAGCTGCCTGACGAGTCGCCACCGTGACGCGCCCAGCGAGGTGCGCACCGCCATCTCGCCCGTGCGCGCCGTCGCCCGCGCGAGCAGCAGGCTGGCGACGTTGCCGCAGGCGATGAGCAACACCAGGCCGACGGCGCCCAGCAGCACCACCAGCGTGCGGCCGACGTCACCCACGACGATGTCGCGGTACGGCACCAGTCGGAGCTTCCAGCTCTCGTTCTCCGGATAGACCCGCTCGAGCTGCTTGGCGATGACGTCCAGCTGGCGTTGCGCCCGGGTGAGCGTGACGCCGGGGGCCAGCCGACCGACAGCGCGCAGGGTGTGGAAGCGGCGTATGGTCCATCCCTCGGCGCCGAATGCGACGGGTCGCCACACCTGCGCGTCGAACGTCGTGTCGGGCATCGGTGGCAGCACCCCAACGACCGTGTGCGGGCGCTCGTCGATCCTCATCGTGGTGCCCACGATGTCCGGCCGGCTGGCGAACCGCCGCTGCCAGAGTCCGTGCGAGAGGATCACCACGTCGTGTTGGTAGCCGCGCTCCTCGTCGGGCAGGAAGGCCCGTCCCAGCAGGGGCTCGACGCCGAGCGTGGCGAAGAAGTTGGCCGAGGCGATCGCCGCGGTAACCCGCTCCGGCTCACCGCTGCCGCTGAGCACGGCGCTGCCCCAGACGGTGCCCGCCGCGAGCGACGAGAAGACGGTCTGCCGGGCGCGGTAGTCGACGAAGTCGGCCGGCGAGATCGACGCCGTGTTGCCCCCCTGGAACGCTCCAAACAGGTAGACGAGCTCCTCGGGCCTTTCGTACGGGAGCGGCTCGATGAGCACCGAGTTGACGATGCTGAACATCGCCGTGTTGGCGCCGATCCCCAGGCCCAGCGTGGCCACGACCAGTGTCGCGAACGCCGGACGGCGGAGGTGTGTGCGGATCGCGTAGCGGATGTCGTGGATCATGGTTTCGACACTCGTTTCGTCGTGGAGCACCCAGAGGGCGTGCGGGAACGCCCCCAGAGTGCGGGTGAAGATGGCTGCGGCAGCCGGCGCGTCGAGCCGGCCGGTGCGTTCGAGCCTGGAGATCCGGTGCGCGAGCTCGCCTTCCCATTCGAGGAGCCACTCCTGCCGGCGGCTCCAAGGGACGAGCAGGCTCGCGGTCCGCACGAGCCTCATGGCTCGGCGAAGGGTCGCGCATGAAGCGCCCGACGGTTGGGAAGGCGAAGTGATTCCGGGGCTGGTCATTCCGGGACCGGCTCCGGCGACGCGCCGAGCGAGAAGCGTCCGCCCAGCGTGCGGTAGTGCTCGATGGAGCTCGCGAGGGCCCGCGCGCCGCTTGCCGTGACCCAGTAGTAGCGGCGCGGTGGCCGCTTTTCCTCCTGGGCGGTCGCCGGCGATTCCCACCTGGCGCGAACGTAGCCGTCGCGCTCGAGGCGACCGAGGACGGGGTAGACGGTGCCGCTCGGCAGGCCGGTGGCGTCCATGATGTCGAAGCCGTGGCGGATCTCGTTGGCGATCGCGCCGAGGACCGCGACGGCGCTCAGCGAGAGCGGTCTGGGGCGGGGAGGTGGGCGCTCAGCCATGCATTCGGGTACCTATGTAGCTCGAATACACAGCAGTACCGCGAAGCGCGGACGAGGTTACGCGCGATCGGCCTCCGCGACCGCGAGGCCGCACACCCGCTCAGGTCGAGCCGGCGCTCACCGCGGTGGCACGAACGCGGCGAGCAGCAGGTCGAGAGTCGAGCGCCAGCGGCCCCAGCTACCGGGGCCGGCGGTGCTCGACACCTGCACGTCGGCGCCCGCGGACTTCAGCAGCTCGATCAGCTCGCGCGTGTCGGCTGGCGAGTCGTAGCCCTGGCGCGGATCGACGACGTCGGCCGGCGAGCTCTCCACCCAGACCCGCAAGCCGGCGAGCTTCGCCTCGCGCACCAGCGGGAAGATGCGTGGAGCGTACGGGCCGACGCGGAAAAACGTCTGCACACCGAGGAAGCCGAAGGCATCCGGGTGGCGAGCGACGGTCCGCAGCGCGGCCTGGCCGCCGCTGGTCACACCGATGATCGCCCGGGAGGCGCGGCGCGGCTCCGTTCGATACCTGCCATCGAGCGCCGGCAGGAGCTCCGTCACCACCATGTCGGCGTAGGCATCGACCAGCTCGGTCGCGTACTCCGGAAAGCCGGTGCGCGGCACGAACGCGACGATGGCCGGGGCGGCGGCGCCACCGAGGACGGCGTCGAGAACGCGCGGGTAGGCGCCGAAGTTCTTGGCCGAGGGCCCTTGGTTGACCACCACCAGCGGGTAGCGCTCGCTGCCGCTCTCGTAGCCTGCTGGCAGGTAGACGGTGATCTCGCGCTTTCCCGCGCGAGCCTTGCTCTCGAGCTCGAAGGTCTCGAGCTTCCCCTTGGCAGCCGGCTCGGGGGCGCCGGCGGCGAGATGCGCGGGGACGCGGAACCCCGGCATGCGCAGGTCGCTGCCTTCGCCCTGCGGCCCCGCCGTTCGCCAGGGATTCCACGGGTCGGCGGTCGGATCGGCGTAGTCGATGCCGAGCCTGTATTCGTAGTGCGCGGCCGGGTCGAGGTCGACCGAGCGATGGAACAGGTCGGTGCCGGGGACGCGGACCATCGCCAGATCGCCGTCGGCGGGGGCCCAGTTGCCGCTCAGGCCGACGTCGGACTTGGCACGGGCCACGAACGTCACGCGGCCGCTCGCATCGACGATCGGCAGGCTCTTCTGCGCGGCGAGGAAGGCGTCGACTCGAGCCTGCCGGTCGGCCGCGGGCGCCTTCTCCACGGCGCTCAGGAATTCTGCGAACGCCGACACCGGCGCCGCGCCGGCGTTGACGACGACGGGCAGGTCGGCCGCGCTCGCGGTCACGCGCAACGCCGCCATCTCCGTCAGGTTGCGCACCAGCACCAGGCCGCCGCCGGGCCGGTCGATCACTGTAGGCGTGCTGAAGCCGGTCGCGCCGAGGGCGGCGGCGCGTCCCACCTCCTCGTAGCCAGCGGGCGTCGCCTTGACCCTCACCAAGGCGCCGCCTTCGCCGACGATCACCAGCTGGCCGTCGACGAGGGTCATCCCCAGCCCGCCCGGCGGGCGCGACTTCCAGAGCGTCTTGCCGGTCGCCGGATCGACCGCGGTGAGGAAACGGCTGTTGTACCCGTAGAGCGTGCCCTGATGCAGGACGGGCACGGCAAAGGCGTTCTGGATGGAGTTCGCGCGCCAGACCTCGCGCGTCCGCCAAGCCGCACCTTCGCGGCTGACTTCCACCGCCGCCGTCTCCGCGTTGAGTTGAATGAGGAACCGCCCGTTGCCGAGCTGCACCGGCTGACCGGAGAAGTCGTCACCGCTTTCGGTGGTGGTGTGCTGGTGCTTCCAGCGCTCGGCCCCGGTCTTGGGATCGAGCCCCGCGAGGTGGCGGTTGGTGAACACCACGACCTGCCGCTCGCCGCCAACCTCGGCGATCAGCGGCGTCTGATAGCCCACCTTGTCATCTCCCCACGACCAGGCGATCGCGCCGTCGCGCTGACCGACCGCCAGCAGCGTCTTGCCCGCCGCTCCACCGGTGAGCACCAGGATCAGATCGTCGACCGGCACGGGCGAGGCGGCGTGGCCGTAGGTGGGCGACCGCGAGTCGCTCTCGCCGAGGGTGCGCGACCAGGCGACGGTGCCGTCGGCGAGGTCGAGCGCGACAAGGTTTCCGCGCGGGCCGAGCGCGAAGACACGCCCGCCGGCGATCGCCGGCGTGGCGATGGGGCCGTCGTCCGAGCCGTCGTGCCCCTTGTAGAACGGCGCCACCGCGTGCTTCCAGCGGTCCTTGCCGGTGGCGAGGTCGAAGGCGAGGACGACGTCGTGCTCGCCGTCGACGGCCATCGTCACGCCGACTCCACCGGCGGTCGAGATCGCCGAATAGCCCGACCCGATGGGGCGCTTCCAGACGACCTCGAGCCCCTTCGCGGGATCGAGGATTCCCGCCGCCGCTACGCCGTCGCCCCGGTTGCCGCGAAACGCCGGCCAGTCCGTTGCCGCGGCGGCGGCGAGGGTCGGCGTGACGGTCAGGGCGACGACGAGCCATCCGGCGAACGCGAGGGGCCTCGGTGACATGGAACCTCCTGGCGCGGCGAAGAGCCTCGCTGTCTCGTCGTACGTCTCGGAGGTCGCAAAGTTGCCGGTGCGCGCTCCGAGGTGGCTGGCCCCTCGCTACCCGCTCGGGCGTACGAGACGCGGCGGCAGCCCCTGGCTTCGCGATGGCACCGAGGCAGACCGCGAATGCGAGGTTGGCGGACCGCATGGGAACGCGCCAGTGTCAGAATGGCGACCTTCCGATCACGACCATCGCTCGCCGACTGAAAACGACCGAGGAGGAGACCATGCTCGAAGCGCAGGGGGGGACGACTCCGGGTAGGCCGTGGCACTTGTGGTTGGTCGGGATCATCGGATTCCTGTGGAGCTCGATGGGTGTGGTGTCTTTCATGCTCACTCAGATGAAGGTCGAAGCTGTCATGAGCCGGTTTCCCCCGCAGCAACGCGAGTACTTCGAATCGTTCCCGTTGTGGGTCGTGGCGTTGTGGGCGCTCGGCGTGTTCGGTGGCGTGATCGGGTGCCTCCTGTTGCTTTTCAAGAACCGCCTCGCGTTTCACCTCTTGCTCGCCTCGGCGATCGGGGCGCTCGCCTACAACCTCGGCGGCTTGTTTCTTCTTGGCGGGATGCAGGTGATGCGCGAAACGGGTGGGTTGGGGTTGACCGTAGTCCCCATTGTCTTCTCCGCACTCCTGGCCTACTACGCTCGTGCGATGAGCAAGAAGGGCGTGCTCGGCTAGTCGCACCCCAATCCCTAGAGGATCTCGTAGGCGACGCTCAACTCGAGAGAGCCCGAGCTCGACGCCCCGCGGTCGAGGACCACCGAGATCTGATCGCCATCGGCTATCGAGGACGTGCCGGGTACGTCGATGCTGCCCGTACTGCCGGCAGGGATCACGGTGGAGATCGGAGTTGCCAAGCCGTTGACCATGAGGGTCACCGGCGTATCGCCGTTGTAGGTGTTCGCCCTGATGAGCACCCTCGTATTCTGGATGACCCCGGCGCGCGGCGAGCGGTAGACGGGAATGCCGCCCCCGTAGTGAACGAACACGACGGGGTCGCCTCCCGCCCCGGCGGTGACGCCGTGAACCATGATGCTGCCGCCCGTGTTGCCCGGCGCGCCCGCTACCCAGTGAAGCGAGGACTCCGAGGGTAGGCAAGTGTCATCCGGTCCGACGATCCGCACCTGACCATTGGCCTTCTTCACACATGCATGGATCAACGTCGCGTCACCGCCGTCCGCGAAGAGGGGCGAGGTGAACTGGACCGCCAGGGCGATCGCGATCGCCGTCGCAGCCCCCGCCAAGACGAAGCGCTTGCGAGAACGTGACAGTGCCATGGTCGTCTCCTTTTCTTTAGAGCGGCTCCGAGTCTAGCGGCTCAGCACTGCAGCGAGTCGACAACGCGAGCTCGAGCGAGCCGGGTTGGCGCACCTCGCGTCTTGCCTCGACGCGGGGACGGTGCCGCGCGGCCGACGAAAATGTCGGCAACTTGCCACGGAGTACGAGCTGCCCTAGGCTGATCGAGGCGGTACTGAATCGATTAGCTAAGGGGGTTTCTGGATGCCTCCGCCGTGGTGCATGCGACTTCTTCGGGTCGCTCGCAGCCCGCCGGCCGCTCGACCCCGGGAATGAGCTCGACGACCGGGTTGCCCGGTCCTCTGCGCGCCCGCAGCTTCGCCAAGCCGCGGTCCATGCCCACACTCCAATGTTTGAAGGGGGAGATCCAGACATGCAGATGCTCAGGAACAGACGAGCGGGTCTGCTCGCGCTGGTCACGTCGCTGGCGATGGTAACCAGCGCCAGCGTCGAGGCCGCCACCGTGAACCTTCGCAACAATTGCAGCTACACCGTGTACCCCGGAATCTTCCCGGCCGGCCTCTTCTCCAACGGCGGATGGACGATGGCACCGGGAACGTCGGTGACCTTCAACATCTCCGGCTCCGGACGCCTGTGGGGGCGTACCGGCTGCAACGGTGCCAGCCCCGCCCAGTGCACGACGGGCCAGTGCGGCGGCGTCGGCTTGCAGTGTGCCGGCACCACCGGGGTTCCGAACACGTCGCTGTTCGAGTTCACCATCAACGCCTCCGGGACCGACTGGTACAACGTGAGCTACGTCGATGCGATCGACAACACGATCACGGTCACCACCTCGAACACGAGCTGCACGGGGCCGAGCTCCTGCAACGACTCAGTGAAAACCAACTGCCCGGCAGGACTGAGAAGCGGCAGCGTCTGCCTGAGTCCCTGCACGCGGTACAACACCGATCAGTTCTGTTGCCGCGGGGCGTTCGGCACTCCCCAGACATGCAACACGTCGCAGTGGACGGCAGAGGCGCAGGCGTATCTCAACAACGTCCACACCTTTTGCCCGTTCTCCTACGCCTATGCCTACGATGAACCGAGCGGTGCCCTGCGCACCTGCCCGACGGGCACCGCCTACAACGTGACGTTCTGCGGCGGCGGCACTCCGCCGCCGGCGAATCTGAACGGCACGCGCCAGGTGGCTCCCGGTCACGCGCTGAGCAAGCGCATGGACTCTTCGGGCAATCGCACGACGCCCGGCAACCCGATCGTCCAATGGGTGGCCAACGGCACGGGCGCACAGCGCTGGGTGTTCAACAACGTCGGGGTCTCTCCGTCGGGCAACTACAACATCGCGCTCGAAGGGGGGCCGAACTGCGTGACCGTCTCGGGCGGCGGCACCGCCAACGGTACGAGGATCGTCCTCCAACCCTGCAACGGCGGCGCCGCCCAGTCCTGGAGGGCCGTGTCGGTCCCAGGTACCGGACGCCTCACCCTGCGGCCGGCCAATTCGTCGACCAGGTGTCTCGACGTTCCGGGAGGTTCCTCGGCCGACGGAGTGCAACTGCAGATCTGGGACTGCCACAGCGGCACGAACCAGCAGTGGCAGATTCAGTGAGCAGCGTCTGTTGCAACCCCTGATACGCGCGAAGGCGCGCGGAGGTCGCTATATGAATGTGCGTACGTCGATGTCGAAGCTGCCGGCGTTGCTGCTGTGCGCCGGCATGATCGCCGTGACCGCGACCGCCACACACGCCCAGACCTGGACCTTGGTGTGGTCGGACGAGTTCAACGGGCTCGACACCAGCAACTGGAGCTTCGAGGTGGGCGGCGGCGGGTGGGGCAACAGCGAGCTGCAGTACTACACCAACGGCGCCAACGCGAGCGTCTCCGGCGGCGTCCTGACCATCACCGCTGCCCGTTCGAGTGGTGGGCTCAGCTGCTGGTACGGCACCTGCCAGTACACGTCGGCGCGGATGATCACCCGCGGCAAGCGCGAGTTTCAGTACGGTCGGGTCGAAGCTCGCATCGCCGCGCCGATGGGGCAGGGGCTGTGGCCGGCATTCTGGATGCTGGGCAGCAACATCGGATCCGTGGGCTGGCCGGCCTGCGGCGAGACCGACATCCTGGAGCACGTCAACAACGAGACGCAGGTCCACGGCACCATCCACTGGGACGCGGCCGGGCACGCCTCTTACAGCGGCTCGCGGGTCGTCTCCAACCTGAACGTCTACCACGTCTACTCGATCGAGTGGACGCCGTCGTACATCCGGTGGTTCGTCGACGGCGTGCAATACCACGAAGCCAACATCCAGAACAGCATCAACAGCACCGAGGAGTTCCACCGGCCGTTCTTCCTCTTGCTCAACCTGGCGGTGGGCGGCACCTGGCCGGGCTCTCCAGACGGGTCGACGGTGTTTCCGGCGCGCATGCAGGTCGACTACGTGCGCGTCTACCAGCAGGTGACCGGCGGCGGGATTTCGCCGACCGCCTGGTACTCGATCGTCAACCAGAACAGCGCGAAGTGCGCCGACGGCTCCGGCTGGGGAACCGCGAACGGCACCCGCGTCGTCCAGTGGGATTGCGGGAACGCCCAGTTCAACCAGGAGTGGCAGTTCGTACCGACCGACGGTGGCTACTACCGCGTGGTCAACCGCCACGCCAGCCGCGTGTTGGACGTCAGCGGCGGACCCACGGCAACGGGCAACGGCGCCCTGGTCCATCTCTGGCAATACGGCGGCGGCACCAACCAGCAGTGGCGGCCCGAGTCGATGGGCGGCGGCTTCTGGCGCTTCCGGGCGCGCCACAGCAACCGGTGCCTCGACGTCCCCGGCGCCTCGACCGCGAACGGCGTCCAGCTCCAGCAGTACGACTGCAACGGAACCGGCGCGCAGTCCTTCCGCCTAGTGCAACAACCTTGACGTCGCGATGACGCCACCTCCTCCCGGCCGATCGGCCGGGAGGAGGACCTCGGGCTGCTTGGTATACATCCGAGCGGCGGCCGGCTATGCCACGCCGGCCACGCCAGCGGGTCGCCTACGCCGCCTTCTTGCAGGTCTCGCTGCCCAGCGGCGTCCACTTGCCGTCGACCTGGGCTTCCCAAGCGTGCTGGAGCGAGCCGTCGGCGCTCTTGGTGAACGTGTCGCGGACCTTCATCGCCATGCCGCCCATCGCGCCCTGGCCGGTGAAGACGAGCTTGTCGCCCTCCCAGCCGGGCGAGGTGGACTGCGAAAAGGCGCCCATGTTGTCCACCCACAGCAACACGTAGTGCTTCGCGCCTGGCTCGTAGGTCATGTGGAACATGCCTTCCATCGTCCCCGGCATGCCCCCGCCCGTCGCCTTGACGCTGCCGCTCTGCCAGAAGCCGCCAAGGTCGGCATGGCTTTCGACGGTGCTCGTCATCGTCCCGCCGGGACCCATCGGGGTGGGCATCGACTTGCCCTCGCACGTCCAGCTCCCGTCGAACACCTTCAGGTTCGCCATCTCTGCGGCGGGCGCGGGCGCTTTCGGCGGAGCGTCCTCAGCAAAGGCGCAGGGCACGACGACAGCCAACGTCGCGGCGGCGAGCAGGGCGGCGAGCGGTCGGGTCGTTCTCATGGCTACCTCCTCGTGGTCGTCAGGCAAACCACCCTAACGCAGCGCCTCCGCAGCGACAACCGAAGCCCGACAGAGCGCCGCCAGTCGGGGAGGACTGACTCCGCCTACCTCGAGGTAGGCCAGACCTACGGGCTAGAGCGTCAGTTCCTCCCAGCCCTCGCTCGTCGGACGCGCGGCGAGGAGCTGCCACTCGCGGTCCGGGCTCCCCGCCGCTGTCGCGTTCCACCCCGGCGGCAACGACTCGCGCAGCCGGCGCAGGGTCGCAACGTCCAGCGGCGTCGTCGGCTGGTCGTGCTCGATGTGCGGCAGCGAGCTGGCGGGATCAGAGGGTTCGCTCGACATCGAGATAACGCTCCAGGAGCCCGTGGCGTTCGAAGTAGCTTCGCACGACCTGTCGATCCGCCCCACCACGAGCGAGCAGGAAGCGGATGTCGGCAAGATCCTGGAACGTCCGGCTCGGGTCGTTCTTGATCGCCAGCACCTTCATGGCGGCGAGGTGCTCGGGGCTCGGAACGGGCATGGGCCGCCCGTCGGGGCCGTCGAGGAGTCGCGTGGCGCCGAACAGCGCGCCGGCGGTGTCTCCGGAGACGTAGACGACGTCGACGCGCCCCCGCGAGGGATCGCGATGGAGGTGGTTGGAGTAACCCACCGCGCCGACTCTACCGCGCAGAGGATCTCAGGCTGCGCTGCGGCCACGACGCACCGGTGAGCGCAAGCCGAAGCGGCGCGCCGCATCTCGCGTCACGGGCAAGCCTCGACCGGCAGACAGAGATCCGTGTGGTTCAGCCGATACCGCACGTTGACGCGAGTGGTGTGGTAGATCTCGACGGCCGGTAGGCCGACCAACCGGTAACCGCGGAGCGCCAGGAGGCGCGGGAAGATCGCGGCGTAGGCCGCCGGCAGCGTGTCGTACCCTCCGGCATGAGTCGTGACGGCGAAGTGGCCGCCGGACAGGAGCTGGTAGGCGACGTCTCCCTCGGGGGCGAAGCGGCCCGGCACCACCAGAGCCGCGTCGAAACGGAGCTGCTCGGCCGGCGTGGTGCCGGGTGCGTCGTGGCCGATCCCCATCCAGACCGGCGGCCCCGGCAGCTGACGACGGGCGGCCCACGCCTCCAGCTCCTCGAAGAGGCTCTCCGGGACCGACTCGTAGGGCCCCACGTGCCG
>Ga0075421_100006626_pt1 | contig 14150 bp, 5 predicted proteins | sample SoiMetdeltSBSDD5_FD_75292 | JGI IMG/M metagenome (GOLD analysis project Ga0075421, IMG submission 75292) | Bulk soil microbial communities from a Populus tree surrounding site in Tennessee, USA - Soil MetaG P. deltoides SBSDD5 | ecosystem: Environmental > Terrestrial > Soil > Tree plantation...
GATCAGGATCGGATGGCCGGGCGAAGCCGCCACCGCGTTGATCATGTAGCGATCGAGCGTGGCGGCGTCGTAGACGATGGCCATGGCGCGGCCGCCGAGGACGTAGGACGGACGCACCACCAGCGGAAAGCCGATCTTGACCGCGACGTCGCGCGCCTGAGCGACGCTGGTGGCGGTACCGCTCGGCGCCTGCGGGATCCCCAGGTCCCAGAGCAGCTGCGCGAAGCGTTCGCGATCCTCGGCCAGGTCGATGGAATCGGGTGACGTGCCGAGGATCGTGAAGCCGGCCGCCTGCAGCGACAGCGCGAGCTTCAGCGGCGTCTGCCCGCCGTACTGGACGACGCACGCCACGTCACCGCCGGCGGTCGCTTCCTTGGTCAGAATCGCCGACACGTCCTCGAAGGTCAGCGGCTCGAAGTAAAGGCGATCGACGGTGTCGTAGTCGGTCGAGACCGTCTCGGGGTTGCAGTTGATCATCACCGTTTCGAACTTCTCTTCGCGAAGCGCGAACGCGGCATGACAGCAGCAATAGTCGAACTCGAGGCCCTGTCCGATGCGATTCGGCCCGCTGCCGAGGATGACCACCTTGCGCCGCGGCGTCGGGTTCGACTCGCATTCCTTCTCGAAGGTGCCGTAGAGGTAGGGCGTGAACGACTCGAACTCGGCCGCGCAGGTGTCGATCCGCTTGTAGGCCGGCACCAGCCCATGTTCGGCCCGCAAGCTCCGCACCGCCTCGTCGTCGGTGCCGAGAATCGCGCCGAGATCCTTGTCGCCCAGGCCGGCACGCTTCAAGGTCCGGAGCAGGTCGGGAGACATCCCGCGCAAGCCGACGAGCGACGCCGAGCGGCACAGCTCGACGATCTGCGAGAACTGGGTCAGGAACCAGGGATCGATCTTCGTCAGCTCGTGGAGCTGCTGAACCGACCAGCCCTTGTCGAGCGCGCGGAACACCGCCCACATCCGGCGGTCGGTAGCGACGGTCAATTCGCGCTGAAGCGCGCTGTCGTCCTGCTCGGTATTCGGATCGTCGGTCGGCCGACTCCCCGGCTGGTTGATCAGGGACGCGTTGCCCAGCTCCAGCGAGCGGAACGCCTTCATGAACGATTCCTTGAACGTCCGGCCGATCGCCATCACTTCCCCGACCGACTTCATCTGCGTCGTCAGGGTGCGATCGGCGCGGGGGAACTTCTCGAACGCCCACCGCGGCACCTTGGTGACGACGTAGTCGATGGTCGGCTCGAAGGACGCCGGGGTGAGCCGCGTGATGTCGTTGGGGATCTCATCGAGCGTATAGCCGAGGGCCAGCTTTGCGGCGATCTTCGCGATCGGGAATCCGGTGGCTTTCGACGCCAGCGCCGACGAGCGCGAGACGCGCGGGTTCATCTCGATCACGATGATCCGCCCCGTGGCCGGGTCGATCGCGAACTGGATGTTCGAGCCCCCGGTCTCGACGCCGACGCGGCGGATAATCCGGCGCGCGAGATCGCGCATGCGCTGGTACTCGCGATCGGTGAGCGTCAGCGCCGGCGCAACCGTGATGCTGTCGCCGGTGTGAATCCCCATCGGATCGACGTTCTCGATCGAGCAGATCACGACGAAGTTGTCGGCCCGGTCGCGCATGACCTCGAGCTCGAACTCTTTCCAGCCGATCACCGATTCCTCGAGCAGGACCTCGTGCACCGGACTGAGATCGATGCCGCGCCCGGCAAGCTCGCGGAATTCCTCGATGTTGTAGGCGATGCCGCCGCCGACGCCGCCGAGGGTGAACGACGGACGGATGATGATTGGAAAGCCCAGCTCTTCGGCGGCAATCACCGCCTCCTCGATCGACTTGACGTAGCGGCTGTTCGGCACGTCGGCGCCGATCTCGCGCATCGCGTCGCGGAAGAGCAGCCGATCCTCGGCGACCTTGATTGCCTTGACCGACGCGCCAATCAGCTCGACGCCATACTGTTCGAGCGTCCCGTTCTCGCCCAGCGCCACCGCCAGGTTGAGCGCGGTCTGGCCGCCAACCGTCGGCAGCAACGCGTCCGGCCGCTCGCGCTCGATGATCTGCGCCAGCACCTCCGGCGTCAGCGGCTCGACGTAGGTCCGATCGGCCAGGTCGGGATCGGTCATGATCGTCGCCGGATTGCTGTTGACGAGCACGACTTCGAGCCCCTCGTCGCGCAGTGCCTTCACGCCCTGGGTGCCGGAGTAGTCGAATTCGCAGGCCTGGCCGATGACAATCGGTCCAGCGCCGATGACGAGCACACGTTTGATGTCGGTACGTTTGGGCATGGAGCTCAGAGACTGTAGCTTCCGACTTTAGTCGGAAGTCGGAGCATGATCTTCCGGCTAAAGCCGGAAGCCACGTGCACGGCTGAAGCCGGAAGCCACATGGCTGTTGGTCACGCGCGCCGTTCCATCTCGTCCAGAAACTGCCGGAACAGGTAGTCCGCGTCGTGCGGTCCCGGAGCCGCTTCGGGGTGGTACTGCACGCAGAACACCGGCTTGGTTTCGTGCCGCAGGCCCTCGATGGTCTGATCGTAGAGATTGATATGCGTCACGCGAACGTCGGACGGCAGCGTCGCGGGATCGACGGCAAATCCATGGTTCTGCGACGTAATCTCGATCTGACCGGTGTCGAGCTGCTTCACGGGATGGTTGGCGCCGCGGTGGCCGAACTTGAGCTTGTAGGTCTGGGCACCGAGCGCGAGCGACAGCACCTGATGGCCGAGGCAGATGCCGAACGTCGGCACGTCGGCTTTGACCATTTCGCGCGCGTTGTCGATCGCGTAGTCGAGCACCGCCGGATCGCCCGGGCCGTTGCTGAGGAATACGCCATCCGGATCCGTGCCAAGCAGATCCGCGGCCGGTGTCTCAGCCGGAAACACGCGAACCTCACAGCCGTGGGCCGAGAACCGCCGCAGGATGTTCCACTTCATGCCGTAGTCGTAGGCCGCGATCTTCAGCGGCCGCCGCGCACGCCGCTGGGGTACCGGGGCGAATTCCTCCGCAGAGTCGTCGGTCGGCTGCCAGTCGAACGGCTGCTCGCAGGTCACGCCGCGGACGAGATCCGATCCTTCCATCTGCGGCAGCTCGCGCGCGGCCTCGACGAGACGGCGGGGGTCGATGTCGCCGGTGGCGATCACCCCCCGCATCACCCCGCTCGACCGCAGGACCCGCGTCAGCGCCCGCGTGTCGATGTCCGAGATGGCGACGATGTTGTGACGGACGAGATAGTCGCGCAGCGTCGAATCGGCCCGCCAGTTGCTGGCGATGGGCGATTGATCTCGAATGATGAACCCGGCGATCCGCGGACCGCGCGACTCGGCATCGTCGCCTGCCACGCCGTAGTTGCCAATCTCCGGCGACGTCATCGTCACGATCTGTCCGGAGTACGACGGGTCGGTGAGCACTTCCTGGTAGCCGGTCATCGCCGTGTTGAACACGACTTCGCCGCCGGTCTGCCCGGCCGCTCCCGCCGCCTCCCCTTCGTACCAGGTTCCGTTTTCGAGCGCGAGTGTGGCTTTCATCTGATCCGTTCCATCGATCCTGTCACGCGGGCGATCTCGCCGCCGACCACGCGCGCCGTCGCCGTCCAAGCCTGGTGGTCGGCGAGCTCGAGCCGTACTTCGTACGAACCGACGGGCTGATCGTTGAGCCGCAGCGGCGTGACGCCCGCCGGCTTGCCGTTCAGCATCACCCTCGCTCCCTGCGGACGTGAATCGACGAACAACCCGCCGGTCGTCGCGCCGGCACCAGCCTTGGGCGTGTCGGGGGCCGCCGGCCGCTGCTCGGGCGGCTTGGCGCCCGGGGCCGGTTTCAAGGCGATGTCGATCGTCCTCGAAGGCGCGGCGGCGGAAAGCTTGAAGCTTTCACGCACGACGTCGTAACCGGTCTGGACGACGCGAATGACATAGTCGCCGAAGGGACGACGCTCGAGCGTGAGCGGCGTCCGGCCCGTCCACACCCCGTTCACGGTCACTGCCGCCTTCGCCGGCGAAGACTTCACGACGATCGTGCCCGTGCTGGCGGCCGCTGCCGCCGGCGTCGCCGTCTTCGTGGCGGCAGGCTTCGACGGCGTCAGAGGTTTCGAACCCGGCTTGGGCACGGGCTTCGATACCGCGGCCGCAGGCGGCCCGTCACGGCCCTTTGTTGCTGCCGGGGCTGGCGGGGTCGTCGCCGCCGACGACGACGACGGCGAGCGTTGCGGCGTATCGACCGCAGCCGTGGGCGGGTTGCTCCGGCCTGTGACCGGCTTGCCCGCCGTAGCTTCAGCGGAGGCGGGCTTGACGGCCTGATCGCTGAACTCGCGGCTCTGCCCCGACGTTCCGGGTGTCGACAGGCGCGGAGTGGATTGCGCACTGTCCGGCGGTCGGTCGGTGTTCTGCGCGACCTGAGTTGCGGTTTCGGCGGCGCCATGCCGCCAGCCGACGAAGTAGCCTCCGCCATAGCCGAGCAGCAGTCCCAGCAGCAGACCGACCGCGATCGGCATCATCGCGGTACGCGAGAGCTCCGGCTCCGGTTCGTCGGTGGGCACGAGCGGAACGTCATTCGTCTCGAGCAGCTTGGTCGGCGGCGGCACGCCGCGCGAGACCGGCGCGATCGATGGCATCGGCCGCTCGGAGGTGCGAGGCCACGGCTTCGGCGAGGACTCGCGCGCGCGGAATTCATCGACCGCAACCACCCGTTCGTTCCCGTCGCGCAGCTTGGGATCGACGCGGGTGCCGCTGTCGGAGCGGAGGGCCGCGGCCACCGCGGGCATTTCCGGTTCCACGTCGGCCGGCGAGATCTCCGGTCCTTTCGCGGTGACTGGATCGAGATGCCAGAGATCGACGTCGGCGAGCGTCGCGGCGGAAAACCCGCTGGCGAGCTCGTCCTGCTCGGCGGCGCGTGGCTGCGCGGCCTCCGCGGGTAAGGGTTCGTCGATGGCTGGGATCTCGGCAACGGTCTGCGGCTTCGGCGTTGCTTCGGCCGCGATCGGCGGCACCGCTGGCGTCGACGTCTCGATCTCAGGTTCGTCGGCGGCCGCGACGATCGGCGGCTCCGGTGCCGCCTCCGACTCCGGGGTCGCCGGCGTGTGCTCGGCGTTCTCGGATGGAACGGCGAGATCGAGCGATGCGGGCTTGTCTTCAGGCTTGGGCCTGGGCTGACGCTTCCGCGCGGCGATCGCCCGGCGCGCGGCCTCTCGCGGCGAGTCGACTGAGGCGTTCGACGGTTCCGCCACGAACACATCGAGGCTCTCGGATGCCGGCGGTTCGGCACTTTCAATCGCCGGGGCTGGCTCGCTCGCGATGGCGAGAGGGGTGTCGACGGCCGGCGCCATGTCGGACGCGACGGACTCGAGCGCGGCGGCCTCCGACAAGGCCGACGCAAAGGCAGCCGCCGTCTGATAGCGGACCGACGGATCTTCGTCCATCGCTTTCGCCAGCACGCGGCGGATCGCGTCGGCTTGCGATCCGAGCGCGGCGGCGTTGAGCGATCCCATCTGTTCGCCGGCGCCCGCCGGCCGGCGACCGGTCAGGAGCTCGAAGGCAATCGCGCCGAGCGAGAAAACGTCGGCCGGTGTCGACCACGCCTGTCCGGCAATCCGCTCCGGGGCGCTATACGGCCGCCGCACCGGCGCGCGCAGCCCCAACCGCTCGAGCGCGTCGACGACACCGAATCCGGTGGCGCGAGCCTCGTCGGGAGTGACGAAGATGTCGCGAGGGTGCAACGCGCCGTGGCCGACGCCGGCCGCGCGCGCGGCGTCGATCGCGGACGCGAGCTGCGTCATGAAAGGAAGGGCTTTGTCGAGCGCAGCCGGCGCGTAATGGCGCATCGCGACGTCGAGCGACTCGGCCGCGACGTATTCCTCGGCTCGATACGCGACGGTGCCCTCGAGGCCCGCGGCGACCGGCTCGACGATCGACGGATGGAAGAGGCCCGCCTCGGTCGCCCGCCCAAGCTCTTCGGCCAGGGCGGCCGCCTGCTCCGGCGTCACGTCGAGACGAAACACCTTGACCGCAACCAGACGGTCGCGGGTGGGCTCATAGGTACGGAAGACGGGACCCAACGCACCGACACCGATTTGATGCAGCACCCGGAAGGGGCCGAACGCTGACGGGGCCGCGAATCCAGTCGGGTCTTCTCGTGTCAGGTTAAAGATCTCCTTTGTCCGTCGACCTGAGGTGGGTCGGAAAAATGTAGCACGATTAGTGTCGAAGTGTGAATGAGATCGCGGGCTCGTTGGGGCGGCGGTCGGGATCCTCCGGCGCGCTACCAGCGTCGAAGTGACCGGCGCTCATCTTGACATGCTTCAGAAGGCTCTGAGAGAGTACGAAGCGGTGTCCGCGGAATCGACCTTGGGAAGCCTGACGGACGGCTCAGCGCGCACAGCGGTGAACGTACGGCGCTTTCCGTGGATTCGGCCGCTGGCCGCGGACTATGCGTTCAACTTCGAGCGCATTGCCTCGCTTTACGCCGGCGATCCGACGTCGCGCACCGCGTGGGCGGACGCGATGACGCGCGCCGCGTCATACCCGCGATCGCGCCAGGCCGTCGCCGACGTGCTCGCCGCCCAGCAGGCACGCCGGAATGCGCCAGCTGCCGCCCGCGCCGCCGCGGCGAGCCTCGCCAACGCCGCAACCGTGGCGGTGGTCACCGGTCAGCAGGCGGGAGCCGTCGGCGGACCGCTGTTCACCCTGCTCAAAGCCCTCACCGCCCTGCAGCTCGTCCGTCGCGCCGCCAGCGAACATCGGGCCGAAGTCGTCGCGGTTTTCTGGGTTGACGCCGAAGATCACGACTGGAACGAGATTGCGAGCTGTACGGTGCTCGACGCGTCGTTCCAGCCACGGACCGTGACCATTCCGCCGCCCGATGGGGCCGGTGAACGGTCGATCGGCACGTTGAAGCTGGACGATCGCATCGAGCCCACACTCGACGAGTTGTCGGCCGCTCTCGGGGAAACCGCATTCACCACCGATCTGATGGCGCAACTCCGCGCCGCCTACAGGCCCGGCGCCGGCGTGGCCGAGGCGTTCGCCACCTGGATCGAAGCCGTTCTCGGTCCTCATGGCTTGATCGTCTTCGACGCGTCGGATCCGGCGGCAAAGCCGCTGGTTGCGAAGGTGTTCTCACACGAAGTGCAGAGCGCGGGGCGCACGTCGGCGTTGGCCGCCGTCGCGGGCGAGTCGCTCGCCGCCAAGGGACATCGGCCCCAGGTCACGCCGCAGGCCGACAGCCTCGCGATGTTCCACGTCGATCTTGCGGGGGGCGCGCGGCGTTCGATCAAACGTCAAGGCGACGGCTTCGTGGCCGGCGATCGGACGTTCACCGCCGCCGAGCTGTCAGCCGAAACATCATCCGCACCGGACCGCTTCAGCCCCAACGTTCTGCTCAGGCCGATCGTGCAGGACACGCTCTTCCCCACCGTGTGCTACATCGCCGGTCCGAGCGAGCTCGCCTATCTCGGACAGCTGCGCGAGGTCTACGAGAGCTTCGGCGTGCCGATGCCGCTGATCTACCCGCGCGCGACGGCCACGCTCGTCGACTCCGCGACGGCGCGCTTTCTCGCCAAATACGACGTGCCGATCGAATCGCTGCAGCCGCAGGACGAATCGGCGCTCAACCGCCTGCTCGAGTCGCAGATCCCGCAGGGCGTCGAACTGGCGCTCAAGGATGCCGAGGAAACAGCGCGGCGCGTGATGACGCGCGTCATCGAGGAGGTGCCATCCGTCGATCCCACGCTCGCCGGCGCCGCCCGGACGACGCTCTCCAGGATCGAGCACGATCTGCAGTCGCTGCACAACAAGATGATTCAGGCGGCGAAGAAGAAGGATGACACGCTGCGCCGCCAGTTCGCGCGGACGCAGGCGCAGGTGTTTCCGCTCGGCCATCCTCAGGAACGCACGCTCGGCGTCGTCTACTTCCTCAATCGATACGGCCCGGCGGTGGTGGACCGCTTGCTCGCGGAGCTCCCGCTCGATCTCGGGCAGCACTGGATCCTGACGGTTTGACGTAGCTCCCGGCTTCGACTTCCGGCTAAAGCCGGAAGCTACGAAATCGCGAATGCAGCTTCCGGCTTTAGCCGGAAGTCTTCAGCGCCTCGACTGCTGCTTCGAGCGCCGATTCGGCGCCCTTCAAGTGATCCTCGGTGGCTTCCACCCATTGTTCATCGTGGGCGAGCCGAGCGCGCGATTCGGCGATGGCGCGCTCGATCGGCTCCGCCGCGGGTCCACCAGGCGTCGTCCGGACGCGCACGAAATACTCGGGACTCAGGATTTCGTCCAGTCGCGCTTCGTCGAACGCGAGCGCCCGACCGAGCACGGCCTGGGTCGCGTCGGCGAGCACCGCCACGCGACTGTCGTTGGGACGCCGCGCGGCGTCGGCAATGAACCGCGCCGTGACGCGGTGGCTGGCCTTGAACGGCACCCCGCAGTCTCGCGTCAGCGTGTCGGCAAGCTCGGTGGCGGTGATCCAGCCCTGCCGCGCCCGCTCCGCCATCCGCTCCCGATCGAATTCGGCGCCGCACATCGCCGCGGCCACCAGCCCGACGGCGCGCGCGGCGTCGCGGAACATCGACGCGACCAGCGGCTGCAAATCGTCTTCGGTATCGACGATGTCGCCGAACGGCGTGTTGTGAACGGCGAGGAAGATCGCTTGCGTCTGCCCGAGCGCGACGCTGGCCAGCGCGCGCGCATGCTCGAGGCCGACCGGGTTTCGCTTCTGCGGCATGATGCTGCTGGTCTGCACGAAGCCATCGGCCAGCCGCAGATAGCCCGCTTCGGCCGTACACCACAGGAGCAGATCCTGAATCACCCTCCCCACTCCGGTCAGCAGGACCGCCGCCCCGGACACACTCTCGAGAAGGTAGTCGACCGTGGCGATGCTTCCGTAGGTGTTGCCGGTCGGCTCGGCGAAGCCCAGCAGATCCGAGGTACGCGCGCGGTCGATCGGAAAGCCAGTGCCGGTGATCGCGCACGCGCCGAGAGGATTGCGATTGGTGCCGGCAAACGCCGCGCGCAGCCTGACGGCGTCGCGCTCGAGCTGCTCGACCACGGCCATCAGGTAGTGAGCGACGGTCGACGCCTGCGCCGGTTGCGTGTGAGTGTGCGCGGCGAAGATCGTCTCGCGGTGCGACGAGGCCTGCTCGAGGAGCGTGCGCCGCAAGGCCAGGACCTCGTTCACCAGCACCATGATCATCTCGCGCTGCTGCATGCGGTACATCGTCATGTCGATGTCGTTGCGGGAGCGCGCGGTGTGCAGCCGTCCGCCGACGTCCTCCCCGCAGGCGGCGCCGATCACGCGCTCGACGTAACAGAACAGATCCTCGTCCGTTCCGTCGTAGCGCGCCCGGCGCACGTCGTCCAATGAGATCGCCCTCAGTGTCGACGCGATTCGTGACGCGTCTTCCCGCGACACGATGCCGCACTCGGTCAGCATGACGAGGTGGGCCTTGTGAATCGCCATCAGCGGCGGCAGCAGGCGGGCCTTGGCGTCCTCGAAATTCTGGTTCAGGACGAGTCGAACGTACGCCGGATCGAGCATTGTGATCAGAATACAAACTTGGCGCCGAGCTGCATCTGCCGCTGGTCGTAGCCGGACCTCCCCGCGGCCGGATAGTCCCGGCCATCGAACACCAGCGCGCTCGCGGGATTCCCGGCCGCATCCGTGGTGACGACCCGGTTGACGCCGGCCAGGTTCTCGCGATTGAACAGGTTCTTGGCCTCGAAGAACAGCTCGACCTTCCGGTGATCGTTGAAGCGGACGAACCGCGAGTAGCGCAAGTCCAGATAGGCCACCGCGCCGAGGCGTCCGGCATTGCGCTCGATCCCCAGGGGCCGATCGTTGGTGACGCCATCGCGATTCAGGTCGACGTTCGAGCGGATGTTGAACGGCAGGCCGCTGTTGGCCTGCAGGATCACGCCGAGCTGGTTGTCGTTGGCGAGCGCCGTGACCAGGCCGCTGCCCTCGATCGACGGCGCAAACACCGTCGACACCGCGAAGGTGTGCGCCTGATTGAACGGGGTCACCCCGCGGTCGCGATCGAGGTTCGAGTAGTCGGACACCCGATCGTCGGCGCTGCCGACCACGTAGGTGCCGGTCAGCGGCGCGTTGTCGACGCCGCGCGCGAGGGTGTAGGTTGCCTGCGCCTGCCAGCCGTTGGTCATCCGCTTCGTGAAGGTGGCGGTCAACGCGTTGTAGCTCGACTCGCCAATCGACTTGAACACGTTCACCTGGTTGAACGTCGGGTCGATCCGCAACGCCGTCGAGTAAATCGGACGGCCGTCCGCGAGCGTCTGCCCGGACGGAACACGGTTGACGTCGATCAGCACCGGCAGCTTGCGCCCCGCCGAGTTCACGTAGCCGACCGCGATCGACATGTCCTTGCGCAGCGCACGCTCCACCTGAACGTTGGTGAGCCACGCCGACTGCGTGCGGAAGTCGCCGTCAACGGCAATCACGCTCTGTACGGGCAGCGTGACGGACGGCGCGGAGGCGAGGCTCGCCGGAAATGCGGGCGCGCCCGCGTCGCCCGGACGCACCGTCACCGTGAACGAACGCGGATCGCCGTTGCTCAGGATCGCATTGTCGTAGAAATCGAGCAACGGCGGCTCGTACATCAAGCCCAGCGACGCGCGCACGACGGTGGTCGCATGGTCGTCGAGCGCCCAGGAGAAGCCGACGCGCGGCGCGACGTTGTTCTTGTCGATCGCGAAGGTCTGCGAATACGAATTGGGCCCGAACGGACGTGACGAGGGAACGTCGAACACGTCGTAGCGGACGCCGTACACGAGGTTCATCGCGCGGTTGAGTTGCCAGTCGTCCTGCACGAAGAACCCGTAGAACGCCGAGTTGTAGCCGATCGACAGGTTGCCGAAATCCTGTTCGAGCGTCTGGTACGCGAGCGGGTTCGCACCGCTGCGCGCCGCGTTGTAGGCCGCGGCGTTGGCAAACGTGTAGAGGAACCGCTCGCCACGAACGCGGTCGTCGGCGATGAACTGGGCGTCAATCCCCGCCTTGTAGTTGTGCCTGCCGCGGATCCAGGTGACGTTGTCGACCACCTGCCAGATGCCCTGGTTGAAATCGAACCCGACCGAGTTCGAGTCGCCGATGCGCGCGCCGCCGAACAGCGCGACCCCCGACACGGTAATCGCCGGGCCGTCGACGCTGATCCCCGGGGTCCTGAATTGATGCCGCCGCGCGTACTGCACGCGCAGCTCGTTCAACCGGCTGCTGCCAAACGTCGAGATCAGCTGCGCGGACGCCGAGTCCATCCGATCGGTGAAGTCCGTCGCGCGATCCGTGGTCGTCAGGCCGCCCGCGATGTTCGAGAGGGAGAAGTTCTTGAACAGGAAGTAGCGCACCGCGAGCCGGTTCGACGGGTTGATCTGATAGTCCGTCTTGCCGAACCCGAAGTTGACGCGCTGGTCCGCCGGGATGACGCCGCCCGCAGGCAGCGTCAGCCCGAGATCCTGCGCCGCGGCCGGGTTCACGGTGATGACCTGGTTGCCGGTGATCAGGCTCCGATCGACGAATTCGTACGCGCCGAAGAAGTGCCAGCGATTGCGAACCACCGGGCCGCCCAGCGTGGCGGTGACGTCGTTGACCTCGGTGTCGGGCTTGCGCGCCGTGTTCGCCAGGAAGAACGGACGCGACGACATGTCGTTGCGGCGGAAGCGGAAGCTCACCGAGCCGTCGACGTTGTTCGTCCCCGACGGCGTGATCGCGTTGTAAACCATGCCGGTGGTCTGCCCGAACTCGGGGGCGAACCCGTTCGTCACCACCTTCACTTCCTGCACCAGGACCTCGGAGATGGGCAGCAGACGCAAGCCGGCGCGATCCTTCTCGGTGTTGGTGTTGCCGTCGAGCTGATAGTTCGTGCGCATCTGCGTCCCGTTCGCGTTGATGCGAGGAACGCCGAACTCCGGATTCTCGAAGCCGGTGACGTTGGCCTGAAGGAAGGCGAAGTTATACGGATTCCGCGACACGAGCGGCAGATTCTTGATCTCCGTCGCGTCGATCGTGCGGCCGAGATCGATCTTGCCGGGTTGAGCGACCGGCGAGTCATCGGAGACCGTCACGGTTTCCGAGACGTTCCCGACCGCCAGCTCGACATTGATGATGACCGTCTGCCCCGCCGACAGATTGATCCCCCGCTGCTCGAACGTCTTGAAGCCCTGCAGTTCGGCGACCAGTTTGTAGCGGCCAAGCGGCAGCAGCACCGCCCGGTAGCTCCCATCGCTGTCGGTCATCGACGTCCGCGAGGCCCCGGTATCGGTATTCGTCACAGTGACCGTCGCGCCCGGAATCGGCGCGCTGGTCGTGTCGCGGACGACGCCTTCGATGTTCCCGTTCGCGGCCTGGGCCTGGGCCAGCGCCCCCGCGGGGGTTCCGATCACCAGGACCGCGGTCAGCAGACCGCCGCTTATCGCTCGCAGCATCTCTCGTCCTCTTTCCTGTCCTTCCGGCTAAAGCCGGAAGCTACGTGCCGAACATTCGTGGCTTCCGGCTTTAGCCGGAAGTCATCCAATCGGCCGCTTTACACCACATTTTCACGCAGAATGGGGCACCGGCGTTATACAATGCGAGCTGGCTCCCCCCAATCTGGTTGCTCTGACCTGAGACGCGATAAGTCGGCGCACCGGTCCGTCCGATATCTCTAACGTGGCCACGCCCGTCACCCGTCCGAAGACGTCCGTCCCGCGCCGGCGCCTCACGCTCCGGATCAAGCGCTGGAAGCTGTACGCCCTGGTGGCGCTCGCCGGCCCCCTCGTCGTCCTGCTTGCCGTGTTCGGCTACTACTACGTGGTGCTGTCGCGGATGATCGACGCCCGCATCCAGGGCAACATGACGCGGATCGATCCGCGGGTGTTCGCCCGGCCGTTCTCGATCCATCGCGGCCAGTCGGCGTCGCCACGGGCGCTGGTGGACCGCCTCAACGAGCTCGGCTACACGAACCGCGCGCGGGCCGAGTCGGCCGGCGAGTTCACCATCGGCCGCGACGCCATCGTCATCATCCCTCGCGAAGGTCCGCGAAAGGGCCAACTGATCCGGGTCGCCTTCGGCGCGCGCTCCTCGAAGACCAAGGAGACAACGGCGGTCGACTACATCGAGGTCCCGGCCGCCAAGGCGAAGCTGGATGACCTCACGCTCGACACGCCGCTCATCACGGCGCTCGTCACGTCCGGACGCGAGAAGCGCCGCGACACGCCGCTGCAGAGCATCCCGCAGCACATGGTGCAGGCGGTGCTCGCCATCGAGGACCGGCGGTTCTACGATCACGTCGGGGTCGATCCGATCGGGATCGCCGGGGCGGTCTGGGAGTACATGTCCGGCCGCCGGTCGTACCTGCGCGGCGCCAGCACGCTGACGCAGCAGATGATCAAGAACACCTTCTTCACGCACGGCTGGAGCCCGAAGCGGAAGGTGCTCGAGCAGTTCATGGCGGTGATCCTGGAGCGCCGGCTGACCAAGGATCAGGTTCTCGAGCTGTATCTCAACGACGTCTGGCTGGCGCAGCGCGGCTCGTTTGCCGTCAAGGGCGTGGCCGAGGGGTCCCGGCTGTTCTTCGGCAAGCACATCTCCAATGTCTCGCTCGCGGAAGCGGCGATGATTGCCGGCGTCATCCAGTCGCCGCCGCGCCACTCGCCCTTCGATCATCCCGACGATGCCAAGGAGCGGCGGAACGTGGTGCTGCAAGCGATGGCCGACGCCGGGTTCATCAGCGCCGAAGCGGCGGATCGGGCCTGCAAGGAGCCGGTGGTGGTCGTGGCGCGCGCGCTCGAATCCGAGGCGCCGTACTTCGTCGACTACATCAGCCAGGAGCTGCAGGACAAGTACGGGGCGGTGGCGAACGCGGTGGATGCCTACACGACGCTCGATCTGCACCTGCAGAAGATCGCGTCCGACGCGGTGCGCGATGGGCTGACGCGCGTGGACGAGCTCTTGGCGAAGCGGAAACGGCAGAAGGCGCAGGCGGCGCTGATCGCGATCGACCCGCGCACCGGCGACGTGCTGGCGCTGGTCGGCGGACGCTCGTACAACCAGTCGCAGTACAACCGCGTCATCAGCGCTCGGCGACAACCCGGCTCGGTGTTCAAGCCGTTCGTCTACCTGGCAGCGTTCGAGCATGCGATCGCCGACGGCCGCACCGATCTCACGCCGGCGACGATCGTCATCGA
>Ga0075421_100006628_pt1 | contig 14150 bp, 15 predicted proteins | sample SoiMetdeltSBSDD5_FD_75292 | JGI IMG/M metagenome (GOLD analysis project Ga0075421, IMG submission 75292) | Bulk soil microbial communities from a Populus tree surrounding site in Tennessee, USA - Soil MetaG P. deltoides SBSDD5 | ecosystem: Environmental > Terrestrial > Soil > Tree plantation...
CGATAGGCGGAGTACATCTCGTCGGTCACAGGGTTGTAGATCGCGCCGGCCGTGACCTCGCCCGCTTCCTCCAGCGCGATCAGGACGGCCCAGATCGGGATGTGCCGCACGAAGTTCCGGGTGCCGTCGATCGGGTCGATGATCCAGCGCCGCTCCTGCGGGCCCTTGGCGCCGAACTCCTCGCCGAGGAAGCCGCAGTCCCCGAACGCCTTGCCCAGGATCTCGACGACCGCGCGCTCCGCGTCCTGATCGGCCTGCGTCACCGGCGTCTGATCGGGCTTCATCGTCACGTCGAAGCCGCCGCGGTAGTAGCGCATCGCGATCGCGCCCGCGGCGCGCGCCGCCTCCACCGCGGCGTCGTGCGCGCGCGCGGTGCTCACGCCGCCACCGGCAGCGCCACACGAAACACCGCGCCGCCCTCCGGCTGATTCGCGGCGGTGAGCTCGCCGCCGCAGTCGTGGACGATCCCCGCCGAGATCGCGAGCCCGAGCCCCGTGCCCGCGGTCTTCGTCGTGTAGAACGGCTCGAAGATGCGGGGCAGCACATCCGCCGGAATCCCCGGTCCCGTGTCACGAACCTCGGCGATCGCGTAGCCGCCGGCGACGACTCCGGTGATGGCGATCGTGCCGCGCACGTTCGACTCGCGGAGCGCCTCGTGGGCATTGGTGACGAGGTTCAGCAGCACCTGCTCGATCTGGAACGGGACCGCGACGACCGGCGGAAACGCCGGCGCAAAGTCCGCGCGGAGCGTGATGCCGTCGCGTCGGAGGTCGTAGCTCTTGAGGTCGACCACCCGGCGGGCGACCTCGGGCAACGCCATCCGCACGCGCTCGTTCGACGGCTGGCGCGCCGTCTGCAGCACGTTCGACAGGATGCGGGCCGCGTTGGCGAGCCCGTGCTCGATGTGCTCCGCGTGCCGTTGAGACTCCGAGTCCGCCGGGCCCAGGCGCTTGCGCAGCAAGTACGTGTGGGAGGTCGCCGCCATGAGCACGTTGCGCATCTCGTGCGTGATGCCGGCGACGACCTCGCCGAGCGCGTAGAGCCGCGCGGTGCGCTGGATCTCGCCCGCCAGCCGCATCGAGGCGTCGTGCGCGCGCTCGAGCTCCTGGTAGAGCGTGAGCACCTCGCGACGGCTCTGCCGGTACTGCTCGGCGAGCCAGGCCGCGAGCACGCCCACCACGTTGAGGACGAGCAGGTTGAACGCGACGATGGCGCCGGCGTTCGGCGCGGGCACGCGCGACATGGGCAGCCAGCCCACCAGCTGGGCGTTCACGACGATCAGGTAGGAGAACGTCGCGTACGCGGTGGCGACCAGCGACGCCGTGCTCGAGAAGACGAGCGCGGTGTAGACGGGAATGATGACGTAGACGCTGAGATCGTGCGCCGCGGCGAGCCCGCCCGCGCTGTAGAGCGCGAGGGTGATGAGCGTGACGTCGACCAGCATGCGCACATAGGCCTGCACGCGCGGCCGCCAGCCGGTGCGCGCCAGCACGTAATAGGGCGCGTTGAGCAGCAGGTTGACGAGCGCGAGCGCGCGCACGAACGCGTCGCCGCGCCCGCCGGGGCCCATTCCCGCGACCTCGTTGAAGACGAGGATCAGCGTGGAGACCGCCGCGCGGACGGCGAGCTCGTGCCCCATCCCGCGCAGGCGTGCCACCCGCTCGCTCCCGCCGCCCGCCGCGGAGGCCAACGGCGCGGGGCGGGGACGCGTGGGCGCCTCGGGCGCGTCTACTCTTGCCACTCGCCTCGCTCTTCGAGGACCTTCTTGAAGACGTCGAGCGCGTCGACGACGACCGGCATCCCGCCGTACGTCACCTGCTGGAAGACGACCTCGGCGACTTCCTGCCGGGTGGCGCCGACGTTCAGCGCGGCGTGGATGTGCGCGCGGAGCTCGTGCGGGCGATGGAGCACCGTCAGCGAGGCCACGGCGCAGAGCTCGCGCTGCTTCTGCGAGATGACCTCCCGGCTGTAGAGCTTGCCCGCGAAGAACATCGACAGCTCGCGGGCGAGGTCCTTGTCGAACTTCTTCCACGTGTCGAAGCCGGCGCCGCCCTTCAGAGTGTGGAAGAGCATCGTCGCCGTCTTCTTCGTCTGCTCGCGCAGCTCGCGGTCATCGCTCATAGGGACTCCAGGATCTTCGCGAGCGCGTCGGGCGCCGAGAGCATCGGATTGTGGGCGCAATCCATGTCGATCGGCGTGACGCCGAGGCGCGCGGCGTACTCCGCGGCGCGCAGCGGGGGGACGGCCTGGTCGCGAAGGCATCGGATGTAGGTGCACGGCATGCGCATGGCGAAGAAGCGTCGGGCATCCACCCGCTCCGTCCACGGCGTGAACGGTTGCGGAGTGAGACGCGCCAGGCTCTCCACGACGCGCGGATCCCCCGGCGGCATGTCGCTCATCCACCGCGCCCATTCGAGCGACGCGGGATACTGCACGACGCCGCCGCCCGACCGGGCGAGGCCGCGCAGCATCGCGCGCGCCGGCGGCGCCATCTGGGTCTCGAGGAGGCTCGCGCCGCTGGGAAGGACGACGGCGGCGAGGAAGACGACGTGGCGGATGCGAGCCGGAACGCGCTCCGCCACCTTGGGGACGACGACACCCCCCATGGAATGGCCGACGAGGATCGCCGCATGCGCCCCTGCCAACGTCATGGCGTCGGCGACGGCAGCGGCATAGCGGTCGACGGTGGCGCGTGACCGCTCGTGCGCGCGGCGCCCGTGGCCAGGCAGGTCGGGCGCAATGACACGGTGGCCGCCACGCTCGAGGCGTGCCGCCAACGTGGCCCAGGCCCAACCTCCGTGACTCATGCCGTGGACGAGAACGAAGGTGGTCAATCGAGGCTCCGCACTGTTACTCTTTTCGAAGGTCACCATAGCGTAGGAGACGACACCGCACAATGCTGAATCCTCATATTTTCCGCGCCTATGACGTGCGTGGGCGCGTCGGTCCCGACCTGAACGGGCAGGTCTTCGAGCAGGTCGGTCGCGCGTACGCGACCCTCATCCGGCGCCGTGGCGGACGGCGCATCGCGGTCGGGCAGGACAACCGGACGAGCTCGCGCGACCTGGCGGCGGGCTTCATCGCGGGCGTCCGCGCCGCCGGCGTCGACGTCGTCGACATCGGCCTCGTCACCACGCCCATCCTCTACTTCGCGACCGCGCACTGGCGGCTCGACGGCGGCGCCAACATCACGGGCAGCCACAATCCGGTCGAGTACAACGGCGTGAAGATGGTGCACCCCGGCGCCGCGCCGCTCACCGAGGACGAGATCCAGTGGCTGCGCGAGGCGATCGAGCGTGGCGACTACGACACCGGCGCGGGCGCGCTCGAGCCCCGCGATCCTCGCGCGGACTACTTGGAGACCGTCACCCGGCTCGTCAAGATGGCGGAGCCGCTGAAGGTCGTGATCGATGCCGGCAACGGCGTCGCGGGCCTCTACGCGCCCGAGCTCTTGCGGCGGATCGGCTGCGAGGTCATCGAGCTCTTCTGCGAGTCCGACGGCAGCTTCCCGAACCATCTCCCGGATCCGGAAGAGGCGGCGAACGTGGTCGACCTCCAGCGCGAGGTCCTCGCCCGGGGCGCCGATCTCGGCGTGGCGTACGACGGCGACGCCGACCGTGTCGGGATCGTCGACGAGCGCGGCCATCGCTACGAGGCCGATCTCATCCTCGCCCTCCTCGCGCGCGACCTGCTGACCCGTCACCCGGGCGCCAAGGTCGTCTTCGACGTGAAGTGCTCGCAGATGCTCGTGGACGACATCAAGAAGCACGGCGGCGTGCCCGTCATGTGGAAGACCGGGCACTCGCACCTCAAGCGGAAGATGCGCGAGGACGGCATTCTCCTCGGGGGCGAGGTCAGCGGGCACATGTTCTTCGCCGAGAACTATTACGGCGTGGACGACGGGCTGCTCGCCTCGTGCAAGATGCTGGAGATCATCGCGCGCCACCCCGGCACCGCGTCGGAGCTCTTCTCCTCGCTGCCGCGCCTTCACGCCACGCCCGAGCTCAAGGCGCCCTGTCCGGACGAAGAGAAGTTCCGCGTGGTCGACGAGCTCGTCCGCGAGCTGAAGCAGCGCTACGAGACGATCGACATCGACGGTGCGCGCGTCCTGTTTCCGGGCGGCTGGGGTCTGGTGCGCGCCTCGAACACGAATCCGTACCTCACGCTCCGCTTCGAAGCCCGCACCGAGGCCGAGCTCGACGCGATGAAGCGCGAGATCTACGACGCGCTGAGCCGCCATCCTTCGGTGACGCTGCCCTCGGAGCACCACTGACACCACCCGCCCCTCCCCAAGAGAAGGGTTGACGAACGGCCGGCATTAAGGGTACCTAATGTCGGGCCAATTCGACAGGCCTACCGGCGGAGGATCGTGGACATGCGTGGGTATCGGTGGCTGACAGCGCTCGTCATTGCGGGGGTGGCATGCGCCGCTCTCGTCTCTCCCCTCGTCGCCGCCGACGAGGTCGTCGTGTACTCGGCCCGGCACTACGGGCAGGAGCCCGCGTTCGAGGCGTTCACCAAGCAAACGGGGATCGCGGTCCGCGTCCTCACCGGCGACGCGGGGCCCCTCCTGGAGCGCCTGAAGGCCGAGGGCGATCGCAGCCCGGCCGACGTCCTCCTCACCGTGGACGCCGGGAACCTCTGGAACGCCGCGCGCGCGGGCGTGCTGAGCCCGGTCACCTCGACCACGCTCGCCAGCAACGTCCCGGCGCATCTGCGCGATCCCGAGAACAAGTGGTTCGGGCTCACGATGCGCGCTCGCACCATCATGTACAACCCCAAGAAGGTCACGCCCGCGGAGCTCTCGACGTACGAGGCGCTCGGCGATCCCAAGTGGAAGGGCCGGCTCTGCCTCCGCAGCTCCGGCTACATCTACAACCAGTCGCTGGTGGCCACCTTCATCAAGCGCCACGGCGAGCCGCGGACGGAAGACATCGTCAAGGGCTGGGTGGCCAACCAGCCCACGATCATCAGCGGCGACACGAAGATCCTCGAGGCGATCGCCGCGGGCCAGTGTGACGTCGGCCTCACGAACTCGTACTACCTCGCGCGGCTTCTCGCGAAGGACCCGAATTTCCCGGTGGCGCTGTTCTGGGCAAACCAGCCGGCGACGGGCACGCACGTGAACGTCTCCGGAGCCGGCGTGACGACGCACGCGCGCAACCGCGCGAGCGCGATCCGGTTCCTCGAGTACCTCTCCTCGGTCGAGGCCCAGCAGATGTTCGCGAACACCAGCATGGAGTTCCCGGTCAACCCGAAGGCGGAAACGCATCCGATCGTCCGCGGCTGGGGCGCGTTCCGCCAGGACGACATCAACGTGGCCTCCGCCGGTGAGTTCCAGGCCGCGGCCACGCGGCTCAGCGATCGGGTCGGCTACAAGTAGGCGCCGGCACGCCGGCGGCGTCACTCTCGCCGCCGGCGTCATCGCCGCGATCGTCGCGCTCCCGCTGCTCGCGCTCCTCGCGGCGTGGCGGACGCCAGCGGTCGAGATCTGGACACATCTCTGGCGCACGCAGCTGCCCGGCGTCGTCGGCGGCACGGTCGCCCTCCTGCTCGGCGTCGGTCTCGGCAGCATCGTCCTCGGCACCGCGCTCGCGTGGCTCGTCGCCGCCTATCGCTTCCCCGGCTCCGCGATCTTCGAGTGGGCCCTCGTGCTCCCGCTGGCGTTGCCCGCCTACGTGATGGGCTTCGTCCTGCTCGGCGTCTTCGAGTTCTCCGGCCCCTTGCAGAGCTTCGTTCGCCGGACGGCCGGGTGGCGCCTGCCCGACATCCGCGGCTGGTTCGGCGTGACGCTCACGATGACGCTGGTCTTCTACCCGTACGTCTACGTGCTCGCCCGCACGGCATTCCAGGAGCAGGCCGCGGGCCTCCTCGATGCGGCGCGGAGCCTCGGTCGCTCGGGACCGCGCGCGTTCCTCGCGATCGCGATTCCGCTCGCACGTCCCGCCATCGTCGCGGGCGGCGCGCTCGCGATGATGGAGGCGCTCGCGGATCTCGGGACCGTCTCGCTGTTCGGCCATCGCACGCTCACCGAGACCGTGTACCGCACGTGGGCCGGCATGTTCGACCGGATCGCCGCCACGCAGCTCGCGAGCCTGCTCCTCCTCGGCGCCTTCGCCCTCCTCACGCTGGAGCGCGCCACGCGCGGCCAGCGCGGCTTCCTCAACCGCCCGCGCGGGGAGCGTCGCCTCGCGCCGCTGACGTTGCGTGGCGCGCGCGCGGTCGCCGCGACGAGCGCGTGCCTGGGCGTGCTCGCGGTGGCGTTCGTGCTGCCGGTCGTGCAGCTCCTGATCTGGGCGTGGCGGCGGGGACTCGATGCGACGCACGCGGAGACGTTCACGCGCCTGCTCGCCGGGACCGCGTGGCTCGCCGGAGCCGCGGCCGTCGTCATCACCTGCGTCGGTGTGGCGCTCGCCTACGCGCGCCGCCTCGATCGCTCGCGACTCACGCACTTCACGACGGAGTTCGCGGCGATGGGCTACGCGGTGCCGGGCGCCGTCATCGCGGTCGGCGTCCTCGGCCCGCTCACGTACCTCGACCGCACGGTCGCGGCGATGCTGGGGGCGATCGGCGGGCCGGTCGACATCCTCCTCACGGGCTCGGTCGTCGGCATTCTCTTCGCGTATCTCGTGCGCTTCCTCGCCGTCGCCCTGCAAGGCGTGGATGCCGCACTCGTCCGCATCCCGCGGAGCATGGACGAAGCGGCGCGGTCGCTCGGCGTCGCCGGACGGCGCCTGCTCGGTCGGGTCCACCTGCCCCTGCTCCGCGGCGGCATCGCCGCCACGCTGCTGCTCCTCTGGGTCGAGACGATGAAGGAGCTTCCCGCCACGCTGCTGCTCCGGCCCATCGGGCTCAAGACCCTCGCGATCGAGATCTGGGAGCGGACGTCGGAATCGATGTGGGAAGAAGCGGCGCTGCCCGCGCTCGCCCTCGTCCTCGTGGGGCTGGTACCGCTGCTGATCGTGACCCGGCTCACGCGCGGGTCGGCGACGTGACGCCGCAGCTCGTCATCGCGCACGCCGGGCGCGCGTTCGGCGACGGCGGGTATCCGGCCGTCGACGATCTGTCGCTCACCGTGGCCCGCGGCGAGATCGTCGCGCTGGTCGGCCCGTCGGGCTGCGGCAAGACGACGACCCTGCGTCTGGTCGCGGGCTTCGAGCGCCCGGACGCGGGCGAGATCCACATCGCGGGCACGCTGGTCGCCGATGCCGCCCGCGCCTTCGTCCCGCCCGAGCGCCGTCACGTCGGCGTCGTCTTTCAGGACTTCGCGCTGTTTCCGCACCTCACCGTCGGCGCCAACGTCGGCTTCGGGCTCCCGGCGGGCGCGCAGCGCATGCCGCGCGTGCGACAGATGCTGGATCTCGTCGGGCTCGCCGACGTCGCCGATCGCTACCCTCACCAGCTCTCCGGCGGCCAGCAGCAACGCGTGGCCGTCGCGCGCGCGCTCGCGCCCGCGCCCGCGCTGCTCCTCTTCGACGAGCCGTTCTCCAACCTGGACGCCGACCTGCGCGAGCAGGTCCGCGCGGTCGTGCAGACCGCGCTGCGCGCGACGGCGACCACGGCGCTCTTCGTCACGCACGACCAGGAGGAAGCGCTCGAGCTGGGCGACCGCGTCGGTGTGATGACGCGCGGGCGCATCGAGCAGATCGGCGCGCCCGACGAGGTCTATCACCAGCCGACCAGCCGCTTCGTCGCGGAGTTCCTCGGCGCGGCGGCGTTCTTACCGGGGGTCGTGACGGCCAGCGGGATCGCGACCGAGCTCGGCCCGATCGTGCCGCGCGTCCCGCACATCGCGATCGGCACGGAGGTCGACGTCCTGGTGCGCCCGGACGACGTGATGATCACGCCCGCGCGCGACGCCGGCGCCGTGCTCGTGGATCGGATCTTTCGAGGCTCGGAGGTGCGCTACACCGTGCAGCTGCCGTCAGGACTCATGCTGCCGTGCTCGCAACCCTCCGCGACCACGGTGCCGGTGGGCACGCGCGTGCGCGTGGCGATCGACCTCCACCACGTGGTGGCGTTTCCCCGGTCCGGCGCTACCCTTCGTCCTTGATCTGCTGCGCGAGGTAGTTCGCCTCGCCGACCTGCGCGATGAGCGAGAGCTGCGCCTCGATCCAGTTCACGTGCGATTCCTCGCTGACCAGGATCTCCTCGAGCAGCTCGCGCGTGCCGTTGTCGCCCAGGCCGCGCGCCTCTTCGATGCCGGCGTTCAACGCCTGGATGGCGGCCTTCTCCAGCTCGAGGTCCAGACGCAGCTGCTCCGGCACGGTCTCGCCCACGTTGACCTTGCCCAGCCGCTGCATGTTGGGGATCCCCTCCAGATAGAGGAGGCGCTCGATGACCTTGTCGGCGTGCTTCATCTCACCGATCGATTCCTCGCGGATCTTCTTCCACAGGCGCGAGTAGCCCCAGTTCTCGCACATCCGCGCGTGGATGAAGTACTGGTTGATGGCGGTGAGCTCGGCGGTGAGCACCGCGTTGAGCGTGGTGATGACTTGATCGTGACCTCGCACAGCGACCTCCAGCGCACGGGAGGGTGACGGTTGATACGCGCAGCATACGCCGGCGGGCCCGCGGGCTACTTCGTGAGGATCAGCTTGTTGCTCTTCGTGATGCGCAGGAGGTATTCCTGGCCGCCGTGGATGATGACGACTTCGCGCTGCCCGTGAAAGACGTCGTCGCTCGAGAGTCGCGGGCGCGACGGTGAGGCGCGGTGCGAGGACGTCCGCGCATGATCGTCGTCCGTCATCGCTGGCCGGCGTGCTCCGGATGCCGGGCCTGCCCCGCACGCCGCCCGAGGAGCGCGAGGATGCTCACGTGGCAGGCGCCACAGTCCGCCCCGGCCGCGCACGCGTCCATCACGTCGTCCACCGACGATGCACCGTCCGCGATGGCGGCGTTCACGATGCGCTCGGCGACCCCGCGGCAGAGGCACAGGATCATGCGGCGGCCACGGCGGGCGGGTTAGCGGGTCCGTTCACGGCGACTTAGGGTTACCTAATTCGCCGGGCCTGTCAAGACCGTTTCGACGGCGCCTCTCCGCCCGGAAGGAGCAGGCGGACCGCGTCGAGCACGGTGGGGGCGCTCGGGCAGTCCCGGGTGCCCCAGCACCCGCCCGGATCCATCAGGACGGCCCGGAGCCCGGCGCGGCGCGCCCCCACGACGTCGACCGAATAGAGGTCGCCGATGTAGGCGGCCTCGTCGGGCGTGACGCCGGCACGCGCCAGCGCGATCTCGAAGAAGCGGGGATCCGGCTTCTCGACGCCTTCCTCGTGCGAGTCGAGCACGAAGTCGAGATGGCGCGTGAGCCCGAGCGAGGCGAGGATCCGCCGGATGCTGCCGTTCGAGTTCGAGACCACGCCGGTGGCGAGGCCCGCCCCACGCGCGAGCGCGAGGGCCGCGGCGGCTTCCGGCTCGGCCACCGTCCACAGGCCGACCGGTGGGTTGTACGCCCGGCGCCAGGCCACCATTGTCGCGGACAGCGCCGCGTCGCCGACGCCGGCCTCCTCCAGCAGATACCGGGTGTACCGCTCCGTCGTGTCGCGACTCTCGGTCGAGAACACCGCATCCGGCGCGAACAGCTCCGTGTCGATCCGGACGCGCGTGGACCATTCCGCCCGCTGAAGCGTTTCGGGCGTCACCGCGATGCCGTGGCGCGCAAGCTCCGCCGCGATCGCCGCGTAGTCCATCCGGATGAGCGTGTTGCCGGCGTCGAACAGAATGGCGCGAATCACTTGCGGCGCCCCGCGCCCAGGCGCCGCAGCGAGATCACGAGGAGCGCGTCCTCGGCCGACTTCAGTCCGAACTCCACGCGATCACCGGCCTTGAATCCGCTGAAGAGCGTGGTCGACGCTGCGATGAACGGCATGCTCATCTTCTCGTCCATGAGTCCGACGATCGGATCGTGGTGCAGCACGATCACGGGACGGGTCGGGTGGAACGACGACGGCGGCGGATGCAGGCCGACGATGACGCCCGTCCCTTGGTAATCTGGCCTGGATGTCGCGCCCGACGCCGCCTGAAATCCTTCCCCGACCACGCCGCTGCCGACGACGAGGCACACCGCGAGCCCCACAGCGCCGCACCGCGTGAGGGAAGCACCCACGGACGTGAATACTACGCCGCCCGGCGCCGGCTCATGAGCGGGCTCGGCCTCGCGCTGCGCTGGATACATCTCGCGGCGTCCGTCGGGCTCGTCGGCGGCGCGGTGATGCTGCTCATCGCCGGCCGATCGGACCGGCCCACTGCGCTCGCCTGGCAGTCGCGCGTGACCGGCGCCGCGCGCTGGTTCCTCCTCGTCGCCGTGGTGGCGGGCCTCGGCGTGCTCGCGTACCAGACCGCGCTCCTCGAAGGCCGTGCGAGCGCGGCCGCGGAGCCGCGAGCGCTGCTCCGCGTGGCCACGCAGACGCAGAGCGGTCTCGTCACGCTCGTGCGCCTCGGCCTCCTCGCCGTTGCCACGGTGTTCGTCGTGGGGCGGCTGCGGACGACCGAGCGCATCGACTGGATCGCGCTCCACGGCGAGACGGCCGGCCTCGCGCTGGTCGCGCTGGCCCTCGCGAGCGCAGGCGGTCACGCCGCCGCCGCGGAGCCCAGTGTCGTCCGCGCCATCGCGATCGACTTCGTGCACCTCGCGGCCGCGGGGCTGTGGGCCGGCGCGCTGCCCGCGCTCGCGCTGCTGCTGCGCGCCGCGGCGCGCGAGGAGGGCGCGGACGCCCGCCCGTATGCGGTGCTGGCGACGCAGCGGTTCTCGCGGTTGGCGCTGGTCACCGTGCTCGTGCTGACGATCTCCGGCATCGCGAACGCCTTCACCCACGTGCGCGACGTGGCCGGGCTCATCGGCACCTCGTACGGACGACTGCTCGTCGTGAAGCTCGCCCTCTTCGCCGTCGCGCTGGTCTTCGCGGCACGGAACCGGCGGCGCTGGGTGCCGGCGCTCGGCGGCGAGGCGCGCACGATCGGCCGGCCCGCGATGCAGCGCCTCGCGAGCGCGGTCGGCATGGAGGCCCTCCTCGTGACCGCCGTTCTCGGGGTGGTGGCGGCGCTCGGCGTCACGCCGCCCGCACGGCACGAGCAGGCCGCATGGCCGTTGACGTTCCGTCTCACGACGAGCGTGCTCGAGAACGCGCCGGACGCGCGCTGGCAAGTGCTCGTCGGCAGCCAGGTGGCGGTCCTCGGCCTCGTGGTGGTCCTGTGCGCCGTGATGCTCCGCCGGCTGCGCCTGCCCCTCGTGGCGGGTGCCTGCGTGCTGCTGATCACCGGCGGCACGATGGCGCTGATCCCGCTCGCGGTCGACGCGTACCCGACCACCTACCACCGCCCGACCGTGCCCTACTCCGTCTCGTCGATTGCTGCCGGCGCCGACATCTACGCGGAGCGCTGCGCCGCCTGCCACGGGCGCAGCGGAGGCGGGGACGGCCCCGCCGCGGCGCGCCTGCCCCGCCCACCAGCGGACCTCCGCGCGCCGCACACCGGACAGCACACCGCCGGCGATCTCTTCTGGTGGGTCAGTCACGGCATCGCGCGCGGGGCCATGCCAGGGTTCGCGGCGACACTCACCGAAGACCAGCGGTGGGACGTCATCAACTACATCCGGCTGCTGGGCACGCTGGAGCCCGCGCGCTGGCTCGGGCCCATCGTCGATCCTGGCCGCGCGTGGCTGGTGGCGCCGGACTTCTCGTACGCGGTTGCTCCCGCACCGCCGCACTCTCTCCGCGACTATCGCGGCTCGCGCCACGTGCTGCTCGTTCTCTACACGCTGCCCGCGTCGCGCGAGCGGCTCGCGCAGCTCGCGAACGCGTATCAGATGCTCACGACGCTCGGGGTCGAGATCGTGGCGGTACCGACCGACGCGTCGCCGGACGCGATCCGCACGCTCGGCGCCGAGCCGCGCGTGCTCTTCCCGGTCGCGACCGAAGGCGCCGCCGACATCCTCACCGTCTACGGGCGGTTCGACGCCGCGCCCCATGCCGAGTTCCTCATCGACAAGCAGGGGTACATCCGCGCGCGATGGTCGAGCCGGGCCGAGACGGCGCGCGATGTGACCCGGCTGCTCGCCGAGATCCAGGAGCTGAACGCGGAGAAGGTCGAAGTGCCGCCCGCCGACGAGCACGTGCATTGACATGAGGGCGTACAAGGCCGTTCTCCTCGTGAACGCGGCGCTGCTGGTGTCGGGCGCCGTCAGCGGCTGGCAGGTCTGGCGCCGGGCGGCCGGGCCGGCCGACGCCCAGGCGATCACCTGGGGCGGGCCCGAGCGTGAGTGGCACGACATCCACGGGGTGGTTCGTGCCGTCCTGCCCGAGCTGGGCATCATCGTCCTCACCCATACCGACATCCCGGGCTACATGCCGGGGATGACCATGGGGTTTCGTGCCACCACGCAGATTCCCGAGGGGCTTTCGGTTGGCGACGCGGTACGATTCAGCGTGCGTGGATCGCCGCCGCTGGTCGTGCTCACGGCGATCCAGAAGGCGTCCTGAGGAGGCTTCGTGAAGGCCATCGCGCGTGCCATCGGTGTCGTCGTCGTCCTCGCCCTCGCGGCGCCCGCCGCGGCAGCCAGCCTCTTCATCACCAACACCAAGTCGAACTCGATCTCGATCATCGATACGACCACCCTCGAGGTCACGGGCACCATCCCGCTCGGGCCGGGCAAGCCGAACCGGGTCGTGTTCCATCCCGACGGCAAGCAGGCGTGGGTCGTCTACGACAAGAGCCATGACCTCGGCATCGTGGACGCGGAAGCGCGCAAGCTCGTCAAGCGCGTGAAGATCGGCGGCAACCCGTACAACCTCAACTTCAGTCCGGACGGGCGCTATCTCTACGTGCTCGACTGGTCGAGCGACACGAGCAACGACGAGATCATCGTCTGGGACCTGAAGGCGGAGAAGATCGAGTGGCGGCTGGAAGTCTCCACGTGGCCCGCCCACAGCGTGTTCTCGCGTGACGCGCGCCTCTTCTACGTGTCGGGCGAGACCGCGGGCGACGTCACGGTGATCGACACCACCACGCGGAAAGAGGTCGCACGCGTCGTACACGGCGGCGGCGACGCCATGGGGCTCGCGCTCACCGCGGACGGCAAGATGCTCTACGCGGGCGCCGGCGAGAACAAGACGGTGCTGAAGATCGACACCGCGACCAACAAGACCGTCGCCACCATTGCCGTGCCGGGCGTGGTGCACGAGACCACCCTCACCCTCGACGGCAAGTTCCTCTACGTCACGCTTCGCAAGGCGAACAAGATCGTGATCGTGAGCACGGCCGACGACAAGATCGTGAAGGTGCTGGACTCCCGCGGCTATCCGGACCTCGTCACGATGGAGCCATCGGGGCGTCACGCGCTGGTGAGCAATCGCTACGCGGATGCCGTCTCCGTGATCGACGTGACGACGCACAAGGAAGTTCGGCGCATCCCAGTGGGGAAGGCGCCGCACGGCATGGCGCTCCGTCCCGTGGAGAGCCGCCGGGCCGAGAAGTAGGCGACCAGGTCAGTTCACGGCTTCGAAGGCTCGCGCCACCGCCGCCGTTCGCGTCTCGACCCCCAGCTTTCGATAGATGCGTTCGAGATGCTTTCCCACCGTCTTCGTCCGGCTGCCGATGATGGCGCCGATCTCGCCGTCGGTCTTGCCCTGGGCCAGCCACGAGAGCACTTCGGCTTCGCGCTGCGTGAGCCCGAGGGCGATCAGCGGGGGGAGGTCGATCGTCGCCGACCGTTCGGTCAGCACGAGCAGGCAATGCTCGGCTCCGCGGACGATGCGAATCGTGAGCTGGCGCCCGTAGCGCTCGATCAGCAGAGGCCCGCGAGGAGTGGGAGTCGCGTCGTTCGACGCCCCACGGTAGCGAAGCCATCCCTCGATCTCGTCCGGTAACGCGTCCGCCCCCCGCGCGCGGTTGTCTCCGAAGAACAGGGCCAGCGCGCGGCGCGCGCGCTCGTTGGCGAACTGGATGCGCCGGTTGGCGCCCAGCGCCACGATCCCGAAGTCGACGTCCTCGAGAATGCACTGCGTCTGTGCGAGGGCCTGCCGCGCACGCGCACTGGCTTCGAGGTCGCGGTACGTCTCGAGGAGATGCGGCCGCAGCAGGTTGAGCGCCGTGCGCTCGTGCTCCCGGAACTGCGGCCCTTTCCGGTTGAGGATGACCCCGATCGTGTGCCCGGG
>Ga0075421_100006629_pt1 | contig 14150 bp, 11 predicted proteins | sample SoiMetdeltSBSDD5_FD_75292 | JGI IMG/M metagenome (GOLD analysis project Ga0075421, IMG submission 75292) | Bulk soil microbial communities from a Populus tree surrounding site in Tennessee, USA - Soil MetaG P. deltoides SBSDD5 | ecosystem: Environmental > Terrestrial > Soil > Tree plantation...
CCGCTGGTTTCGAATGGCAGTCTGATGACGGCTCCAGATATGAGGCGTCGCCTTCGGACGATCCGCGAACGCGGCGGACGCGTGGTGGTCGTCGATCCGCGGCGAACCGAGACGGCCGAAGCGGCCGACGAGCACGTCCCGATTCGACCTGGCACCGACGCTTTGCTGCTCGCGGCCATGCTGCACGTGGTGTTCGCGGAACGATGGGTGGACGCCGGCCGTCTCGAAGGACGCATCAAGAACCTCGATGCGCTGGCGTCGCTCGTGCACGAGCTCTCGCCCGAGCGAGTGGCTCCTCGCACCGGCATCAGCGCGGAGACGACGCGCCGCCTTGCGGCGGAGTTTGCACGGACGAAGCGGGCGGCCTGTTACGGCCGCGTCGGGCTGTGCACTCAACGTCACGGCACGCTGGCGTCGTGGCTCGTGCAGGTGTTGAATCTGCTCACTCGCCATCTCGACGACGTGGGCGGGATGATGCTCACGACGCCGGCTGTTGATATCGTTTCGACTTCATCGAAGATGGGGCTGCGCGGCACTTACGGCCGATGGCGAAGCCGTGTACGTGACCTGCCGGAGTTCGGCGGCGAACTTCCCGTTGCGACGCTGGCGGAAGAAATCGAAACGCCCGGCGCCGGACGCATACGCGGCTTGATCACCATCGCCGGCAACCCGGTGCTCTCGTCGCCCAATGGACGCCGCCTCGATCGCGCGTTTGCGTCGCTCGAGCACGTCGTGTCGGTCGACCCCTATCTCAATGAGACAACGCGCCACGCGCACGTCGTGCTGCCGCCTGCGCCTCCACTCTCACGCGCGCACTACGACCTCGCGCTCTACGCGTTTGCCGTACGCAATGTCGCGAAGTACGCGGAACCTGTCGTCGAGCGCGACTCGTCCGAGCGTCACGATTGGGAAATCGTTGCCGACCTGAGCGCACGCATGTTCGTCCCCAGGCTGCTCCGCGCACCGGCTCGTCGAGCTCTGCACGTACTGCGCCCTGAGCGCTTCCTCGATCTGATGTTGCGCATGGGGCCTCATCGGCTCAGCCTTGCAAAACTTCGACAGGCGCCTCATGGCATGGACCTCGGGCCGCTCGAACCTGGACGGATCGCACGGTTGCTCGGTACTGCCGATGGTCAGATCGACGTCGCGCCGGCGGATTTCATACGCGAGGCGCGCGAGCGACTGCTTGCCGACGTCACGATGGACACGAACGGCGACCTCCTGCTCATTGGAAGACGGCAGCTTCGAAGCAACAACTCGTGGATGCACAATTCGCACCGGCTCGTGAAGGGGAAGCCGCGATGCACGCTGCTGATCCATCCACATGACGCGACGACGAGAGATCTTGCGAACGGAGATTTGGCTCATCTCCAATCGAAAGCCGGTTCGCTCACTGTGCCAGTAGAAGTGACCGACGCAATCTTCCCAGGCGTCGTCAGCCTCCCGCACGGGTGGGGTCACGATCGCGACGGGACTCGATTAACCGTGGCGCGCGACGTCCCAGGCGCGAGCGTCAACGACGTCACGAGCGAGCTCGACGTCGATACCTTGAGCGGCACGGCCGTCTTCAACGGTGTCGCAGTCCACGTCAGCCGCGCCTGAATCTCTGTCACGCCGATCGTCATTGAACACCGATCAAAACCGATAGACGAAAGTGCCGGAATAGAAGCCGAACCCCGATGACACGAACGAGTCTTCGAGAAACGACCCGGAGATGAATCGCGTGATCACGCCCTGCAGCTGTACGTGACGAGTCGGTTGCCACACGGCGAGCACGCTCGGGTTGGTGCCGACGTACTTGCCCTGCCCGATAGTCGGCGGGACCAGCAACCGGAGATCGGTGGCGTACACGCCGTCCCGAGTTGACGTGCGCCAGTAGCTGGGCGCTTCGAAGCCGATGGTGAGATTCGATCGTGGCGCGAACGTCACCGCTGCTGTCAGGTCGGTGAGATTGGTGGGGCCGAAAAGTCCGACGGCGCCGGAATACGAATTGCCGGGGAACAGGGGATTGAAGGACTGAAGCTCGGGGTTGGCGGGATCGCGATCGCCCGAGGCGAAATCCGTGCGGAGGCTCACGCGCGGCCGCCAGCGGACAGACGGCACACGATAGCCGGTTTCAGTTGCGACGCCCCACGCGCGGATCGGCGCGCCGGCAAACGTGCCCCACTGAAAGATGCCGTCGTAGTTCAGGTCGAAACGCCTTCCAGTGCCGCTCCACTTCGTGCCCACCGTGTGGCGACGCTCGTCGCCGGAACCCTGAAAATAGCTCGTTGCAGGATGGCTGGTCCCCAGGTAGTACACTCCGAGCTCGCCGCGCTCGAATCGCGGGCTGCGGCCGCCCGCAGCGGCACCCCAGAACCGCTGTCCCGCGTTCCACGCATCGTCGAATGCACCGCTCGAGAGCGCAACCAGCCGCGCCGCGACGCCGACCACCGTCCACCGCGACGCGCGATAGGAGAGTGAGGCGCCATCGAAGCTGCGCTTGACGTTGAGCCCGGGGCTCGCCGAGATCAATCGAGTGCTGCCGATCGCCAGCTCCTGGCGGCCTACTTTCGCCGTAATGCGATGGCCCGTCCGCACCACCTGCTGCCATTCGAAAAACGCCTGATGCATGTCGATCGTGTTGCGATCGGTTGGCCGGGCTGTTCGCACAGCACCATGCATGAGACCGCTCTGCAGCTCGCTGAAGAAGCGCGCACGTGGGCCGAAGTGCACGTCAGCCCCGGTGAGATAGCGTTGCAGGACATAGTTGTCGATGGTCGCGGGACGCTCGTCGGTGGCGCGAATGCGCAACGCTTCGGATCGGTAACGCACCTCGCCGCTCAACGTCATGAACCAGCCGTCACGGCTGAACGGGATGTACTTCAACGGATCCCACACGTCGGTCTTGGGCGCGCTTTTCAAGAAGCTCCAGTCTTCGTCGGACGAATCGGGGAGATAGCGACGAGGCTGCAGTTCCTGGGCAGCGGCCGGCAGCGTGGTGAGTACGAGCGCGGCGAGGACTGCCGCGAAGGTGCTCCGTGTCATGTCCCTTTGTCAGATTGTTATGCAATTACCTCGCTATCCCCGATCGGCCGGCGATTCACGGCCAATCGACTCCGACCCACGAAATGCCGCGGCTGCGATGCGCACGAATTGATGTGAGGTGCGCAGTTTCAGTGACCCGCAAAGCAGTTCAACCGCCGCTGACCGGCAGGTAAATGAGGTAGCGCTCGTTGTCGCGCTTGACCGAGACGCGAAGGAACTCTCTGTCCTTGAGTATTTCAACACGCGTTCCGGTCCGCGCCTTCTGCGCCGATGCCCCGACGGCGGGACGATCATCGTCGTACAAGATCTCGGCGAGCTCGTGTGCCACGACCTTGCCATTCGAGATGAACTCCACCCACTCCTGGACCTCGCGTTGTTCACCTCCCGGCGCCGGGTGTTCACCTGTTAGCCGGAGTTGGTAGCTGGCAGCAGGCAGGAGTGTCCCGCCGGCTTTCACAGCCGTAGGGATGCGAACCGTGGTGAGAACGTTGTCGTCGCCGGTACCGGTTCGGCTCGATTGCGCGTTGAGACTGCCGACACTCAAGGCGCACACCAATAAGATGCTGAGGCGCATGTCGATACCTCAGCCAGAACGGAAGCAAGCGACATACCTCCGCCATGAGGGACACGGCTGTAGGGAAACTGGTCCGGCTAGAGACGGATACTACGTAGCTGTAGAAGAGGCTTCAGATCACGCGGAAACTGCTCCCGCTCTGGAGGAACGCGAAGGTCATCTTGCCCTTGGTGCCTGCGGCCAGGCTGCGAACCTTCTGTTCGACGTCGCGCATGTGGGCCATTTCATTGCGACCGGCTACTGCCGCGCTGCTGTTGAACCAGAACTTGAATTTCCCCGGCGCCTTCACGCGCTGTTTCGCCATGAACTCAATCACTTCCACGCCCGGGTTGCCGTGATGACCGTCGCCACAGAAGACGTAGTGAGTGGCGATCACGCGATCGAGCAGGTCGGTGTCCACGACGTTGTTCTTCGAACCGTGATGCGGGACTTTCAGAATATCCACGCTGAACCGGCCATTGCGATCGAGGCGGCCCGTTTCAGTGAGTCCTTCGACGAGGTGATCCCAGCGGCCGTCTCCAGTGAGGAGAATGGACTTGCCAGCTTCTTCGACGAGCAGCATGAGTGACGCAAGGTTCGGGGGAGTGACGCTGGCGGGATCCCCGAATGCTTCCGCCTGCAGGCGAATCATCGCAAACAGCTGCTCGAAATCAGCGGCGCCGAGGGCTTTCTCGTCGGCGCGCGACTTCTCGCGCAGCTGGTTGAGCAGTTTCTTGCTCGAGGCTTTTTCGAGCCAGGCGGCCCACTGCGCTCGCAGCGCCTCGAGCTGCTTGGCGCCTGGCGCCAGGACAGTGATCTGGAACAGCCCGAGCTTGATCGGCTTCTGACCCTTTCTGCGCATCAACAGTTTGCCCTGCGCCTGCTGGTTCAACGGGATCTTGAGTTGCGTGGCGCCAATACGGCGTGACACACGCATCGCTTCCTCGACGCTGGAAGCCAGCTCGCCCTGCGTGCGGCCGATGTCCCGTAGCTCGTCGAGTACGGCGCCAGACAGGATCGGCGCCATAGCGGCGAGGGTTTCAGCGATCGGCTCCGCCTGCTTCGGCAGTTGTTCGCGAAAGGCGTTGTGCCACAGTCCACCGATCTTCGGCGGCCGCGGCACGCTTGGAACGGGGTGCGTGCGGTTGCCGCTCTTGACCTGATGCTCGTGCACCCGCCACAGCACTTCGTCATCCAGCATGCGGAGGATGCCGCCGATATGGTCCTGATCGATGTGCGAGACGTAGACGAGATCGATGTCCTTCTTTTTCTTCTTTCGGAGCGCCGACAGGGCCGGGGCCACGTGCTCGCTGTAGGCGTCCGGCATACCACCGTCGACGAGAATGCGTGTCTTGTCGCCGGTGTCGGCGAGCAGCAAGCAGTCACCTTTTCCCGATTGGAACACCGTGAGCTGCATTACTTGAGATCCCTTCGCAGGTCGATGCGGTCGATTTCCGCGAGTGCCGCTTCCGGATCGATGACGCCGAAGCCGGCGTCGTTCGTCCACTCGAAACCGGCCCCTGGCAATGGCTTCGCAGTCCGCTTGAGGATCGCCTCGATCTGAGCGGCCATCAGGCGCCGATGCTTGGCCAGCATGAGGCCTACAACGCCGGTGACGAACGGACTCGCCATGCTCGTGCCCGTCATCCCGATCCAGTCGTCGCCATCGCCGGCGAACCCTTTCGCCGCAACGATGTTGGTCCCCGGCGCCGCGATATCCGGTTTCTGCCGCCCGTCGCGCGTCGGCCCCTGGCTGCTCGAGATGTTGATCCTGTTGGCGACGGCATCGAGGTTCGCCACGGTAATCACTCGATTGGCACACCCCAGGGAGCTCACGGTGGTGTTATCGACCAGCGAATTCATCGTGAAGAATGACGGAAACGCCCATGCTTCCCGTTCAGCGACACGGCCAAGTTGCTGCGGGTCATCGCGCTCGATCCACGCGTGGAATCGTCCATCGCGAATCTCCCGCGCGTGTAACCGCACCATCCACGTGCCCGCCGGTACACCCACGATCTCGGTCGCAGAGAAGAATGGACTCAGATAGAGGCTGATGTAGTTGTGCCCGTTGGCGGGGTGATAGACCTCGTTGTAGACACTCAGGACGGTCCCATCCTCGATGATGCGATTCTCGATGAACTCGCACGGCTCGATCGGTCCGATCCACTCCTTGCCGGGCGGTTTCACCGAGACCGCGATGCGATCCTGTGCGCTGAACCACACTTCCATCTCGTTTTCGGAGACGTCCATGATCCCGTTCCCGACAACGACCCACTCGAGGTCGCGCACCAGGCCGGCCGCTGGAATGGTGCCGCTCGAATGGATTCGTCCGGTGATGAACCCCAGGTCGTTACCGGACTCGGCCCGTTCCTGGCCGGAGTTGCCCGCGGCAACGACGACGGCTCGCCCCGACGTCGTGAGCGCGGCATCAATCCAGCGTGTGACGGCCGCGCTGCCGTCGTGAGCGTGGCCGTTGGTCGCCAGGCTGACATTGATGACCACTGGTTTGTCGAGTTCTTCGCCAAGCCGGAGCAGATAGTCCACCGCGTCGGCCAGCCTGCTCGAGTCGTAGAAGGAGAGCCGTCGGTCCTCGTCCGACTGCGGCAGCGAGATCAGCACGCCGGCGATGTCGGCGTTTCGGCAGACGCCGCGGTTGCCAGCCGCGATGCTGGCGACGTGTGTGCCATGCGACCCTTCGATCAGTTGGGACTGTTTCTCGATGTCGGTCGCAGGCAGCCCCAGGCCCGTCGCCGCTTTGAGTGCGGCATTCAAGTGCTCCCGACGAAACTCCGCGCCGTAGCTGAACTGATTTCCCTCGGGGCTCGGTCGATCGCTTCCGCCCTGATCCCAAATCCGCACGAAGCGGGTGTGCCCCTTGTCGTCGAGAAAATCAGAATGAGAAAAGTCGAAACCCTGTACGTCGACGATCCCGATCAGGACCCCCTTCCCGTACTTGTGCTTCGCGGCGCCAGCGAAGCGGCGCAGATTCGTCGGCGGAGCCTTGGGCCGCAAGTCCGCGAGGACGGGTGCTGGCGCTTTCAACGCTTCAGCAATTTCGACAAAGGCGACCTGAGGTGCGCTTGCGAGCCGGGGAACATCATTCAACCTGGTCTGCACCTGCATGATCCGCCCGCTCCGTGACGTGGGCCGGTCATGCCATGGCGGATCCTTCGCTCGGGCATCGTCGAGATAGACGAAGACGTTGGTGAGCACGTCAGGCGTGATGGACTTCAGTCGTGGCGCCTTCAGCTCTTTCTTTAGTTTCTTGCGACTAACGGGAGCGGCCGCTGCGCCCCTGACGGGCGGTATTTTCTTCAGCAACTCGGGTTTGGCAACCGACAGGGCGGCGCACCGCTCGGCCCGGACAATGTTGACCGTGCTCCCGCCGTCGGCAATCATGCGCAGCTTCGGCTGAAGCTTGCGAAGCGTCTCGGCCTTGACTTGTGGAGGCATAGCGTATCTTGCCGGGACTATACCTTACAGGCCGGGCCGAAGCGCAGAGGCGTCTCATCATCGATGAGTGCTGTGTATCGCGATCGCCGGACGCGAGAGGCGGTGGATGTCAGAACGACATGACTATCGGATCATCGCTCCGACCAGCGGGTTCAGCGTCTCGACTTCCTGTTTCGAAATCACCACAAAAACGGGCGACGGAGCCGTCAGATCGGCAAAGGCGATCGCGCCCCCTTGACTGCAAAAGACCTGCTCGACCTCACTGACCCGCACCGTCACGATGATGTTGCCGGCCGCACCCCGGAACCGCACCAAGAACTGGTACTCCGGCGACGGGCTGTTTTCTAACGTGCAGAAATTCGAGAGACCGCTCACGTCCGCCGTCGGTATGCCCTGCGGAAATCCTGGAACGCCGGCCAACAGGGTTGGCAGCCGCACACCCCTCGTGGGATCGGCAACCTCATCGCGGTCCGTCGCACCGAAGATGAGCGCATCGCGGCCTTGCCCGCCGATGAACGCCTCGCTGCCATCGCCAGGGGCCCACAGATTCACGTCGTTGCCCGGTCCGCCGAACATGATGTCGCTGTTCGGAGGACCGCCAGGTGCTGGTCCGCCGTCTGGTCCGCCCAGGATGATGTCCCGCCCTGGACCACCGTCCATCACATCGTTGCCGTTCAAACCAAACATCACGTCGTTGCCAGATCCGCCGACGAGGACGTCGGTGCGGTTGAGGGACTGATTGGCGCCCGCGCCAGCCTGGATTGCCACGTTGTCTTGTCTGTCATCATCGAGTCCGATGAGGAGCTGCGGCCCTTTGCCGTCTTCGGCCGCCGCCTGTGTCGGATGCGCCGGGCCCAGGATCACGCCCAGCAACGCGACAATCAGACCGGCCGAAAGAGCTGGTAACCCGAAACGAGAGATCGATTGCTTCTGACTCATTGTTGTCGTCCTCTATTGTTGAAATTGACTGATATGCGTCGCGCTGCCGAAATCGCCAACGCTCCACACCTCACCTAATCAGCAGGCCCGCTCGAATATTCCGATTGTGCGGAGCGCTATGACATCTGCGTCGTTGGCTAATTCTGGCGGTAGAAAAAGTAATCGGCCGTGTACGGTACGAAGCGCTTCTGACCGATGTCCTTTGGCGTGTCACAGCCCGTCTTGGGCGCCAAGCCTCCCTCGGTATTCAGCCGTTGGATGAATGTCGTTCCAGATAGCGTATCGCCGCCGTTCGGTCCGTCTTGCGCTCCAACCACTTGCAACTTGACCCAGGGAATCGCGGTCGACTTGACCGTGGCCACCGCTATCGCCTGCGCCCAGACGGTGCTCGTATCTTGGGAATGCTCCCACGTGACGCGCACAACGCCACCCTCGTCAGGGTTGGGACTGGCGAAGTGGGTGATGAGTTGCTCGCGCTCGTCGCTGAACAACGTGGCCTGCGGCGTGAACAATGTCCAGGCGACGCGCCCCAAAGAAGCCGCCGGCTGGCAAATGTAGTTCTGTGTCCCGACGCCGCGACCCAGGAGGAAAGCCTCGTTTGGCGCATCCACCTCGAGACCGGTGGGCACAGGTGGCGGTGTGATGATCTGGGCGTGAGCTGCTGACGGCAGCGCAAGCGTCAAAGCCATACCGAGAGCAGCCATGTACCCGATACGCAGGATGCCCCGCGTAATCTGCTGCCTCGTCGTGCTGTAGTTCTTCATGTCGTTCTCCTTGTTAGCTGCGCCGCAAAAATCGCAGACGCATCCACACCTTCAGCTAATCTGCTGACCCGTTCGAATATTCCGAAGTGTCGAGAACGGGACGCGCTCGGCTCTCAGGGAATATTTCGAAGGCTCACGTGGTTTGTGTTTGCGTGGAGAACGAAAGGACGTTCATGCGAACGCTGACGATCGTCGGTTCAACAGCGCTGATGATGTGGCTCGTTGCCAGTGGCATCAGCTTGGCAGCCAGTTACTCGTGGACGACGACAAGTGGCGATGTCCGCGTCGTGTGCCCATTAACCGTTGGTGGGAGCTTCGAAGCCCGAACGACGGCACTCGCGGGCAGGCTCTCCCTCGACCCTGCAACGACAGTGCTCGCCGGCGAGCTCTCGGTCGATCTGAAGACGCTCGATACCGGCATCTCGCTGCGTAACCAGCATATGCTCGACAACTACCTCGAGGTCCGGAAGAGTCAAGAGTTCGAGACCGCCGTGCTGTCGAACATCGACGTCGGCCCGCTCACCGCGGGCGTTGCCGCGGGTCACAGCCGCTTTACGGCACACTTGCGTCTCCACGGAACGACACAGGCCGTGGCTGGACAGGCGACGATGAGCGAGCGCGGGTCGTCGGTGCGTGTCGAGGCGTCATTTCCAATTCGAATTTCGGACTACGCGATCGCCGATCCCCGGTATCTCGGAGTCGGCGTCAAGAACGAGGTCGCAGTCCGCGTAGCTTTCTTGGCCAACAAGGATTCTTAGAACGAGCGCAGTCATGACGATACGTGTGTCTTCACTGCTTGCACTTGTCTGGGTTCTGCTCTTTGGTGCAGGGTCGGTCGCCGCAGAACCGAGATTCCTCTCGAAGCAGTACAACCGGTGCTCGTCGTGTCATTACTCCGCGTCTGGAGGAGGACTATTGACGCCATACGGGCGAGCGCTTTCAGGGCAAGAGCTCGCGACGACGAGGCAAGTGAACGCGGCGCCGGCAACTGACGGCAACGTGTCTGGTGAGGAAGCGTTCCTCTTCGGCGCGCTTGGGAACCGACTCGGACCTGTTCAGCTCGGCGTCTCTCTTCGGCCCTCGCACCTGCACTTTGAGAGCGGCGCATTCAGTGACAGTCGAAATCTGCTGATGAATGCCGACGTCGAAGGCGCCTACCGTGGACACGGCTGGACCGCGTATGGCGAAGCCGGCCGCATGCCGGAGATCGGAAGCGAGAACGCAAAGCTCTACTCGCGCGAGCATTGGGTCTCCTACGACAGCACGCGGGGCATCGGGATCAAAGTTGGACGCTACATGCCCGCGTACGGTATCCACCTCGCCGACCACACGTCCTTCAACCGAAGCGATCTCGGATTCGACAAGTACGATCAAGTCTACGGCGTGGAAGTCAGTCGCACATCGGACAAGTCGCTGCTCCAGGTCTCGGTCTCGCCTGGGCGAGCCGAGTCGATTGTGAACGACGACGGTGGAACCTCGTTCAATGCTACGGGTCGTCTGCAGGTCGACGTCGGTGCGAACGTCGTGGTCGTGGGCTCGGGGCTATATCGCGACGGCTCGACGCTCGAGGCGCGACACGGGGCCGCCGGGGGTGCCGTTGGTTTCGCACTCGGGCGGCATGTGACCGTCTGGACGGAAGGCGACGCTCATATGCGAGACGGTGGAGGCGGAACGTCGTTCGTATTCGTGAACGAGACCGCCGTCGAAGCATTTCGTGGCGTGTGGTTCAAGGTGTCACCGCAGGGTCGTACGGGAACCGATCTGTCCCCCGGGGTGTTCCGGTGGAATCTGGGCGCCAACCTGCTGCCGCGCGCTCACGTCACCGTGAGCCTCGATTTCTATGTCGACAACGTCGAGCGGCGTGAGGAGGCGTTCAAGACGTTCCTCGCACAGCTGCACATGTACTTGTAACTATCCGCTTTAGTGCGCGCGTCATGCCGGTGCGGAGGTCCTTTGCGTCACGAGTCGAACGCTTTCTGCACTCGCGGGCGGCTTTTCGACAACGCGTGATCGATGTCCTTGATCAACGAATCGATCGACGCGCGGCGTCCTGCCGCGTACGCCCGGGCCCATCGATCGGGCCCAAGGCGGGCACGCGCCTCCCGTTCCGAATGTTCTTGCAGGTCCCGCACCGATTTGTCGACCACGGTGACGCCTGTGCGTTCCCTGACGCCGTCCCGGATGCCGATGATTCGCGCTGCCCACGCGTCGTCGCCCTTGATTACCGCCGCGGCGACAAGCGGGACCAGCGCGTATACGAAGGCGAACTTGTCATGGAGCTCACGGATGCGTGTGAGGCTCTCACGCACTAGTGTGATCGCCATATCGGAATTCCCGCGCCGCACCGCCAGGACAGCGCGAACATACAGCGCCCAGGTCAGGAACCACGGACCCGCGTCGCGGAGCACTGACGTGGCCTCATCGAGCAGCCGTTCCGCTTGACCGGCGTCGCCGGTCGCAAGGGCCAGCACTGCCATCCCGCTCAGCGCAGTGCCAGTGCCCCATGGAATGCCCAGCGCTCGGAAGCCTTCGATGCTGTGGGCAAAGTGGCCGCGCGCCGCGGTCATGTTGCCAAGGGCGTGTTCAACGTGCCCGCACAGATGCTCAGCCTGTGCAACCGTTTCCTTGTCGCCGGAGCCTTGGGCGAGCTCCAGGACGCGGTCGAGCCCGGTGCGTGCGCGTTCGAGTTCTCCCTGAGTCCACCACATCCCCGCCGCTCCGAGCAGCGCTCTCGATTCGGCAGCCACTGGGAGACATGGCATTTTCAGAATCTGCTCATACCACTGGAGGCCTTCGGCTGCATGCCCCCGGATCAGCCAAAAGTACTTCAGCCCCCACGCGATGTCCGACGCCTCGGCGGGCCGGCCAGCGTCAATGAGCCACGTAAGTGCGCCGCGGTAATTTTCCAGATCGTCACGCACGCGATCCAACCACTCGCCCTGAGCAGGTCGGATGAGCCCCTTGGCGGCGCGTGAGGCTTCACCGATGCAGTAGCGTGCCAGCCCCTCCAGTGCGTCGTTGCGTTCACCCGCCGTCGTGAGCTCGAGCGCCGCGTATGCACGCACGGTTTCGAGCATCTGGTACAGAGGACGACTGGCGATGGAGGTCTCAGCGCGCAGAACGAGACTCTTGTCCATCAGGCCGGCCACTGCGCCGAATGCTTCGTCGTTGCGGGCGGACGCATCGTCACGACCGGCCAGGACCGCGGCGGCCGCCTCGAATGAAAAGCGACCTGGCAGCGCGCCGAGAAGGCGGAACACGCGCTGTTCGTGTGGGGCCAGCAGTTGATAACTCCAGGCGACCGTCGCGTTGATCGTCTGTTGGCGCTCGGGGAGATCGCGCCGGCCGACGGTGGAGAGCAGGACATCGTGCGTGAGTTGGCGGAGCAGATTCTCGGCGGTGAGTGCCTTCATCCACGGAGCCGCGAGCTCGAGGGCGAGCGGCAGGGCATCGAGCCGCCGACAAATCGCCGTCACGGTTGGTCCGTTCGCGGCGGTGAGACGGAACTCAGGTTGTACGTCCCGAGTCCGCTCCACGAAGAGTCGCACCGCTGGAGAACGCACGAAATCGGCGGGCGACGTGGCGTCGTCGTCCACGTCCAACGCGAGTGGTCCCACGGCGTACTCCCGCTCTCCTCGCACACGGAGCGCAGCGCGGCTGGTGGCCAGCACGCGGAGGGCGGCGACCGACTTCAGCAGATCCGCAACCAGCGGCGTCGCGTCCAGTAACTGCTCGAAGTTGTCGAGTACCAGCAACGTGGGCTGACTCTCGCATGCGGCACGTACGCGCTTCGGCAAGTCCAGTGCCGTGCCGTCCGGGAGGCCGAGAGCCTCGGCGATTGCCGATGCCACGAACGCAGGGTTGCGAAGGGCAGCGAGCGGAACGAACGCCACGCGGGTGGCGCGTTGCGCGGCAATCGAACGTGCGAGCTCCAGCGCCAGACGTGTCTTGCCGACTCCTCCCGGCCCGGTGAGCGTGATGAGACGCGCAGTGGGATCGGCGAGCCAGATTCGCAGCGTCTGGAGGTCGGCATCGCGGCCGAGAAAGACTGTAAGGGCCAGGGGCAGTGAGCCGTCGCGCAATTGATCGCGTTCCGCTACTGGCGCGGTTCTCCGGGCGCTCGCAATCAGCGCGTCACGGATCGCACCAGTCAGGTCGAGTGCCGAGGACAAGGCGCGCACGGTTTCGACATGGGGTTTTCGTCGTTCCCCACGCTCCAGCGCGCTGACGGCATGCACTGACAGGCCCGCAATCGTTGCCAGCTCTTCCTGCGTGAAGCCTGCTGCCTCGCGGAGAGCTTTGAGCTGGGCGCCAAATGACGCTTGAGCGTCAGCTTTCATGGCCTTCCCATCTTACTGCTGCGGATGCGCCGTTGAGCGTTCGCCAACGTCACTTAAGGCACCTAAAACTATGGGATTCCGGCCTATATCACGCGAATGATGCGCACGTGCATAGGCCGTCCTAAGAACAGCCACCACGTGTGGGGACAAAATGCCCGACCGCCAATCGCGACTGAAGCCGACTTTCGCGGAGCGATGAAGGAACTCTCGAACTGGGTCGTTGGGGAGAACGGAATGTCCTCAAGGAGCGCGGCGTATCATTCATCGGTGCCGACAGGCCGAACGATGTCTCACCCTCAGGTTACCTCAGGGCGTGGGGCTTCATCAGTTGGCGCTCGTGGCTATGGGTGTCAGCGTCTTCGACGACCTCGATGTCGAGAGAGCCGTCGAGGAGGCGAGACGGTTGAATCGCTACGAGTTCCTGTTCATGGCCGCGCCGCTCCGCGTCGAGAAGGGCACGGGATCGCCGCTCAATCCTCTCGCGGTTTTCTAGACGTGAAGGCCCGCCGGGTTGAACACGTCCCTCACCTCACGACCCGACACACGAACCAGCCAAAGGGCGGGCAGGATCCACGCGATCACCTTGATGGCGGTCCAGAACGCGAAGCCACCGAGGCTGGTAGTCAGCCACGCGAACCGCGAATCGAGCACATACACTTTCAGTGTCCAGGTGAGAATCCACACCACGATGAGCATGGCGAACGTGATGTAGGTCCGTCGGACGAGGGACATTGTCCGGTCCTCAGTCGACACTCGTTCCGCGCTCCTCGGAGAGCCCCTCACTGAAATGGCTCACGCCAGTTCGCAGTCCAGCGCCTCGCGCAGCGCCTGACGGGCGCGCGAGAGCCTGGACATTACGGTACCAATCGGGATTTCCATGACGTCAGCCAGCTCCCGGTAGGACAGGCCGTCGAACTCACGGAGTACAAGCAGTCGATGCACGCCATCGGGTAACGTGCGCATGGCGCGCTCAACCAATGTGGCGTCATCGACCTGAAGCAGCAGCGCTTCAGGATCGGACGCTGGACAGACGCTGTGGTGCTGCTCTTCGTCAAACGGATCGGTGAGTGCGTC
>Ga0075421_100006630_pt1 | contig 14150 bp, 5 predicted proteins | sample SoiMetdeltSBSDD5_FD_75292 | JGI IMG/M metagenome (GOLD analysis project Ga0075421, IMG submission 75292) | Bulk soil microbial communities from a Populus tree surrounding site in Tennessee, USA - Soil MetaG P. deltoides SBSDD5 | ecosystem: Environmental > Terrestrial > Soil > Tree plantation...
ATCGTGCAGTTCGGCGGGCAGACACCGCTCAACATCGCCGCCGGCCTCAAGCGCGCCGGCGTGCGCATCCTCGGCACGTCGCCCGAGGCCATCGACCTGGTGGAGGACCGCGAGAAGTTCTCCGAGGTGCTGCGCAAGCTGGACATCCCGCAGCCTCGCAACGGCATGGCGAGCACGCTCGACGAGGCCGACGAGGTGGCCGCGCGCATCGGCTACCCGCTGGTCGTGCGCCCCAGCTACGTGCTCGGCGGCCGCGCCATGGAGATCGTGTGGGACCGCAGGGCCCTGCAGCGCTACATGGAGCGCATCCACGAGGTCTCGCCCGACCGCCCGATCCTGATCGACGAGTTCCTCGAGAACGCCATCGAGGTGGACGTCGACGCCGTGTGCGACGGCACGCTGTGCGTCGTCGGCGGCATCATGGAGCACGTGGAGCAGGCCGGCATCCACAGCGGCGACTCCACCTGCAGCCTGCCCCCCTACTCGCTGCCGGCCGCGGTGCAGGAGACCATCCGCCGCCACACGCACGCGCTGGCCTTCGAGGTGGGCGTGTGCGGCCTGATGAACATCCAGTACGCGGTGAAGGAGGGCAAGGTCTACGTGCTCGAGGTGAACCCGCGCGCCTCGCGCACCGTGCCCTTCGTGTCCAAGGCCATCGGCGTGAACCTGGCCGGCATCGCCGCGCGCGTGCAGGCGGGCGAGACGCTCGCCTCCATCGGCTTCACGAAGGAGATCATCCCGCGCCACATCTCGGTCAAGGCGCCGGTCTTTCCCTTCAACAAGTTCCCGGGCACGGACATCATCCTCGGCCCCGAGATGAAGAGCACCGGCGAGGTCATGGGCATCGACGACGACCTCGGCTGCGCCATGGCCAAGGCTTTCATGGGCGCCTCGCGCACGCTGCCGCTCGAGGGCTCGGTGTTCATCTCCGTCTGCGACCGCGACAAGCCCGCCTCCGTGGAGCTGGCCCGCCTTTTCCACGGCCTCGGGTTCAACCTGGTGGCCACCTCGGGCACGGCCAGGCTGTTCGAGAAGGCCGGCCTGCCCGTGCGCTCCATCCCCAAGCGCGGCGAGGGCCGCCCGGACGTGGTGGACGTCATCTCCAGCGGCCAGGTGCAGCTCGTGATCAACACGCCCACCGCCGACCCGCTCACGCGCGAGGACGAGAAGGCCATCCGCACCGCCGCACTCCTGCGGCGCGTGCCCACGCTGACCACGGTGTTCGGGGCCAAGATCATCGCCACGGCCATCGAGAGCATGCGCAAGCACGGCCTGCGCGTGCGGGCGATGCAGGACTTCCACGCGGCGATGGAGACCGCGGCGCGATAGCTGCGCCGCGCCTTCCGGTCACGGCCGCACCCGCGCCAAGGGCCGCGAGGCTCGACAGCGCGACGCCGTGCGTGCGATCTTCGCGCGAGCGCTCACGCAGGGAAGGGCGTTGCCGGCCCGCCCGTCCAACGTAGCGGCCGCCGCCGGAAGGAGAATTCGATGCGCACCTCTCTGCCCGTGTTCCTCGCGTGCCTGCTCGTGGTGGTCGCGTGCGCCACCGCGCGCCCCGCCGCGCCGGTCCAGGAGCCGACCGATTTCCGCGAGGCCTTCGCTCTCGCCGCCGATCGCGCGCAGCCCCTGCAGCAGCTGCTGCCCGGCTCGGCCGACTGGTCCTTCTACACCTGCCTGCACCTGCAGAACGAGGGCCGCCTGGACGAGGCGGCCACCACGCTGAAGGAATGGATGGCGCACCACGACGGCGACCCGCGCGTCGAGATGATCCAGGACCGTCAGGCGCTGCTCGGGTTCCACCGTGACCCCGGGGGCACCTGGGAGTACCTGCGCTGGCGTCTCGGCCTTGGATTCGAGCAGCAGCGCGAGCTGGAGGGCGGCGATCCCGACCTGCCATCGCGCCTCGATCCCGGGCTCCTCGCGCCCACGCGGCTCCACGAGCGGGCGCGGCTCCTGCACGAGGCGACGGTCGCCGGCTTCACCGACTCCGGCCTCGAGCGTGTGGACGCCTCGAAGCTGTCTCCCGAGCAGCGTGCCGATCTGCTGCGTCGCCTGACGCGCCCGGACCGCGACGACCTCGCGCAGCTCGTGGTCGAAGACCTGCGCCAGCGCCAGGCCACCTTCGGCTCGCTGCCCATCCACGGCCGCCTGCTGCTCCACCAGCTCGAGGAGTGCGCGCGGCTGCAGCCGAGCCTGTTCGCCGAGCGCAGCTTCATCGAGACCTGGGCCGCGCGCCTGGCGCCCGGCGACGACGAGGACCCCGACCAGGACGACGCGGCCCGCGACGCCTGGATCGCGCGGCTCGAGGCCTTCACGGAACGGCTTCCGGCCGGGCACAACAGCTTCAAGGCCCATGTGCGGTACCACCGCCTGGCCTTCGAGCTGGCCCACGGCCGCGTCGACCTCGCGCGCCTGCTGGCCTACCTGAAGCTCCCGCAGCAGTCGCCACTGCGCAACGCGACGTGGATCGATGCCCAGCCCGGCGGCGCCCTCGTCGATGTCGACCGCGAGTGCGGCACCGGCCTGCCGGCGATCGACGACGACGACGAGCTGCTGCGCGCCTGCCTGCTCGAGGTCTTCCGCGACATGCTGGAATGGGAGCCGCTGGCCCGGTACCTGGACGCCGACGTGGCGGGCAGCCTGTTCGCCGAGTCCAAGCTGCTCTTCGGGCGCGGCGAGCCCGAGTCGTGGTACGCGCTGCTGGGCGGCCCGGGGCGCGCCGAGGCGCTGCGCACGCGCGTCGAGCTCGACTTCGCCCCGACCCAGCCGCGGTTCTTCGGGCCGCGCGACGCGGTGCACCTGGATCTGGATCTCAAGCACGTCGACGCGCTGCTCGTGCGCGTCTTCGAGATCGACGCCTTCAACGTCTACACCCAGACCGGCCGCGAGGTCGACGCGTCGCTGGACCTGGACGGCCTGGTGGCCAACGTCGAGCGGCGGCTGACCTACTCCGACCCGCCGCTTCGGCGGGAGCGCCGTCGTCTCGAGCTGCCCGAGCTGTCGCGCCCGGGCACGTGGGTGGTCGAGCTGGTGGCCGAGGGGCTGGCCAGCCGCGCGGTCATCCACAAGGGCCGCCTGCAGCACGTCGTGCGCGCGGGCGCCGCCGGCCATGTCTTCCGCGTGCTGGATGACGACGGCCGGCCGCTCGCCGACGCCGCCGTGTGGATGGCGGGCCAGCTCTACCGCGCCGACGCGCAGGGCGACATCGCGGTGCCCTACTCCACCGACGGCGGCCAGCGCACGATCGTGCTGGTGCACGGCGAACGCGCCACGCTGGCCAGCTTCGAGCACCTGGAGGAGTCCTACGCGCTGGCCGCCGGCGTGCTCGTCGACCGCGAGGCGCTGCTCGCGCACGGCACGGCACGCCTGCTGGTGCGCCCGGCGCTGCGCGTGAACGGCCGCCCCGCGAGCCTCTCGCTGCTCGAGGACCCGCGTCTCACGCTCACGGCCACCGACCACGACGGCGTCGTGACGGTGGAGGAGTTGCGCGACCTCGTGCTCACGTCCGACGGCGAGCTCGTGCACGAGCTGCAGGTGCCCGACCGGCTGGCGCGACTGCAGGTCGGGCTCTCGGGTCGCGTCGCCAACCTGAGCCTCGGGCGCGACGACGAGCTGGCGGCGCCGGACGTCGAGTTCCGCGTCTCGGCCATCCGCGAGACGCTGGCGTTCGGCGCGGCGCTGCTCGGCCGCACGCCCGACGGCTTCGTGCTGGACGTGCTCGGCCTCTCGGGCGAGCCCCTCGCCGGTCGCGCTGTGCCGCTGGTCCTGGCGCTGCGCGACGTGCGCGAGGAGCTGCGCGTCACGCTGCGCACCGACGCGGCCGGCCGACTGCAGCTGGGTGCTCTCGACGGCGTCACGGCCCTGAGCGTCGAGGGCTTCAGCAGCACCTTCAACACCTGGAACCTGTCCGAGCCTTCGCGCACCTGGCCCGCGTCATTGCACGCCGCGGCCGGCAGCGTCCTGCGCGTGCCGGCGCCGGCCGGCCTCGTCCTCGAGCGCGCCGCGGTCTCGCTGCTGGAGCTGCGCCAGGGCCAGACGGCCATCGACCGCTTCGGCCAGCTCGCCCTGCGCGACGGCGTCCTCGAGCTGCGCGACCTGCCGCCCGGCAGCTTCGACCTGCTCTTCAAGGACCTGCAGCAGCACGTGCGGCTGGAGCTCACCGCCGGCGAGTCGCAGGGTGGCTGGATCGTGGGCCGTCATCGCGTGCTGCCCGAGACGCCGCTCGACCTGCTGCACGTCTCCGGCCTCGTCGCCGAGGGCGACCAGCTCGTCATCCGGCTGGCGCAGGCCGGCCCCGGCACGCGCGTGCATGTGCTGGCCACGCGCTGGCTGCCGCCCTTCGCGCCGCTGGACGCCCTGGACGTCGGCGCCGGCTGGCAGGCCCGGTCGCAGCCGCGCCCCTCCGACGAGTGCGCCTACCAGGCCGGGCGCGCGCTCTCCGACGAGCAGCGCTACGTGCTCGACCGGCGGCAGGCGCGCAAGTTCCCCGGCAACATGCTGCGGCGCCCGACGCTGCTGCTGAACCCGTGGGAGCTGGCGGAGAGCGAGAGCGGAGCGGGCGGCGCGGCCGCCGGCGGCGGCTTCGGTGGGGGGCGGGCAGCCAAGTCGATCGGCGCGGGCGGCGCGAGCACGGCACGCGCCGCAGCCTTCGGCCTCCATCCCGGCCTGTACGCGGACCTCGGCTTCCTGCCGTCGCCGTCGGTCACGCTGGCCAACCTGCGGCCCGACGCGGAGGGCGTCGTGCGCGTGCCGCGCGCGGACCTCGGCCCCGGTCACCTCGTGCACGTGGTGGCGCTGGACGACGAAAGCACCGAGGTGGCGACTCTGGTGCTGCCCGAGATGCCGCTCGCGCCGCGCGACGTGGCGCTCGACCGCGCCTTCGCGGCCGACCGGCACCTGGCCGAGCTCCGGCGCATCGAATTCCTGCCGGCCGGCGCCGTGGCCACCGTCGCGGAGGCGAGCACGGCGCAGGCGGAGGTCATCGATTCCCTCGGTGACGTCCTGCGGCTGTTCGCGGCGCTGGGCGGCGGCGCGGAGCTCGCGCGCTTCGACTTCCTGGCGCGCTGGCCCGCGCTGCCGCGCGAGGAGCGCCTCGCCCTGCTCTCCGACCACGGCTGCCACGAGCTGCACCTGTTCGTGCACGAGCACGACCCGCAGCTCTTCGACGAGGTGCTGCGGCCGTACCTGCGCAACAAGCTGGACAAGACCTTCCTCGATCACTGGCTGCTGGAGGACGACCTCTCGCCGTACCTGGAGCCGTGGCTGTTCGACCAGCTCAACGTCATGGAGCGCATCCTGCTCGCCCGGTGGCTGCCCGAGGCGGCACCTGCCGTGACGCGCGCGCTGATCGAGGGGCTGGCCCTGCGCGCGCCGGATCCGGAAGCCGAGCGCCGGCGCTTCGACGCCGCGCTGCGCGGCAGCGCCCTGGATGCGGGCACGAGCTTCGGCGACGAGGTGCGACGGGTCGGCGCGTACTCCAAGGGGCCGGCGGAAAGCAGCGGGCCCCGGGCCGCCCAAGGGGTGAATCCGGGCGGCGTGGGCGCCCCGGGGCCGGGGGCGGGAGTCGACGACGTGGCCTCGGGCTCGTCCGGCATCCTGACCGCCAAGGGCCGCCTCGAGGCAGAGCGGGACGCCGTGCTCCGCGAGAGCCTGCGCCCGCTGTATCGCGAGCCCGATCCCACGCGCGCGTACGTCGAGCACAACTACTGGCACCGCCGCATCGGCGAGCAGGACGCCGACCTGCTGCCGCTCGACCGCTTCTGGCTGGACTTCGCGCAGACTGCCGCCGGAGCGCCCTTCGTCTCGCCGCACGTGGCCGAGGCGACCGGCAACCTGAACGAGATGCTGCTGGCGCTGGCCCTGCTGGACCTGCCGTTCGAGTCGGCCGAGCACGAGCGCCTGGCCGAGGGCGGCGCGCTCACGCTGCGCGCCGGCGGGCCGCTGCTGCTGGTCAGCCGCCAGATCGAGGACGCGGCGCCGGCGTCGGAGGCGTCGCCGGTGTTCGTGGGCCAGGACCTGTTCCACCTCGAGCAGGCTGTCGCTCCCGAGGGCGGGACCCTGCCACGGCCCGTGACCGGCGACTTGCGGACGGCCGAGACCTACGCCTCGCGGGTGGTCGTCACCAATCCCTCGGCCGTGCCCCAGCGCGTGTCGGTGCTGCAGCAAGTGCCGCAGGGCGCCATCCCCGTCGGCCCTCGCCCGGCCACGCTGGCGACCGACCTGCAGCTCGGTCCGTGGGAGACGCAGGCCCTCGAGACGCACTTCTACTTCCCGCGCGCGGGCGACTTCGCGCATTGGCCAGCGCACTTGACGCGTGACGGCACGCTGCTCGCGTCGGCTGCGCCGGCCACGCGCCATGTCGTGGCGGGCCCGGGCGCTCCGGACACCGGCTCCTGGAACACCGTCTCGCAGCAGGCGAGCGACGCGGAGCTGTGGGCCTTCCTGCAGACGGCGAACCTGCAGTCCCTGGACCTCGACCGCATGGCCTGGCGGCTGCAGGATGCGGCCTTCTTCCGCGCAGCGCTCGACTGGTTCGGCCGGCGTCACGTGTACGTGCCGGTCGTGTGGAGCTTCGGGCTCAAGCACGAGGACGTCGCGGCGGCACGCGAGTACCTGCGCCACCGCGCCGACTTCGTCGCCCGCTGCGGCCCGGCCCTGTCCTCGCCGCTGCTCGACATCGACCCCGTCGAGTGCCGCTTCTACGAGCACGTCGAGTTCGAGCCGCTCGTGAATGCGCGCGCCCACCCGCTGCGCGGACGGCACCTGATCCTGAACGAGGGCCTGGCCGCGCAGTATGGGCGGCTCATGGACGTGCTTGCCTTCCGGCCCCGCCTCGATGACCAGGACTGGCTCTCGGTCACGTACTTCATGCTCCTGCAGGACCGCGTGGAGGACGCGCTGGCCGCCTTCGCGCGGGTGGACGCGGAGGCGCTGCCGGGCCGGCTGCAGCACGACCTGATCACCTGCTACCTCGGCTTCTACGGTTCCGACCCGCAGGGCGTGCGCGGCCTCGCCGAGTCGCACGCCGACCACCCGCTGCCGCGCTGGCGCGAGCGATTCCGCGAGGTGCTCGACCACCTGGACGAGGCGGCGGGCCGGCCGCGCCCCGGCGAGCCCGGGGATGCCGACACGCTCGCCGCCAGCGAACCCTCGCTGGAGCTGGAGCTGCAGGACGGGAGCCTGATGCTGCGCCACGCCAACCTCGCGAGCTGCGAGCTGCGCTGGTTCCGGATGGACGCCGAGCTGCTCTTCTCGCGCGACCCGTTCGGCGAGCAGGACACGTCCACGTTCGCGACCATCCGCCCCGTGCGCAGCGATGCCGTCACGCTGGAGCCCGGCGCCGCCGGCACCACCGTCGAGCTGCCGGCCGAGTTCCGCGACGCCAACGTGCTGGTGGAGGCGCGCGGCGCCGGGCTGGTGCGCCGCGTGGCGCGCTACGCCAGCGCGCTCGCCGTCACGATCATCGAGGCCCGCGGCCAGCTGCACGTGGTGCAGGCCGGCACGGACGTCCCGCTGTCGGGTGCCTACGTCAAGGTCTTCTCGCGCGGGCCGGAAGGCGTGCGCTTCCACAAGGACGGCTACACCGACCTCCGCGGCCGCTTCGACTACGCTTCGGTCTCCGGCCAGGATTCCTCACCGCAGCGCTTCGCGATCCTCGTGCTGAGCGACGAGGCCGGGACCGTGATCCGCCAGGTCGACCCGCCCGCGCGCTGACGCCGCATCAGGGCAACGAGGCGCCCGGGCACGCCCTCACGGCAGGTAGTCCATCCTCACCGCGTTCGAGAATCCCCACCCGCCCGGCAGCGCCGCGTCCTCGTGCACCGCCTGCACGAACACCTCCAGCGGACCGCCGCCGCCCGGGATGCCCCCCAGGATGAGCGTGCCGGCCGGCCCGGCGAAGACGGGCAGCGTGACGAGATAGGGCATCGGCACCAGCGTGCCGCCCTTGAACGGCGTGGGCGCCTCGACCAGGCCCGCGAGCAGGTACGCCAGCCCGAAGGCCGGCACGCCGGACAGCGTGAGGTCCGCGGTCGTGCCCGTCGCGAGCGTCCCGCCGGCCACCATGAGGTGCGACAGCCCCGGCCCACCGAAGCCGAGGTCGGTCTGCACGGTCTGGATCGGCGTCAGCAGCGCGGCGCCAACCTCTCCGCTGAAGTCGTTCTGCACGATGACCGCCATCTGCCGCGTGCTGTTGATGTCCATCGAGAAGCTCGTGATCACGGACCACGGGCCGGCGGAGAGCGAGAGCAGATCCTGCACGTCGAAGTCGCCGATGCCTTCCAGGTGCAGGATGCGGACGGTGAGCGCCCACTGGAAGATCACGTCGCCCAGGTCGTTGATGTCCGACGCATTGGCGATCCCGCTGCACGGGCTGAGCATCTGCCAGCCCGGCCCGTCCACGTAGCGCGTGGCCTGGTACACGCAGTTGGTGCTCGTGGCCAGCACCGCGGTGCCGGCGATCTGCCCGTGCTCATTGATCGCATAGCCCGTCGTCGCCTGGTACGAGGGCGGCCCCGGCGGCAGCCCGAGGTTCTCGACGACCATCGTATCCAGGTCCATCCGCCGGCCCTGCTTGTCGACGAACACGCGCTGATCGTTGATGGACTGCGGATCGAAGACCCCGAACGGGTTCAGGTCCAGGATGCCGCCCGGCGCGGTGAACCACACCGGGAGCCGGAACATGCCGGTCTTCGAGTAGCCGATGATGTCGCCCTGGATGTCGATGGCCGTGGCGACGCTGCCGATCCCGCCGGGCAGCTGGCCCAGCTCCTTGATCGTGTAGCCGCCCACGCCATCCGGCAGCCACGCCACGGCGCGCGGGAAGAAGTCCGGCGACAGGAAGGTGCTCAGGGCGCCCACGATCACGCCCTGCTCGTTGAGGTCGTTGGCCCAGCTGCTCGCGTCGCCGGGTGCCAGCGGGAGCAGCGTCATGCCGCCCGTCGCGGAGGCCACCCAGCCGCGCGTGTTGCCGGCCACGGTGCGCTGGCCCACGGCCACGCCCGTCTCGTTCAGCGTGGTCACGCTGTCGGCCGCGCCGAGGAAGGTGAGCGCGTAGCTCGGAGGAGACTGCGCAGCGACCGGGGCGGCGGCGCAGACGGACAGGACGAGCGGGCCACAGCGGGACACGAGGCGGATCGACATGGGTGACCTCCGGCGAGGCAGGGACATCCTGCCCCGTTGCCCGGAGGAGCGAGCAAGCGCCGTGCCGCGCTCGGGTCGCCACATTGACACTTGCAGTACGGCAGCGCCGGCCGGAACGACGCCGCCCAGGCCCGTATCGCCGACGGCTTCGGACGACGCCGCGGACCGGCCCCGGGATTTCGCCGGCCCCCCGCGGGAAACTCGGCGCCGCAGGACCGGGCGCCGAGGCTCAGAGCTCGAGCCGCTCCAGCTCGCTGCGGATCTCGTCCAGCAGCGCGTCCACGTCCTGCGGGATGTCCTTGCCCGCGTCGATGACGTAGCGGCCCTTGCTCGGGTCGCTGCTTGCCGGACCCGTGCGTGACGTCTTGCCGGCGTGCTTCAGCTCGATCGGCGGCAGCTCGCCGTTCGAGCCGCCCGGCGCGGCGCCGTCGCTGGCCGCTGGCGCGCCGGCATTCGCCGTCGTGTCGCCGGTCGTGCCCTGCAGCGTCTGGATCTGCGCGTTCTGCTTCTTGACCGTGTCGAGCAGGCGCGCGGCCTCGAACTTGAGCGCGCGCATCTGCAGCGCGTCGCGGATGGAGATGATGAGCTCGGCCTCGTTGCAGGGCTTGGTGAAGAAGCGGTAGATCTCGCCCTTGTTCACCGCGGCCATCACCGTCTCGAGGCGCGCGTCGCCGGTGAGCATCATGCGCACCACGTCGGGGTACTGCTGGCGCACGCGGGCGAGCAGCACCGAGCCCTGCATGTTGGGCATGTTCTGGTCGGCCACGATCACGTCCACCTGGCGCTCGCCCAGCATCCTGAGCGCTTCCTCGCCGCCGGACGCGTACAGGATGTCGTACGGCTCGCGGTGCAGCGCGCGGCGCAGCGCGTGGTAGATCTTCGGCTCGTCGTCGACGATCAGAACGGCGTGGTCCATGGAACGTCCTCCCGGCAGGCCGGGCCCGCATGGCACGGCTCCTCGCCTTATCGGCCGTCGCCCCCCTCCCGACTGAGGGGATTCCGGCCCCGCTAGACCGGCAGGGCCGCCGCCGCCGGCCAGCGCTGGCGCGGCGCGGCCAGGCCGCGGTCCTTCAGGAAGGCCTCCAGCCGCGCCTCGCGCTCGGGGCCTACGGCCTGCGCCTGATCGGCCCAGCCGAGGAGCAGCTCGGCCCCGGCCAGCAGCGCCAGCGGCTGGGAGAGCGGCGCCGGGCAGCCGGACGGCTCGTCGAGCCAGGCCAGCGCCGTCACCACCGGCTCGGCGAAGCCCCACGTGGGCAGCAGGTACTCGAGCACCTCGCGCGCCGCGCCGGCGTCGCCGGGACGCGACTCGAGCAGTCCCGCGAGAGTCGCGGCCGTGGCGGCCTGCGCCCCCACGTCCGCGGCGGACTTCTCGGCCGACGCGATGGCCGCCACGCGCGCCGCCAGCGCCGTCGCGCGCCGCCAGCGCGGCGTGCCGCCGCCGGCGAGGAAGGCGTCGAAGAAGCGCACGGCGAGGATGAGGGGCAACGGCGCGCGCCGCGCGCCGTCGGCGCCGGGCAGCAGGAGCCCGACGCGCCCGGCCAGCGCCGGGTCGGCGGCGAGCTGGGCTTCGACCGCGGCGGCCACCGCGACGCCGTCCGCGCCCTCGACCAGCGCCATGAAGGCCCCGCCCGCGCCGCCCGCGTTGCCGGGCGGCGTGCTCCACACCTGCTCGGCCTCTTGCCAGGCCAGGCGGTCGAGCGTCGCGCGCACGCCGAGCGCCCGCACGATCTCGGCCTGCAGGGTGTCGGGCGGACAGGGCTTGTGCAGGTACTGGTGCGCGCAGGAGCGCGCTACCTGCACCCGGTCGGGATCGGCGTGGCCCGAGAGCACCAGGCGCACGACCCGCGGGTGCTTCCGGGCCACGCAGCCGAGGAGCTGCGCGCCGTCCATGCCGGGCATGCGCATGTCGGAGACCAGCACGTCCGCGGGCTGCCGCGCCAGCGACTCCAGGGCCGCCGGCCCCGACTCGACGAACTCCATGTCCCACTCGCCGCGCCGCGCGAAGAGCTGGCGCCGCAGGCCCGAGAGCACGCGCGCCTCGTCGTCCACGAACAGGATGCGCTTCACGACGCGGCTCCCGCCGGCTGGCCGTCGGCCGGCGCGCCCGAGAGCGGCAGGCGCACGATGAACGTGGTGCCCACGCCCAGCTCGGTCTCGAAGCCCAGCGTGCCCTTGTGCTTCTCGACCACGACGGCGTGCGCGATGGCCAGCCCCAGGCCCGTGCCCTGGCCCACCGGCTTGGTGGTGAAGAACTGCTCGAAGATGCGGCCGCGCACCTCCTCGGGGATGCCCGTGCCCGAGTCAGCGAAGCGGATCTCGATCACCTCGCCGTCGAGGCGCGTGGACACCAGGATGCGGCCGCGCCGATCCGTGGCCTCGCCGATGGCGTCCTTGATGGCGTGCGCGGCATTGACCAGCAGGTTCAGGAAGACCTGGTTGAGGTCGGCCACGTAGCACTCGAGCGGCGGGATGTCGCCGAAGTCGGTCTCGACGTCCGCGACGTACTTGTACTCGTTGCGCGCCACCGCGATGGTCGTGGCGATGGCCTTGTTGAGGTCGGCGCTGTGCCGGCCCTGGTTGCCCGGGTGGCTGAAGTCCTTCATCGCGCGCACGATGGTCGTCACGCGCTGCACGCCCTCCTGCATCTCCGACAGCGCGCTGGGCAGCTCGGAGGACAGGAAATCCACGTCCACCCCGTCCGTGGCCGCGCGCAGGCGCTCGGCCAGCTCGGCCGGCACCGCGCCGGCCTGGGCCGCGGCCGACACCTCGGGCAGCAGCCTGATCGCGTCCGTGAGCGGCTCCACCGACTGCTGCACGAAGCGCAGGTTGTCGCTCACGAACTGCATGGGCGTGTTGATCTCGTGGGCGATGCCGGCCGCCAGCGTGCCCACCGCTTCCAGCCGCTGCGCCTGGTGCAGCTGCGTCTCGAGCAGCTGCCGGTCGGTCACGTCCGAGCCGATGATCGCGAAGCCGCGCCCGTGCCCGTTCTGCGTGGGGTTGATGGTGAAGGACAGCACGCGCGGCGCGCAGCCCTCGCGCTGCACGGCGACCGACTCGCGCCGCACGCGCTCGCCGCTGGCGCGGCACTCCTCCACGGCCGCGGCCACCAGCGCCCGGTCCCACGGCATGGGCAGGTCCAGGAACTTGCGGCCCAGCGCCCGGTCGTCCAGGAGGCCGAAGAGCTCGCCGGCGACGGAGTTCCACTCGATGACGCGGCCGCCGCTGTCCACGCCCACGAGGAAGGCCGACAGCGAGTCGAGCACGCGCCGCTTCTCGCGCGCGACGCCGCGCAGCTCGGATTCCTTCACGCGCAGCTCCTCGTGCTGCTCTTCGAGCGAGGCGTGGGCCTGTCGCAGGCTGGCCGCGTGCGCCTCGATGGTGCCCTTGGCCTCGGCCAGCGAGGCCGCGCGCGCCCGCACCTGCTCGCTCTTGCGGATCACGACCACGAGCGCGGCCGCGAGGAACAGCCCGAACCACAGGATGAGCGTGGTGGCCGCGGACTTGCCGCCCGCCAGCCACAGGCTGTCGGCCTGGCCGGCCAGCGTCCACTCGCGGTCGGCGAAGGCGATGCAGCCCTCGTTCAGGCGCTCGTCGCCAGCGTGCCGCCCGCGCAGCCTCTCCGAGGCGTAGAAACTGCGGCCCGCCCCGGCCGAGAGCTCCACGTCGAAGGCCCGCCCGATGCCGTCGCCGAAGACCCAGTCGAAGAAGGTCCGCACCTCGTGCTGCACCGCGAGGGCGCCCTTGAAGCGCCCGTCGGCCAGCACCGGCACGAAGACGAACAGATCGCTGCTGGGACCGTCGGTCAGGCTCGTGGGGTCGCTGGCCGCCGGCTTCCTGGTCTCCGCCGACGCCTCCATCGCCCGGCGCAGCGCGGGACGCGCCGCCAGCAGCTCGTCCAGCTCGCGCGTCCGCAGCTCGCCCACGGCCCAGCGGGCGCCGCCGTCGGCGTCCACGTAGGCCACGCCGCGCACGCCGGGCTGGTCGCGCACGGTGGCCTCGGCCTCGCGCTGCACGGCCGAGCTGCGCTCGCCGCCCGCCAGAGCGCACGGCTCCGCCAGCCGGCGCAGCCCGCGCAGGTGTCCCTGCAGGAGCTGGTTGGTGTGCGCCACGGCCGCCTCGTGCGTGCGCGTCGCCGCCAGCCGGTTGAGGCGCGCGTCGCCGGCGGTCAGCGAGGTCCACAGCGCCAGTGTCAGCGCCGTCACGCCCAGGCCCACCGTCCAGCTTGCCCAGCCCGGCAGCGTGTGGATGAGCGGCTCGCCACGGATGCGGAAGATCATCACGAAGAAGGCCGTGCCCAGGCCCACGAAGCCGATGGCCGTGTGCGCCTCCATCTCGGTCAGGTGCGCCCAGCCGTACACCGGCCCGTCGTTGAGCACGTAGCCGAGCAGGCCGGCGAAGCCCACCGACACCAGCCCCGCCGCGATGATGCCCGTGGACAGCCCGCGCCAGCGCGCGCGCGTGCCCGGCGCGCGCCACACCACCAGCAGGCAGCCCGCCAGCGCGAAGCACAGCGCCGTGTTGGGCGACAGCCGCGGCGCCGCGCTGCCCACGAAGTCGCCGCCCACCAGTGCGTCGAGCAGGCTGAAGCTCTTGCCCGTGACCTGCTCGGCCAGCGCCATGCTCCCCAGGCCCGTGGCCAGCCCGCCACCCCAGAACGCCAGCCGCCGCTGCCCGAGGCACTGCGCCACCACCGCCAGCCCCGTGATCACGAAGCCGAGCGCGGTGTTGTATTGCATCGGCACGAACTTGTCGTCCGGCGTCAGCAGCCGCAGCGAGTTGATGTACCAGCAGACCAGGAAGGCGCCGCCGAGGAAGGCGACCGCCGCGCCGAGCAGCGTGGGCGTGGCATAGCCGCGCATGCCCGCGGTGTTCTTCTCCGACACGTCCATGCAGCCGCCCGACGGGTGACGAGGCCCGCCCCACCGGCGCGCGCCGGCAGGGGGTCCGCCTCGCTTGTCGGCAGGATCAGGCTTCCGACTTTCGCCGGAGTGCCCCTTGGGGAGTGGCGG
>Ga0075421_100006631_pt1 | contig 14147 bp, 12 predicted proteins | sample SoiMetdeltSBSDD5_FD_75292 | JGI IMG/M metagenome (GOLD analysis project Ga0075421, IMG submission 75292) | Bulk soil microbial communities from a Populus tree surrounding site in Tennessee, USA - Soil MetaG P. deltoides SBSDD5 | ecosystem: Environmental > Terrestrial > Soil > Tree plantation...
AGACGGCTGAGAGCGCCAGCAACTGCACCGCGCCGGCCGTCCCTCCCGCATGAACGACACGCCAGGCCGCAAACAACTCCGGACGGTCCCTGTAGCGCTCCTGCACGAATCCGACGAGGGCGGCGACCGCAAGCAAGATTGCGCCGCTACTCAGGAGCACGCGCGCAGCATCCATAGGTGCAGGGACGTTCTCACGAATCGCGCCCGGCCAATGTCAGAGTTCTGTGTTAGTTTGCTGTGCCCACTCGGCCCGATCGCCCTGCGTCACGAGCCTGACCGCGCCGGAAGTTCATCCTTCGAAGTCCGCCATCTTGAAAACAGATATAGTTGAACTGTCGCTCTCCACGCTGCCCTCCAGCGCAACTCATCGAATCCTATGTCCTGGCAACGCATCATTCTCAGCGTAGTGATATTCACAGGCGCAGCCTGCGGGCGGGAAGAGCCCGCCGCCGGAGCCACCGCCGCGGCGTTTCCGCCGACCGACGTTCAAACCGTGACGCTTCAGCCGAAACCGGTCCCGAGGTCGTCCGAGTTCGTGGCCACTGTCCGCTCGCTGCGCTCGACCACGGTTCAGCCGCAGGTCGACGGCTTTGTACGGCAGATCTTCGTGAAAGCCGGCGACCGCGTCGCCTCGGGCGCACCGCTCGTGCAGATCGATCCCGACCTCCCGCAGGCCACACTGCGGACCACCGAATCACAGCGCGCCGCGCGTCAGGCCGATCTGACGTTGGCCAGGCAGCAGCTCGATCGGACGCGGGCATTGCTCGAGGCCGGCGCCGTCAGCCGCTCGCAACTCGACGCCGCGGAAGCCGCACACACGGCCGCGGAAGCACAGCTCAAAGCCATCGATGCGCAGATCCGCGAGAACCAGGTGGAGCTGGAGTACTACCGGGTCACCGCGCCGGCGTCCGGCGTCGTCGGCGACATCCCGGTCAGGACCGGCGATCGGGTCACACAGGCAACGACCATCACCACGATCGATCAGCCGGAAGGCCTCGAAGCCTATATCAACGTGCCGCTCGAGCGCGCCGGCGACCTGAAACCGGGACTGACCGTCGAACTGCTCGACACAGATGGCAAGGTGATCGCCTCGAATCCCATCACCTTCATCGCACCGCGCGCCGACGATGCGACGCAGACGGTGCTGGTCAAGGCGACGCTGAACCGTCCGCCGCCCGGATTGCGCGTGATGCAGTACGTGCGGTCGCGGCTGATCTGGAGTCGCGACGCGGGCCTGACCGTGCCAGTGCTGGCCGTGAACCGCGTCGCGGGACAGCATTTCGTGTTCGTCGCCGAGCCGTCGCAACAGGGCTTCGTGGCGCGTCAGAAGCCAGTGACGCTCGGAGAGGTCATCGGCGACGAGTACGTGGTGAGCAGCGGGCTGCAGGCCGGACAGCGAGTCATCGTGTCGAACCTTCAGAAGATCGGCGATGGCGCTCCGGTGAAACCGGCCTAGTCCCTGCGGTCCATGGTCCGAGGTCCAGGACAGGACCAAGGACGAGGCACGGACCAAGGACCTGGGACGGACCAAGAACCTGGGACGGACCAAGAACCAAGGACGAAGTACCAAGGACCATGTTCGTCGACACATTCATCAAGCGACCCATTCTGGCGAGCGTCTGCTCGCTCGTCATCGTGCTGGCTGGCGCGCTCTCGATCCCGAGCATGCCGATCGCCTGGTATCCGGAAGTCGCGCCGCCGACGGTGTCGGTCACCGCCGTGTATACCGGTGCGAACGCCGAGACCGTCGAGACTGCCGTCACGACTCCGCTCGAGCAGGCGATCAACGGTGTCGAGGGCATGCTCTACATGTCCTCGACGAGCTCGAACGGCACCAGCACGATTACCGTGACGTTCGAAGTCACCAGGGACCAGGACATCGCCGCCGTCGACGTCCAGAACCGCGTCAACCAGGCGATCGGCCGGCTGCCTGCCGAAGTCCGTCAGCTCGGTCTGACTGTGCAGAAGGTCAGCCAGAACTTCACCTCGGCCATCGCGGTGTATTCGGCGCGCGGCGAGTATGACTCCCTCTTCGTCGCCAACTACATCGATGTCTACGTCCGGGACGCGTTGAAACGCATCCCCGGCGTTGCCGAGATCCAGTCGTTCGGCGGCGCCCGCTACTCGATGCGCGTCTGGCTCGATCCGATTCGTCTCGCCGCCCGTGAGCTGACCGCGAACGACGTCGTGAACGCGCTGCGCGAGCAGAACGTGAACGTCGCCGCCGGCAGCGTGGGCGAGGCACCGGCCCGCAAGGGCCAGACCTATCAGATCAGCGTGCGCGCGGCCGGCCGCCTGGAAGAACGCGGCGAGTTCGAGGACGTCATCGTCAAGACCGCTCGCGACGGTACCCTCGTGCGGCTCGCCGACATCGGCAGCGTCGAGCTCGGCGCCGAGTCGTATTCATCGCTGCTGCGCTTCCAGGGCCGCGACGCCGTGGGCTTCGGCGTCCTCGCCCTGCCGACGGCCAACGCACTCGAGGTGCAGCGCGGCGTCGCGTCGGAGATGGCCAGGCTCGCCCGGGCGTTTCCACCCGGCCTCGAGTATCGGATCGCGTTCGACACCACCACGGTCGTGCAGGAATCGATTACCGAAGTCGTCGAGACGCTGGTCATCGCGATCGGTCTCGTCGTCCTGGTGATGTTCGTGTTCCTCCAGAGCTGGCGTGCAACGCTGATTCCGGCACTCACGCTCCCGGTCTCGCTGGTCGGCGCCTTCGCGTTCGTCAACCTGCTCGACTTCTCCATCAACACGCTCACGCTGTTTGCCGTCGTCCTCGCGACGGGCATCGTCGTCGACGATGCGATCGTGGTGATCGAGAACATCGAGCGCCACATGCAGGAGCATGACAAGTCGCCGATGCAGGCGGCGTTCGACGCGATGCGCGAGGTGTCTGGCGCGGTGATCGCCACCGCGCTCGTGCTGATCGCGGTGTTCGTGCCCGTCGCGTTCTTTCCGGGCACGACCGGCCGTCTCTACCAGCAGTTCGCCTTGACGATCGCGTTCTCGGTCGCGATCTCCGCGTTCAACGCCATGACGTTGACGCCGGCGTTGTCCGCGCTCCTGCTCCGTCACGGCGGACTGGGGGGCGGCTGGTTCTTCGGCCCGATCGAGCGCGGCATCACGGCCGGCACGCATGCCTACGTCGTCGGCGTCCGCGGACTGATGCGCGCGCGATGGCTCGTGGCGCTGGTCTTCGCCGCGTTGCTGGCCACCACCTATTACGTGTACGGCCGGGTGCCGCGGGCGTTCGTGCCCGAGGAGGACGCCGGCTACTTCCTGTCGATCGTGCAGGGTCCGCCGGGTGCCTCTCTCGAGTACACGACGCGTGTCGTCGCCGACGCCGAAAAGATCATCCTCGCCCAGCCCGAGGTCGAGTCGGTGTTCTCGATCCTCGGCTTCAGCTTCACCGGCAATTCCTCCAACCAGGGGCTGATCTTCACGCTGCTCAAGCCTTTCGATGACCGGCCTCGTCAGGAACAGCGTGTCCAGGCGCTGCTGCCTCGCCTGCGCGGCCCGCTGTTCGGCATTCAGGGCGGACTCGTCGTGCCTTTCGCGCCGCCAGGCATCAACATCGGCAACGTCGGCGGCTTTACCTTCGAGGTACTGGATCAGGGAGGCGCCGCCAACATTCAGAGCCTCGGCACGGCGGTGCAGACGTTGATTGGCGCGGCACAGCAATCGGCGCAAGTGGCGGGACTCTTCAGCTCGTTCACGGCCAACGACCCGCAACTGGCGGTCGACATCGATCGCGAGAAAGCGCAGAGCCTGGGCCTGCCGATTGGCGAGATCACGAACGCACTTCAGATTTATCTCGGCTCGTCGTACGTCAACGACTTCGATTTCAACAACCGCGCCTATCGCGTCTACGTGCAGGCGGACAAAGCGTATCGATCGGACCCGAAAGATCTCGGTCAGTACTACGTGCGGACGACGGCCGGCGAGATGGTGCCGCTCGACAACGTGGTCCGCATGCGCGAGACCACCGCGCCGCAGGTCATCAGCCACTTCAATCTGTTCCGGTCGGCACAAATCAGCGGGTCGGCGGCGCCTGGAGCCAGCTCGGGCCAGGCGCTGGAGGAGATGCAGCGGCTGGCCGATCGCGCCCTCCCCTCCGGCTTCGGGTATGCCTGGTCGGGTTTGTCGCTCGAAGAGATCGCGGCAGGCGAACAGTCGGCGGCCATCTTCGGCATCGCGCTGCTCCTCGTCTATCTGACGCTGGCCGCGCAGTACGAATCGCTGGTCCTCCCGTTCATCGTCCTGCTCGGTGTACCGCTGGCTGTGCTCGGCGCGCTGTCGGCGCAATGGGCGCGCGGGCTGCAGAACGACCTCTACTGCCAGATTGGACTGGTCCTGCTGATCGGGCTGGCGGCGAAGAACTCGATTCTGATCGTCGAGTTCGCCGAACAGCTGCGCGCGAAGGGCCTGACCGTCGTCGAGGCAGCCGTCGAAGCCGCGCGCATCCGGCTGCGGCCAATCCTGATGACCTCGCTGGCGTTCATCCTTGGCGTCATGCCTCTGGTGTTCGCGACCGGTGCCGGGCAGGAGGGACGACACTCGGTCGGAACCGCGGTGGCGGGAGGCATGCTGTTCGCCACCTTCCTCAACATCCTGGTCATTCCGATCCTGTACACGCTGGTCAGGACGGCAATTCCAGGACGTCTCGCCAGGAACTAGCGCGACCGCAGCAGGAATCAGGACTCAGGGATCGGGACTCAGGGCTGGGCAAGGCATCGGGAATCAGGCCTGAGGCCTCAGCGACTGATTCCTTGTACCTGGCCCGACCCTGATTCCTGATTTCCGATTCCTGATCCCTTGATTTGCCCGCCGACGATCGTCATCACCGACGTGATGTCCTTGATCTGGTCGTCAGGCACCGTCAGGTAGTCGCGATCGAGTACGGCCAGATCGGCGAGCTTCCCGGCTTCGATCGATCCGAGATCGCGCTCGCGGAATAACAGATAGGCGTTGCTGCGGGTGTGCGCTGCCAGGGCCTGCTCGCGGCTGATCGTCTGCCGCAGGAGCCGCATGCCGCCGACCATCTTGCCGGTGACCGCCCACCACAGTGTCGTGAACGGCCGGATCTGGTTGGCGCGGCTGCCGTCGCTGCCCAAGCCCCACACGACGCCGCTCTCCTGGATCGTTCGAAGCGGCGGCATGTCGTAGGCGGCGTCGCCGAAGACCGTGAGGTTGATGCCGCCGTTGATGATCGCCCAGGGATGCACGGCCGCATGCACGCCCATCGCCTTCATTCGCGCGAGGTGTTTCGCGTTGATCTGGTTGACGTGCGCAAGCGTCCAACGGAGGTCGTCGATCGGGTACTGTTTCCGGACGACGTCGATCTGATCGAGGAATGCGTCGATGGTGCCGGTGAGGTTCGCGTGGACGTGCAGCTGTCGTCGTGCCCGAGCGACACCGGTCGCGATTCGGCGCCATTCAGCCAGCGCCTCCGGCGATGGATCCGACTTCGCCACGAACATCGGGTCGTGCAGCGGTCCATACACCGACTCGCCGTAGGCAACATGATCGATGTAGTGATCGCCGCGTGGCGGCTGCAGCGCGGCGGTGATGCAGAACACGCGCACGTCGAGCTCACGTCGGGACGCCAGTTGCCGGTACAGGGGCAGCACATCGTCTTCGCAGCCGGCGCTGCCGAACGAGGTGAGTCCCATCCGGTTGAAGTCGTGCAGCATCTGCCGTGTGCTCGACTCGAGCCGTTCGCCCGACGCGGTCGGCATCCTCGCGGCAATGGCGCGCATGCCCCGCTCGTCGACGACTCCGGCCGGTGCGTCCACGCCGAGCGCCTGGGCCGCGCGGCTGTTGAGAAAGCCGTTGTAGTAGGACGCCTGCAAGAACAGCGGATGATCGGGCACGGCTCGATCGAGCTCGGCACGCGTGAACGGCGTCTTGTCGTCGGCGAACTGCTCCATCGCCCAGCCGCCGAGGGTGTAGATCCACTCGCCGCGCGGCGTCGTTTTCGCGCGGGCGCGCAGGCGTTCGATCGCCGCGTTGCGCGACTCCACGCCGTCGAGCCGCACTTCGTGCTGCCACGTCGTGCCGGCCCGCAGCAGATGCATGTGGTTGTCGATGAGCCCGGGGATCACCGTGCGTCCGGCGAGATCAAAACGGCGCGTCCCGGCCGAAACAAACGCAGCGACGTCGCGGTCACTGCCGACGGCGACGATGCGCTCGCCACGGATCGCGACCGCGGAGGCGATCGAGAAGGCGCCGTCCACGGTGACGACCTTGCCGTTCGAAAGAACGATGTCCGCGGGCTGAGGCTGGGAACGCACGATGACGACCGCTATCGCGATGCCGGCCAGCGACAGCGCGATGGCGATGATTGGCTGCCTGTTCATCGGGCCAATACTACGCCCGGTGTGTCGTCAGCGTCGCCTGAACAATGAGCGCACCGTGTATCGCCCGGGACCGACGAAGAACATGCCGGCCAGGACGAACGCGTTCTTGAGCGCATGCTCGGGCTGCGGCATCTCACGGCCGAACTGCTCGACGGTTGCCATCGCCATGACGCCGAGCATTGCCACGCACACCGGCCGGAAGAACAGACCCGCGGCAAACAGCAAGCCACCGGCGCCTTCCGACAGCGCCGCCGCCAGGCCCCAGAACGGATGGGCGAAGGTGATCCCGATATTCGCCACGGCGTCGCCGATGCGCTCCCACATCGCGGGGCCGCCGGCCAGTTTGGGATAGCCGTGATACCAGAAGAAAGACAGGCCGAAGCCGATGCGCAAGATGAGCAGTCCGATGTCGCGATAGCTGTCCATGTGTATGTATAAGGCTGCGGGCCCCCGGACGTTTCAGCCATCGGCGGCGGAACTATGCTGTGGGCATGAGTGACGTCTACGAGGAACGCGCGGCCTGCCCGCTCTACACGGCGATCGCGGTGATTGACGGCCGCTGGAAGCCGATGATCCTCCAGCGGCTCGGCCCCGGGCCGATCGGTTTCGGTATGCTTCGCCGCGCCCTTCCCGGTATCACGACCAAAGTGCTGCGCGAGCAGCTGCGTCAACTGATGGCCGACGACCTCGTGTCGCGTGATCCGCGCGACGCGGCCTCCGGTGTCGTGCGCTATCGCGTCACCGCGCACGGCCGGTCGCTTGGACCCGTCTTCGAATCGCTCTGGCTCTGGGGGACGCGGCATCTCCAGCATCCGGGTGCCGCCGCCGGCACGCGCGCGGTACCGCCGGGTCGACGCGCGGCGCAGCGGGCGGTGGGTACTTGAAAGTGCCCTCTTGCCGAAGATCCCGCAGGATGGTTACTGTCGGCTCATGCCCACCAACACCGGCCTGCGCCTGTATCGCGTCATCGTGCCGATCGACGACATCGAGCGCGGTGCGCGGTTCTACGCGGAGCTCCTGCAGCAGACAGGCACACGCATTTCGCCGGGCCGCCACTACTTCGGTTGCGGTGGAGTGATTCTCGCGCTCTACAACCCGGCTGCCGACGGCGATCCCACGACGCCTCGAGCGAACTTCGATCATCTTTACTTCGCGACGCACGATCTCGAGGGCGTGCATGCTCGAGCGCAGCGCCTGGGAGGCCTGTCGCCGGCAACCGGAGACGGCAGCCTGCCCATGGGCGACATCGCTCGCCGGCCGTGGGGCGAACGCTCGTTCTACATGCGGGATCCGTTCGGCAATCCTCTCTGCTTCGTCGACGAGGCCAGTCTGTTCACGGCGAAGCTGATCGAATAGCGTTCAGGCTTTGTACTCGTCGTGGCGGCGCCACCAGGCGTCCGCCTCGTTGCGGCCCCGGGGTGCGCGATCGAGCCATTGGTACATTCCCCAGAGCCCGTCGAGACCGCGCGCGTACGTGGAATACGTGTGATAGATGACGCCGTCTTCGAGCGCAAACGCGCTCATGCCCGGCCGCTCGCGCGTGAACGTGGCCGGATCGGTTCCGCTCATCGCCGCGAATTTCGCCGCGCCCTCGCCGAACTCCCGCACCCCTTTCTCGCGCCGGTAGTTGTATTCGATGCCCGCTTGCTGCTGCTCCTGGGTGAACCAGACATTGAAGTCGGAGTTGAAGTCGCCGGCGAACGACGAGGCCCACGGAAAGCTCCATCCCATCCGCTGCTTGTACGCCTGCAGCTTCGCCAGCGGCGCTCGCGAGATCGCCCACAGCATCACGTCGTGATTGGCCAGGTGCACGGTGGAGCCGTTGAAGCCATCCGCGATCGCCGAGCACGACGGACAACCCGCCGTGTAGTCCGGCCCGAACATGAAGTGATACACGAGCAACTGCGTGCGCCCGCGAAAGAGATCGGCCAGCGAGGCGCTTCCCTCGTCCGTTTCGAATCGATAGGTCTTGTCGATCCGCACCCACGGAAGTTCCTGCCGGCGCCGCGCGACGTCATCGCTGCGCCGCGTGACCTCTTTCTCGGCGTCGAGCAGCTCGACCCGTGCGGCCAGCCACTCTTCACGTGTTCCTGTCTTGTGCATCGTCATCATGTTCCTCCATGAGATAGATTTAGCTCGTGGGCTCGACCGGGTGGGAGTGACAAGTGTGGCGGGATTTCAGACGCTGGCGGATAGATGGACTCGATGATCACGGCCGCGGCGCGTGCGCTCGCCGCGGGTGATCCGCTGAGCGCCCTCAAGCGTGTCGCGTTGCGTGATGACGCACCTGCCCTCGCGCTGCGCGGGATCGCGATGGCACAGCTCGGCGATCTGGTGCGTGCGAAGGCGCTGCTGCAGAGCGCCGCGCGTGCCTTCGGCCCGCGAGAGGCAGTGGCCCGCGCGCGATGCGTCGTTGCACAGGCGGAGATCGCACTCGTCTCGCGCGACCTCAGCTGGCCGGCGAAGACCCTGGACGAGGCGCGGGCGACGCTCGAGGCGCACGGTGACCACCTGAACGCTGCGCACGCGCGACATCTCGAGGTCCGGCGGCTTCTCCTGATCGGCCGTATCGACGAGGCGGCATGTACGCTGGTTCAACTCAACCCGTCTCCCTTCCCTCCCGCGTCGAGGACGGCGCACGAGCTGGTGGTCGCCGGGGTCGCCATGCGGCGGTTGCGGACGCGGACGGCGCGCGCCGCCCTCGCCCGAGCGGAGCGCGCTGCGCACGACGCGCGCATCCCGGCCTTGACCGCCGAAGTAGAACGCGCGGTGCAGGCGCTGAGCACACCGGCTGCACGTCTGATCGCGAGCGGCAAGGAGCGGCTCCTGCTGCTCGATGACGTCGAAGCCTTGCTGGCGTCGGACGCCTTCATCGTCGACGCATGCCGTCATGTCGTCCGTCACGACGGAAAGAAGGTCTCGCTCGCCACTCGTCCCGTGCTGTTCGCGCTTGCCCGCGCGCTGGGCGAAGCGTGGCCCGAAGACGTACCGCGGGACGCACTCATCGCCAGGGCATTCGGCTCGAAGTTCGTCGACGAATCACATCGCGCGCGTCTGCGAGTGGAAGTCGGTCGGCTTCGCACCAAGCTGCGGATGATGGCCGATGTCAGCGCGACGAAGCGAGGCTTTGCGTTGATGCCGCGACATGCACGCGAGGTCGTCGTGCTGGCAAGGCCGGTCGAAGACGAGCATGCGGCGGTGCTGGCGTTCCTGGCCGACGGTGAATCGTGGTCGAGCTCGGGCCTCGCGCTCGCGCTTGGCACCAGCCAGCGCACCGTCCAGCGGGCGCTCGATTCCCTGGCGGCGTCGGGCAAAGTGCGCTCGTTCGGCCGCGGGCGTGCCCGCCGTTGGATGACGCCGCCCATCGTGGAATTCACGACCACCTTGTTACTCCCCGCGTCGCTGCCGGTTGACTAAGCTGGATGCATGAATCGATCAACCGCAGAAATCATCCGCGAGTACGGACCCTTTCCAGGTGTGGACCAGGTGCATGGCGTCACCTATGACGGTCAGCACGTCTGGTTCGCCGCCGGCGATACCCTGAACGCGCTCGATCCGGCGAGCGGAAAGACGCTGCGCTCGATCGACGTCGCCGCGCATGCCGGAACGGCCTTCGACGGCCGGCACCTGTTTCAGATCGCCGAGAATCGCATCCAGAAGATCGATCCGAAGACCGGCCGCGTGCTCGCGACGATTCCGGCGCCCGGTGGCGGCGGCGACTCGGGACTTGCCTGGGCCGAGGGGACACTGTGGGTCGGTCAGTATCGCGAGCGGAAGATCCATCAAGTGGATCCAGATACGGGAAAGGTCCTTCGCACGATCGAATCCAACCGCTTCGTCACCGGTGTCACGTGGGTCGACGGAGAGCTCTGGCATGCCACCCTGGAAGCCGACGAGAGCGATCTGCGGCGAGTCGATCCGCAAACGGGACAGGTGCTGGAGCGCCTCGAGATGCCGGCCGGTGTCGCCGTGTCCGGACTCGAGGCCGATGGTGGCGATCGCTTCTTCTGCGGCGGCGGACGCAGCGGCAAGGTGCGAGCGGTCCGCCGGCCGAAGCGAGCGAGCCGACAATAGCGCTGTCGAATACGACCGGCGCGCCAGAGCGCCCAGCTCAACCAGCTGCACAGAGTCCGCGCGGCTACTGTTCGCGTTCCAGCAGATGGGCGTTTATTGTTAACGACGACCCACCTCCCGCCCGGATTACCCGAACAATGACTCTCAGGAAGACATTCCGCCGTGCAGCAATCACGGTCGCTATTGCCGTCGCAGTCGCAGGTGCTTACATCCTGTTCGTCATGATGTTTCAACCAACGACACCCATGTCGATCGTCACCGCGTCTCGATCCTGTTACCCCGGAACTGCGCCGCAGCGCCCAGTGACAGCAAACGTGCAGCGCGGAGTCCCCGGTTCGGCATGGATGCTCGGGGTACGGGAAGGCACCCTCGCCGGCTGGACCAAGCAACTGACCGACGGAGAAGCGATCAAGGAGGAGTCAGGCATGGAGCAATGGCTGGCGACCGCGCGCCAGCAGGCCAACGCGACAACTGCATCGGCCGATCGCCTGGCGGCGGCCCTCAAGGTGATGCGCCCTCGTCCGTTTTCACCACCGCCCGGCAGGAAAGCCTTCGATGCGTTGTACGAATTCATCGAGGCCGACGCGCAGACGACCGCCCGCGGGCTCGCGCTGACATACGCACCCTGGGTCTGTGAACTGTACAAACTCGGTGCGTACTGGGGGTTTTCGATCGTCGCGCATCGCATCGGCGTACGGGACGAGCCGAACGTCTTCGCTCAGGAAATCAACCACTACTCCAAGCGGCTCGAACTGCCCGACCATCTCACGCAACGAATGACGCGCGGCGCGGCGCGCGACCTGAGCGACCAGCAAGTCTTCGTCGAGAGCGAAGACACCTCACGAGCAATCGCCGAGTACTGGACCAATCCATAACCGCGCCACCTGCCGCTCACCGCGAGCTCGGACCACGACGTTGAGTTTCGAACAGTTTGCTGGCGTTCTTGCGCAGGCGCTTCTGCTGGCGGCCGTCATCGCCTATCCGCTCGCCCGCGTCGTATTGCGCCGTTACACGACTGTCGTCGGCGGCTTGATGAAAGCCGGCGGTGCGGCCACTACACGACGAATCTCGCCAGACGGAACGACTTCGTCCCGTCCGTCTGCGTACAGCGGCTCCGAAGCGCAGTTGCGGCGGGACTTGACCATCTCTCCCTGGCGCGCGGCTGGCGTGCAGGCGGTCGCTGCGCTCGGCGTCGCAGTCTCGCTCGCCATCCTGTTCAGCGGTGCGCTGAGTGGTCCCGCGGGAGTCACTCGCGTCGTTGCGTTGACCGTCCCGCTGTTGTGGCCCGGAATCATCGCCGTGATGCTGAGCGCCGGCATGACCAGACGTCAGCGGGCCGTGACTGTTTCGACCTACGTGCTGGCGTGCGCGGTTGTCGGGATTCTCACGCTGCGTTCGATCTCGATGACGGCGGTCGCCGAGTTCGCGAAGCTGCTGCTTCTGTCCGTGCCGCCAACGGTGTATCTGGCGCCGTTTTTTACGCGACGCATGCGCGCCGCGGGTCCGCTCATTCTGCTGGTCACGCTGCCTTCGACTATCGCCGCCGTGGCCGCTCTGCCGCTGACCGAGCTCGCCCCGCTGACGACCACAAGGACTTTCGTTGCGCTTCAGCGGATACCTGCGGAACTCGTCACGGCCTTCTATATCGCGGTTGTCGCGCTGGTGGCGCTACTGTGCGGCCGCCTTCTGCTCTCCGCCATCGCACGGGCATATGCCAACCGCCGAATCGGGGACGACACGATCGCTCTGTCGGCCTTGTGCCTGACGTTCATTGTCTACGTCACCGGCTTGTTTCTGGTCAGCGACGGAGTCGAATCCTTCTTGCTCGGTCTCTGTGCGTATCCCCTGTATCTCGGGATCGTGTGGCTCGGGAACCGTGCGTTTCGGCCCGCTGCGAGCGATCACGCGCCGACGCTCCTGCTGCTCCGAGTCTTCGCCAGCAAGGGACCCACCGAGTCCCTGTTCCACGACGTCGGCCGGCATTGGCTGCACGTCGGTCCCATGACCATGATCGCTGGCTGGGATCTCACGTCGACAACGATCGAACCAGACGAGATTCTCAAGTACTGGCGCGGCGATACCGCCGATCTGTTCCTCACCGGGAAATCCGAGACGATACGTCGACTCGATGCGTCGAAGCGGCGACGCGATATCGACGGTCGATTCGGCGTCGAGAAACGTTACTGCAGCAGAGACGTGTGGGAGACGATGGCCGAGAGGCTGATTGCGAGCAGCTCCGTCATCCTGATCGATCTCAGACAGCTCGGCCGCGACGACCGAGAGCACAAAGGCATTCGATTCGAACTGAAGGCACTCGAACGGGCCAACGCGGTCTCCCGTGCCGTGATTCTGCGGAACGACTCAGCCGCCTTCACTGCGGTGCTCAGAGACGTGGGCGCCGACCTGTCCTCGGCGTCGGTCCTCGATTTGACGGGCGACGCCGCGCAGGACAGGTCTCTGGTTCTCGAACACCTCGCGATGCGGTGCGACCGCATCGATGGCCGATAGCCAACCTGGCCGCCCTCGCGTGTTCACTTGCGGGGTTGCGCCGCCGACTCCTCCGCGCGACGCGCGCCTTTCAGGATCGACGGCAACTGGTAGTTCCCCTCGTGACACGCATATTCGAAGAGCGGTCCATCGATGCGCGTCATCTCGTACTCGCCGCTCCACGGCCGCGTCCACGTGGATGCATCCTCCACCGTGAACTGATAGCGGATCGTCGTGGGACTGGTCATGGTGAGGCGCTCGGTCACCTTGAGGTTCTCGGATGATCCGCGCCATGCCGTCTTGTCACTGTAGTTCGCGGTCTCGATCACCATCGTGTCGCCCTCCCACCGGCCTCGCGAGTCGCCTCGATACGCGCGGAGCGCCGCGCCGATCCTGGGTCGCCCGTCGAGCGGGACAACGCGTGCCACGGGCATCATCTCGGGCTGGATGACGAACGTGCCGGGCGCCTGCACGATCTGCAGATTGGAGTTGTAGCCGGTAGGAAGGACTGGCGGTCCTTCGTGCGCCCAATAGATGCATCGCTCCGAGAGACCGCGTGCCTGCGCGCTGTCGAACTGGCCGACCCGCTTCCGGGCCGCGGCCCTCTCCTGCGCGCGTTTCTGCCCTTCGGCGTTGAGCGGCGGAATGCGACCGTCCGACGGGTCGGTAATGATCGCCGTCCGCAGCATCGCCCCTTTCTCGTAATGCTCGAGCAGCCAGATGCCGTCGTCGTAATGAATGTCGGCGTCGCTCTTCACTTCATCGCCGCGTGGTACGTCCTTGACGTCCTCGAGGGCCTTCCTGGCAAATGCCTCAGCCTCCTCCGCCGTGAAAAACGGCTTGTCCTTGAACTGCGCCGGCCGTTCGAGCGGCGTGAAGGTCTGGTTGGTCCAGTAGCCCTGCATGTCGGGCTTGCCATCCAGTAAGCGCGGGATGCGTTTTCCAGTCTGGCTCTGCGCCGCTGCAGACGACAACAGGACGATCGACGTGACGAACAGGACCGCTCCCAACATCCGCACCATCAGTGCTCTCCCTCGATGAATGTCCTACAGTATCGCAGCTCGCGTACGATAGGGCCCATGCGACATCGATGTCGTCGATGGGTCGGTGCACTGACGATGGCGGCGGCGATCGTGATGGCCGTCATCGCTGCTCGAGCGCAGGCGCCGGCTCTTCAAGACCGGCCGCGCGTCGGCGGGCGGCCCAACTTCAACGGCATCTGGCAGG
>Ga0075421_100006633_pt1 | contig 14146 bp, 28 predicted proteins | sample SoiMetdeltSBSDD5_FD_75292 | JGI IMG/M metagenome (GOLD analysis project Ga0075421, IMG submission 75292) | Bulk soil microbial communities from a Populus tree surrounding site in Tennessee, USA - Soil MetaG P. deltoides SBSDD5 | ecosystem: Environmental > Terrestrial > Soil > Tree plantation...
GGCACTTCGCGTCGCGATACCGCGCCATCGTCTCCTCCTACACCCGCCGCCGCTTCGGCGGCCGGCAGCCGTCGTGCGGTATCGGCGTCACGTCGCGGATCGCGGTGATCTCCAGCCCCACGGCCTGCAGCGAGCGGATGGCCGCCTCGCGCCCGGCCCCCGGGCCCCGCACGAAGACCTCGATCTGCTTCAGCCCGTGCTCCATCGCCTTGCGCGCGGCGATCTCGGCCGCTGTCTGCGCCGCGAACGGCGTCGACTTGCGCGAGCCCTTGAAGCCGGCGCTGCCGGCGCTCGACCACGAGACCACGTTGCCGTTCTTGTCGGTCAGCGTGACGATCGTGTTGTTGAACGTCGCCTGGATGTGGGCGACGCCCGTGCGCACTTCGCGCCGCTCCTTGCGCTTGCCACCCTTCTTGCGCGGTGTGGGCTTCGCTTCGGTCTGGTCGGCCATGCTTTAGGCTCCTGCCTTCTTGGCCGCCGGGGCGGGCGCCGCCGCCGCCGTCGGCTTCTTCTTCACCATCACGCCCTTGCTCGGGCCCTTGCGCGTCCGCGCGTTCGTGTGGGTGCGCTGCCCTCGCACGGGCAGGCCGCGACGGTGCCGGATCCCGCGATAGCAGCCGATGTCCATCAAGCGCTTCACGTTCATCGAGATCTCGCGGCGCAGATCGCCCTCGACCTTGTACTCGCGCTCGATGATCTCGCGCACCTTCGCCGTCTCGTCGTCCGACCAGTCCTTCACACGCTTGTGCTGATTGACATTGGCCTGCTTCAAAATCGCCAGCGCCAATGCCTTGCCGATCCCGTAGACGTACTGGATCGCCACCTCGCCCCGCTTCTCCCTCGGCAGATCCACACCCGCCACTCGTGCCATAACGCTCTACCCTTGCCTTTGCTTGTGACGCGGGTTCTTGCAGATGATGCGCGTCACGCCTTGTCGCTTGACGACCTTGCAGTGTTCGCACCGTGCCTTCACCGACGGTCGGACTTTCATCGTCTCTCCTACTTGAACCGGTACGTGATGCGGCCGCGCGTCAGGTCGTATGGCGACAGCTCAACCTTCACCCGGTCGCCGGGCAGGATCCGGATGAAGTTCATCCGCATCTTGCCGCTCACGTGCGCCAGCACCCGGTGGCCGCTCTCGAGCTCCACGCGGAACATCGCGTTCGGCAGCGGCTCCACCACGGTGCCCTCCACCTCGATCGCGTCTTCCTTGGCCATTCGTCTCCCGCCCGTCCGCTACGCGACCTGGGCGGAGCGGCCCGTCCGGCTCGTGAGCACTTCAGGGCCGTCGTCGGTGACGGCGATCGTGTGCTCGAAGTGCGCGGCCAGGCTGCCGTCCCGCGTCACCGCGGTCCAGCCGTCGTCGAGCACCTTCACTTCCCAGCTGCCCATGGTCACCATCGGCTCGATGGCGAGCACCATGCCCGCCCGCAGCTGGGGACCGCGACCCGGATCGCCGAAGTTCGGAATCTGCGGGTCCTCGTGCAGCGCACGCCCGATGCCGTGGCCGACGAAGGCCCGCACGACCGAGAAACCGTTCCGCTCGACGTGCGCCTGCACCGCATGCGAGACATCGGAAAGGCGGCGCCCGGCGCGGCACTCCGCGATGGCCACGTCGAGGCTTTCACGGGTCACGTCGAGCAGCTGCTGCACCTTCGGGGGGACGTCTCCGACGGCGAGGGTGAACGCGCAGTCTGCGTAGTACCCTTCAACAATACACCCGAGATCGAGGCCGACGATGTCGCCCTCCTTGATCCGCCGGTGCGCCGACGGGATGCCGTGCACGACCTCCTCGTTGATCGAGATACAGACGGTGCCGGGAAATCCTCGGTAGCCCTTGAAGGCGGGCAGCGCGCCGCGGGACCGGATGAAGGCCTCGACATCCTCGTCGATCTCGAGTGTCGAGAGCCCCGGCTTCACGGCCTCCCGCAGGCGATCGATCACGTCGGCGAGGATGTGACCGCCGGCCCGCATCAACGCGATTTCGCGCGCCGACTTGAGCTCGATCACGGCCGCCTCCGTGCGGCAACCTTCACGCGCTCGTTGATCTCGCCGATGGTCCCCGCGCCCTGGATGCTGGCCAGCAACCCCTTGCCCGTGTACCAGTCGAGCAGCGGCGCCGTCTGCTCCTGATAAACCTGCAGCCGGTTCCGAACGGTCGCTTCGGCGTCGTCGACGCGCTGGTAGAGCTCGCCGCCGCAGAGGTCGCAGATCCCGTCGCGGCGCGGGGGATTGGACACGACGTGAAAGCTGTGGCCGCACGAGCGGCACACCCGGCGCCCGGTCAGGCGACGGATCAGCTCCGGCTCGGCCACGTCGAAGTACACGACCCGCTCGAGCGGCTGGCCGAGGTCCTTGAGCAACCGCTCCAGGCCCTCGGCCTGCGCGATCGTCCGCGGAAACCCGTCCAGCAGAAAGCCCTGGCGCGCGTCGGGTTCCATGAGCCGCTCGGCGATCATGCCGATGATGACCGGGTCCGGCACGAGCGCGCCCTTGTCCATGTAGGTCTTCGCCTCGCGGCCCAGCGGCGTCGCGGCCGCCACCGCGTCGCGCAGCATGTCGCCGGTGGCGATGTGGGGCACGGACCACTCGCGCGCGAGCTCGCGCGCCTGGGTCCCCTTGCCGGCGCCGGGCGGGCCGAGGAAGGCAACGCGCACGCTCAGCTGCTCCGTGAGAACGCGCCCGAGCGCGAGCGCGACCGCTTGAGGAAGCCCTCGTAGTTCCGCATCAGCAGATGCGACTCCATCTGGCGCACGGTGTCGAGGGCGACGCCAACCACGATGAGCAGGCTCGTGCCACCGAAATAGAACGGCACGTTGAACCACCGGATCAAGAGATCGGGCAACACGGAGATGAGCGCGAGGAAGATCGCGCCCGGCAGCGTGATGCGGGTCAGCACGCGATCGATGTACTCGGCCGTCTTCTTGCCCGGCCGCACGCCCGGGATGAACCCGCCGTACTTCTTCATGTTGTCGGCGAGGTCGATCGGATTGAAGACGATGGCCGTGTAGAAGTATGTGAAGAAGACGATGAGGGCCATGTAGAGCAGCGTGTAGGTCGGCCGCCCCGGGGACAGCGCGTCAGAGATGGCCTGCATCCACGGATGCGGCACGAAGCGGGTCAGCGTGGCCGGGAAGAGAATCAGCGACGACGCGAAGATGACGGGGATGACGCCCGCCGTGTTGATCCGCAGCGGGATGTGCGTCGACTGTCCGCCGTACACGCGGCGGCCCACGACACGCTTGGCGTACTGCACGGGAATCTTCCGCTGCCCTTCCTGCATGAGAACGACGGCCGCCGTGACCAGGACCATGGCCGCCATGATGATCGCGAACGTGAACAGGCTCATCTCGCGGTTGGCGATCAGGGTGTAGGAGGCGACGATGGCCGACGGCAGCCGGACGGCGATCCCCGCGAAGATGATCAGGGAGATGCCGTTGCCGATGCCCTTCTCCGAGATCTGCTCGCCGATCCACATGATGAGGGCGGTGCCGGCCGTGAGCGTGATCATGGTCAGCAGCCGGAAGCCCCAGCCGGGATTCGGGACGATCGCAATACCGTCCGGGCGCATCGACTCGAGGCCGTAGGCGATGCCGAGCGATTGCACGATCGACAGCACGATGGTGCCGTACCGCGTGTACTGCGTGATCTTCTTGCGGCCTGCCTCGCCTTCCTTGGCCAGCCGCTCCAGGGCGGGGATGACCACCGTCAACAGCTGCAAGATGATCGACGCCGAGATGTACGGCATGATCCCGAGCGCGAAGATCGATAGCCGGCGGAGGTTGCCGCCGGAGAAGAGATCGACCATGCCGAGCAGCGTGTTCTGCGCCTGGTCGAAGACGCGCGCGAGCGCCTCGCCGTCGATGCCGGGCGTGGGCACGTGGGCGCCCACGCGATACGCGATCAGCAGACCGGCCGTGACGAGGACGCGGCGCTTCAGCTCGGGGATCTTGAAGACGTTCTGGAAGCTCGCCAGCCCTTCGATCACGAAGCGCTCACCCTCGTCGGCAGCATCTCGACGCTGCCGCCCTTCGACTCGATCTTGTTCTTCGCCGAATCGCTCACGGCGTGCACGCGCACGGTCAGCGCGTGCGGGAGCTCACCGCTGCCCAGGATCTTCACCAGATGCCGTGCCGAGTTCTTGATGAGCCCCGCCCTCACGAGCCCCTCGGGATCGACCACGCTCTTGGCCGCGAAGGCGCCCAGCGACTTGAGATTGACCACCGCGTACTCGGTCTTGCCGCCGCGGGGCAGGAAGCCGCGCTTCGGCAGCCGACGATACAGGGGCATCTGGCCGCCCTCGAAGCCGCCCGCCTTGCCACCGCCCGACCTCGCGTTGTGACCCTTGTTGCCCATCGTCGACGTCTTGCCGTGGCCCGAGCCGGGACCGCGGCCGACGCGCTTGCGGGCCTTCACCGCGCCCGGCGCCGGTCGGAGGTCACTGAGCTTCATCGGTCACCTCCAGCATGTGCGGCACCGCGGCGATCATTCCGCGGATGGTGGCCGTGTCGTCGTGCGAAACGGACTGGTGCATGCGGCGAAGCCCGAGCGCCTTCACCGTCGCCTCCTGCCTGGGGCTCAGGCCGATGATCGACCTGGTCAGCGTGATCTTAAGCTTCTTGCCGGGCACCGACTGCCTCCTCCACGTTGTTGTTCGAACCGTCGCCGCCCTTGCGTCGCACGGCGTGCAGGTCTTGCAGGCGCTTGATCCGGCGGAGAGCGTCGATGGTCGCCTTCAGCACGTTGTGCGGATTGTTCGACCCCAGCGTTTTCGTCAGGATGTCCTGGACTCCGGCCGCCTCGAGCACCGGTCGCACGGCGCCGCCGGCGATGACGCCGGTGCCGGGCACCGCGGGCTTGAGGAAGACGCGGCCGGCCCCGAAATGACCGGTGATCTCGCAGGGAATGGTCGTCTCGCGTAGCGGCACGAAGATGAGATCCTTCTTCGCATGCTCGACCGCCTTGCGGATCGCCTCCGGGACCTCGTGCGCCTTGCCCAGTCCGACACCGACGTGGCCGCGTCCGTCCCCCACGACGACGAGCGCCGTGAATGAAAACCGCCGCCCACCCTTGACGACCTTGGCCACCCGATTGATAGAGACGACCCGATCATTCAACTCCAGCACGCTAGGATCGATCTTCGCTTCCGCCACTCACCGTCCCCCACTCATCATGACCACATACCCCAGTTTCCTCACTTGTGTGTTGGCCCGAGACCTCGCGGCCAGGGGCGATCAAAGCGGTCCAGATGCTAGACGCCAACGAAGGGCCGCCGGAGGCGTACGCCGCGCACGCCGCTGGGCGTGCCCGAGGAGGCAACGACGCAGATGGGCCGTTTCGTCGCCCCGTTTCAAAAGATGAGCCCACCAGCACGCGCGGCGTCAGCGAGCGCTTTGACCCGCCCGTGATACTTGTAGCCACCCCGGTCAAACACGACCTGATTGATCCCGCCCGCCTTCGCCCTCTGCGCCAGCAGCTCGCCCACCGCCTTGGCCGCCGCCACGTTGCCGCCGGTCTTGTGGGTCCCGAGAAACTCCTTGCTGCGGCTGTCGACGGCGAGCAGCGTCGTGCCCGTGTCGTCGTCGACGATCTGCGCATAGATGTGGCCGAGGCTACGGAAGACGGCCAGCCGGGGCCGCTGCGCCGAGCCGCGAACCCAGCGGCGCAGCCGCAGGTGGCGCTTGTCGCGTGGCTCTCGCCGACCTCGCGTGATCATTTCGCGCCCGCCTTCTTGCCGACCTTGCGACGGATCACCTCACCCGCGTACTTGATGCCCTTGCCCTTGTACGGATCCGGCTTGCGCAGCGCGCGTAGCTTGGCCGCCGTCTCCCCGAGCAGCGCCTTGTCGGCGCCCCGCAGGGTGATCCCGACCTGCTTGTCGATCTCCGCGGTGATCCCCTCGGGCAGGGGAAAGATCACGGGGTGTGAATAGCCCAGGGCGAGCTGGATGGCCTTGCCTTGCATCTGCGCACGGTAGCCGATGCCGACGATCTCCAGCTTGCGCTCGAAGCCGTCCTTCACACCGGTCACCATGTTGGCGACCAGCGAGCGGGTCAACCCGTGCAGAGCGCGGACTTGGCGATCGTCGCCGTCGCGACCGATGTGCACGATGCCGTTGTCCACCTTCGCGCTGAGCCCTCGCGGGACCGGCTGCATGAGCTTGCCCTTCGGGCCCTCGGCGCGGACGGTGGCGCCATCCACCTGCACCTTCACGCCCTGGGGAATCGGGATGGGTTTCTTGCCGATGCGTGACATGTCAGCTCCTCACCACACGTATGCGAGGACTTCGCCGCCGATTTTCTGCTTGCGCGCCTCGCGATCGGTGACCACGCCGCGCGATGTCGACACGAGGGCCACGCCCATGCCGGCCAGGATCGACGGAATCTTGTCGTGGGTGACATAGACGCGGCGGCCGGGGGTCGAGACCCGCACCAGCCCGGAGATCATCTTCTCGTTGCCCGCACCGTACTTCAGATACACCCGCAGCATCCCTTGCTTCTTGTCCTCCAGCACGCGGAAGTTCTTGATGAATCCCTCTTCCTTCAGGAGCTCCGCGAGCCGGATCTTCAGCTTCGAGGCCGGAATGTCGCACTTCTCGTGCTCGGCGCGGCTGGCGTTGCGGATGCGGGTCAGCAGATCGGCGATCGGATCGCTGCGCATGCCCTACCAGCTCGCTTTCACGATGCCCGGGACCTCGCCCTTGAGCGCCAGCTCGCGGAAGCACAGCCGGCACATCTGGAACTTTCGAAGGTACCCGCGGGGCCGGCCGCACAGCTTGCACCGGTGATAGGCGCGCGTCGGGAACTTCGGCGTCGCCTGGGATTTCATGATGAGCGAGGTCTTGGCCATACCTATTGCTCCCTGAACGGCATACCGAGATGCGTGAGGAGCGCCTTGGCCTCCTCGTCGGAACGCGCCGTGGTGACGAAGATGATGTCCATGCCCCGGACCTTGTCGATCTTGTCGTACACGATCTCCGGGAAGATCAGCTGCTCGCGGAGGCCGAGCGCATAATTGCCTCTCCCGTCGAACCCCTTGGGGGGCACGCCCTTGAAATCGCGGACGCGCGGCAGCGCGACGTTGACGAGCCGATCGAAGAACTCGTACATCCGCGACGCCCGCAGGGTGACCTTGGCCCCGATCGGCACGCCCTCGCGCAGCTTGAAGTTCGCGATCGACTTCTTGGCGCGCGTGATCACCGGCTTCTGGCCGGTAATGGCCTGCAGATCGGCGGTGGCGAAGTCGAGGATCTTCGCGTTGTCGCGACCCTCGCCGACGCCCATGTTGATGACGATCTTGTTCAGGCGCGGCACCGCCCAGACGTTGGTGTAGCTACGCTCCTTCATGAGCGCCGGGACCACCGTCTTGGCGTACGTGTCCTTCAATCGCGCCGGGACCTGCCCGGTGCCCTTCGGCCGGCCCTTGGCGATGGCCGGCTGCGTGTCCGGCGCCTTGTCCTTGCGCGGCTGGCCCTTGGCCTGGCCTGGCTTCGGCGCGGTCTGTGGCTTGGGAGCGGGCTTGGCGGCTTCGGCTTTGGCCATGTGTCTCTCTACCCTTTGTCGATCGCTTCGCCGCACCGCTTGCAGCTGCGGACCTTGCGGCCGTCGCTCAGGAGCTTCATGCCGGTCCGCGAGGGCTTGTCGCAGCGGCCGCACACGACGAGCACGTTCGAGAGCGCCAGCGCGCCCTCGCGCTCGATGATGCCACCCTGCCGCAGCTTCTGCGTCGGCCGCTGGTGCTTCTTCACCATATTGACGTGCTCGACGAGAACGCGGCCCTTGCCGGTGAGCACGCGCAGCACCTTGCCGCGCTTGCCCTTCTCGCGCCCCGCGATGACGCCGACGGTGTCGCCGCGACGAACGTGCACACTCTCCATCAGATGACCTCGGGTGCCAGGGAAATGATCTTGGTGAACTGGCGCTCGCGCAGCTCACGGGCCACCGGGCCGAAGATGCGCGTGCCGACCGGGTTCTCGTCGGCCTTGATGAGCACGACCGCGTTGCGGTCGAAGCGGATGTAGGAGCCGTCCTTCCGCCGGACTTCCTTCACCGTCCGCACGACCACGGCCCGCGCCACCTCGCCCTTCTTCACGGTGCCGTCGGGCGCCGCCTCCTTGATGGCCACGATCACGGTGTCCCCGAGCGAGGCGTAGCGCTTGTTGGCGCCGCCCATCACCCGGATACACTGCGCTTTCTTGGCGCCGGAGTTGTCGGCCACGTCGAGCATCGACCGCGGCTGGATCATCGCTAGGAGACCCGGCTCAGGACCTTGCGGATCCGCCAGCGCTTCTCCTTCGACATCGGTCGCGTCTCCTCGATGAGCACGCGATCGCCGACGTGGCTCTCGTTGGCCTCGTCGTGCGCCTTCAGCTTCTTCGACATGCGGATGACCCGCTGGTACTTCGGATGGCGGTACACCCGCTCGATCCGCACCACACGCGTCTTCTGCATCGCGTCGCTCACGACGACGCCCTCCCGACTCTTGCGCTCGCCCACCGCTTACCCTTTCGCTTTCTTCTTGGCCGCGGCCTTGGGCGCCTTCGACGACTTCCGGGCGGCCTTGGGGGCCTTCGGCTTCGACGCCTTGGCTTTCGTCTTCCGCGATCGCCGCTCCGCCGCCGGCTCGGCCTTCGCCGCCGGCGTCTCGGTAAGCGGCGCCGCCACCACCAGGGCCGTGCCGCGCTCGCGGGTGATCGTGTAGGCCCGCGCGAGATCGCGGCGCGCCTGGCCGAGCCGCGAGGGATTCTTGGCCACGCCCATCGACAGCTGGAACCGGAGATTGAAGATCTCCTCCGACAGCTCGCGCGCCTTCTGCGTGAGCTCGTCCTCGGAGAGATCGCGCCACTTGGCCGCCTTCATCGTGCAGTCCTCACAGGCTCCGCGAGCGGGTCACGAACTTCGTCGTGATGCCGATCTTGTTCGCGGCCGTCCGGAACGCCTCCCGCGCGACGTCCTCCGGCACGCCTTCCATCTCGTAGAGGATGCGCCCGGGCTTCACCACGGCCACCCACTCCTCCGGATTGCCCTTACCCTTGCCCATCCGCGTCTCGGCGGGCTTCTTCGTCACCGGCTTGTCGGGGAACACGCGAATCCACACCTTACCGCCGCGCTTCAAGCTGCGCGTCAGCGCGACGCGGGCGGCCTCGATCTGGCGGTTGGTGACCCACCCCGGCTCGAGCGCCTTCAGGCCATACTCCCCGAACGACAGCGTGGAGCCCCGCTGGGCCTTGCCGCGCATGTTGCCGCGCTGGGCCTTGCGGTACTTGACGCGCTTGGGCATCAGCATGGGCCGCTCACGCCTCCGGCGGCGCGGCGCGGAGCACCTCGCCCTTGAAGATCCAGACCTTGACGCCGATGGTTCCGGCCGTCGTGTGCGCAGTGGCCATACCAAAATCGATGTCGGCGCGGATCGTGTGGAGCGGCACGCGGCCGTCGCGGTACCACTCACGCCGCGCGATCTCGCTGCCGCCGAGCCGTCCCGCGCACGCGATCCGGATGCCGTCGGCGCCGAGCCGAAGCGCGGACGTCACCGCCTTCTTCATGGCGCGCCGGAAGGCCACCCGCTTCTGGAGCTGCAGCGCGACGTTCTCCGAGACGAGCTGGGAGTCGAGCTCCGGATGGATGACCTCCTCGATGTTCAGGTAGATCTCCTTGCCCGTGCGCGTCTGCAGCTCGTTCTTCAGCTTCTCCACCTCCGACCCCTTGCGGCCGATGATGATGCCCGGACGCGCCGTGAAGATGGTGATGCGCGCGCGGTTGGCCGACCGCTCGATGTCGATTTTCGCGATGCCGGCGTGGTAGAGCTGGTCCTTGATGTAGCGGCGGATCTTCACGTCCTCGTGAAGCAGCGCCGCATAGTTCTTTGTGGCGAACCACCGCGACGACCACGTCCGGGTCGAGCCGAGGCGGAAGCCGATCGGATGCGTCTTCTGGCCCATGACCTATTTCTTCTCCTTGGCTTTCGAGCGCGGAGTCTTCTTCGCCGCCGGCTTCCGGGCGCCCGCTCGCGCCGCCTTCGGCGCCGCGGCGGCCGTCTCGCGGGGAGCCGCCGGGGCCGTCCGCGGCGGCCGAGCGGCCGGCGGCCGGAGGGCGCCGTTGGTCTCGTCGCTCACGCCGATGGTGAGATGACTCGTGCGGTGCTTGATGAAGAAGGCGCGCCCCATCGCGCGCGGCTGCACGCGCTTCATCGATGGCCCGCCGTCCGCGATCGCCTGCACGACCCGCAAGTCGTCGAGGTTGCGGACCTGGTGGTTGTGCTCGGCATTGGCGATGGCGGAGCGAAGCACCTTCTCCACAAGGCGCGCGGCGGCCCGCGGCGTGTACTCGAGGGTGGCCAGGGCGTCCCCCACCGACTTGCCGCGAATCTGGTCGAGGACCAGCCGCGCTTTGCGGGCGGAGACACGTACGAAGCGGGCGCGCGCGACTGTCTGCACGACTAGGCCTTCCCGGTCGGCGAGGCGGCCGCTTTCTCGGAGGTGCCGTGCGCCCTGAACTGCCGCGTCAGGGCGAACTCGCCGAGCCGGTGACCGACCATGTTCTCCGTGACGTAGACGGGGATGAACTTGCGCCCGTTGTGCACGGCAAGCGTGTGGCCGACGAACTCCGGCGGGATGGTCGACCTCCGGGCCCACGTCTTGAGGACGCGCTTCTGGCGCGAGCGGTTGAGCTCCTCGATCCGCTCGTACAGCTTCTCGTCGATGTAAGGGCCCTTCTTGAGCGACCGTCCCATCGTCTGCTCCTATTTCTTCCGCCGCGTGACGATGGCGGCGTCGGACGGCCGCGCGCCGCGGCGCGTCTTGTATCCCTTGGTCGGCTTGCCCCACGGCGTCATCGGGTGGTTGCCCTTGCCCTTGCCCTCGCCGCCGCCCATGGGGTGGTCGACGGGATTCATGACGGTGCCGCGCACCGTCGGCCGGAAGCCCTTCCAGCGAACGCGACCAGCCTTGCCGACGGAGACGTTCTCGTGGTCGAGGTTTCCCACCTGGCCGATGGTGGCCATGCAATCGAGCGCGACCAGTCGCACCTCGCCCGACGGCAGCTTCAGCGTCGCGCGGTCGCCCTCCTTCGCGAGGAGCTGCGCCTGCGCACCGGCGCTGCGGCACATCTGAGCGCCGCGCCCGGGCTGCAGCTCGACGTTGTGCACCAGCGTGCCGACCGGAATGTTCCGGATCGGGAGCGCATTCCCCGGCAGGATGTCGGCCTGCGGGCCCGACATGACGACGTCATCGACCTTGATGCCCAGTGGCGCGATGATGTAGCGCTTCTCGCCGTCGCGATAGTGGAGGAGGGCCAGCCGCGCCGAGCGGTTGGGATCGTACTCGATGCCGGCCACGCGCGCCGGGATCCCGATCTTGTCCCGGCGGAAATCGACGTGGCGCAGCATCCGCTTGGCCCCGCCGCCGCGATGGCGCACGGTGATGCGCCCGTAGGCGTTCCGCCCGTTCGTGCGCCGCTTGGCGACGAGCAGGCTCTTCTCGGGCTCTTTCTTGGTGATCTCCTCGTACGTCACGTACGTCAGGTAGCGACGCGCGGCGGAGGTCGGCTTGACGGTGCGGATACCCATGGCGGCTCTACGCTCCCTCGACCAGCTCGATCTTGTGACCCGGCTGCAGCGTCACCACCGCCTTCTTCCAGTCCGCGCGGCGGCCGGCGAACCGTCCCATGCGCTTGAGCTTCCCCTCGTAGGAGGCGGTGCGAACGGCGGCGACCTTCACGTTGAACACGGCCTCGACGGCGGCGCGGATCTCCACCTTGTTCGCGTCCGGGCGCACGCGAAAGGCCACCGTGTTGCGCTCTTCCTTCTCGCGCATCGTCTTCTCGGTCATCAGCGGGCGGATCAGGACCTCGCGCGGATCGCGGCTCACTTGTGCCCCTCCTGGGGGGATGCCAGATGCTCCTCGAGCGCGCTGAAGGCCGCCCGCTCGAACACCACGTGGGTCGCGTGCAGCAACTGATAGACCGACACGTGCGTCGGTGTCTCGACTGTCAGCCAAGGCACGTTGCGCGCCGCGCGCGCCAACGTGTCCGGCCGCGTGGCCGTCACCAGCAGTGTCGGCGCCTCGGCCGCCCCGAGACTCGCCAGCGCGGCCACCAGCGCCTTCGTCTTGCCGTCCGACGTCAGCGGCTCCACGACGCGCAGTCCCCCGTCGGCGATCTTGGCCGCCACCGCCCCGCGCAGCGCCTCGCGACGCATCTCGCGCGGCATGGCCTTGGCGTACGAGCGGGGCGTCGGGCCGAACGGCTTGCCGCCACCCTTCCACTGCGTCGCGCGGATGCTGCCCTGCCGCGCGCGCCCGGTACCCTTCTGCTTCCACGGCTTCTTGCCGCCGCCGGAGACCTCGCTGCGGCCCTTCGTGTCGTGCGTGCCCGCACGACGATCGGCCATCTCGCGGACGACGGCCTGGTGGAGGAGCGGCGTGCGAACCTCGACACCGAAGACGTCCGGCTTGAGGGTCAGCGAGCCGGTTTCCTTACCCTTCGCGTCCAGGACCTTGACCGAGGCCATCACTTCTTCTCCGCCGTCTTCTGTTGCGCCTTGGTCGTCTTGATGCTCTTGCGGACGAGCACGAGCGCGCCGTTGGCGCCGGGGACCGAGCCGCGGATGAGCAACAGATTCTGCTCGGGCAGCACGCGCACGACGCTGACGTTCAGCGTGGTGCGCTGCACACCACCCATCCGGCCCGGCAGCTTGTGGCCCGGCCACACGCGTGACGGATCGGAGGAAGCGCCGATGGAGCCCGGCGCGCGATGGAACATCGAGCCGTGCGTCGCCTCGCCGCCAAGCCAGCCGTGTCGCTTCACCCCGCCCTGAAATCCGCGGCCCTTGGTCACGCCGACGACGTCGACGATCTCACCCGGGGTGAACAGCTCCACCGTCAGCGACTGGCCGACCTCGTACGGCTTCTCGACCTTGTCGAGCCGGACCTCCTGGAGGATCCGCGTCGGCTCCACGTTGGCCTTCTTGAAATGGCCGGCGCGCGGCTTCGACACGTTCTTCTTGATCGGCTCGAAGCCGAGCTGCAGCGCGTCGTACCCATGCGTCTCCTTGTTCCGGATGCCGACGATCGTGCACGGCCCCGCCTTCACGACGGTGACCGGGACCTGATTGCCGTCGTCCGCGAAGACCTGGGTCATGCCGACCTTGCGGCCGATGAGCGCCTCTTTGCGTGCCATCGTGCGATGTCCTTAGAGCTTGATCTCGACGTCGACGCCGGCAGGGAGATCCAGCTTCATGAGTGAGTCAACCGTCTGGGGAGTCGGGTCCACGATGTCGAGCAGGCGCTTGTGCGTGCGCATCTCGAACTGCTCACGCGAAGTCTTGTCGACGTGCGGTGAGCGGAGCACTGTCCACCGGTTGATGATGGTGGGCAGCAGCACGGGGCCCGACACGCGCGCCCCCGTGCGACGCACGGTCTCGACGATCTCCTTGACCGACCGATCGAGCAGGTGGTGATCGTACGCCTTGAGCCGGATGCGGATCTTCTGATCGGCGGTCAGGGTGACCATCATTTACTCCAGGATCTCGGTGACGACGCCGGCGCCGACCGTGCGGCCGCCCTCCCGGATGGCGAACCGCAGCTCCTTCTCCATCGCCACCGGCATGATCAGCTCGATCGCCATCGTCACGTTGTCGCCCGGCATCACCATCTCCGTCCCCGGCGGCATCGTGCACACCCCCGTCACGTCCGTCGTCCGGAAATAAAACTGCGGCCGGTACCCGTTGAAGAACGGCGTATGCCGCCCTCCCTCTTCCTTGGTCAGCACGTAGATCTCCGCCTTGAACTTCTTGTGCGGCTTGATGGACCCCGGCTTGGCGAGAACCTGCCCGCGCTCCACGTCATCCTTGTCGATCCCCCGCAGCAGCGCGCCAATATTATCCCCCGCCTGCCCCTCGTCCAGCAGCTTGCGGAACATCTCCACGCCCGTCACCACCGACTTGCGCGTGTCCCGCATCCCCACGATCTCGATCTCCTCGCCCACCTTCACCATCCCCCGCTCCACCCGCCCCGTCACCACCGTCCCCCGCCCCGTGATCGAAAAAATGTCCTCGATCGGCATCAGAAACGGCTTGTCCACCGGCCGCGGCGGCGTCGGAATGTAGCTGTCCACCGCCTCCATCAGCTTGAAGATCGGCTCCGCCGCCTTCG
>Ga0075421_100006635_pt1 | contig 14144 bp, 17 predicted proteins | sample SoiMetdeltSBSDD5_FD_75292 | JGI IMG/M metagenome (GOLD analysis project Ga0075421, IMG submission 75292) | Bulk soil microbial communities from a Populus tree surrounding site in Tennessee, USA - Soil MetaG P. deltoides SBSDD5 | ecosystem: Environmental > Terrestrial > Soil > Tree plantation...
AAAATTGAATATCATAGTGGTATACCATATTTCATATACAAAACTAAAGATGTATGGCGAACCCTGTAACAGATCTTCTAGAACACATCAATCACGAAGTAGCTAAGTTAAGTACTTCAGGATTAGGAAAGCTGACAGAAGTTTTAGACTCGGCAGAGGTAGAATTAAGTCGTGCCTTATCTTCTTGGACAGCACTTGGTAAAGGTGCCGATAGATTTACTCCTCAGATGTATCGAAACGCACTCGTGCAGATTCGAGGCGCGCTTGCTAATATCCGAGGACCAGTAGCTGAAGCAATAGCAAGCGTTTTACGCCACAACGGTACACTTGCCGCTGGACTTGCTACAAAACACTTGATCACCGAGGTAACTCGATTTAGTCAAATGTTCGAAGGGTCTATTAGACCTATTGCGATCGAGCCTACGGCTGTTTTAGCTGAAGGTAAAAAATTACTCTTCAAGAAATTTGCTACTAGCGCTAGTCGATATGCGGGACAAGTCGGGGAAGATATTCGTAAGCAGTTGGCGATTGGCGTAGTTCGTGGTGAGACTGTAGATCAGTTAACTTCTAGACTTGTAAGACTTGGCGGACCCTCTGGTTTAGTTTACACACGCGGATTACCTGATTCCCCACACGCTAAAGCGGAGTTTATAGCTGAAGGTCTTTTTAAGCGTTATAGACACTATGCAGAGAGACTAGTAGTTACCGAAACAGTCAAAGCATACAACGAGTGTGCCCTGATTGGGATGGATGAATTAGAAGCTAACGATCCGGGGTACTTTAAACGTTGGGATGCAGCAATAGACGGTAGAACTTGCCCTTATTGTAAAGAATATGATGATCTAGTAGTTCCGTTAGATGGAATGTTTCGTGGCATTGTTTGCCCTCCTCTCCATCCGCGTTGTAGATGTGCTGTTGTGATTTGGCGAAAAGAATGGGATGAGAATCGGGCTAAGCTCAAAGACGATTTAATCGGCGAGACACTTAAAGAGCCTAAAGGCGTAGCTAGTATTCCGCATCGTATTCAGATTCGTAAAAGAACCACTAAGAAGAGCAAGTTGCGAGAGGATTAGCCTCGTGCGAGCGTCGAATTCGACGTATGCCCAAAGCCAATAAAGAGGCTCAGGCTCTCGCAAGAGACATCGCAGAGAGAAAGTTAAAGCAAGATAATTTCTCGCTTAAATCTCGACTAGCAGAAGCTCTTAAAGCGTTAGAGCAATGTAAATTCGAGCTTAACACAGCAATCAAGGTTGATAAAGCCAAAGATTATGTTAGGCCGATTCGTCCGCGAGAAATTAAAAGTGGACTCCGCGAAGCCGCTTGGGTTTCGTTGGCTAGCGATTGGCACATAGAAGAGAGTGTCCAACCTGGCACTGTTAATGGAGTTAATTCGTATAATCTTGCGATCGCCCGACATCGAGTAGAGAGATATTTTGCTGGAGTCTCGTGGCTTGTCAATTATCACAAACCGAAGTTTAAGCTTCGTGATGGAATTCTCTGGCTTGGTGGAGATCTAATTACAGGTTATCTTCGAGAAGAGAATCTAGAGGCTAATGAGTGCTCTCCAGTACACGCGATTGCTACGCTGCATGGTTGGATTGCGGACGGCATTAGATACATTCTTAAGCATACCGATACAGAGACTCTCAAGGTTATCTGTAACAGCGGTAACCACGGTAGGCTTACTCATAAGACTCGACCGAGCACGCGCGAAGCTAATTCGATTGAATGGCTTCTTTACCATTTCCTAGCGCGAGAGTTTTCTGATGAAAGGCGCGTAGAGTTTGTCCTACCGCAAGGCGCGCATACCTATGCTCAAGTCTACGATAAGGTAATTCGTTTTCATCACGGAGATGATGCGAAGTATGGTGGTGGAGTCGGCGGAATTATGATTCCAGTGCAGAAAGCACTCTATCGCTGGAATACGGTTCGCCATGCAGACCTAACGTGTATCGGTCACTTTCACCAATATCACGATCTTTACGATCTGGTTATTAATGGATCGCTTATTGGATATAACCCATACGCTTTATCTGTCGGTGCGAAGTACGAAGATCCAAAGCAAGCCTTCTTCTTAATGGACTCTAAGCGCGGCAAGACATTTCCCGCCAGCGTTTGGGTTAAGGACAGTAACAGCCATGCCTAAGAAGCCTGGATTTTCTCAACTTCACGAGCCTCTTAATGATCAACCATTAGAAGTAATGACTCGTGGTGGTAAGCCTCGTAAGGCTCCTAAGGGAATGCCTGCAAGAGTGAAAATCTTAGGGCAGCATTTTCAGGTTTTCTATCATTCTCAGATTTATACGATGACTCGCGTTAGACTGCGAGGCATTGTAATTTTTGCTCAGCGATTGATCATTATAGATCCTACTCAATCTCTACACATGATGCGTGAGACTCTCTTTCATGAGATGGCGCATGTGTATCTCTATAAATGGCAATCGAAGAGCACTTGTCTCAATAAGCTCTCACATCAACAAGTAGAAGAGCTATGTGATTTGTTCGCAGAATCTTATTATGACTCTCGACTAAACAATCCCTAAGTTGCAATTACTAAACCCCTCGCTTAGCGTTCGAACCATGGCTCAAAAGAAAACTCCCCAAGGCAAGAAGCCTTCGAAGAATGAAGACGATGATACCAAGGAGACCCAAGAGGGCTCTGAGGGTGAAGACACAAATGAAGACGATGACACAGAAGATGATGCTGAGGCTGAAAATCGGCGCATTAATGCTATCGTCACATCTCGGGTTAAGCGCGAGATGAAGGGCATGGAGAAGCTTATCGCTTCCCTCTCGGAGAAGCTTGATACGCTCGCTAGCACAAAGACAAAGCAAGCTGAGGAGCAAGATCAAGACGAAGACGAGACTACTCCTCCAAAAGAGGATCCGAAGGTCGCGCGCAAGCTGATGAAGATGGAGAAAGAGCTTGCCGAAGAGAAAGCCGCTCGTAAGAAGGCTGAAGAGGATCGCGCGGCAGAGCAAGAGCGTGGCAAGCGTAGTGAAATGCGAAATGCTTTTTCTAGCGTATTGACCGAGCTTGGTGTTACGGATCCAAAGCTTCTTCGAGCAGCACTTAACGTGCTAGAAGAGGACGGTGTTATGATTCGTGACGAAGAGGGCAAGATTAAATTTAAGGGTCAGGACAAGTACGGTATCGAGCAAAACTTCGATCCTAAGGCTGGCCTTAAAGCTTGGGTTGCTGGTGAAGGCAAGTCGTTTGTTCCCGCTGTTGAGGCTGGTGGCTCTGGCCAAGGTCCGGCGCGCGGTTTAGGCAATACGAATCTTTCAGCTCGCGACATTAAGAAAATGACTCCCCAGCAAATTGCGGCAATTAATTTAGAGCGCGCTTGCTCTGGTATGCCTCCCCTTGGTACTGAGGAGTAATTATGTTTGGTAAAGACTTTACTGTTACAGCTGGATCTATTCGCGTTGCAGTAGTTGTAACTTCTTCGGAAGTTACATCGACTCTTCTTGCTGGTAAAGCATATTCGTTTTGTACTAATACCGCTTGCTATATCAAGCAAGGTTTTGGTGCTCAAACTGCATCGGCCGGTAACAATAACGTCATGGTTCCCGCTGGCGGTACAGTCTTTATCCATGGCTCGAACGGTACACACTTATCGGTGATTCGAGATACTGCCGACGGTGCTTGTACGCTTAATTTGATGGCAGAGATTTAAGTTGGCCTTAAACAGCCTTTGAAGCTTAGTCGAGGGTAACCAACCAAGAGCTAGCCTAAACAGCTAGCTCTTTTCTTTTGTGGCAAAGTTGCGGACGAAGAGATTCTCTATTAGCTTGGGATTCATCAAACGGCATTAGCCGCACGATCCTAGGAAATACCTAGTTTCGCACGTAAAGGTCCCACGAAGTGAAGCGGATCGCGTTGCTTGAAACTATTTCGAGGATTTTAAAATGGCTTGGCCTACAGTTGATCTTGCAGCTATTACCGCTGCACTTCCTACTCTTCTTGCGGACAAGATCATTCCGCAGATGAATCGCTCTGCTCCTGAGCTTCAGCTGATTCCGTTTCTTGCGGGTCAATCGAAGACTCTTGTTTGGGACGTAGAGTTTAAGAATGCGTCGGAAGCTTCTAGCTCGGCACTGACAGAAGGTGCGACCGTTTCGACGTACGGTGACGATGATATCGTTCCGGCTACTCTTTCGTGGTGTGATTACTCGGAGTCGATTGCTGTAACTGGCAAGGCTATGTCGGCTGCTCGTGCTACGGCTGGCCGTGGTGCTGGTGCCAGCGAGCTTCAGGATCTCTGGGTTCATAAGACGATTGGTGCTGTTCGGCGACTTGCTAAGAACCTTGGTAAGGATTTCTGGCAAGGTCCTGGCTCGGGTAACCGTATGCTCGGTCTGTATGGCGGTGCAACGCTGACAGCGGCTGCTCCTCTCAGTAACTCGGGCACCTATGCGAACGTGAACCGTTCGACCTACGCTGATTGGAAAGCGAACGTGCTTCTCAATGGTGGTGTTGGCCGTCCTCTCTCGTTCGACCTGATGCGCGACATGCGCAAAGCGATCTACGATGCGTGCGGTGAGATGCCTGACCTGATCATGTGTGATTCGACTCAGCATGAGGCTTATGGCAAGCTCTTTGGTGACTCGCGGCGTTATGTTCAGGACATCACAGTCCGTGGCCAGAAGATCACTCTTGATGGTGGTTACAAGGCTCTGGAGTTTGATGGTATCCCGATCGTTGCGTCGGTAAATCACCCTGCAGGTTATATGAGCTTCCTTAACACTAATTATGTTAAGCTTCGGGCGCTCGATGACATGCCGACGGATGCGAACCGTGCACCCGGTATGATTCAGCTGCAAGCGATGCCTGAGGAGCAACTTCAGTCTGGTGCTTGCCCCTTCCGTGCCCGTCTTAACCCGCTCGCGGTAGTTGGTGATCTCTATCCGATTCAGATGATTCTGTATCCTCAGATTCAGGTAGAACGCTGCAATGCCATGGGTGTACTTGGTGATCTGCTCTAATAGCTAATAGGCTAATAAGCGCCACGAGAATTCTTGTGGCTCTTGTTGACTGGATTAGTTTTTCCTCTTTCCAAGAAAGTTTAAGATAATGGCTCTCGATTATTCGTACAAGTCTGGCTCTGTAACAGGTACAGGAGTTATTTGCTCTCTTGGTACAGACGACATGATTATGCCTGTGGGTGCACTCGTAGGCGGTACCTTTGTAGGCACTGTTCTCGTAGAGGTTTCGAACGATCCCGAGGCTGGTTCGCCCACTTGGGTGCCTTTCGGCTCTTCGCTGACTGCTCCTGGCACGGCCAAGGTTGATATCCCGGTTAAGGCTGTTCGTCTTCGTTGCTCGGCCTATACCTCGGGCACTATCGAGGGTCGTGTTAGTGGCGCTAAGGGTACAACCTAAGCACTAATCGCTCTGTCAGGATCCCCGGATGCGTCTCCGGGGGGTCTCCGCAAACGGGGATCCTGGCTTTCTTTCTTCTTTCTGATCCCCCAAGAAAGATCCCGCGATGTCTCAGTTTCAAATTCCTACAATGGTATTTCATAATCCTACCGAGTTTACTATTAAATTAGATGCGCTCGGTCTTGATCCTGTTGGCCCTGGCCAGGATTGTGAAATCCCTCTCTATATGGCTGCAGCAAGTCGTATGGATAATGGTGGACGGGGTAAGAGTCCAGTAGAGCAAGTTGCTCCTCAGCTTCACCCGAAGCATGCCGAAGATCGCAAAATTTGGGAGGAGGTACCTCCTCCACCGATTCCGCAATCTAAGATTGTTTCCGTGACGGCACGTGCCGCGCACGAGTCTCCGGGCGTCAAGGCTCTTCGTGAGAAGAAGGAAGCCACTCAGAAGCTCACAGCTTCGCCTCAGACAAGCGTAAAGGGGTAAGCCGTGGCTTTCTCCGCTACCGAAAAGACGCGAATCAGGATGCTCCTAGGATGGGGAGCGCGTTACTGGCAACTAGAGACGCGCTTGGAAAATGCCATGGAAGCGGTAGAAGCTACTCTTCCTGAAGATATGGCCAAGATCCAATCTATTCTTACTTCGCTCACAGATATTGACACCAAGATCACCGATGCCTTAGGGACAGTTGGTGTGACTGATGTTAGCTCTATTCATCTTGATAGTGATCAAGGTCTTAGTCATTTGCGATCAGAAGGCCGAAGATTGGTAGAGGCGATCGCTACGATTCTTCAAGTTCCAATCAAGAAGAATTATTACGGTGGTACTATCACCGGAGTCCAATTGTAATGCCTAATTTGATCGACAAGCTAATTAGCAAGGTCGATGCTGTTAGGCAAAAAGCGGCGGACAAGTTTGGTTTGCCCGCACATAATATGTATCGCGTTTTGCGAACATGGAGCGGATTAGAAGTTGGAGTTGGTACCCCATCCGATGTTGAAACTTTAATGACGCCTACTCCACACATTACGTTTTCTGGTAGTTTGGAACTTACCAAACACGGTTTAGAAGATAAGCGTAAAATGACGGCTACTGAGATTTCTCTGACGTATACAGAGAACTTTCTGCAGGCGGAACCTAGACAGCCTGGCCAACAATGCTTTTATAAACTTCTAGAGCGCAACGGCCAAGGAGCAGACGCGACATATTGGGTACTAAGCAATATTCCTCTGGTAGTGCGTGAAGAGATTTATTGGGAACTTGAGTTTATTCCGGCTGTAGTTTGTGGAATTGAAGGAGATCTCAGTAAACTTCTTGGATCTCTTACTTCTACTTCGGCTGGTACTGTGGTGTAATGGCTGATACTATCACGATGACAGAGGGACAATTAGGTGCCCGTCTTCGTGCAGATGCGAAAGGGGCGCCTAAGGCCGTACTTCGTGCAATGGTCTCGGCCGCACAACGCGGCAAGAGCTTTATTGTAGGTAAGTCGCCTGTGGATAGAGGCTTATTGAGAAATGCATGGAAAGTAATTAAGCTTTCTATTCTTAATGAAGTCCATCTAGTGAATGATCAGCCTTATGCAGGAATCGTAGAACGAGGAGCCAGACCTTTCAGAATCTCTAGCGAAGGTTTCTGGTACCTCAAAGCTTGGGTAATGAGAAAACTCCAAAGCGGAGAAATGAATGGTCGTTCTAGTTTGCGAACACATAAAATAATGCGACGACGCAAAACAGAAAACCTAGAACGAGAAGCCGAAAACATCACTTGGGCTATTGCAAAGAAGTTTGAGCGCGTAGGAATGCGAGGCAAGCGCTTTGTAATGCAAAATCTACCGCAACTTGCGTCTTTGATGGACTCAGAGGTACAACGATCTCTATCAGTCTTTTTTAATCGCCCGCTTGGAGATCGCAATGGCTAATATTAGTATTAAACGTGTTTGTCTAGATGCAATCGCTAATTATATTGCAAACAACGTTACTGGGCTTTCGGGAAAAGTTAGTGTAGTAGCGGCTGGTCCCGAAACAATGGCACCTTGTTTATCTGTAAAGTTAATTGCAGACTCGTTTACCTTTGAGCCTAGTGAGCCTGATGAAGTGTATTGGAATGAAGTTACAGACGATAAACAACTAGTTTATAATGTCGGCTCATTTACAGGCATGATCTCTATTCAACTCTACGCTATTAATCCGGCGGAACGAGAACTTTACGAACAAAAAATCATAGATTTATTTCTTCGCACTAAATGGGCACCAGGAACGATCTTTGTTACTACTCCTACATTAACAGTAGATGGGTATCCTTCGCTTTATTCGGCAGAAATTAAGGCGCGGCTTGATGGAGAAGAGTGGAATGATGAATTTGCGTTTGAATCTAAGCGATTCAGTTTTTTAGATATCTATGTAGATTACCCCGCGTTAGCGTTAGACAATGACGCTCCGACGATTGAATCACTTCAAGTTTGGCTTTCTGAAGATCCAATTGATAGTCTGATTATCGAAGAGGGATAATAAGTTGAGAGTTTAGAAAATCTCTTGTTAACTCAAACTTGAGGTTTTCTTTATGGCTCTTCAAACGTCAGATACCGTTGCAAATGCTCGGCTTGATGCTGTCGAAACCGCTATCGGTACTTCGGCCGTTCTTAAGATTCGTACTGGTGCCGCTCCGGCTAACTGTGCAACTGCAGATTCAGGCACTGTATTAGCTACGCTAACTCTTCCTTCGGATTGGCTTGCAGCTGCAGCTTCTCGCGCCAAGAGTAAGTCTGGTACGTGGCAAGACACAAGTGCTGATGCTACAGGGACAGCCGCACACTTTCGTATCTATGCATCGGACGGTACTACTTGCCATATGCAGGGTACCGTTACAGCTACTGGTGGTGGTGGAGACATGACGCTTGATAACACGAGCATCGCTTCAGCGCAGCAAGTTACGATTACCAGTTTCACGCTTAACGAGCCTAACGCGTAATCAGTGAAAGGGTTAAATGTCTCTGACTGTTACAGCAAGAGGCACCTTCACTCATAATACGTCCGGTACAAGTTTTACTTGTGCCGTGGCATCTAATTGTACAGCTGGTGCTTGCATAGTTATCTGCATTGCTGCCGATAACTCTGCTGCAGCCGGATCAAGTAATAATTTTACAACTGTTACTGATTCGTTAGGTAATACGTGGACTAAGCATCAAAGTCCAGTATTTGATAATGGTGCTGCTAGTGCAGGTGTACAAGGAGCAATTTATTCCACGGTTCAAGACGTCGGAACAATTCAAACCGGAACCACTATTACAGTCGCTTTTGGTGCCGCTACTGTAGCTAAAACAGGATGCTTTTGGGAAATCACAGCGGCTGCAGGTTTCCGAGCCAATTTTAGGACTGGAGCAAATAAAGCAGCTGGAGCCACAGGTACAGCTGTAACTCTAGGAGCTTCTCCAAGTGTTAATATTGGTGAAGCACTTGTAGCAGCGGTCTACATGGAATCTGGAACTACTCAGACGTATACAGGAGATTCCGATTCTACAAATGGTACTTGGAATACTGCACAATACGCCGAGATCGGATCCACTACTTCTGGATCCTGTTGTGGTTCACAAGTCAAGTTACAAACTACTGCTAATAGTACACAAACATATGACGCAACCCTAGGCATTTCTTCCGATTACCATGGATCCTATGCGATTTTCCAAGAAGTACAAATCAATACTGATGGTACTTCTAATATTACCTTTGGTAGTTTAACCGATTCGAGTGCCGGCAAAGTAGATATTGCAGGTGCAGCTAGCATTACATTAGATGCACTCACTTCTAGTACTACTGGTGCAGTAGATATCCAAGCTGCATTTTCTAAATCTCTAGACGCATTAACCGTAACTGCAGATGGTACGGTTGAAACCGTCGGAGGAGGAATCGCAGGAGATGCAAACATTACGTTTGGATCTCTAACTGATTCTGCAACTGGCCAAGTAGATATTTTAGGTGCGGCAAATCTTACGCTCGGAAGCCTAACCTCAAGTGCTGCAGGGAAAGTAGATTTAGCAGGAGTAGGTAATATTACTCTTGGCTCGCTCACGTCAACTACTGCAGGCAAAGTAGACATTGCTGGTCTTGTTAATAAAACCTTCAATGCTCTCACTACAACTACTGCAGGCAAAGTAGATATTGCAGGTCTTGCTAATAAGATCTTCAATGTTCTCACTACAACTACTGCAGGCAAAGTAGACATTGCTGGTGTAGCTAATAAGACTTTGGATACACTTACAGTAACCTCAACAGGTACTGGATTTACAGAAACTCTCGGATCAGCAAATCTGACCTTCGGAGCTTTGACTGGATCAAGCGGCGGACAAATTCCAACTCTTGGGGATTTAAATAAATCTCTCGGAACTTTAACTGTTTCATCTACTGGGGAAGTAATAACAGTTGGAGGAGTCCAGACTTTTATTGATTTTGAAGTGACCTTTGGAAGTCTAACTTTAGAAGCTATTATTGAACATAATTGGCAATCTTTATTTTTAGTTGCCCATCTACATCATGCTGTTGAAGTGCAGTTAGATGGTACAACCAAGAAACCAACTTCCTAAGTTGCGCCCGAAGAGATTCTCTATTAGCTTGACTCTGTAAACTCCCATAGGGAGCACGAACCACGGCCTAGCCTTGGTACGAACGCTAGCAACGAAGCGATAACCGTTGCGAAAAATAGCGATTCTACTTCGAGGCTTAAAGCATGTCTGCTCCACTGTTTACGACTAACGATGCTGACGTTACTCAGCTTGAAGGCGTATATATTAAGGAGACTCTCCCTCCTGGTACTGTTCAAGAGGTTAGTCTTAATACTGTAGGTGTTTTTGGTCCGACGCTTAAGGGCCCTACTGGTGTTCCCGTACTTATTACGAGTGAGCAACGGTTTATTGACGTTTTTGGTGGTGGTTATTTAAACGGAACCAATATCAATAAAGTCTGGACTTCGATTCTCAATAAGGGTTTTTCTAGTCTGTATGTTGCTCGTGTTTTTGCTCCAGCCGCTGTAAAGGCTAGCTTTACTCTTGAGAGCGCCGCTGGTGGTGCTGGTACACAAGTACTTCGTATCGATGCCTCGAACGTTGGCTCTTGGGGTAATAGTTTAAAGTGGAAAGTGTCCGCTGCTACTGATGCAGTCGCTAACCACTTCGACCTGTCGATCAAGGATACGCTTACGGGTAAAGTTTGGCTCTACAAGAATGTAGATATCGTTGGTGGGGATAACACCGCGACGCTCGTCGGTACTGATGATGCTCGTCCGGTAGACCTTGTTAAGCTTGCCGCTACTCGTCCTAACAACTCTTCGGCCGGTGTTGATGGTGCCGATACCGATGGTTTTACGTCGCTTGGTCAAGTTGTAGCCGGCTACGTGTCGGTAGTTGGTTCGGACGGTACAGTTGCGGATGCAGATTACTTCGGTGCTGGTAAGGGACTTAACCTTCTCGATACTCTTAAGGGTGTCGCGATTGTTTATCCGGCTGAGTACACGAGTGCAAACCTTAAGGCTGCTATGAAGACTTCTGCAGCCGCATCCAGTGATCGTATGTTTATCATGGGTGCCACTGATCATACTACGGCCGTTGCTACTGCGGTTACCGATGTCGCTACCTATCGCTCGGATCGTATCGTTTACGCATACAATCACGTTTATACGATTGATCCTGTAACTGGTACAGAGGTACTTGTCCGGCCGGAATCTTGGATGGCTGCAGTTATGGCGAATACCGACGTGGATATCCATGTTGGTGAGCACGATACTAAGCGTTTCCTTGCAGGAATTACGCGAATCTATCAACCGTCGCTGACTCGTGCAGATTATGTAACTCTTCGTGCAGCTGGTATTTCTGCTCTAGAGATTGATCTTGGTGATCCTGTCTTCGTATCAGGTGTTACTTCGGATCTCACTCCGGGCAAGACGGAGATTGCTCGCCGACGCATGGCGGATTTCCTCCAACTGAGTGCAGCGTACGCTCTTCGCTTCCACGTGAAGAAGAAGAATACTGAGGCTCGTCGCACGGCGATTGCCGCTACGCTTAAGGGTTGGCTTTCGGGTCTCCAATTCCAAGGACGAGTAGTGGAGGATTATTTAATCGATATGGATATTCTTAATTCGCCTACAGATCGTGCCAACGGTATTCAGCGTATTCTGATGCGCGTCCAATTGGTTCCGCACATGCTGTCAGTCGTATTAACGACCGAAATCGGCACTGGTGTAACTATCACAACGAACTAATCCTAAGAGGCTTCTTCAATGTCGCAACGCACTCGTGGCTCAGAAACAACCGTCCAAGTACTTATTGACGGTGATCTCAAGACAGGCTCTTGGGCTAAGGTATTAGACTGGACAATTTCGCCTAAGCAAGATGTCCAAGAGACAGGCTTTCAAGGCGAGCTTGAGGATGATTACGATTTCTCGCATCATGGTTACGGGTTTGATATGACTCTCCAAGAGCTTGATAAGAAGCTTCGGGATGTCTTGTTAGACTTTGTGTCGCGCGAGCAAGCTCGTGCCGCGTATCCTGACATTCAGATCGTCATTACGATTAAGCATCGTGCTGGTGAGACTGAAACGCTCGTGCTGGAGAATGTGGTATTTAAGTTTGATTCGCTAGCTTCGGCTGCAAAGAAAGATTTCATCCAGACTAAGATTTCTGGTTCGTTCAAGACTCTTTCGCGTCAATAATTCTTCATAGTTAGAAAGAAACCCCCATGCATCGTACTATTCGATTTGATCTTTCGCGTTTTACTGATTGTAAGGACCACGATGGCAAGGCCATTACGTCTTTTACTATTCGTACTACAGATGGTGAAGACGAGAATTATGCTTCAAAGCGCGCTGAGGCTAAAGGCTCAGCTATGACTGAAGAGCTTATCCGTTTCTCGCTTGTTTCGTATGAGACAGCCGAAGACGGCAAGCAAGAGATTAAGCATCCCTTTGAGAAATTCGACAAGTGGTCTACCAAGGCACGTAACTTTGTAGTTGCTGCATGGAAGAAGATCGCTACTCCTGACGAGCGCGAGATCGCGGATTTTTTCGCGTCCGCTACGGACGTAGAGTAAGTGATTCGGCTCTACGCGCTTGCAAATACACTGTAGATGACACTACAGAACGGCTTGCAAGCGAATGGGTGAAGCTCGCCTATTGGCTTCCCATTTCTTGGGAATCGTATATCAAGCTTCCGCTTAACGTACGTCATGCGATGTTTAATACGTTAAATGAGATTCGATCCGAGGCTAGGCCAATTAGTGGTCAAAGTCGCCAAGATCGAAAGCTTGGTTTAGAGTAAATCCCATCATGCCAGGCACCAGCACTATCTACGATGTCAAGGTTAAATATAACCTTGAAGACAAGGCATCAGGTGGTGTCAAGCAAATCGCTTCTGCTACCGATCGCGCCGCTCAAAGTGCATTCTCGCTGAAAAGCGCACTAGCGGCTGTAGGTGGGTTTGCTATTTTGCATAAAGGCAAAGAAGCACTGATCGATTTCAACTCTGAGATCGAACAGATGAAAATCGGCATGACAGCGGTTATGCAAATGCAATTGCATATGCCTTTTAAGAAAGCTTCAGAAGAAGCTGATAAACTGTTCAAGACGTTCCAAGAGCTTGCTAAGAAGTCTCCAGCGACAACTAAAGACTTTATGGAAATGGCTAACGCTATTGCTCCGGCTGTAGCGGCTGCAGGTGGTGGACCTAGCAAACTTGCCAAGCTAACTCAAGGTGGAGTCATCGCCTCGCTTGCCATGGGTGAACGAGCGGACGTTGTGGGTCGTGATATTAAGCAGATGCTTGCAGGCACTGTTGGTGTGCGTGATCCGATTGCGATGCAACTTCTTGCGTCGAAAGGAATTGACCATAAGGATTTCAATGCAAAATCAGGCACAGAGCGCGCGAAGCTCACTGAGGACTTACTTGGAAACAATCAAGCTTTCAAGGATGCTGCTGATCGCATGGGGGAAAGCTTTGCTGGTCAAGTATCGACGTTCAAAGATTCGTTACAAATCACTCTAGGCCAAGTTGGTTTGCCTTTAATGCAGGCCATGTCAGCTGAAGTGAAACGGTGGAATAACTGGATTGAGAAACACCCCAAACTTATCAAGGAGTGGGTAACTAGCTTTGGTGAGAAAATCAAAGCGGGTTTCGAGTTTCTGAAGGGTGTAGGCCAGTGGTTCGTAGAGCACAAAGATCTGTTGATGTCTCTTGCTAAGACATTCGTTCTTTTTAAAGGTGCATCTATCGCAACGAACGTCTTTCAGCGCTTCACCCAAGGTGTCGGAGGAATGGCCGACTCCATCAAAAACGCAATGTCCGGTTTTGCTAGTGGTGGAGTTATGGGTGCAGTCGGAGGATTTGGAAAACTGATTCCTGTGGTGGGGACCGTAATTCAAGGTTTGACTCTTTTCTCTGGTGCACTTGAGATCGCTTCGAGCCTTCTCAATAACCACGCCGAAGAAGATCGTAAAGCGCGCGAAAAAGCAATCTCTCTCAACGAAGCCACAGGCGAAGTGCCAGGGATGATGTCTCGTCGAGGGCAGTTAAAAACTTTAATCGGACAAGCAAGTGATCCAGATCTAAAGAATCGTTTAATGCAAGAGCAACAAAATCTGGACAAGAAATTATTTTCTCCAGAAACACTAGGTCTTGCTCTTCGCAAGATCAATGAGGCATCCGAGCAGCATGGCGGAATCTCGCTTAAGGCTCTTCCAAACGATGCTAGCGGACTTTTGAGTACTAATTTGCTCGCG
>Ga0075421_100006636_pt1 | contig 14141 bp, 9 predicted proteins | sample SoiMetdeltSBSDD5_FD_75292 | JGI IMG/M metagenome (GOLD analysis project Ga0075421, IMG submission 75292) | Bulk soil microbial communities from a Populus tree surrounding site in Tennessee, USA - Soil MetaG P. deltoides SBSDD5 | ecosystem: Environmental > Terrestrial > Soil > Tree plantation...
CGCTCAACTTGAAGCGCCGGATGAGTTTGGTGCGGGCCTCGTCGGTATCCCGTGAACCGCGAATGATTTTGATGACCTCGTCGAGGAATTTGAGCGCGGTCAGCAGGCCTTCGAGGATGTGTGCGCGTTCCTTGGCGCGCGCCAGGTCATGCTCGCTCCGGCGGCGCACGATCTCCAGCCGGTGATCGAGGAAGACCCGCAGCGCTTGCTTGAGCGTCAGCAGTCGGGGCTCGCCGTTGACCAGCGCCAGGTTGATGATGCTGAGCGTCCCCTGCATGGGCGTGCGCTTGAACAAATCGCGGATGACCTTATCGGGTTCGGCGGTCTTCTGCAATTCGATGACAATCCGCATCCCCTGCCGGTCGGATTCGTCGCGCAGGTCGGCGAGGCCTTCCAAAGAACCATCTCGCGCCAGATCGGCGATGCGCTCAATGAGCGCGGCCTTGTTCGTTTGGTACGGCAGCTCTGAGACGATGATGCGACTTTTGCCGCGGCCCATATCTTCGGTGTGGACCTTGGCCTGAACTAAAATCTTCCCCCGCCCCGAACCGTAGGCGGCAGCCAGACCTTCGGCGTCATCCTTGGCCTTGATAATCACGCCGCCGGTTGGGAAGTCCGGGCCTTTGACGTGCTTCATCAAGTCTTCCACCGTCACGTCCTCCAGCTTCGTCCAGCGATCGAGCATCAAGACGAGCGCATCGCAGATTTCGCCGAGGTTGTGCGGCGGCACGGAAGTCGCCATCCCCACGGCGATGCCGGTGGCGCCGTTGACGAGCAAATTAGGAACTGCCGAAGGCAGAACGTTCGGCTCGGTCAGGGTTTCATCGAAATTGGACGTGAAATTAACGGTATCCTTTTCGATGTCGGCCAGCACGTCCATCGCCATCGGCGTCAGGCGGGCCTCGGTGTAGCGCATGGCGGCCGGCGCGTCGCCGTCAATCGAGCCAAAGTTGCCTTGCCCGTCCACCAACATATAGCGCATGGAAAAGTCCTGCGCCATGCGCGCCATCGCCTCGTAGACGGAGGCGTCGCCGTGCGGGTGGTATTTACCCAACACCTCGCCGACAATCCGCGCCGATTTTTTGTAGGCGCTCTCGGAGCGGATGCCCATGTCGTGCATCGCGTACAAAATGCGGCGCTGCACTGGCTTGAGGCCGTCGCGCGCATCCGGCAGCGCGCGCGCCACAATCACCGACATGGCATACGAGAGGTAGGCCGTCTGCATCTCGTTGTCTATATTGATTTTGCGGATCAATCCAATTTCCATGGGACACCTCGTTTTCGGAAGAAACCAGGTTTCTTCACAGAAACCTGGTTTCTGGATAGCGAGACCTGTGAGGTTTGTAAAACTTCACAGGTCTTGTACTCTAATTGAGTAGAGAACAAGAATTCTACGGGGTTTGGAAAGGGGTGTCAATGCAGAAGTGATAATCTGGAGGATAGAAACTGAGGTTCACCCTCACCCCCGGCCCCTCCCCCTTGCAGGGGGAGGGGAGCCGCTCCCTCTCCCCTCTGGGGAGAGGGCTGGGGTGAGGGGCGAAGGATGGAATAAAAAACCGCCCGTCGGAAAGACGGGCGGTTTCTGTGATTGATCGAACGTTCAGCTTATGCCGCGGCGGCGGTCACCTCCGCGCTTTCAGCTTCAGCCTCTTCCGCCGGGCGCTCGTTGTAAGCCCAGTAACCCGTCCCGGCCGGGATCAGCTTGCCGATGATCACGTTTTCCTTCAAGCCATACAGGTGATCTTCCTTGCCCTCGATGGCCGCGCCGGCCAGCACCTTGATCGTGTGTTGGAACGAGGCCGCGCTGAGGAAGGAGTCGGTGGACAGCGACGCCTTGGTGACGCCGAGCAGCACCGGAACCGCCGCCGCCGGCTGCTTGCCCTCGGCCAGGAGCGTTTCGTTCAGCTTCTGGAGTTGCAAGCGGTCAATCAACTCACCCGGCAACAGATTGGTGTCGCCCGGGCGAGTGATTTGAACCCGCGACAGCATCTTCTTGATGATCACTTCAAAGTGCTTATCGTTGATGTTCTGGCCTTGGGAGCGATAGACGCGCTGCACTTCGGTCAGCAGGTAAAGTTCCGTGGCTTCCCGGCCCAGAATGCGCAGGATGCGGTGCGGGTTGAGCGCGCCTTCGGTGATGGCCTCGCCCGCTTTGACCTTCTGCCCCTCAATCACCAGCAAACGCGCCGCCGAGGGGATTTCGTACTCGGCCTCATCGCGCCGTTCATAGCTAACGACGAGGGTATGATCTTTGCGCTTCACTTTGCCCGCGTGCGTGGCCGTCATCTCACTCTCGCCGCGCGTCGCCAGCACTTCACCGGCAGAGACGAGCGCGCCATCCTCCACCTTGACCGACCAGTTACCGGGGATTTCGTACTCATCTTTCATCAGAGCGCTGTCCACGACCTTGACCAGACGAGGGCTGCCCGGACGATCCGAGCGGATGATCTCCGTCTCCCCGTCAATCTCGGTGATGACCGCCTCGCCCTTGGGCTTCTTGCGGGATTCAAAGAGTTCCTCGACGCGCGGCAGACCATGCGTGATGTCGCCGCCGGCGGCGACACCGCCGGTATGGAACGTCCGCAGCGTGAGCTGGGTGCCCGGCTCACCGATGGATTGAGCGGCGACGATGCCGACCGCCGCGCCGATTTCCACCAACTTGCCTCGGCCCAGGTCGCGGCCATAGCACAACTGGCACAAGCCGTGTTCGAGTTGGCACATGAGCGGGCTGCGGGCATACACCTGTTCGAGGGTGGAGGCCGAAATCCGCAGCGCGGGCACCTCTTCAATGATCTCATTCCGCTCAACGATGATCTCGCCGGTCTTGGGGTCTACAATTTTGGCTCCGGCCACCCGACCGATGATCCGGTCGTAATAGGATTGACCGGCGACGTCATCCTTCCGACGAATCCAGATCCCGGACTCGGTTCCGCAGTCATGGGTATTGACGATTTGATCCTGCGCCACATCCACCAGCCGCCGCGTGAGATAACCGGCATCCGCCGTCCGTAGCGCGGTATCCGCCAGACCTTTGCGCGCGCCGTGCGTCGAGATGAAATACTCCAGCGCCGTCAAGCCATCGCGGAAGTTGGAGCGGATGGGCAGCGGGATGATGCGCCCGGAGGGGTCAGCCATCAAACCGCGCATCCCGGCCAACTGCGAGATCGGTCCGAAACCGCCTTTGGCCGCGCCGGATTTGGCAATCATCGCCAGGGAACCGTTCGGGTCGAGGTTGGCAGCGACGGCTTTCGCCACTTCGTCGCGCGCGCGCGTCCACATTTCGATGATGCGCTCGTTGTACTCTTGCTCGGTGAGCAGACCGCGGCGGAATTGTTTCTCCATATCATTCTGCTCCGCCAGCGTCGCGTCTACAATCGTCTGCTTTTCCTTGGGCACGGTCAGGTCTGAGACGGCAATCGTCGTGCCGGAGCGCGTGGCATACTTGAAGCCGATGTTCTTGATTTGATCCACGATCTCCGTCGTCTGATCCGAACCCACCACTTGATAGCACTTGGAGACTAATTTCTGCAAGCCGCCTTTGTCCAAGACCTCATTGACAAAGCGCATCTCATCCGGAAACACCCGATTGAGGAGCGCGCGGCCCACGGTCGTATCAATCATGCGCTTCTGCGCGCGGGCGTAACGCTCACCCTTCTCGTTGAACCAGGTGTGCATTAGCAATTTGATCTTGGCGTGAATATGCAATTGTCCCAGGCTGTAAGCCATCTCGATCTCATCCAGGTCGGAAAAGACCCGGCCGTTGCCGTGGAGTTCACCTTCTTGCCCCGCCGTCAGGTAATACACGCCCAGCACCATGTCCTTGGCCGGGCCGACGACCGGCTCACCATCCGCCGGCTTAAGCAAGTTCATGGTGGAGAGCATGAGCGTCCGCGCTTCTTCCACTGCTTTCTCGGAGAGAGGTACGTGAACCGCCATTTGATCGCCGTCGAAGTCGGCATTAAAGGCCGTGCAGACGAGCGGGTGAATTTGAATGGCCTTGCCCTCGACCAAGATCGGTTCAAAGGCTTGAATACCGAGACGGTGGAGCGTGGGCGCGCGATTGAGCAGCACCGGCCGGTCCTTGATGACTTCTTCCAGGACTTCCCAGACTTCCGGGCGTTCGCGCTCGATGAAGCGCTTGGCGCCTTTGACATTGGAGGCGTAGTTGTATTCGACCAGTTTGGCGATGACGAACGGGCGATAGAGTTCCAGCGCCATGGTCTTGGGCAGCCCGCATTGATGCAACTTGAGACTCGGCCCAATGACGATGACTGAGCGGCCCGAGTAATCCACGCGCTTGCCCAACAGGTTGCGGCGGAAGCGCCCCTTCTTGCCCTTGAGCATATCGCTCAGGCTCTTGAGTTCGCGCCGGCCACGCCGGGAGAGCATCTTCCCACGCTGGCTGTTATCAATGAGCGAGTCCACCGCCTCTTGCAGCATGCGTTTCTCGTTGCGCACGATGACATCCGGCGCGCCGAGTTCCAGCAGACGCTTGAGGCGATTGTTGCGGTTGATGACGCGCCGATAAAGATCATTCAGGTCAGAGGTGGCAAAGCGGCCACCATCCAACTGCACCATCGGGCGCAAATCGGGCGGGATCACAGGCAGCGTCGTTAGGATCATCCACTCCGGGCGGTTGCCGGAACGGCGCAGGGCTTCCACGACCTTGAGGCGTTTAACCGCTTTCTTCTTTTTCTGTTTGGATTTGGTGGTGCGGACTTCGTGCCAAAGTTCTTTGGCGACTTTATCCAGGTCCATCTCGCGCAAAATTTCAAAGAAGGCCTCCGCCCCCATATCCGCCTTGAAGACCTGGCCCCACTTTTGCTTCAACTCCCGGTATTTGCTCTCGCCGAGGAACATCATCGGCTGCAAGTTCATTAGCTCGTCGCGTTCCTGAGCAATTTTATCGTGCGCATCTTCCGAGCGCTCATCCAACTGCTCACGCAACTGGACCAGCTCTTCATCGCCCTCCCCTTTAACTTTTTCGACTTCTTCCTTGATGCGCTCCAACGTGCGATCACGCTTCTCTTTGAGATCGCCTTCGATCTGTCCCACATAGGCTTGCGTCATCTTGGTGAGCGCCGTGATGTGCTTCCGGGCAATCACCTCCCCCTTATCCGCGATCATCTCGTCGGTGTAGGAGAAAACGACGGGAACCCGAATAGTGGTGTCCAGCCGTTCCTGCAACGAGCGCTCCAGTTTCTGCGCTTCGCGCATGACGGGATCAATCTTTTCCGCCGCGTCGGCTTCGAACTTCTCGCGGGCGGCTTCCCGTTTCGACTCTAAATCGGCCAGGCGGCGGTCACGGTGATTCTTGGCCGTCGCAATTTTTTGATTGATCTCGTCCGCCCGGCGCTTCTCCTCGCGCTGGATTTCTTCATCCAGACGCTTGAGCGCTTTTTGGCGCGCGTCTTCATCCACATGCGTTACAACATATTGCGCAAAATAGAGAACGCGATCGAGGTTGCGGCGGGACACATCCAACAGCAGGCCAAGATACGAGGGCACCCGGCGGGTATACCAGACATGCGCCACGGGGGCGGCCAGATCAATATGCCCCATGCGCTCACGGCGCACGGAAGCCCGCGTAATTTCTACGCCGCATTTGTCGCAGATGATGCCCTTATAGCGGACATTCTTGTATTTGCCGCAATAGCACTGCCAATCTTTGGTCGGGCCAAAGATAGCCTCACAGAACAAGCCGTCCTTCTCCGGCCGCAATCGCCGGTAGTTAATAGTTTCCGGCTTGAGCACCTCACCATAGGACCAACTCTTAATTTGTTCCGGCGATGCCAACCGGACTCGCAACGCACTGAAGCCCTTCGCCTCAACTGCTTGACCATTACTATATGCGTCCGTCATTTTTTATCCTCCACCAGAACATGCGTGCTGATTATTTAAGAAAGCAAAACAAGCGCATGGAGCCTATTTTGCTCCAAGCGCTCGTGAGCGCGTGGTTTACATGCAACTTGCATGCGTCCCAAATTATATCGAAAGCCGTCTAGCTGTCAATGACTTTGCCCCTGGCTAGCTTCACTTTCAGACCTCCATTGACGAGCGGGAGAGCCTCCGGGTGCTCTAGATTTAAATCCCGGAGGAGTTGCAAACTGCTGACCAGGATCGCTACCTGCCAGCCCAGGCATTTCGCTCGCAAAACTTTGCCGAAGCTGGCATACAAATTGCGCAAGTCGCGGCCCTGACTCACCCGCACCCCGTAAGGTGGATTTGTAACCACCCACCCCAAGTCCGGCGGCGGCTCAATCGCTGAGATCGCCCGGCAGGAGAATTCAATCGCCTCCCCAACTCCCGCCCGGGCCGCATTCGCTTGAGCGGCCTTAATCGCTCCGGCATCGCGATCGGAGGCCAGGATGGGCGGCAGCGAGGTTTTTGTTTGTCTCTCCGCTTTGGTAATTAAAGTTTGCCAAAGCGCCGCGTCAAAGTTTGGCCACTGCATAAAAGCAAAACGCCGCTCTCGGCCGGGCGCGAGGTTTTTAGCTAACAAAGCGGCCTCAATCGCAATCGTCCCCGAACCACAGAACGGATCAAGCAGCGGCGCAGCCGCCTCCCAACCGGAAGCGAGCAACATTCCCGCGGCCAACGTTTCGCGCAGCGGCGCTTTCGCGGTCGCCAGGCGATAACCCCGTTGATGCAGCAGCGCCCCGGAGGAGTCCAGGCTGATCACACATTTATCCCGTACCAGCCGCACGATAATCAATTGCGCCGGATTGCTTTCCGCTTCTTCGTCGCCTTTGTGGAGAAGGGACTCTCGGCCCAACCGATCCGAAATCGCGCCAACGACGCGTTCGGCGACGGCGTCCGAGTGATAGAGCTTAGACTTGTGGCACGTGGCCCGAATGGCGACCGGCTGTCCGGGAACAAGAAAATTTTCCCAGGGCAGTCGGCCCGCTTTTTTGCGCAACTCCGAAAAGGCGGCCGCGTAAAAATCGCCTAAACGAACAAGCACCCGGCTAGCCGTGCGGAGATGAAGATTGGCGCGATAAAGATCGCGCGGCGAACCTGGAAACTCCACGCCGCCCAGCGTGATATGGCCGACGATATTTAATTGATGAAGTTCGTGAACGAGAAATGGCTCCAGTCCCGGAGCCGAGACGGCAAACAGAGATAGCTCTTCCATTGAGCGAGTTCCTTTTGAGTCAACGGATGGAGCGGATGGAATAGAAAAAAAATCCGATCAATCAGTTTCATCCGTTGACTCACGAAGCGTCAATCCAAGAGAAAACCGCTCATTCCTCCTCCGCTCGTTTGAGGGCGGCTTCCGCCGCGGCCTGGGCCGCTGCCTGCTTATTGCGGCCAATGCCCGTGCCGTAAACAACGTCGCCCAGGCGGACTTCGACGGTGAATTCTTTATTGTGATCCGGCCCATCGGCAGAAACGGTCCGATAGTGCGGTGTCACGCCCAATTTGGCCTGGGCCCACTCTTGGAGCAGGCTCTTGGGATCAACGTCTGCTTCAATCCGCAGGACGTGTTCCGCCGCCTTGGAGAAAAGCGGCTCGACATACTGACGCACGGCCTCAATGCCGGAGTCTAGAAAGTACGCGCCGATAACGGCCTCGAACGTCGCACAGAGCAAGGTGGGTCGCTCGCGCCCGCCGGCCTCTTCTTCGCCGCGCCCCAAACAGATGAGCGGCCCCATATGCAGTTCGATGGCAAAGGCCGCCAATTGTTCGGTGCGGACGAGCGCCGCGCGCAGACGCGTGAGCCGGCCTTCGCTCATTTCCGGATAGCGATGATAGAGAAAAGCGCCGGTGACAAAGTCCAACACCGCATCTCCCAGGAATTCCAAACGTTCGTTGTCTTCCAATTCCTCGGGATGTTCGTTGATGTAAGAGCGATGCGTCATCGCTCGATGGAGTAAGGAGGCGTCTTTGAAGTCAGGCAGAGTCATAGTGAAAGACGAATGACGGTAGACGGAAGACGGAGGACGAAAGAAAGAATCTTACCTCCGTCATCGGTCGTCCGTCCTCCGTCAGCTAAAACGTTTAATAGCTAACACCGAGTTATGTCCGCCGAAACCGAAGGCATTGCTCAAGGTCACATCCACCCGTTTCTCGCGAGCCACATTGGGCACGTAATCCAAATCACAGACCGGGTCAGGCGTCTGGTAATGGATGGTTGGCGGGATGGTGTTGGTGCGAATGGCTTGGACACAGAGGATTGCTTCCAGCGCGCCGGTCGCGCTCATCATGTGGCCGGTCATGGATTTGGTCGAGGAGATGGGAACTTTATAGGCTTGCGGGCCTAAAGCCCGTTTGACGGCGGCCGTTTCGGAGGCGTCATTCAGCGATGTGCCGGTGCCGTGCGCGCTGATGTAATCCACATCTTCCGGATTGAGGCCGGCAACCTGCATTGCATTTTGCATCGCTCGTGCTCCCCCGTCCCCATCTTCGGCCGGAGCAGTCACATGGAAGGCATCCGCTGTCGCTGCATAGCCGACAATTTCCGCGAGTACCTCGGCGCCGCGCGCTTGCGCATGCTCAAGCGACTCGAGAACGATGATCGCGGCCCCTTCCCCCATCACCAGCCCATCGCGGTCTTTGTCGAAGGGTTGCGGCGTCAGCGAATAATCTTCGTTGCGGCGGGACATTGCGCCCAGCCGGTCAAACGAACCAACTCCGATCTCGCAGATCGAGGCCTCACTGGCGCCAGCAATCGCCGCATCCACTAAGCCACTTCGGATCATTTGCCAGGCCGAGCCGATGCCATCCGAGCCGGAGGCGCAGGCTGAAATGACCGCGAACGTTGGGCCTTTCGCGCCGGTATCAATCGCAATCAGGCCACTGGCACCATTGGGCATGAGCATGGGAATCAGAAAGGGGCTGATCCGGCGTGGATTGGATTCGACGAGGGTATGCACATTTTCTTCTAAGGACCTGATTCCCCCTACGCCGGAACTGACAATCACGGCCACGCGCTCGGCGTTGGCGTCGGTGATCTGCAGCCCGGAAGTTTCCAACGCCTCCCGGCTCGCGGCGCAGGCGAACTGCTCAAAACGGTCACGGCGGCGGGCTTCTTTAATATCCATGTATTTGCCTGGGTCAAAGTTTTTGACCTCACAGGCAATTTTTACGAGGAACTCCTTGGGATCAAAAAGCGTGATGGGGGCAACGCCGGAAACGCCGTGGGTAATAGCCTCCCACGTTTCCTTTACGGTATGGCCCACCGGATTGAGCGTCCCCATGCCCGTGATCACGACGCGATGAGACATGTTTCTCCTTCTACGACTTAGCCCAGAAAATAAAGGAACTCAAGGACCTGAAGGAACTTCTAGGATTATAAACTCGGCTGGCAGAATGCGCATCTTTCGTCCTTCGTCATCCGTCATCCGTCATCCGTCATTCGTCATTCGTCTCGCGAAGCGGTCCTCGGTCCTCTTCCCCCGGCGTGTAATGTCCCTCCACCCACACCTCGCCCTGTGGCCCGATTTCCTTTTTCCAGACGGGCACAATTTCTTTCAGCCGGTCAATCCCGTAACGGGCGGCTTCGAATACGCCGGTATCCCGATGCGCCGCCGAACAGGCGATGAGGACCGTCGGCGTGCCCGGTTCCAGCACACCCAGACGTTGAACAATCGCAATGCCTTCCACCTTCGGCCAGCGGTCGCGAATTTCGTCCGCGACTTGTTTCATTTTGGCTTCGGCCATGGGGAGGTACGCTTCATATTCCAGTCGGAGAGTTTGGTGCGGGCCAATGAGATCATCGGCGCGCTCCGTCACCCCGCGCACCAGGCCGGTGAAAACGCACACCGCGCCGGTCGTCGGCAAGGTAATAGATTGAGTCAACACATCTAAATCAAGGACTTCGTTCGTGACGCGAAAAATGGTCGGGGGCACGTTGCCGCCGGAAACCGGGGGAAAGAGCGCGACTTCATCGCCTTCTTGCAAACGATCTTCGGCAAAAGCATACTCGTGGTTGATGGAAGTTAAAGCGGTCGGGAGCGCCGCGGCGAGCGCAGGCAGTTCAGCCGCCAGACGAGATTTAAGCGCTGCAACCGTCGCTTCCGCCTCCAACGTCACGCGCAGCCTTTCCCGTCCGGCTTGGTCTTTGAGAGTAGCAAAGAAGAGGACTTCAACCTGCATGCTTATCGAAAGTGATACGTGACGAGTGACGCGTGATACGTGAACACCTGACACTTAATCACGCATCACGTGTCACGTAATCCCCGCTCATCCCCCCATGCTTCTCTAACAAGCGGATATTCGTGATTTGCATCGTTTTTTCGGCGGCCTTGGCCATGTCGTAGACGGTCAGCGCGGCAACGCTGACGGCGGTGAGCGCTTCCATTTCCACGCCGGTTTTGGCTGTCGTGCGGACAGTCGCGGTGATTGAAATTCCGGGCAAATCGTCTTGAAGGTCGCAAGTTACATTGATGTGAGTGAGGGGCAGAGGATGACACAGTGGAATAAGATCAGCGGTGCGTTTGGCGGCCATCACTCCAGCTAGTTGCGCGACGGCCAACACATCGCCCTTCTTAAGTTGGCCCGCCCGAATGAGCGCTAAGGTTTCGGACTTCATCCGCACTTCACCGGCGGCGACGGCGACGCGATCGGTCTCCGGTTTGCGGCTAACATCCACCATCCGAGCGCGGCCTTCCGCATCTAGATGCGACAGGGTCATGGCGGACTCTCGCTTTCCGGGCGGGGTGGCGCTTCCGTGGTGAGATACAGTGGGCGATGCTTGACCTCATCGTAGATGCGGCCCAAGTATTCGCCGAGGACGCCGAGGAAAATTAACTGCACGCCACCCAAGAACAAGACCGCAATCAGGGTGGAGGCCTGCCCTTCAAAAAAAGTTCTTCCCAGAAAAATCCGCAGGACCGCGACCACCGGAATCACTAAGAGCGCCAGGCCGGATACCCAAAAGCCTAACGTCGTCGCCAGTTGCAACGGCACATACGAGAAGCCGGTGATGGCATCGGCGGCGAACTTGACCATCTTCCCCACCGGGTAGTTGGTTGAACCCGCGAAGCGCTCGTGCCGGACATACTGAACCCCGGTTTGCTTAAAGCCCACCCAGACGGACAACCCGCGCATGAAGCGATGATGTTCACGCATCCGGCGCAACGCCAACACGACCTGGCGATCCACCAGGCGAAAATCGCCGGTATCCTGCGGAATGTCAATGGAGGCCAAGCGGTGGATGAGGCGGTAAAAGACCGCCGCCGTAAAGAGCTTAAAAAATGTCTCGCCCTGACGTTTCTCGCGTTGGGCATAGACGACTTGATAGCCTTCTTTCCATTTCGCCACGAGCTGCGGAATTACTTCGGGCGGGTCTTGCAAGTCTGAGTCAATGATGACGACGGCCTCGCCTTCGGCATAATCCATCCCGGCGGTAATCGCAATTTGATGGCTGAAGTTGCGCGAGAAGCTGACGATTTTGATGCGCGGATCCTGCGTTTGCAGTTCTTTGGCAACTTCGAGCGAGCGATCGCGGCTGCCATCATTGACTAACACCAACTCGGATGGGCCATCGAGCGCATCCAGAACAGCGCGCATCCGCCGGTAAAACTCCGGGAGCGTTTCTTCTTCGTTGTAGACCGGTGCCACAATGGAGTAACGAGGTCGGTTGTTGGGCATGAGGTGGGGTCCAAAAATAGGAGAAAGACGATGGGTGCATTATAGCTAAGGAGGCCGAGCGATGGCAAGCGAATCTTCAGGATGGTATAATCGCCGCGATGTTGGCCGCAGCCAAATCATTGCGTGACAGCCTGGCGCGAACGCGCCAATCGGCCTTTGGGCGCATCGCCACCCTCCTGGGACAAAGCGAGATTACCGAGGAGACGTGGGATGAACTCGAAGCGATGCTGATTCAGGCGGATGTCGGCGTGAGCTTGACCCAGACGATCCTGACAAAACTTAAGGAACGCGTCAAAGCCGAGGGCCTGATCCGCGCGGAGGCGCTCAAGGCCGTGCTGCGCGCCGAATTGCGCGCCCAACTCGGGGAGGCGGCACGCCCCCTCAACTTAACGGCCTCCCCCACCGTCCTCGTTCTGGTCGGGGTTAACGGTTCAGGCAAAACGACGACCGCGGCTAAAATCGCGCGCCACCTTCAGGCGCAGGGACACACGGTCATGCTAGCAGCCGGTGACACCTTCCGGGCCGCGGCGGTCGAACAATTACAAATTTGGGGCGAGCGCCTGGGCCTCCCGGTAATCGCCGGGCAGCCGAACGCCGATCCGGGTGCGGTGGCGCACGATGCGGTGGTCGCCGCTCAATCGCAAAAAGTAAAAGTTCTGATCGTGGATACCGCCGGTCGGCTGCAAACCAAATACAATTTGATGGAAGAGTTGAAGAAAGTCTGCCGGGTGATTGGGAAAGCGCTGCCCGGCGCGCCGCACGAGACGTTGCTCGTCCTCGACTCGACGACCGGCCAGAATGCACTCTCGCAAGCGCGGGCTTTCAAGGAGGCGGTCGGGCTGACGGGCGTGGTGCTCGCCAAGCTGGATGGTTCCGCCAAAGGCGGCATGACGTTTGCGATTGGGCAGGAGCTGGGCGTGCCGATTCGTTTCGTGGGCACCGGCGAGAAGTTTGAAGATTTTGAAGTGTTTGATCCGGATAAGTTTGTGGGTGGATTGCTGGACTAAAAACCTACCACTAAGACACCAAGTCTCAAAGAAAACTATAGAATCCTTCGTGCCTTGGTGACTTGGTGGTAGAACTTTCTAAATGGAGAATTTAATTAATGGATGACTTAATCGGACGACTGAAAGAGATCGAAGCCAAGGTTCAGAATCTTATGGAGCGTCTTTGACCTACCAAACAAAGAAAAACGTCTGGCGAAGTTAGAAGCCAAATCGCAGGCAGCCGACCTGTGGAACAACCCGGAAAACGCTCAACGGACGATGCGCGAACTCTCGCAGGCGCGCGAGGAGCTAGACCATTGGCGCAAGGCGGCCCAGCAGATCGCCGAGGCGCGGGAACTCGCCGAACTCAATGACCCCAGTCTGCAAAGTGAACTAGAGAAGGAAGTTGAGCGGCTAGAGAAAGACGCCAGCCAGCTCGAGTTTGAAACGCTCTTATCCGGCGAATATGACCACGATAATGCCATCGTCACCGTCTTCTCTGGCGCCGGGGGCACTGAGGCACAAGACTGGGTGGCGATGCTGTTCCGCATGTACCAGCGTTGGATGGAGGATCATCATTATCAAACCGAGATCATTGACTCCAGCGATGGCGAAGAGGCCGGTCTAAAGTCGGTGACGGTGGCGGTGAACGGGCCGTATGCTTACGGTTACTTGAAAGCTGAAAAAGGGACCCACCGATTAGTTAGGCTTTCGCCATTCGACTCGGCGCACCGGCGGCACACCTCGTTTGCGTCGGTGGAAGTGTACCCGCAGGTTGAGGACGTGGGCGCGATTGAAATCAAACCGACGGATATCGAAATTGAAACCTATCGCGCTTCAAGCGCCGGTGGGCAGAACGTCCAGAAAAACGCGACGGCGGTTCGGATCAGGCATCTGCCGACGGGGCTGGTTGTGACCTGCCAGAACGAGCGTTCCCAGAGTCAGAACCGCGAGAACGCGTTGAAAGTGCTGCGAGCCAGGTTGCTCGACCGGCAACGCGAGGAAAAGGAAAAAGAGATCGCGGCGCTCAAGGGGTCGCGCGTGAAAGCCGAGTGGGGTCAGCAGATTCGCTCCTATGTGTTGCATCCGTATCAGATGGTGAAGGATCACCGCACCGACTACGAGACCGGGCGAACCGAGGACGTGCTTAACGGACGCCTGGATGAATTTATTGAAGCATATCTGCGTTCTCAAGTTGGCGCATAACAAGAGATTCGCCAGAAATCTGGCTTCTCCAATGATTGAGGGTTGGACCACAATTGGTTAAGTCTAGTTAATCTAAATTTCGATTTAGCATGGACAAAACATCTTGCTCCTACTGTTGCTCTGAGATAGATATAGATCAAAACGTTGCGTTATGCAATAAATGTGGTACAGCAGCCCATACACAGTGCGCAGCAGCGCTCGGGTTTAAGTGTGAAATTCCGGGATGTTCAGGAACACTATTCAGGGTAACCTAAATTGCCTTACAATCTGAGACATGACCTGGACACCGAACCATCTCACCCGAAAACAAATGGAAGAACGTCGCCGAAAAGGAGGGCGGTTGCTCAAGGCCGG
>Ga0075421_100006637_pt1 | contig 14140 bp, 10 predicted proteins | sample SoiMetdeltSBSDD5_FD_75292 | JGI IMG/M metagenome (GOLD analysis project Ga0075421, IMG submission 75292) | Bulk soil microbial communities from a Populus tree surrounding site in Tennessee, USA - Soil MetaG P. deltoides SBSDD5 | ecosystem: Environmental > Terrestrial > Soil > Tree plantation...
CCGCGTGTGAAGCTGCTGTACGACATCTACCACATGCAGATCATGGAGGGGGATGTCATCCGCACGATTCGCGACAACATCGCCCATATCGGGCACTTCCACACGGGCGGCGTCCCGGGGCGGAACGAGATCGACGGAAGTCAGGAGCTGAACTACCGCGCCGTCGCCACCGCGATTGCCGACCTCGGATTCACGGGCTTCGTGGCCCACGAGTTCGTGCCGAAGCGTGATCCGCTAACTTCGCTCCAGGCAGCGTTCGAGGTATTCTCGGTCTAGTCATGCTCTAGAGCATCGAATTGAAGAGTCCTGGCCGGCGCATACCACGGGAGAGGGGAGCAAGACCTAACGCTGATCGAGCCGATTCCACCGATTTCGCAGAAGCCCTCGACCGGGCCAGTGGAGTACGCAAGGCAGTGACAGAAAGGGAACAGCCTTCACGGGAGAGTGACTCTGCGAAAGGCCGTTTCTCTTGCTTCCACTAGCGAGAGTAACTCTCCCTCGCGTAGAACTTCTGCGAAATCGGTGGAATCGGCTAAATCGGCGTGAGGTCTTCTCCCCACGTCCCGGTCTAAGAGCGAGTCCGACGCGAGATAGCCAGGCCGTTACAGCCTCATGGCCGCCGGTCCGGCTCCCGTGACGAAGAACGTCGCCCGCGACGCTGGCTCCGGGAACGCCCCCGCATAGTTGTCGAGCCAACACTCGAGGAACTTCTCCGCCTCGCCCTTCGGCACGAGCGCCCACACGCTTCCGCCGAACCCCGCCCCGAACGCCGAGGCGGCCACCGCGCCTAACGTGCGAGCCGACCGCGCCAGATGGAACGTTTCGGGCACTTGGTTGCCAAGCAGCAGCTCGGCCCCCCGTTGCGAGCGGTCCACGAGCTCACCGAGTGCGGCGAGGTCGCCGGCTTCCAGGGCATCCCCGGCGGCCGGAATGATGTGTCGGCTCTCCATCGCAAACTGGTCGAGGCGCGTGAGCAGGTCCGTCTGGTCGAACCCATCGTTCGCGGCGCCGCGCAGCGCCGGATCCCGCACGATCGCCCGCAACTTGTCGAGCGCACCCGGACTCGATACGAGCACGTCCGCGAGGGTTGCGTCCGGACGGCCGGTCGCGGCGCGCCAGCGGTCGAGCAGCGCGTGAACGCGGCGTGCCTGACGATTGTACAGATCCAGCGCTGCGCCGGTCTTCTCCGCCAACACCCCGCTGGCGCCGATCACGAACACATGAGCCGGCGGGAGAGGCACGGTCCGCTCGAACCGCACCGGCGCGAACGAGTACTGCACCAGCGCTCCAGGACGTGAATAGAGAATCGCGGTCTGGTCCTGGCTACCACTGAACGTGCCGACGCCACGATCGCCGCTCAGCGGGCCAAACGACGCGCCGTTCTCGACGGCTCCGAGATAGCCCGCGAGGTCGTCGGCCGTCGTGATCGCCCGGCGGTATTCATCGTGCGCCCCGAGCGCGTTCAGCTCGGAGAGCGCGAGGAACATCGCGACGACCAGCGCGCTCGAGCTGCTGAGCCCGGCAGCCGGCGGAAGGTCGCTCGCAAACGCGATGTCCGCGCCGCGCAATGGCCCGGGGAAGTTCCGCGCGATCCTGCGCACGACCGTGATCGCGTAGTTCGTCCAGCTGCCATCCGCTGGTGTGAGCGCGGCGTTGAGCTCGAGGTCCACGTGGTCACCGGTCACCGCGTCGGTAATGCGAACCGCACGGTCATCTCGCGGCGACGCGACCACGGCAATTCCACGTTCGACGGCGCAGATGAGACTTCGTCCGCCGGCGTAGTCCGTGTGCTTGCCAAGGAACTCGATCCTCCCCGGAACCCACAGCCGGAGAGTCAGCCGCTTGCCAAGCGCCGCCGACGCGCGCGCGAAAAGCCGGGCCTTCCGCGCGACCTCGCCGTCCGACATCCCCGACAAGGCGAGCCGCTCCTCGAGCGCGTGCCCTCCCGCCCCCGCCACCCCCACATCCCGCGCCACCACCCCTCCGCGATCAGAGTCTGACATCGACACCAGCCAACGCGTCGGCTACCGCAGCGATGTCGGCGCGGCTCGACAGATCGAGTACCGGCGCGCGCATCGGCACCGCGCGGAAGCGCAATCCATATCGCTCGATGGCGTGCTGTACCGCCACCGGGATCTCGAGTTCCCCACGCGACGACGGCGACACCGTTCGGCACGGGTCGAAGATCGACGGCTCGAACGCCCACAGGTTCATGCTGACGTACGCTGCGTCGCCCATCGCGCGCGCCGTGGCCGCGTCAGGCTTCTCGACGATGCGGCGAAGGTAGCCGGCATCGTCGATGTCGAGCAGCGCGTATCGCATGATGCGATCCGCTTCGATGCGACCGTCCGCGAGCAGTGCGTCCCGGCCGAACGCGATGAGCCCGGGCTCGCCCAACGCCTCGAGCGCAGCGTACGCCTCGACCGGGTAGTAGTTGTCCGCGTTCATCACGAGAAACCGGTCGCCGTCGACGAAGCGCTCTGCGGCCAGAACGGCGTTGGCGGTGCCCACGGGGTGCTCCTGAATCGCAAACGTGATGCGCAGTCGATGAAAGAACGCGCCACGCTGGTAGCGATCTCGAATCGCCGTATGCTCCGGGCCGATGACGAGACATACATCTGTGATCCCGGCGTCTGCGAGCGCGCTCAGCACAAAGTCGAGGAAGGGCCGGCCGATCGGGATCATCGCCTTGATCCCTTGATCCGCCATCGCGGCCTGCTGCGCGTCGATCGGCGCGCCGCCGTCCGCCTTCCGCATCCGCGTGCCCAACCCCCTCGCGAGTATGACCGCCTTCATCCCGCCGTCGACCTCGTTGATGGGGTCAGACCCATTCATTTCAGCTTCGCCAGACCGACCGCCGACGCGACGAACACCACCGCCCACATCACCGCCGGTCCGGTTCGACCGTACAGGAAGGTACCTGCGCCGAACAACGCGGCGTAGACGACGAAGCAGCCGAGGACCCACCGAAGCAACGATCGTGCGATGCTGTCGGGGGACGGACCGACCCCGGCCTCCTCGCGAATCGACGCCCAACCCTTCCCTGCCGGACGGACGCGTCGATAGAACTCGACGAGTGTCTGACGGTCCGTCGGCGCAGTCATATAGGTGACTGCGACCCAGACAACCGTCGTAACCGCGATCGTGATAACGAGCGACGCATGCGCGGGGATCGTCGCCCCAGCTCGGCCGGCGATGACGAACGCGACCGCGACAGCGAACGAGCTGACCATCGCCGCGATCTCGCTCCAGGCGTTGATCCGCCACCAGTACCAGCGGAGCAGATAGATGAGTCCCGTGCCCGCGCCAACCGACAGCAGCAGATTGAAGCTCGCCTGGGCGGTGTCGAGCACGAACGTCAGCGCCGCCGCGACCACCATGAGCAGCGCCGTCACCAGTCGGCCGACCATGATGTAATGCCGCTCGTCCGCGCCGGGCCGCATGAACCGCCGGTAGAAGTCGTGCACGATGTACGACGTGCCCCAGTTGAGGTGCGTCGAGAGCGTCGAGACGTAGGCGGCGAGCAGTCCCGCCACCATGAGCCCCAACAGACCCGCGGGGAGAAAGGTCAGCATCGCCGAGTAGGCGAGGTCGTGGCCGACGAGCGCCGGGTCGACGTACGGAAACGCCCGGCGAATGTCATCCAGCGTGGGAAACACGAGCATCGACGCGAGCGCGACGATGATCCAGGGCCACGGGCGGAGCGCGTAGTGCGCGAAGTTGAAGAACAACGTGCCGTCGAGCGCGTCCTTCTCGGTTTTCGCCGCGAGCATGCGCTGCGCGATGTAACTCCCGCCACCCGGTTCGGCGCCAGGATACCAGACGGACCACCACTGAATCGTCAGCGGGATGATGAATATCGAGAGCGCCGTCCCCCAGTCGCTGAAGTCGGGCACGAACGCCAGCATGGCCGGGTCGACACGCTCGAACAGCGCCGACAACCCACCGACCTGCGGCTGCCTAACGGCATACACGGCGGCCGCGACGGACCCGGTCATCGCGATCCCGAACTGGATGAAGTCCGTGACCAGCACGCCCCAGAGTCCTGAGGTAGCAGCAAAGGCGACGTTGAGCACCGCGCAGACGAGGAGCGTCTGCACCATCGGCCAACCGAGCAGCACGTTCGCGATCTTGACGGCGGCGAGGTTCACCGTCGCCATGATCACGCAGTTGAAGAACAACCCGAGGTAGAGTGCCCGGAACCCGCGCACGAACGTCGCCGGACGGCCCGAGTAGCGGATCTCATAGAACTCGAGATCGGTCAGTACTCCCGAGCGACGCCACAGGCGCGCGTAGAAGAACACCGTAGCCATTCCGGTGAGCAGGAAGGCCCACCAGACCCAGTTGCCGGCGACCCCGCCAGTGCGAACGATGTTCGTGACGAGGTTCGGCGTGTCGGTGCTGAAGGTGGTCGCGACCATGGACACGCCAATGAGCCACCACGGCGCCGCCCGCCCCGACGTAAAGAACTCGGCCGTGCTCGACCCCGCGCGCCGCGCGAGCACCACCGCCGGGATGAACGAGATGACGATGGAGGCTGCAACGATGACCCAGTCGAGGGACGTTAGGCGCATGTCTGAGTTGGTCGACGTATCAACGTTGAACCGCAGAGGACGCAGAGGACGCAGAGAACAGCAAGGGACTGAAGTGCTGTTCCTCTAACTCCTCTTTTTCGCGGCATCGAGCGTCCCGGTTAAGGGATTCTGCGGAATCTGCGAAATCGCTGTTCAATCTGCGTTAGGTCTTGCTTCCCTTCCCTGGGCATGAGCCAGCCATGCGCCATGACCGAGCCGGCGGCTGGAAAAAGTTGCCTGCACCTGGAGGTGCGCGGAATGGCACGGGTGCCCCCCAAGTGAGTAAGATCAGTCTGACCATTTTGTCATAACCCGCGCCTGACCCCAACCGGAACCTGACCCTGTCCCCTTATCGTATGCGGCCGTTCATGCTCGCCGCGCTCGTGTGCGGCGTTCTCACCGGAGGCGTCGTGAGCACGTTGGATGCACAGCCTTCCACGCAGTGGCCGATCCACGCGAAGGATCGCCCGCAACCGCGGGTCGTGCGCCCACCGGCGAACGTCTGGACCGTTGCGCCACCCGCCGACGCAACCGTGTTGTTCGACGGAAGTAACCTCGCACGCTGGCGGAAGGATGACGGCGCCGCGCCCGGTTGGAAGGTGGAGAACGGCTACATGGAAGTCGTGGCTGGCACGGGCGGCATCATGACGCGCGACGGCTTTGGTGATGCACAGCTACACGTCGAGTGGATGGCCCCACTGCCGGTCAAAGGCGAAGGTCAGGACCGCGGGAACAGCGGTGTCTTCCTGATGGGCCGGTACGAGGTGCAGGTGCTCGACTCGTACGGGAACGTCACGTACCCCGATGGGCAAGCGAGCGCGATCTACGGGCAGTTCCCGCCGCTCGTGAACGCGAGTCGCCCGCCCGGCGAGTGGCAGACGTACGACATCATCTTCCACCGCCCGCGCTTCGACGCCTCGGGAAAGGTGACCGCACCCGCGCGCATGACCGTGCTCCACAACGGAGTGCTCGTGCACGACAACGCCGTGCTCTCCGGGCCGACCGCGCACCAGACGCGGCCGCCGTACGAGCGGCACGAGGACCGGCTTCCGATCTCGCTGCAGGATCACGGAGCGCCGGTGCGGTATCGCAACATCTGGATCCGCGACCTCGAGCGCCGCTGACCCCTGTCATCCCGAGCGACCGAGCCGGGTGCCCGCGAAGCGGCCGATGAGGGAGTCGAGGGATCTATCGTGCGTTACCTGTGGCTGGCCACGAGGCACGTAGAGAAGATCCCTCATCTGCCCGCACGCGGGCACCCGGCTGACGCTCGCTCGGGATGACAACAAGCGAGCGAGGCGTGACAGAAGTGGCTTACGGCTTGGTCACCGTGATGGCCGTGCCGTTGCTGCCCCCATCCGGGTCGTGGTTCGAGCCTGACTGATACGTCTTCCCCGCCATCGTTACGCTCGTCACCGTGTACGTCACGGATTTCTTCCGCAGCGACGGCGCCAACACGATGCACGTCCCGTTGCCGCCAAGGTCGCCCGTCGTGCACGTGTTCGCGTTCAACCCGCCGGCATTCCAACTCCCGACGACCGTCGCGCCATTCAGCGGCGCATGATTCGCATCGTGCACCGTGATCTCGACCGTCGCGCTCCACGTTGACCCACCACCCGACGGGACCGCGTCGAGGTTGCCGATGTGGATCCCCGTGCCACCACCACCGGGCGCGTTCACGGTCGACGTCGTTGACGCACTGTTGTTCGCGGCGTTGCCGTCGCTCAGGTCGTGCGACGCGGCGAGCGTGTGAGCGCCCGTCGCGGCGCCCGTCGTGTTCCAGCTGAAGTCGACGGTCGTCGCCGCCCCGACGGCGAGCGCGGCAACCGTCTGCGAGCCGATCGCGGTGCCGTTGTCGCGCAGCGTGACGTTGAACGAACCGACGGCCTGCGTCCCGGTATTGCGGACCGTCACCGCGACGTTCACGGTAGCGCCTTGCGTGACCGAGCCTGGCGCGCTCACGCCCGTGATCGCGACATCCGTCAAGTCCGGCGGCGGCTGCGGGTCACTGCCATCGACGGACACGTTGAAGCGGTTCAGCACGAGATCGATGCGATTCGCGATCGTCGACGTCGACCCGCCAGCAAATAGCAACCCGACTGGATTGCGATTCGCGTCGTTCGTCACAATCAACGAACCCGAATCACCACCGCCGCTGAACGCCCCGGGCTCGATGATGAGCTGGTCCACGAACGTCGCACTCTTCAGGCAGAAGATGATCAGTACCTCGTAGCAGACGGAGATGGTCGCGTTGATCCCCGTGATCTGCCCGGTGGTACGCTCGGTCGTGCGACCGTATTTCTGAACGTTGAGCGTGAGCAGCGCCGTCTTGTCGTCGAAGACGCGGTCGTTGTTCGCATCGCCGAAGATCTTCGAGCTCGGGAGCCCGTATCCGTCATCGGCCGGCGTCGCATTCGAGACGTCCGCCGGGTTGGTCACGAGGCCGATCGCTGCGTCGATGGTGTTCGACCCGCCGGAGAAGTTGATGGGCTGGAAGGCGGCGAGTGTCCCGATCTGGTTTGCGAGCGTTCCACCATCGACCGGCCCGGGCTGCAGCATCGGGTCACCGATCGACGCGTCGTTCTGATTCGCCAGCACGTGATTGTTGCTGAGCACGAACACTTGCGCCGCGGCGTTCCGGACGATCGCCCCCATCGTGCCGGCGGTGATGGCCGGGTGCCCGACCGAGTACCCGATTGGCGCCGGACGCAGGAACGTCGTCGGATCGCTCCGCGCGATGATCTCCCCCGTCACCTGCATCGCAACCGGAATATTGTCGACGGCGTCGGGGACGCCGCGCACCGCGTTGTCGCGGACGAACACGCGTACACCTGCCCTGCCGCTTGGCAGAATCCCGACCGCCGTACCAATCACTCCGGGGATGCGTAACAGCGCGGGATTGTGGCGCTCCTGCGCCGCGATGGCCGATCGCACGTCCTCGGCTCGCGCGGCCGCAAGCTGCGGCGCGAGTGGAACGGCAATTCGAGTGGGTCCGGTCGTAGGATCGGAGCAGCCGGTCCAGACGAGAGTGCCGAGCGTCAGACAGACAGCGGCGGTACGCGAAGGACGGGTCGTGGTTCGCACGTGACCTCCGAGATCGAACCGTGGGGCTGCAGGCGCGTCCCCGCAGGGGCCCCATCATGAACAATTAAGGTGGTCTCAGCAAGTGACGCAGCGCACCACTCGATCTCGACCCTAACGCTCCTCGGCAAACCTCCACTGCGCGCGAGAATCCCGCGTAAGCGGCACGTTCTCCAGCCGAGCGCGCACCATCTCCACTGGCATCCGTCCGCCCTGGAGAATCGCGTCGTGGAACTGGCGGTTCGTCATTCGACCGGAGCCTACGAGCTCGCGGTGCATGGCGCGGAACTGAAGGCCGCCGATCATGTACGCCACCTGATACAACGGCGGATACGTTCCGTTGAACGAGCGCCGCACTTCCGCCTCGGCGTTCGCGCGCTCGTGGCCGACACGCTCGACGAGGAAGTCCACCGCCTCCTGCGGGGTCATCGTCCCGAGATGGAACCGGAGCGAGAAGATGATCCGGGCCGTCCGGTGCATGCGCCAGAACAGCATCCCGACGCGATCCTCGGGAGTTCGTGGGAAGCCGAGATCCCAGAGCAGCATCTCCCAGTAGAGCGCCCACCCTTCCATCCAGAAGGGCGTGCTGAAGAGTTGACGGTGCCGCATGTAGCGGTCGTTCATGAAGCCCTGCAGGTGATGCCCGGGAATCAGCTCGTGGTGGACTGTCGAACGCGAGAAGTGCGGGTTGTTGCCGCGCATGCTCATTATCTTCTCCTCGTGCGTCATCCCGTCGGTGGGATACGAGACGAGGATGGTCTCGCCGCCAAGGAAGAACGGTGAGACGCGCTGTCGCTCCGGCGTCATCATCTCCATCCGCCAGATCTCTTTGGCGAGAGGCGGGACGGTCACGAGCTCACGCCGCTCGACGAACTCCTCGGCTTCGCGAGCGAGATCGCGAATGAGATCGGGCTGCTTCCCGGGTTCGACGTACGTGTTCTTCACTTTCTCGACCGCTTTCCGCCAGTCGTCGCCGAATCCCATCTCGCGCGACGCCTTCTTCATCTCGGCTTCGCACCACGCGTACTCGCGTTCCGCGATGGCGATGAGACGGTCCGGCGTGTACGGCATCATCTCATGTTTGAGGTCCGCCGCGAGCCCCGCGGCGCCGATCGGATCGCCGATGATCGGGTCCGTATCACCCTCGCGAATCCCGACGACGCGCTCTCGCAGCACCTTCACGTAGGCCTTGAGGGCGTCGTCGGACTTCTTGTACGGATCCGCCGCCCACCACCCGAAGAGGGGGTCGTAACCCGTGTAGTAACGGTACCACTGGCCTAACGTGGTGCGAAGCTCCTCGACGAATCCCGCCGTGCGGAATCCCACAAAGCGGATGGTGCGCAGCGAATCACGGACGCGCGCGTTCGTGGTATCGACTTTCCCACCGGCTGAGCGCTCGACGACCTTCCGCACGCTGTCGATCTGCTTCGCCAGCACCGCCAATGTTCGACCCGCCTCCTGCTGATTGACGGGCTTGAGCTGCCGCCTCGCCTCCATCAGATCGAACACCGTCGCCGCGAATGGCGTGTAGGGCTGCATCTCCGCCAGCTGCTGCCGCTCCCGACCGAGCTGGTATTGCTCGTATTCCAACTGGTTGCGCAGCAGGACGTAGTCGACGCGTCCCTCCTGGGACAGCTCGTCGAACTCGATGTCGCGGAGCCGCCCGAGCCACTGGGCGGTGAACTCATCCATGCGCTTGAGCCGTGCGGGGGAGTAGTCCACCCCGTAGCGCCGGCCTAACGCGGAGCGATCGGACGCGTATCGCGATACGATGTCCGCGAGCTCGCTCGGCCGCGCCATCGTGAGCGGTGTCAACGTCGGCACGACGGCCGTCTCGATGGAAGGGCGAGTCGCCGAGCCGTTGCGCCCCCCCTGTGCGAGGAGCGCGGCGGGGCTGGCGAGTAATACCGCGAACACGAACGTCGAACGGGCCATGGTGCCGGTACCTGAGTGAAATGTCCGGAGCGACAGCCAAGTTACCGATTGGCGGACGATGGCGCTAAACACTGCTAACGGAAGAGCGCAGGGCCCAAGAGGCGCACGGCCAAGGGGCGCAGGGCCCAAACGACGCAGGGCCCAAACGGCGCAAGGCCCGAACGGCGCAAGGCCCGAACGGCGCACGACCCAAACGACAACAACGCAGGACCCGAACGGCGGGTGGCGGGGGTGGTGCGCCGTTGCCGTCTGAGTCCTGCGCCCTTCGGGCCCTGCGCTTCTCGCCGTTAGCGCCGTTTCCGCGCGGGGCCGTCTTGGCCTTGGTATGTCCCTACGATCTCGGCTTGCTCTACGATGTGTCCCCGCATGGCGGCCTCGAGATCGGCCTTCGTCGGTGTGCCGAGGTTACCGAGCGCGGTGTCGAGCGCGTAGAGCTTGAAGAAGTAGCGGTGACGCCCGATGGGTGGGCACGGGCCCCCGTAGCCGACGTTCCCGAAGTCGTTCTTCCCCTCTCGCGCCCCACTCGGCAGACGCTTGCCGCTCGCGCCCTCCTCGAGCCCGGTGGCCGTCGGCGGGATGTCGTAGAGGACCCAGTGGACATAGACCATCTTGGGGGCCATCGGGTCCGGTGCGTCGGGGTCGTCTGCGATGAGCGCGAGGCTCCGCGTGCGTTCCGGCACACCGGACCAGGCGAGCGGCGGCGACTTGTCGTCACTCTCGCACGTGTATCCGATCGGGATCGGTCCGTTGTGCGTGAACGCGCGTGATGTGATGGCGAGCGGCATGGTGCACCTCGGAATTGGCGCCTGATCTCATTCACGACCGACGCGCAGGACGGTGGCGCCCCTGACCGCCTGCGCGTCTGCGAGCCGCGCGAGGGCGGCATTCGCTTGCTCGAGTGGTAGCTCCTCGACCGTCGGGCGCAGTGGGATCTCCGCGGCCGCGGCGAGCATCTGCCGAACGTCCTCGCGCGTCACGTTCGCGACGCTCTTGATCTCGTGCTCCATCCACAGGTGCGAGGCGTAGTCGATCCGACGCAGCGCGTCCTTGTCCGCTTCCGACTTCCGAATGGCGTTGATGACGAGCCGGCCTCCCGGTGCAAGCCTCGCAAGCGCACCAACGACCGGAGTCCATGCCGGGGTCGTGTCGATGATCGCAGCCATTCGTACGTCCAGGTCGTCGGCCAGTTCACCCGCCCACACCGCACCGAGCTCGCGCGCGAACGCACGCTCTTGCGGACTTCGCGCGAACACGTACACCGCCGACCGCGGATATCGGTATCGCGCAACCTGAAGAACGAGGTGGGCCGACGCGCCGAAGCCCACGAGCCCGAGCGGATCGCCGTCAACGAGATTCGTCAGGCGCAACGATCGCATTCCGATCGCTCCCGCGCAGAGGAGCGGCGCCGCCTCGCTGTCAGTGAGCCCCGACGGGATCGCGTACGCGAACGCCGCCGGGACCACGACGTACTCGGCGTACCCGCCGTCGGCGTCACAGCCAGTGGACCGGAAGTCCGGGCACAGGTTCTCAGTGCCAGCCCGACACCATCGACACCGGCCGCACGCCGAGTGAATCCAGGCGATGCCGACTTGGTCACCTTCGCGAAACGCTGCAGCGGCAGTGCCTGTGGTCACGACCCGGCCGATGACCTGATGCCCGGGAATCAGCGGGTACCGCGGTGCGGCGATGCGCCCTTCCACCACGTCGAGATCCGTTCGGCAGACGCCACACACCGACACGCGGACCAGGATCTCGTTAGGCCCAGGTACTGGCGTGAGGACGTCTGCCGCTTCCAACGGCGGAGATCCACCGGTCGCCGGAGATGGCCGGCCCAGGCGCATCGCGCGCATGATGGCTGGATTATCACGGCATCCGGCGCGGTGGTGGAAGGGCCGATCGCTACCGACTCCTGCGGGCGCGGGTGCGGGCGGCTTTCTTCGCTGCCGCCGACCGGCCGGCTGCACCCTTGGTCCGCACGGCCTTGCGCGCCGACCGGGATCGGTCCGCCGCCGAGCGCCGCCGTGCGACCGTTCGCGCCTGCTTCGAGAGCGCGCGCTTCGACGCCACGGATCGGTCCTCACGCCGAAGTGCCTGCTTCACGGCGCGTGAACGGCGGGGTGACGGGCTTCGCTTCCGCGCGGTTCGCCCTTTCGCGGTGTCTCGCGCTGCCTGACGCCGCGTTCGCTTCGACGCGCCTCGCCTGGGGGGCGGAAGCCTGACACCGGCGCGGCGTGCCTTGGAGAGACCGATGGCGATCGCCTGCTTCGTCGATCGCGCGCCGTGTTTCCCCTCGCGTACGTGATGAATCTCTTCGCGGACGAATTCGCCGGCCTGTGTCGACGGCGATTTCCCTTCGCGCGCGTCCTTTCTCGCGCGTTCGATGGTCTCTTTTTCGGGCACGATGCCTCCGGATTGCGATGGGCGGTGCCACGACGACCTCGACCATGGCCACCGCGACCTCGATTGGAACGCAATCCGCCTGCCCGCGACGTCGGTTCGCGCCGAGAGCGAGGCGCCCTTACGGCCAGTCCGCGAAAGCGACCTCGCCAGGGCCCGCGAACGCCGCGTAGAGCTCATCGTCGAACGTCCGGTAGCGCGCACCGAATGCCTGCTCGAAGTGCGTGCCCCAGTCCGGACGCGAGCCGTCGGCATCCGTGAACCCGTACTCGTGAGCGAGCGTCCACGAGGCGAACACTTTGCCGGATTTCGACTTCACGTTAGGGTCCGCGGCAAGCGCCGCGACCGCACGGCCGACGTAGAGCGGCGTCTCCGATGCGATGAAGTTCGGATCCTTCTTCGCGCCCTCGCGCCAGGTCTCCTCGGTGACGCCGAAGTGCTTCAGCATCATCTCGGAGCGGAGAAACCCCGGCGTGACCGCGACGGCAGCGACGTCTTGCTTGCGCAGCTCACGCGCCTGGATGAACGCGAGGCGAATGACGCTCGACTTCACGAGGTCGTAGAAGATGTTGCCACGGTACCCGTAGGCGTCGCCGTCCGTGATCTCGACGATGAGGCCCGTCCCACGGTCGCCGCGGTCGAACATCAGCGGCGCGCCGTAATGGCTCGTGACGATGTGCGACCAGACGGCCTGGTCGAGCATCTTCCGGCCGTTCGAGACGGTCACCTGCCAGAACGTCTTCCCCCACTCCGTGAGCGCGTCACCGCCCCAGACGTCGTTCACGAGGACGTCGAGGTGGCCGTGGTCACGCCGTACGCGCGTGAACAGCTCTCGCACCTCGTCCTCGACGGTATGATCGACCCGAACGGGGATGCCCGTTCCTCCGGCCGCCGTGACACGCTCGGCGGTCTCCTCGATCGTCTCGGGCCGATCGGCACCGCTCGCGAGGTGTCCACGTACCGACCGCCCGGTGCAGTACACCGTCGCGCCTTGCTCGCCCAGCGCGACGGCAATCCCGCGCCCTGCACCGCGCGTGGCGCCAGCCACGACCGCGACCCGTCCTTCGAGTGATCGCATTGATGACCTCCGTCCTGCAGGGGACAGAGAATATCCGAACGGTCGTGCACCAGCAACGGGTCGCGCGATGATGGGGGCGAGGGTACTTTTGCGCCGTCCAAGGCAGCGATGTACGACAAGGAGAACGCGGAATGCAGACACAGTCTCGTTCGACCGTGTACGACGTGTGCATTGTCGGGTCTGGTGCCGGCGGCGGCATGGCGGCCTACATGCTCACGAAGGCCGGAGCCCGCGTGGCCCTGCTCGAGGCGGGAGACATGTGGGACCCGATCAAGAACGGCGCGATGCTGAAGTGGCCGTACGACTCGCCCCGTCGTGGTGCCTCCACGCGCGACCGGCCGTTCGGTGAGTTCGACGGCTGCATCGGCGGATGGCAGATCGACGGCGAGCCGTACACGACCGCCCCCGGCACCCAGTTCAACTGGTGGCGCGCCCGCATGCTCGGCGGCCGGACGAACCACTGGGGTCGCATCTCCCTCCGATTCGGGCCGTACGACTTCCGCCGCAAGGGCATCGACGGACTCGGCGACGACTGGCCGATCACGTACGACGACGTCAAGCCGTGGTACGACGAGGTGGATAAGCTGGTTGGCATCTTCGGAAGCGTCGAAGGGCTTCCGAACGAGCCTGACGGCATCTTCCACACGCCGCCGGTTCCACGCTGCTACGAGCGGCTCGCGACGGCCGCCGCACGGAAGCTCGGCGTCACGGTCATTCCGTCGCGACTCTCGATCATCACGAAGCCACACAACGGCCGCGCGCCCTGCCACTACTGCGGGCAGTGTAACCGCGGGTGCATGACGAACTCGAACTTTTCGTCCACCGGCGTGCTCGTCGCACCAGCGGTCAAGACCGGGCGCCTGACGTTGATGACCAACGCGATGGTCCGCGAGGTCACGTTAGGCCGCGATGGCCTGGCCAATGGTGTGAGCTACGTCGACACGCGGACGCGGCGCGACGGACACGTCGCGGCGCGGGTGGTCGTTCTCGCGGCCAGCGCGTGCGAGACCGCACGGCTCCTCTTGAACTCGAAGTCGTCGCAGTTCCCGAACGGCCTCGCGAACTCCAGCGGCAC
>Ga0075421_100006640_pt1 | contig 14137 bp, 16 predicted proteins | sample SoiMetdeltSBSDD5_FD_75292 | JGI IMG/M metagenome (GOLD analysis project Ga0075421, IMG submission 75292) | Bulk soil microbial communities from a Populus tree surrounding site in Tennessee, USA - Soil MetaG P. deltoides SBSDD5 | ecosystem: Environmental > Terrestrial > Soil > Tree plantation...
CAGCATGCGCGGGAAGCTGAGATGCAGGATATCCTCGGTGGCTAACAACAATCGCACAGCCACAGAGGTGTCGTTAGGCCGCACGCATGAACGGTGTGGGCTCGATGCCTGGATCGCGTATAACTCAAAGAGAGGCGTGCGCTACCGGTGCGCGATCTGCTCGCGCCTCAGCAGCGCGGAGAGCCGACGAATGAAGGAAGAGGAGCAGCCCGCAAGGCGCCTCTTTCGCGCGGCGCGGAACCGGGCGCGGACGGCGGGTATCAGCTTCAACCTCACCGTTGAAGATGTGGAGAACGTCTGGCCGGAAGACGGACGATGCCCAGTGTTAGGCACCCTCTTGCAGCAAGGGCGCGGCATGTCTCACGACGGATCGCCGACGCTCGATCAGCTAGACCCGGCACGCGGCTACGAGCCGGATAACATTGCGGTACTGAGCTTCGCAGCAAACAGAGCGAAAGGCAACATGCGGGCCGAGGAATTGGAGAGACTCGCCACATGGATGCGTTCACACGGACTCTCCTAACCTAACGAGGAACCAGTGATAAAGTTCACGATCGAAGCGTACCACGAGGCGGATATTCTGCTCATCACGAGCGCGCTCCAGGCTCTCGCGGTACAGCGCACGAAACGCTCAGAGGAAGACGATGCACGCTATGCGGCATCGCAGCAGGCGGCGGAGACAGAGCAGCCTAACGCCGAGAAGGCGGAAGAGGCTCAGGCGTCGACAGGCCATATCGTCGAGGTGAAGGAGCAGCCGAAGGAGCCGGTCGCTCGTAAGGCGTCCAAGTCATCGAAGCGCGACGCGCAGAAGAAGCTGCAGGACGCGCAGGCGGCGAAGACGACGGACCCTACGCCAGCCGCGGCGGAGTCCACTACAAAAGCTGTCGAGACGCCAACTGCCGCGGCGGCGCCTTCTGCCGGCGCACAGCCGTCGAAGTCTGAAGTAGATCGCGCGCTGCGCCAGTACGCGCACAAGAACGGGATGCAGGCGGCGCGTGACCTGCTCGCGAAGTTCAGCATCGTTAGGCTGCCAGACCTGCCGGAAGATAAGTTCGCGAGCTTCTTGGCCGCGATGCAGCCGGCACAGGCGAGTGGCGATGCACAGACCATCTAGGTTCCTCCGCATTTTGGGCGCGGCGGCTGCGCTGTTTGGCGTTGGGGGCGCCGCTGCGCAGCCCGTCGTGGCTCCTGCAGGACAGCACTCAGGCAAGCAGACGCCAGCCGTCCCCGTTGCAGGTCATAACGAGGCGACGATCGCTCGCTCACTTGCTAGGCAGTACTTCAGCGGCATGCGCGAACCGATCTGGGTAGGGTACCCGCGTCAGTCGCGCTCCAGTGCCGGCTTCCCGTTCCGCGCGAAGCGCCAGCATCGATGGTAAGGGCGCTGATTGTGTTCACCCTCATGCTGGTCGTCAACATCGCCTGGGCACGCTACATCCAGACGGTGAGCGACGGCCAGCGCCTCAAGGCGAGCCTCTGGGACAGCACGCTCTTCTTGTTAGGCGGCATTACGGTCACCCAGTACACGAAGGCACATTGGCTGCTGATCCCAGCCACGTTAGGCGCCTTCGTGGGCACATTCATAGGAGCGAAACGTGGGAAAGGGATCGACACGGAGACCGCAACAGGTCCCGGAGTCCCAGATGACAGCCAACTGGGAGAGGGTGTTTCCAAAAAATCCAGTTGGATCACCGACAGCTACGTCGGGCACAAGTGGGACCCCTACGAACGATGACAAGAAACCTCCCAGTCAAGGAACACGTTGACCTGAGCCCGTCGTCTGCCTACCGGTGGATGGCGTGCACAGGCAGCGTGAAACTGATCGAGGCGTTAGGCGTTTCAGGTACCGAGAGCGTGTACGCGCGGGAAGGCACTGTGGCGCACGCGCTCGCGGAGCGCGCCCTGAACAAGATGGTGGACCCGGACATGTGGCTCGACATGGAGATCGGTGGCCTAACGATCACCGACGAGATGATCGAGCACGTCCGCGTGTTCGTCGACTGGGCGATGGAGTTGAGGTCTCGATCGACGCTCTTCTGGATCGAGCGCAAGTTCAACCTCAAGAAGCTGAACCCGCCGGCACCGATGGCGGGAACGTCGGACGTCACCGCGTACGAGGCGCCCGAGAAGACGCTGCACGTCGGCGACCTGAAGTACGGGCAGGGCGTAGTCGTCGAGGTCACGGACAACCCGCAACTCCTCTACTACGCGTTAGGCGCTGTGCTAGAAATCATGGAAGCCTACCCGGAGCTAGAGATCGAGAAGGTCGTCATCACGATCATCCAGCCGCGGGCGGGACACCTGGACGGAGCGATCCGATCCCAGACCGTGGACCTGATTGACCTGTTAGGCTTTAGCAACGTGCTGATCGCGAAGGCGGAAGAGACGCAACAGCCTAACGCGCCGCTCGTCGCTGGAGATCACTGCCGCTTCTGTCCCGCGGCCGCTCACTGCCCGGCGCTGGCTGCCGAGGCGCTGGCGGTCGTCCGCAGCGAGTTCAGTGCAGTGCCCGACGCACCTCCACCCCCGGAAATACTTCCGGCGAACGTGTTAGGCGAGATGCTGCAGAAGCTTCCTATCCTGGAAGCGTGGGGCAAATCGATGTGGGCGGAAGCGCAGAGCCGGCTGGAGCGTGGCGAGAAGGTGCCGGGCCTCAAGCTGGTGGCGCGACGTCCGCGGCGAAAGTGGTTGAACGAGAACGAGGCCGAGAAGCGACTGCTCGATATGTTGCCCTTCGACGCCCTGCACAAGATCAGTCTGCACTCACCGGCGCAGATCGAGAAAGCGTTAGGCAAGAAGACCTTCGGCGGTATCGAGGGTGAGCTTGTCGAGAAAGTTTCCAGCGGCAACACGGTGGCGCTGGACTCGGACCCCAGGCCCGAGGAGCAGTTACTGCCTGGATCGGAGTTCGCTGACAGCACTCCGCTGTTAGCGCAGAAACCTAACGAGGAAATTTGACACATGGCAAAAAAGGAACGATTCCCAAACATCCAGACGCCCGAGGCGGTCTTCTCGTACCCGTCGCTCGATCAGGCCCGCAAGACGGACCCGGACGATCCTAACGAGAAGGCGAAGTTCCAACTGACGCTGATCTTCCTGCCCGACGCGCAGCGCACGCCGCTCTACAAGGCGATGCAGGCGCAGGCGATTGCCGCGGCGCAGCAACAGTTCCCCGGCAAGGATGTGGTCGCGATGTTCAAGGCTGGGCCTAATGGTGAAGCTGCAGAGCTTCGCTCGCCGTTCCGCCGCGACACCGCGAAGAAGGGCTACAACCCGCCGCGGTTCCCGGAAGGGACCGTCTTCATCAACGCGCGCACGACGCGGCGTCCGCAGTGTGTGAACAACAAGATGGAGCTAGTCGTCGGCGAAGCGCTGCGCGAGCAGTTCTATGCCGGCGCCGTGGGGCGCGCATCGGTCAGCGCGTTCTACTACGACAAGAAGGGCAATAAGGGCATCTCCTTCGGGCTCGGCAACGTGCAGAAGCTGCGCGATGGCGATCGCATCGACAACTCGTCGACCGCCGAAGATGACTTCACCGCCGACCTCAGTGCGGCGCCGCAGGGCGTCGAGGACCTGTTCGTATAGTCGTTAGGCAAACCCCCACCGTGTGCTGAATCTCCTGGGTCGCGCCCAGGCAGGCTGGGAAGGGCCAATGGCTGCTTATTCAGACGCTTGTTCATGGTCTAAGACAGCAGATTAACCGGCGGACAAAACCCTTCCCAGCCCTGAAGCGCCTAACAAGAGGAACCAATGAAACTCTGTCCCGAATTTGCGAAGTTCAACGAGATGGCCGCGCACTTCCGCATCTGTGGCGAGAAGCCGCAGCTAGGGAGCGACGGCATCGAGCACGCGTGCACGCTGCCGCCCGGTCATCAGCTAGACAACATGAGCGCGCACGCTTGCGACTGTGGCCTATGCTGGAGTAATCTCGGCGATCAACGTCAGTGCGATGCGAATTAGCATCGACTTCGAGACCCGCTCGACGGTCGATCTGCTCGCGACCGGCGTCTATCCCTACGCGAAGCACAAGCACACCGATATCTGGTGCTTCGCGTGGGCGATCGACGACGGCGACGTGCAGATATGGCGCAACGGTGATCCGTTCCCTAACGAGTTGAGGACCCACATCGAGAACGGCGTGGAGCTTCGCGCGTGGAACGCCGCCTTTGAGCGCATCGTCTGGCAGTATATCGGACCGCGGCACGGGTTCCCGGAAGTGAAGATGGATCAGTGGTGGTGCACTGCAGCCGAGGCGGCTGCTATGGCGCTACCGCGCTCGCTTGATCAGGCCGCGAAAGTGTTAGGCGTGAAGCACAAGAAAGACAAGGAAGGCTACTCGCTCATGCTCCGCATGTCGAAGCCGCGCGCCTTCACCGACGACGGCCAACCGATCTGGTGGGACGTGCCCGACCGGCTCCAGCGCCTCTACGAGTACTGCATGGGCGATGTTCGCGCCGAGCGCTCGGTCTTCAAGGTCCTCAACCGCCTAACGCCGGGCGAGCGCCGCGCGTATCTGCTCACCGAGAAGATCAACGATCGCGGTGTGCCGATCGATCGTGCGCTCGTGAAGGCCGCGAAGAAGCTGGTCGACGAGGGCATGGAGCGCGCTGAAGTGGTGCTCACTGAATTGACGGACGGCGAGGTCACGAAGTTCACGCAGAACGCTCGCCTAACGAGCTTCGTGAATAAGCTGGGCGTCGAGACAGCGGGTGTCGGAAAGCCGGTCGCGCTAGAGCTATTAGCCGGCGAGCTACCCGACAAGGTGCGCAAGCTGCTCTCGCTTCGCCTAGAGGTAGCCCGAAGCTCAACCGGCAAACTGAAGAGCATGCTGGACGTGGCAGACGTGGACGACGACCGAGCACGCGGGCTCCAGATGTACCACGGAGCCGGCACCGGGCGCTGGACCGCGAAGCTGATCCAGCCGCACAACTTCCCGAAGGGCGACGTGCCTGACGTGGAGCGCTATATCCCCGACGTCATGGCTGGGGAGTACGACTTCATCGACCTATTCGACAACCCGGTCGCTATCGTCAGCAGCCTACTGCGTGCGATGATCGCGACGAGAGAAGGGCGCGCGTTCACGGCCGCAGACTACAGCGCGATCGAGGCGCGCATACTCAACTGGGTGGCCGGCGAGATAGAGGTGGTGAAGCTGTTCCGCGACTACGATGCGGCGACCGATCCGGCGGTGAAGTGGGCGAGCGATCCGTACGTCCGCAACGCGATGCGCAAGTACGGGCTCGCGGCTGCCGACGTGAAGAAGTTCCCGCACCGGCACGTCGGTAAGTTCATGGAGCTAGGGATGGGCTACCAGATGGGGCCCAAGACAGCCGTTAGGCAGGGCAAGGATACGTACGGCATCGATCTAACGGAACCCGAAGCGAAGGAGCTTGTCGACAGCTATCGCGCATCGCACCCGAACGTCGTCCAGTTCTGGAAAGATGGCAACAACGCCGCGAAGCAGGCGGTGAAGAACCCTGGCGAGGTCGTTAGGTTCGGCCCGATGAAGAACCTCGCGTTCGTCGTTAGGGGCTCGTACCTCTACCTGCTCCTGCCCAGCAAGCGAGCGCTGACGTACGCGGCACCGAAGATCGAAAATGTCTCGCCGCCTTGGGGCTACGAGGATGTACTCGACGAGAAGGGCGAAGTGATCGGTCAGCGCGAAGTGGAAGACGCGAAGATCGCGGCAGTGACCGTGTGGGGCGTCGACAACAAGACGCGCCAGTGGGTGAAGTACGCGCTGTACGGCGGACTCATCACCGAGAACATCGTGCAAGCGCTAGCGCGCGACATGATGCTCTTCGGCATGGAGTCGCTAGAGGCCGCGGGCTACGAGGTCGTGATGGACGTGCACGATGAAATTATCAATGAGTCGCCTAACGACTTTGGGTCTATCGAGGAAGTAGAACGCATCATGCGACAAATCCCGGAATGGTTGGCCGGCTGTCCTATTAACGCCGAAGGGTGGCGAGGAGAGAGGTACCGCAAGTGAGCCAACGCTATTTTCCCGAGTGGATGTTCGACGCTGGCTACACGGACCTGATCTCTGTCGTCCCGCCTGACGCGCAACTCACACCGACGTCGAAGATACAGGGGCAGATGCTGGGCAAGGTGCCAGGACGGCGCCTGCCTAACGGGTTGTGGGCCGGTTACGATTGGCGGAAGGCGATACACACGCTCAATGACGTAAAGCAGTGGGCGCTGCACGGCGCCAACGTCGGCTTGCGCGCAGATCACTTCCCCGGCGTCGACATCGATGTGAAAGACGAGCACCTTGCGGCCGAGATCGCTGATTTCGCGCTGCGCACGTTAGGCCCTGCACCTCTACGTATCGGCCGCTACCCGAAGCGTCTACTCGTGTACCGCACCGAGGAGCCATTTAGCCGCATGCGGCTGTGGATCAAGGCCGGTGAAGTTCACCACCTCGTAGAGGTGCTGGGGCAGGGCCAGCAGTTTCTTGTGCACGGCATTCACCCGAACACCGGAAAGCCTTTCGAGTGGCGTGGCGACGTACCTCACGCGGCGGGCCTAACGACGCTGACGCGTGAACAGGCGGACGCGTTCCTGACGAGCCTCGCTGAGTACGTCGAGATGATGGGGCTCGGCACCGTCGAGCGTGAAGGCGACGGGCGCCCGCAGACGCGCACGGCAGCATCTAACCAGACCGATCTCCTCGCCCCGTCGCTCGATGCGCTACGGACCGCGGTGGGGGTCATACCTAACGACAATGCCACCTTTCCTGATCGAACAAGCTACCTCAAGATGGGATACGCCATCCGCGCAGCCGCTGGAGTGGATGGAGAGCCTGAAGGGCAAGCGATCTTTGCCGATTGGGCGTCGCGTTGGGAAGGAAATGACAGAGCGCCTAACGGTAATGATCCAGATACTGTTCTCGCTGACTGGCGTCGCATGCGCGGTCCTTACGCAATTGGATGGTCGTGGGTGGCGGAGATGGCTAGCGGGCACGGGTACAATGCCGCGCAGCATGACTTTGAGGCCGTGCCAGACGAGCCAACAGCACCTAACGAGGCTCCCAGAAAAGTGGGTCCCTCGCGAGCACCATTCCTTTCAGATCAGTGGCTGGCCGCGGAAGTCATCGCAAACCGTGGTGCTGAGATACGATACGTCGCCCAGTGGGACCAGTTCCTCGTATGGCGACGTCAGCGGTGGCAGCCTGACGCCGTTAGGCTCGCCGAAGACATCGTCAAAGATGAGTTGAAGAAGGTCGCTAACTTCGTCGTCGGCATGGGGGCTACTGATAGTGAACAGAAAATGTGGGGGCAAAAAGCTGAGCGCATTGCATCAGCGGGTACAGCGACGGCTGTGCGAACACTGCTTCAGTCTGATCCTGCGATCGCTCTGGCTCCTGACGCTCTCGATCATAATCCTTGGCTTCTTAACACGCCTAACGGCGGCATTGATCTCCGAAGCGGTAAGCTCCTGGCGGCAGACCCTGACGCGCTTCACACGAAGGCGACGCTAGTGCCCGCAGACTTCCACGCCGAGGCACCAGAGTGGCACCGATTCCTGAACGAGGCAACAAACAACGACGCCGAGTTGAAGTCATACTTACAGAGGCTGGCGGGGTACTGCCTAACGGGCGATACCTCCGAGCAGCACCTGACTTTCATCCACGGTCCGCCGGGGACCGGCAAGTCGCAATTCCTGCGCGCGCTGTTCAACGTGTTAGGCGACTATGCGAAGAAGGCGCCGATGGCTGCCTTCACCGAATCGAAGTTCGAACGCCACGAGACAGAGGTCGCGATGCTGCACCGCGCTCGGCTAGTCACCGCGAGCGAGACGAAGCAGAGTGGCCGCTGGGACGAGGCGCGCATCACGGAGCTAACCGGCGGTGAGGCGGTCTCCGCGCGATTCATGCGCGAGAACCACTTCACGTTCGTGCCGCAGTTCAAGCTCCTCTTCGCCGGCAATCACCGCCCGAGTCTCGCCGGTATCCAGGGCGGGATTAGACGCCGGCTGCATCTCGTACCGTTCGTGACGTACCCGAAGATCGTCGACAAGGATATGCCTAACAAGTTGGAGAAGGAGTACCCGGCGATCCTCGCGTGGATGATCGAGGGCTGTCTGCTCTGGCAGAAGTACGGGCTACAGCCGCCGCAGATCGTGCTCGACACGACGCAGGACTACCTGCACGACGAGGATGCTGTCGGGCGTTGGATGGAGCAGCGCACCGAGCTTGACTTTGAGTCGGCAGTGTTGTCGAACACGCTGTACGCGGACTGGCGCGAGTGGTGTGGTGAGAATGGAGAGCACGCAGGATCACTGCGCCGCTTCGTCGCCGCACTGCAGTCGAACAAGATCGAGAAGTGGCAGGACGGCAAGACTCGCCGCAACGGGTTCAAGGGCCTGAAGCTGAAGCCGCGAGAGCTAGATTCCCTATTCACCTAACGAGGATATCATGGCATTCAGGGGCACGACACAGGAAGTTGATCCGACCGGCCGCAGCGCGAAGGATGGCGGCGCCAAGCTCGACGCCGGCAAGATCATGGCGTCGCTGTTGCTCGATTTCGCTGAGGCGCTGGAAGAGGTGGCAAAGGTCAGCACGGCCGGCGCAGAGAAGTACTCTCGCGGCGGCTGGCAGACAGTGCCTAACGGGATCACGCGCTATGAGGACGCAAAGTGGCGCCACATCCTGAAGCAGCGTACCGAGGGAGTGTTCGATGAAGACTTCCTGAAGGTGGGCAAGAAGATTCGTCACGATGCGCAGGAGGCGTGGAATATCCTCGCCGCGCTCACGCTGCGCATCCGCGCCGAGAAGGCCGCGGCGCGGGGTGAGGACGTGCCTGCCTATGCGGTCGATGTCGTTGTTGCACGGCCAATGAGCGTGGACGAGATGTTGACCTTGGAGCCCGGCGCGCTCATCCGCGGCTAGGGCGCCCTGCCACGATCTCAGCCCCCTCCAGGTGCCTATGGCCTGGAGGGGGCTCGATCGTTTATAGGGCATCCTAGAGGCCTGCCCAGGCGGTCTACGATGTCCAGGAGCGTGACAGTAGCCGCTTGACCTGGGTCGATGTGTGACTAAATTCCGGTACAGCAAGTCAGTTACCGGAACCAAGGAGCCTTTCCCCAGGTATCAGCAGGTCAACCGGCAGAAGCGGGTCCCCCTCGATAGCGTGCTGAGCTTCCGCGAAGAGACCGGGACTGATTCCCCAGAGCGCGGACACAGAGCCTCGCCGGCTAAAACTGAAAGGTTGTGGATGGACCCCCTCACAGTAGTCACTCCATTCCCCATACCTAACGAGCTAACCCCATGAAGACACTCTACTGGCTGTACTACGGTGGCCGGCCCCTGATGAGCATCCTCACTCAGGCCGGCCTGTCGGATAACGAGGTGCGCGGCATAGCCTACGCGCGCCACGAGCGAATCCCGTTACCGATCGAGGGGCTCGTGCCCTTCGAAGTGGCGAACCGGATTCGCTTCAGTGAAGTGCGCACGGATGGCTCTTTCCCCAACTGCACCTAACCATGACGAGACGCATTCCCCTGCTTGTGCGCGTGACCTGCCTAACGTGCAACGCCTCGATCCCCGTCGAGGTCGAAGACCCGAGCGAAGTCGGCAGCGCCGGATTCCGGTGGCGCATGAAGCACTTCAACAAGTTCCACGCCGGCCAGTCGGCTTGGCAGTTCCGAGCCGACCCGATTCCTTCCCTACACCCTAACGAGAGGTAACTTCAGATGGAAATCTTCCACGCCAACCGCCAGTGGGCGACCCGCCCAGCAGACGAGCGCTTCACGTCTCTCGAAGAGATGTATCGCGCGACCCTGCAGTACCGTCACGGATCGAAAGAGGCTCACGTCCGATGGAGTGATCTGCGCGTGCAGCCCGCTGACCGCGGCGACCAGCTTCAGATCGTCGGCCGTCTCAACACGCCGGCCACGATGACGAACTATGCGTTCAAGCAGTTGAGCGCGCGTGCTGGTGCCCCGCCGGCATATCTCGCGACGCTCCCGAAGGAGATCGCGTCCGACGCGCTGAACCACGGGCTCCGTGAGCGCAGCGACAGCGGCAAGGCGAACCTGCTCTTCCAGCAGAACGGTGATCTCGTCCTGCGCGCTGCGACGACCGAGAAGTACGAGCGCGTCTGGAACCACGAGGTGATCGCGCGCCTGATCGATCTCGTTGAGCGCTACCAGCTAGTCCCGGCGCGCTCCACGTTCAACATCTTCGATCCGAAGAACCCGCCGGCTCTCTATGCGAGCGACCACGACATGTGGGCGTTCGTGATGAGCAAGGATCGCGAGATCGTTGACCCGGTAGGCAAGAAGCTCTACCGTGGTGCGATCGTCTTCAACAGCGAAGTCGGTGATTCCGCGTTAGGCATTCTCCGCTTCCTGTTCCGCGACCTCTGCGGCAACCACATCATCTGGGGCGCCGAAGGCGTCGTCGAAGCTCGCCTGATCCACGTCGGCAACGTCGCGAACCGCTGGGCCGACGCGGTCCTGAAGGTGCGCCAGTATCTCGACTCCAGCACGCGCCTGGAGCAGGCAGCGTTCAACGAGTTCCGCGCGAAGATCGGGACCGACAAGGAGAACACGCTCGACGTTCTCTTCGGCAAGAAGTCGTTAGGCCTGAGCCGCAAGGCGCTGAACGCGTCGTACGATGCGGTCGTACCTAACGAGGATGGTGACCCGAACACGGTCTGGGGCTTCGCCCAGGGCATCACCCGCTACTCGCAGTTGACCCAGTATGCCGATGAGCGCCAGGACCTGGATCGCGCAGCCGGCAAGTTGCTCTCCATCGCCTTTTAACCCCTAACGATAACCGGGGGCGCTACTAGGCAGCTAGACTGCCGGCGCCCCCAGGAGATTTTTTTCAAATGACCAACGAGATTGCACGCCTCATGGCGATCCTGCTCTCGCACAAAAACTCTGCAGACTGGTCGACGAGTATCCCGTTCGCGTACGAGACAGCGAAGAAGATCGTCGACTACGCGCTGGAGCAGCAAGCGAAAGAGACCAGCGCGCGTGCTCGCCCGTTCTACTCGGAACCCGATAAGGCGCGCATCGAGAAAGAGGTGCAGGAGCGCGTCGGGCATAGCTGGACGCTGCGCGCGATCCGCGAGAAGCTCGACAAGTTCAACTGGGACGTTGAGCGCGTTGTCCTCTACATCCAGGAGAACCGATGAGCATCCGCCTAACGCTCAAACAGACTGGATTCTTCCTCGTCCAGGCGCAGGACCGGGCCAACCAGTGTGGCCCGTTAGGCAATGACGTGAATAAGTACTCGCTCCTGATCCGCTGCGGTGGTGATGACCTCTGCCCTCGCGGCTTCATCATCGATAACACGCGCCTGAACGCGTTCTTCGCCGAGAAGTTTAGTGGGCTGGACGTGTACCCGTCATGCGAGAATCTCGCGTGGCAGGCGTGCGTCGGCATCGTCGATCTACTCGTGAAGGATGGACGCCGGCCGCTGTATGTCTCGGTCGAGATCACGTCGGCGCCCGATCAGGAGCCGCGCAAGTCCAGCATGCGCGCCGAGTGGGAGTACGACCCCCATGCGTGACGCGCAGAAGTTTCGAGCGTATCGCGCAGACTACCAGTTCCACGAATTGCTCAAGCCGTTAGGCTGCAATCGTCAGTTCGATTCGTTAGGCGATATCCAGAGCTATGTCTACGGCGTACATCGCTGGGTGCGGACAAACCGCAAGCGCGTTCGTGGGCTGATGAATCGGCGGATACCGGAAGATGCTCCCGAGATCATCGGCCGGCCGCGCGGCGATACGAGCACCGCGTTCGATCTGGCGTGGAAGATCGAGATCGCGTCCAGAGAGAAGGTACGCAGTTTTCACTGGACCGAGCGCATGATACTCCACGAGCTAGCGCACCTGTATGTCGGCTGCGACCAGCAACACGGCCCTGTGTGGGCGGCTGCGTACCTACAGCTTGTTAGGCAGTGGCTGGGCAAGGCCGCGGCCGATCTCCTGGTTGGCCGATGGAAGAGGCACCGAGTTCGCTACAATATGCCGCGGCCGTCGCGGCGCAAGAAACTTTCCCCAACTGAGCGCGCCGCCTTCGTCGAGCGAATGAAGCGAGCGCGGGAGGCAGCATGCCAGCGTACATGAAGGGCACGATCAAGCGCAGCGTCTTCGGCAACGGAGGCACGGCGTTCAACATCGAGATCAGCGCGGCCGGCCTAACGATTCGTGAGCCGCGCAAGAAGGCGTACGGGCCGATTCCGTGGAACCGCATCTTCCAGTTCGGCGCACAGATCACGGCCGACTCGGAGCGCGTTCGGCCGAAGAAGATCACGCGCGGTCTGCTTACGACCAGCGTGCTACTTCTCGGCGTGCTGTTAGGCGGCTGCACTGTGAAGGGCGAACCTCAGCCAGAGGGCACGGTCAGGGACGGCGCTGTTGTCACGCGCATAGCGCGCATCAAAGATTGCGACGTGTATCGAGTAGAAGACGCGTACCCGATTCGCGTAGTGATCTGCGAGCACAGCAACGCTGCTGCCGCAATGCACTGATGAAGAAGGCCACGAAGGTCGGTGCTGTCTGGGATGCGTTGCAGCAAGTGCCTAACGTTAAGTTGCTGCTATGGACTCCCGACAACCCACCGCCAGACACGGAGTACATGTTCACGATATACGCGGAGACTCCCGAGGCCTGGGCGCACGCGCAGCGTATTCTTGAAGCATTCGGGGCGCAGGCGGACTAGCGCCCGAACCCTCTCACTCAACACGGGAGACGTTATGCGTTAGGCGCCCAAAGAGCGCAAACAGAAAGGCCCCTCAGAACATCGAGGGGCCTTTTTGCATTCTACCTACTTGCCTAACGAACGCCCTGCAGCTTCTGCTTCAGGGTATTGTAGTCCACTCCCATGCCCGCGAAGGGGCTGCCCGGCTGCAGCGAGTAGTCGCCGTTCGCCAGATCGGTGAAGAGGATGTCGGCCTTTGTCGGCACGCGCTTGCTGCCTGACGGCAGCATCGAGCTAGCAGACGCCACGAACCCGTTCGACGAGATGTCATACGGCTGCGTGAAGAGCACGAGCGAGAGATCGCCCATGCCGGCCGGGCTCCACCAGTTATAGACCGCGTTACCGCCTATGTTGAATCGGAAGATGAAGCGATCCTTCGACGCGTCGGTCGTGAAGTAGTTCGTCGGTGCGAAGCCTGTGTTGTGCTCGATCTGAAGATCGTGGACCGAGCCGCCTGTCTGGAACATCCGAGACGCGTTCCCCGAGCCTAACGACGGCGAGAGTCCCACGTTCGTTGCGAGGTTCTGATAGATCGCGACGCGAGCCATCGGCTGCGGCGTGTTCGTCGACGTGTAGGTGTACTTGTCGGTGAGATTGAAGACCCCATACACGTTGTTGATGTGGTTCCAGCGTACGGTGACGTCAGCAACGCCGCACCACGAGCACGGATCGAGAGAGCCTAACATGACGCTCGGTCCCTGTTGCGCGTCGATCCAGTGGTTCTCCAGGACGTTCTCTTCGAAGAGCACACGATGCGCGCTCTTCAATTCGAACAAGTTCTTCACGGTCCACACGCCCTTCCACGCCATCGGTCGCGTTATGAAGTTGCGCCGGATCGTGATGTCGCTCGCCACGAGCCCAGCCGTAGGAGTAGCGCCGCCGAACAATACTACTTCGCCGGCTGCCTCCAGGCGGTTGTTCTCGATGAGGAACGGCCCTGGTCCATCCCAACTGCCTAACGCTTGCGAGTCAAACCCCTTCCCGTGGCACTCAAGCAGGAACGATCCGATCACGGCGATGCGTGCACCGTTCAGCGCGATACAGCGCTTGATGTTCTGATTGCTCAGCCCGTGCACGTACACGCGATCGAAGATGAAGCTGTGAGGCTTCGGCGCGCTCCTCGCGTTCCCGTCGCCGATCACGACGATGCCCTGCTGTATGATCGGAGGTAGTGCGACGCCCGGAGCGACAGTAAACTCGATCCCGACGAAGCGCCACTGGCTCGGCACGGTCTGCCATTGTGTAACGAGCGCCGGCAGCGTGTTCGGTGTGACGATCTTCGGCATGAACTGGAAGTGCGTGCTGTCGATCCGCGAGCCTAACGCCGGCATCTGGCTGTGCATTCCACCGCGCACAGTGATCCACCCGCTGCCGGTCTTCGGCTTGAGCGTGTAGTTGCCGGTAAAGGTTGCGCCCGACT
>Ga0075421_100006641_pt1 | contig 14136 bp, 9 predicted proteins | sample SoiMetdeltSBSDD5_FD_75292 | JGI IMG/M metagenome (GOLD analysis project Ga0075421, IMG submission 75292) | Bulk soil microbial communities from a Populus tree surrounding site in Tennessee, USA - Soil MetaG P. deltoides SBSDD5 | ecosystem: Environmental > Terrestrial > Soil > Tree plantation...
TTCGACGTCGGTTCCCGCGCCGGCGGCCACAGCGGCTGGTCGCTGCGCGGGCTGCTGGACCTGGGGATGACCGGGCTGTTCTCGTTCAGCAGCCTGCCGCTGCGCGTGGTGACCATCCTCGGCCTCATCACGCTGGCCTTCGCCATCCTGCTCGCCGCCCAGACCATCTTCTCCTGGTTCCAGGGCCATTCGGTCTCCGGCTTCGCGACCATCGAGATCACGCTGCTCTTCCTCGGCAGCTCCATCATGATCAGCCTCGGCATCGTCGGGGAGTACGTCGGCTGCATCTACGACGAGATCAAGCGGCGGCCCTCCTACCTGGTGTCCGAACGGATCGGCTCGCAGGCAGGCTCGGCGCGCCGGGAGCTGCCGGAGGCGAGCGTCGTGCACGGCAGCCGCTGACGATCCGGTCCGGCCGCCGGTAGACTCGCACGCGATGCCGACGTTCGCCGCCGACGCCGCCCTGGCCGCCGCCGCGCCCAACGCCATCCCGGCCGGGACGCTCCCGGCCCTGCTCCGCGAGCTCGCGCGGCGCCAGCCCGACCACGAGGCCCTGGTGCACCCCGCCTTCACGCGCGGCGACGAGGCGCTGCGGACGACCTTCGCGCAGCTCGACGCGCGCGTGGACGCGCTGGCGTGGGCGCTGCTCGCCCTCGGCCTCGAGCGCGGCGAGCACGTGGCGCTGTGGGCCGCCAACGTGCCCGACTGGGTGCCGCTGGAGTTCGCGCTGGCGCGCGTCGGCGCGGTGCTGGTCACGGTGAACACCGCGCTCAAGCGCGAGGAGCTGGGCTTCCTGCTGCGGCAGAGCAGGGCCGTGGCGGTGCTGCACACCACGCGCACCGGCGGCAACGAGGCGTCGGCCGAGCTGGATGCGCTGTTCGCGGACAATGCCGCGTCCGTCGCGCACGTGCGGCACCGCGTGTGGCTGCCGGCCATGCCCGACGACGAGGAGCCCATCGGCATCGCGCCCGGCGGCGGCAAGGGCGCGCTGCCGGAGCTCGACACGCTGGTCGAGCGCGGCGCCGCGCTGCGCCACGAGCGCCCCGACCTGCTGGCGCACCGCGAGGCCGAGGTGCGCGGCGAGGACGTGGTGAACATCCAGTACACCAGCGGCACCACGGGCTTCCCCAAGGGCGTCATGCTGCGGCACAGGAACCTGCTGCACAGCGGCTACGCGCTCGGCGCCCAGCTGCGCACCACGGCCGACGACCGCCTGGCGGTCATGGTGCCCATGTTCCACTGCTTCGGGTGCGTGGTGTGCGTGCTCGGGGCCTTCTGCTACGGCGCCACCCTGTGCCTGCTGCCCGGCTTCGAGCCCGCGGCCGCGCTGCGGCTGGTCGAGGAGGAGCGCTGCACGCTCATCCACGGCGTGCCCACCATGTTCTCGGCCATGCTCGCGCACCCGGACTGCGGCCGCCGCAACACGGGCACGCTGCGCGCGGGCCTCGCGGCGGGCGCACCCGTGCCGCCGCCGCTCATGCAGGCCATCCGCGACCTGCTGAAATGCCAGGGCATGGCGGTCACCTACGGTCTCACCGAGGCCGCGCCGGGCGTCTCGGGATCGGCGCCCGACGCGCCGGAGGAAGCGCGCGCGCAGAGCATCGGCCACCCGCTGCCCGGCGTCGAGGTGAGGGTGTGCGACCCCGACACCCTGCGCGAGCTGCCCGACGGCGATCGCGGTGAGCTGCTCGTGCGCGGCCCCAACGTCATGGCCGGCTACCACGACGACCCGGAGGCCACCGCGCGCGCCGTCACGCCCGACGGCTGGCTGCGCACCGGCGACCTCGTCACGCGCGGTCCCGACGGCCTGCTGCGCATCGCGGGCCGGCTCAAGGACATCATCATCCGCGGCGGCGAGAACATCGCGCCCGCCGAGATCGAGAGCGTGCTGCGCGAGCACCCCGACGTGGTGGACGCCGCCGTGGTCGGCGTGCCCTGCGCCCGGCTGGGCGAGGCCGTGGGCGCTGCGCTCATCCTGCGCGAGGGCGCCCGGCTCCGGCCGGCGTCCTACACGGCCCTGCTCACCGGCCGCCTCGCCAGCTTCAAGATCCCCGAGCACTGGCTGGCCGTGGAGGCCTTCCCGCTCACGGGCAGTGGCAAGGTGCAGAAGTTCCGGCTCCGCGAGCGCTTCGGGCCGGCGTGACGGTCCGCGCCTCACGCGTCGGGCCGGCCCTGCTGCTGGCGGCCTGCGCCCTCTACCTCGGCTTCCGCGCGCTGGTGCTGGCCCGCGCCTTCGACGCCGTGGCGCTGCCGACGTACGAGCTGCACAACATGGGCAACCTGGCGCGGCTGCTCAGCCTCGGCGTGGCGCACGTGCCGCTGTGGATGCACTTCGACAACGCCGGCGGCCAGCAGCTCACGGCGCTGCTGGCCGCGCCGCTCTATGCCCTCTTCGGCGACGGCTACGTGGTCCTCAAGCTCGTGCCGCTGCTGTTGGGCCTCGGCGCGCTGCTGCTGCTGTGGCACATCCTCCGCCGCGAGTTCGGGCTGCTGGCGGCGGCCGTCGGCGCGGCGCTCTTCGTGCTCGGCCCGCCCACGCTGGTGAAGTACTCGCTGCTGGCCTCGGGCAACCACTTCGAGGGCGTGATCTTCATGCTGGCGCTGTACGCGCTGGCCGCCGGCGGCCACCGGTCGGGCTGGACGCGCCGCCGGCTCGTGCTGACGGGCGTCGTCGCCGGCTTCGCCGTGTTCGTGTATCCGGGCTCGGTCGTGCCGGTGGGCGTGTTCGCGCTGCTGCACCTGCTCGTGCGCGGTGCGCGGCGCGCGCTGCGCGACCTGCCCCTGGCCGGCCTCGGCGTGCTGCTCGGCCTGCTGCCGCTCATCGTGGTGAACGTGGCCAGCGGCGGCCGCACGCTGCGCTTCGCCGGGCGCAACCTCGCGGCCACGAGCGAGCCCCTGCTCGAACGCTTCGCGCACAACGCCGGTCGGATCCTGGGCGAGCTGTTGCCGCGCGCCGGGTGCTTCGAGCCCCTGGGCTCCCTCCGAGGCGACGTGGCCGAGTCGCTGTACCTGCTCGGCTTCGTGTCGGCCTGGCTGCTGCTCGCGGCCCCGACGCTCGCCGGCCTGCGTCACCTGCGGCAGGCACCCGACGACGCCAGCCGCTGGCGGCTCCTGCGCGCCGCGCCCCTGCTGCTCTTCCTGCCGGTGCTGGTGCTGCTCGTGGCCTGCGGGCGGTGGGACTTCGACGCCTATGCGCCGCCGCTGCAGGTCGGGCAGTTCCGCTACTTCGTGCCGCACTTCACCTTCGCCGCCATGCTGGCCGGCGCGGCCGTGCAGCGGCTGTCCGCGGGCGGCCGCGCGGGCCGGATCGCCGCGGCGGCCCTCGCCGCCGGCCTGCTCGCGACCGTCGCGTGGACGCTGCCCATCGCGAGCCCCTGGCCCTCCGGGTCCGACGCCGCGCGGCTCTACGAGGGGCACCACTTCCTCTACTACGGCCGCATCCTCGTCGCCCGCTCGCCGCGCGACCCGGACACGCAGGCGCTCGTGCCAGACATGCAGGAGATCGAGGACTGGCTGCGCGACGTGCCCGCGCGGCACGCCCTCGACACGTGGACGGGCGTGGCCTACACCATCACCATGAGCCGCGTACCCGTCGGCGGCGCCGATGCGCGGCGCGTGGCCGACGCGGTGGATCTGCCGGCGCTGCTCGCCGGCCGCGAGCCCGCGGTGCGGATCGCGCTGGCCCGCGGCGTCGGCTCGTCGCTCCGCGCGCTGGCCCGCGGCGACGCGCGCGCGAAGGAAACCTTGCTCCGCGTGCTGCACCGCCTCGAGGAGGACCGCGCCCCTCTGGCGGGCTGGGTGGCCGAGGGCCTGTGCCTCGAGTACGAGTACCCGCTGAGCCGCGACGTCGGTGAGCACCTGATGGGCACGCTGGCCGTGCTCGAGCTGCCCGCTCCGCGCTGGAGCGCAGCGGTCCGGCACGGCTTCGGCGCGCAGCTCGGCCGGCTGCTGGCGCGTGGCATCGCCCCCGACGTGCGCGTGGTCGCGGCGGCCTTCGCGCGCCTGGCAGGCGACGAGCGCGGCGACGTTGCGCGCGGCGTGGGCTGGGGCACGGCCGAGGTCGCCGGCGCCGAGGCCGCCGTGGCGCTCATCGAGCAGTCGCTCCCGGAGGAGATGCGCGACGAGGCCTGCGCCGGCGCCGGGGCCGCACGCCGCTGGCTCGACGGACCGCAGCCGACCGCGCCGCCGATGCCCGCCGGGCGCCGCGCGGCCTTCGAGCTCGGCGCCGCCTGGCCGAACTGGCCGGCGCCGTGGTGGGAGGAGTGAGGCGCGGGCGCGCAACCCCGGTGCTCGGCGCTCTCAGCGCACGGCGCCCTCCCGCGGCAGCCGGAAGATCTCGAGCACCGGCCCGCAGCGCGCCGCGTGCAGCACGCGCCAGGCCATGGGCACGACGGCGCCGGCCGCCTCGTCCTGGTAGGCCAGCCGGGTCCCGTGGGCGTCGGGTTCGCCGTCGGGCGACAGACGCGCGAGCCGTTCGCACGAGTCGCGCAGCGCCGCGGTCACCACGGCGAGGGTCAGCGAGACGCTCTCGTCGACGCAGGGCTCGATGATGCCGATGTCGGCCGGGAGCGACGTCACCCAGCGGCGCGGGCCCTGCGCGAGCGCCGCCTGCAGCGCAGGTTCGTCGGGCTCCGCGATCCACGACACGTGGAAGGCGGGCTGCGGTCGCGCCTCGCCCAGCACGGCCGACTGGTAGCTGGCCCACCCGAGGCCGCGATCCAGCCGCTGCCCGGCATCCAGCGCGAGGCTCGCGTGGCTCTTGAACAGCGGCAGCGTGAGCGGGCGACCCAGCAGCACGCGGCCGCTCGCGGGCTCGGCGTGCTCCTCCACCCACGCGGCCGCCTGTTGCAGGGTGCTGGGCGCGAGGCGCAGCGCCACGAGGCGCGCGGCGACCAGCGTCGGGAAGCCGAGCAGCAGCACCGCGGCCGGGACGACGAGGGCGCGCCGCGAGGCGAGGGAGCGCAGCGTCTCCGCCAGGCGTGCGACGCCCCACGCGGCAAGCAGCGCGAGGAAGGGCACGAGCGGCAGGAGGAAGCGCTCGTAGCTGCGCTGGTACAGCCCGATGACCAGCGCGTAGGGCAGCACGAACGCCAGCATCACGAGGCGGTCGCTGCGGCGCGCGGCGTCGGCGCTCGGCCCGCGGCGCGCGAGCCAGAGCATGATCGTCCCGCCCACCGCGCCGACGCACAGCGCCGGCTCCCACTCCCACAGCGCGCGGCCCAGCACCACGAAGCCGAGGCCGTTGAACAGGTCGAGGAAGACCTGGTGCTTGGCCAGCACGAGCACGCCGCCCTCGACCGCGAGGCGCGCGCCGTCCTCGCCGCGGCTGGCCTCGAACAGGAAGGGATAGAAGGCGAGCAGGGCCAGCGCGATGCAGGCCAGCGGGATGGCCAGCAGCACGTGGCGCGAGACGCCGCGCCCGCGGACGGCGCGCAGGTGCGCCACGGCCAGCGGCGGCAGCGTCGCGAGGCCGCTCTGCAGGCAGGCGATCGCCGCGGCCACGGCCAGGCCGGCCAGCGCGTAGTCCGCGACGCCGCCGCGTCGCGCCAGGCGCATGCAGGCCAGCACCGCGAGCACGTCGAGTCCCAGCGCCGCGCCGTGCGCCCGCGCCTGCGTGCCGAAGTGCACGGCGAGCAAGCTGGTGCCCACGAGCGCCGCGGCCAGCAGCGACCAGCCGGGCGTCAGGAAGCGTCGCGCCAGCAGCCAGCTGGCCGGCACCGCGAGCAGCGAGAGCAGCGCGACGACCAGCCGCACGCGCAGCACGGGCCAGCGCGCCCGGGCAAGGTGCAGCTCGAGCGCCACGTCGTCGCCCGCCGCCGGCGGGACCCACTCCTCGGCCGGCGTCAACCACTGCGTCAGCCGCGCCACGAGGTGCGGATAGGTGCCCCAGTCCAGCGGGCGCGCCGCGTCCGTCGCGCCGCCCTCCATGAGCCGCACCTGCACCGGGATGTGCGCGTCCTGCTCGATGAGCGAGGGCAGCAGCCAGTCGAGGCCGGTGAAGCGCAGGACGGCCGAGCCGGCGAGCACGGCAGCGGCCAGCAGGATCAGGAGCGGAAGGCTCCGCGGCATGGTGGGCAGCGTAACCGCCGCTTCGACGTGTTCGAGATGGCCGCCTTCCGGCCGGTGCGACCCGCGTGAGAGAATCGCTGCCGCGGCTGGGCTCAGAACAGCGTGTAAACGAAAGGCGCCACCAGCGGCATGCCCTGGATCACGACGAAGACCAGCGCGGCCGGCAGCAGCACGAGCAGGGCCGGCACCAGCCACCAGTACGGGCCGTTCCACAGGCCGCGGATGAGTTCGCCGGCCGTGGCGAGACCGGTGCGCAGCTTGCCCGCCATGGCGGCTTCCCTCGGCGGCACACTCGCGCCGCGGCGCGGAAGCCTATCCGGCCTGATGGATTCCGGCCAGTGCGCGGCGGGCCCGTGAACCTGGCCGCGGTCAACGCCTTCTACGAGCTGCGTCCCTTTCCCGGCTACGCGCCGGGCGACGACGCCGCGGCGCTGCTCGACCGTTGCCGCACCTCACCCTTCGTCGTGGCGCTGGACCGCGCGACGGCGCCCGATGCGCGCGTTCTGGAAGTGGGCTGCGGCACGGGCCAGCTCAGCAACTTCCTCGCGCTGGCCGGGCCGCGCCGGCGCGTCACGGGCCTCGACTACACGCGCGCCGCGCTGGAGGCCGCCGAGGCCTTCCGCCGCCGCGCCGGCGCGCGCAACCTGCTGCTGCTGCGCGCGGACCTGTTCGCCATGCCCGTGCCGGCCTGGGCCTTCGATGTGGTCGTCTGCCGCGGCGTGGTGCACCACACGCCCGATCCCGACGGGGCCATCCGCGAGGTGTGCGCGCGCGTGGGCCCCGGCGGCCACCTCGTGCTGGGCTTCTACGAGCGCATCGCGCGCCTGCCGCACCGCGCTCGCGTCCTGCTGGCGCGCAACGGCCGGCGTCCCATCCGAGCGCTCGACGCCGTCCTGCGCCGGCGCGACCTCGACGACACACGCAAGCTCACCTGGATCGAGGACCAGTATCGCCACCCGCTGGAGCGCAGCCTGTCCATCCTGCACGTGCTCGACGTCGTGCGCGGCGCCGGCCTGCAATGGGTCGCCTCCGTGCCACCCGCGCCGGCGGCCGGCCTGTTCGACCCGACGCCGCTGCCCTCGCGCGCCGCGCTGCGCCGGCGCCGGCTCGAGTGGGCCTGGCGCTGCATCGTGGATGAGGACGCCGGGCTGGTGTGCCTCGTGGCGAGGAGGGCTGAATGAAGCCGGGCTCGCTCAGCGCGCCACGTCCCGTCGCTCCAGCATCCGGTCCTCGACCACCAGCACGGGCAGGCCGCTGCGCTCCCACAGCGCGCGCGCGTCGTCGGCGCCGCGCACGAGCGGGTCGCCACGCAGGTTGAGCGAGGTGTGCAGCAGGATGGGCGCGCCGGTGAGCTTGCCCCACTCGAGCAGCAGGCGGTGCAGCAGCGGGTCCTCGCCGGCGTGCACGAGGTGCGGCCGCGACGTGCCGTCCACGTGCACCACCGCGTGCAGGCGATCCACCGTGCGCGGCCGTGCGCGCACCGTCAGCTGCATCCAGCGCAGCGGCCACTCGGCGCCGGCGGGCAGTTCGAAGAACTCGGCCGCGTGCTCGGCCGGCACCGCGGGCGAGAAGGGCCGGAAGGACTCGCGCCGCTTCACGAGCGAGTTGACGCGCTCCTTGCAGTCGAGGCGGCGCGGGTCGGCCAGCAGCGCGCGGTGGCCGAGGCTGCGCGGCCCCCACTCGCCGCGGCCGCGCACCCAGCCCACGAGGCCGTCGCGCTGCAGGGCGCCGAGCAGCGCAGAGAGCCGCGCGTCGTCGTCGGGCAGCGGGAAGCCGGGCAGCTCGGAAGCATCCGGCGCCTCGCCGAGGAACGGCCGCGTCTGCCGCCAGCGGCGCACAGACGTGCCATCGACCGCGGCGGTGGTGGCCAGGTGCAGCGCGGCGCCCAGCGCGGCGCCGTCGTCGCCCGCCGCGGGCGGGATCCAGAGCTGCTTGAACGGGCCGTCGCGCAGCAGGCGCGCGCAGGCCTTGGGATTGGCGGCCAGCTCGCCGCCGAAGCACAGCGAGTCGCACGGCGCGCGACGGTGGAGCTCGGCGGCGAGGCGCAGCAGCGCCTCCTCCACCAGCCGCTGCACGCTGGCGGCCAGGTCGGCGTCGCGCGAGTCCGGCTCGGACAAGCGCAGCGGAGCGCCCGGCGCGCGCGGCGGCCCGAGCCGGTCGGACAGCGGCTGCGCGAAGAGCCGCTCGCCGACGAAGGCGAATCGGAACGGACGCTGGTCCAGCCGATAGCTGCCGTCCTCCTCCCAGTGCAGCAGCTCGGTCAACCACAGGAGGAAGCGCGGCGCGCCCAGCGCTGCCAGCTCCATCACACGCTCCTCGCCCGCGCCCGGCGGGAAGCCGAGGAACTCGGTGACCGCGGAGTACAGCAGCGACAGCGAGTGCGGGAACAGCACCTCGCCCAGCGGCGTCAGCGTCGTGCCTCGCCCGTGCCACAGGCTGGTGCAGGCCCACTCGCCCGCGCCGTCCACCACGAGCACCGCCGCCTCCTCGAAGGGCGACGGCATGTAGGCCGCCGCCGCGTGGGCCGCGTGATGCTCCGCGAACAGCACCTTCTCCGGCGGCAGGCCCAGCTCGGAGGCGATGCGCCCGCGGATCCACAGCCGGTCCCCGAGCCAGCTGAACAGGCTGCGCGAGAAGGTGCCGGCCGAGCGCGGGAAGGCGCGCAGCTGGCAGGCCAGCACGCGCTCGAACTGCCGCAGCGGCTTGACGTGGAAGACCACCGCGTCCAGATCGCGCGCCTCCAGGCCGCCGGCCCGCAGGCAGGCGCGCGCGGCGCGGCGCGGGAAGGCAGGGTCGTGCAGCACGCGCGTGAAGCGTTCCTCGGTGCTGGCCGCCAGGGGCTCGCCGTCCACCACCAGCACCGCGGCGGCGTCGCGGCCGAAGGCTGACAGGCCGAGGATGCGCATCCGCTCAGAACTGCGCGCGGGCGGCCGCCAGCGGGTCGCCGGCGCGTGCCGGCGAGGGCCGTGGCGCACGCCAGCCGCCGCGCTCGCGCCCCGCGCGCGCGACCAGGGCGAAGGGCAGGAGCACCGTGAAGTACAGCACCAGCAGCACGGCGCGCCCGAAGGTGGCGGCCGAGCGCGCACCGAGCCGCTTCCACGCGTCCCACGCCCGGCTGGCGCGCGCGTCGTTCAGCGCGCGCTTCACCTCGTCCGTGCGGCCCTGCTCGCGCCAGCCGTCCAGCGTCGCCCGGGTCCAGGCCACGTGGTACTGCTCGTCGCGCAGGATGGCCTCGAAGATGGCGTGCGTCGCCGGGTCTCCGCGCGTGAGGTCCGCGTGCACGCGGAACAGACGCGCCGCGCGCTCCTCGGCCACGTGCAGCATGGCCACGTAGGACACCTCGCCCAGCTCGTCGAGCAGGCCCAGCGTCAGGAAGCCGTGCGCGTCCACCTCGTGGGCCGGCCGTCCGCGCGACAGGTCGTAGGCCGGGTCACCCGCCACGTCGGCGCCGGCCGCGCTGGCCGCTGCCAGCTGCGCGCCGCCCGCCGAGCGCAACTCCTCGACGCGCTGCCGGAACAGCTCGGCGTGCCGCGCCTCGTCCTCCGCGTGCCGCGCGAGGTGCCGGCGCAACTCGGCATCGGTCACGCGCCGCGCCGCCATGGCGATGTCACGCCCGCCGTCGGCCTCCGTGCGCGCGAAGCTCTCCAGCGTGAGCAGCGTGCGGGCTGGGTCCGCCCACACCGCGCGGCTGCGGGCGCGCAGGAAGAGGTCGGAGAGTTCCATGCGGCGTCCCCCGGCTCCTGGCGAAGGGCGCACAGTCTAACCGGGTGACGGGACCTGCCGTCGCGACCCCAGCGCCCGGTTGGGCATGGCACAATCGGCGACGCTCCCCGGGAGCCATCGATGCGCCTGCTGCTGCCCGCCGTGCTCGTGCTGGCCCTCGCGGCGGCGGCGTGGCTGCTGCTGGCGCGTGGCGGCGAGATCGTGGATCGCAGCGCTGGCCTCATCGGCCCGTCCCCGCCCAGCGAACGATCGACCGTCGCGCTGCCAGCGGTCACCGCTCCGGCACCCACCGTGACTCTGGTCGAGACGGACGTCCCGGCCATGCTCGTGGCGGCTCCGCCGCCGGGCGCCGACCTCGCGCCGGTGGGCCGGCTGCGCGGGCGCGTGGTGAACGATCGCGCCGAGCCGCTGGCCGACGCCCACGTGCTCCTGCTCGAGGGCCAGCGCGGCCCCATCTCGAGCGGCGACGAGCTGCGTCTCGACGCGCAGTCGACCGGTGCGGACGGCCGCTTCGGCTTCGAGCGCGTGCCCGCGGGACGCGAGGTGTCCCTGCTCGTGAGGCTCGGAGCGCGGAGGCGCTGGATGCCCGCGCTGGCCACCGACCCGGGCGCTGCCCTCGACCTCGGCGACGTCGTGCTGGGCGGGCCCGTCGCGCTGCGCGGCCGCACGCTCGACGAGCGCGGCGCGCCGGTGGCGGGCGCCGAGGTGCTCGTGGGCGACGTGCGCGCGTTCTTCGAGGCCCTCGGCCAGGTCCTGCTGGACGACCTGGCCGTCGACGTCGATCGGCTGGTCGCGGACGTCGCCCTGGCCTCGGTCCGCAGCGATGCCGCGGGCGACTTCGCGATCGAGGGCCTGCAGCCCGGCGCGATGGCGGCGCTGGCGCGAGCGCCGGGCCGGGCGAACACGATCCGGCCCGTGCTGCTCGTCCCGGAGTGCCCCTCCCTGGACCTGGTGCTGCGCTCGGGCGGCTCCGCCTCGGGCCGCGTGATGTCCGCGTCGGCTGCGCCGGTGGCGGGCGCGCTGGTCGGCGTCGCCGGCGATGACGAGTTGTGGTTCGCTCACGCGACGACGGACTCCGCCGGACGGTTCGTGCTTCACGGCGTGGCCGAAGGAGGGAACGACCTGTTCGCCGCAGCTCGCGGGTTCGAGCCGGCCCAGCAGGATGACGTCGAGCCGGGCGACCACGACGTGCTGATCACCCTGCAGCCATTGCGCGGAGCGGTCGTGACGGTGCTTGCGCCGGATGGGGCTCCGGCCGAGGACGTCATGCTGCGCCTGCGGCCGCTGCGCGAGGGATTCTTCGACGCCATGCTCGGCGTCACGGACCGCTGGTCGTTCGCCGACGTCGCGCGCGGCCCCCCCGGCGTCTTCGAGCTGACCATGCTGCCCGACCGCCGGCACATCGTGCAGGCCGTGTCGCGCGGCGGGCTGCTGAGCGCTCCCGCCTGGATCACTCCGGCAAGCCCACCGACAGCCACGACGCTGCAGCTCGCGCGCCCGCGCCGCGTACGCGGCCGGCTGACCGACGCCGAGAACGGCGACCCGCTCGCGGGCGCCGAGGTGCGCGTGCTCCTCGGCTCGACGCCCGACACCGACCCCGACGGTCCCTCCTTCACGGACGCCGACGGCCGATTCGAGGTGGACGTGCCGGACGGCGCCGCCTGCGGCCTGTTCCTCTCGGCCGCGCAGCACGTGGACGCGAGCCTGCCGCTGCCTCCCGGCATGGACGAGGTCGCGCCCACCTTGCAACCCGCCGGCAGCCTGCGCGTCTTCATCTCGCACGGGACGGCGGACTCGCAGCTTGCGCCCGTGTCGGTGCGGCTCGAGCCGCGCGCGGGAGGCGACGCGCGCCGCGCCGGCTACGTGGTCGAGACCTGCGTCTTCAGCGGCCTTCCGGCGGGTGAATGGGACGTGGAGCTGCAGGCCGAGTCGTGGCTGGGGAACCAGCCGCCACTCAGGGAGCGCACGACCGTCACCGTGCTGCCGCGACGGCAGGCGGTCGTTGAGCTGTGAGCCGGTCAGTCGCGCTGCCTTCCTCCGCCTGGCCACACCACGGTCGGTGACGGCTGGATGTTGACCACGTGCACGGATTCACCAAGGCACACCTGCTGCGGCGGCGTCGGGTGGTCAAGCCAGCTAGAAAAGGAGGCAGCGCGGTGGATCGCTTTGGGTCACGAGCTGACTCCAGTGCGAGCGCGACGTGCAACGAATGGGTCGCAGAGCCGGCTCGCATCCGCGACGTCGGCCGGAGCGCGCGGCCCTTACGAGGTCCAGGTCCGCTTCGCTCAGCGCCCTTCGCCCGTCCTGGATTCCGGTTTTCCTTCCACCCACGCCGGCATGATCGTCCCGTCCGCCACCAGTTGCGCCGCCCGCAGCGCCGTGCGCACAGCAGCCTCCATGTGCTCGAAGTCCAGCGTGCCCACCTCGTCCTCGACCGTGTGGTACTGCGGATGCAGGTCGTAGCTGGACAGCGTCTGCCCGACGATGCCGCGCTGGACGAAGGCCATGTTGTCGCTGCGCTCGAAGAAGTGCTGCTCGGGGCGCGCGTCGGGTGCGATGGGCAGGCCGGTGGCGCGCCAGGCGGCGCCAAGGTTGCTGCGCTCGTCGCCGGTGAGCCAGAGCCGGCCCTCGCCACCGGCCAGCTCATCGGGGCGGCCGATCATCTCGAAGTTGAGGTTGAGCACGATGCGCTCGAGCGGCACCGCCGGGTGGTCGAGCCAGTATTCGGTGCCCAGCAGGCCGAGCTCCTCGCCCGTGACCAGCAGGAAGATCAGGGTGCGGGCGGGCGGCGCGCCCGCTGCGGCCTGCGCGCCGAAGGCGGCCGCCAGCTCGAGCACCGCCGCGCAGCCGGACGCATCGTCGTCGGCACCGTTGAAGACGAGGTCCGGCTCGGGCGGCGCTTCGCCCGGCGCCTCGGGCGAGGCAGGCGGCGCGGCGGCCGGCGGCGGCTCGGGAGCCAGGAGGACGCCGAGGTGGTCGTAGTGCGCGGTGATCACGACCGCCTCCTGCGCCAGCTCGGGCCGCTCCGGCGTGCCCGCGCCCGGCAGCAGCGCCACGACGTTGAGCGCCGACGCCGGCTCGCGCGCGCCCACGGCGACGGCGACGTGCTCCACCTGCCCGCCGAGCAGTGCATCGCGCAGACGACCGTGTACCAGCAGCCGCAGCGGCTCGGAGGCGCCGCCTCCGTCCGCGCGTCGATACAGGCCGCGTGACTCGCCGAAGCGCGACGGCCCGTAGGCCGCCTGGCTGGGAATGAGCAGCACGCCCCAGCCGGCGCCGCCCGGCGCGCCGCTGTCGGACAGCCACTTCTGCGCCACGCGCCGCCCCCCCACGAGCACCAGGGCGGCGTCCGCGCGCGGCGGCCGCGGGCCCTCGCTGTCGGCATGCACCACCACCACCTCCAGCTCGCCCGTCCGGGGCGGACCGCCGAGGTACTCGAAGTCCCCGCCGAAGGCGCCGGCGGTGCGCGTGCCGTCGGCCGCGATCCAGGCCACCTCGGGCGCGCCGACGAAGTCGTAGCCCGTCCAGCCGATGTCCTGCAGGAAGCCCTGGTAGCCCGCGGGACGCAGGCCGGCGGCGGCGAACAGCTCGCCCAGCTCGCGGGCGGCGGCGGCGGACTCGGGCGACCCGGTGGCGCGGCCGGCGTCCGCATCCGAGGCGAGCCGCTCCACGTGGGCTCGCAGGTCGGCGGCCGTCACATCGGGCGAAAGCTGGGCCCCGGCGGCAGGCAAAAGGACCAGCAGGGCCAGGGCCAGGGCAGCCGCCACACGACCGCCACCTTCCTCGAGAAAGGAAACTTCGCTCATCCCCAACAAAGGGCTGTACGACCAACGACTTCGGGAAAGAGCCATGTTTCTCCTGACCTGCCTGTATGCCAGCGCGACACTGGCTCTCCTCGCCACGGGGGCGACGAACGAACTCCTCGGCACGTGGCTGACCAGCCGCAGGCGCCGCCGGCCGCGCCGGCGGCCGATCTCGATCCAGGTCCTGCAGTTTGCAGGCTGAGTCACGCGCCGCGCCGATGGTCGCCTGAAGGGCGCCGCCCGGCAAGCGGCTCGGTCAGAAGCGGACCACGAGCGCGATGGGGTTGGTCACAACGATCTTTCCGCTCTCGAGAGTCGACGTCATGTCCGGGAACACGGCCTGCACGAGCACGATCGAGCCCAGCAGGTTCGGGTCGTCCGGCACGTGGAACAGGAAGTCGAGCGGCTGGTCGAGTCCCGCCGTGACGACCGGGATGACGACCATGCCGTTCATTGCGAGCCAAACCGGCAGCTCGAGCTTGTCGACCGTGACGGCATCGGGCTGGAGCGACGCGAGCAGCAACGCCGGCTGATCCTGCGG
>Ga0075421_100006643_pt1 | contig 14132 bp, 14 predicted proteins | sample SoiMetdeltSBSDD5_FD_75292 | JGI IMG/M metagenome (GOLD analysis project Ga0075421, IMG submission 75292) | Bulk soil microbial communities from a Populus tree surrounding site in Tennessee, USA - Soil MetaG P. deltoides SBSDD5 | ecosystem: Environmental > Terrestrial > Soil > Tree plantation...
TCAGCGCCCCTTGAACACCGGCGCACGTTTTTCCAGCACGGCGCGCGCCGCCTCGCGCGCGTCCTCGGTGTGCATCAGCTTGGTGCTGTATTCCTGCTCGAGCGCATAGCCGTCCTCGACCGGCATGAACTCCACCTTGTTGAGCGCCTCCTTGCCCCAACGCAGGCCGAGCGGCGCCTTGGCGGCGATCACGCCGGCGAGCTCGTTGGCGGCCGGCAGCAGGCGATCGAGCGGCACCACCTGGTCGACGAAGCCGACGCGATAGGCCTCCTGCGCGCTGAACGGCGCGCCGGTGAAGAACATGCGGCGCAGGAAGCCCTGCGGGACGTGCCGCGCCATGTGCGCGGTGCCGCCGCAACGGCCGGCATTGATCTCCGGCAGGCCGAAGGTGGCGTTCTCGGACGCGATGCGGATGTCGCAGACCGAGGCGAGGACGCAGCCGGCGCCGAGCGCCGGGCCGTTCACCGCCGCGATCACCGGAATGGCGCAGTGGCGCACCGACGCAAACATGCGCCGCACGGTCGCCGCGCGCGCCGGGTCGTCCTCGGCCCTGGCGGCGAGGAGCTCGCGCAGATCGAGGCCGGCGCAGAACGCCCGCGACCCGCGCGCCGAAAGCACGGCGCAATTGACGTCGGTCCGTTTGCCGATCTCGTCGAACACCTCGGCGAGGCGCCGGTACAGCGCAATGGTGAGCGCGTTGACCGGCGGGCGGTCGAGCACCACCGCCACCACCTTGCCGGACGTCTCGACGACAACTTCAGTCATTTGATGCGTCCTCTAAGCTACGAGCGGTGCGAACGGCGGCTCGACCCCGGCCGGCAGCGGAAATTCATGGGCGTTGAGGGTCATCGCCACCATCGTGTAGTAGCCGATCAGCGCGGTGAGCTCGACCACGCCGACCACGCCCCACAGGCCGAGCGCGCGCCGATAGGTCTCCTCGGACACGAACCGGCGATCCTGCAGCTCGGCCGCATAGTCGTAGACCGCGAGCGCTTCGGCGTCGGCGCTCGCCGGACGGCGGCCGGCGTGGATGTCGTCGATCACTGCGCGCGGCACCTGCGCGGCGAGCGCGAAGCCCTCGTGCAGGTGCCATTCGAGCTGGCAGCGCCAGCGCTGCGCGGTGACCAGGATGGCGATCTCGCTCAGCCGGGCCGGCAGCGTGGTGCGATAGCGCAACAGCTCGCCCAGCTGCTGCCATTTGTCGGCCAGCTCCGGCCGGTGCAGGGCGGCGAGCAACGGCCCCTGCACCTTGCCGCGCGGACCGGCGGCAACCGCGTCGTAGACCCTGCGCTGCTCCGGCGTCATCGTGTCCGGCGTCGGGAAGGGGATGCGCGGCACTTGTCGCTCTCCTGCTTTCAGAACTTGCTCTCGGTCATGCGGAGCACGGGCGGTGCCACAGCGTCCCCTCCCCCGCTTGCGGGGGAGGGACAGGGAGGGGGCATGCACAAAGGTTCGAGCAAGCCTTCCCCCTCCCCACCCTCCCCCGCAAGCGGGGGAGGGAGCAGACCGAGTTTTTCGCAAGCTCGTGCATCAGGCGGCGCCCTGATGCGCATCCTCGATGCCGAGCTCGCGCAGAATCTCGGCGGTGTGCTCGCCGAGCAGCGGCGGGGCGCGCTCGAACGCGAGCGGCGCCTCGGTGAAGCGCAGCGGGCTCACCACCTGCGGCAGCATCCCGGCCAGCGGATGCGGGACGTCGACCAGCATGCCGCGGTGGCGCACCTGCTCCTCGGCGAACACCTGCGGCACCGTGTTGATCGGTCCGCAGGGCACGCCGGCGGCCTCGAATCGCACAGTCCAGTCGGCGGCATCGCGCTCTCCGAGGATCTCGGCGATCAGCGGGTTGAGCACCGCGCGGTTGCGCACCCGGCCGGCATTCGCGGCGAAGCGCGCATCGGTCACCCATTCCGGCCGTCCCAGCACCTCGCAGCATTTGGCGAACTGGCCGTCGTTGCCGACCACCAGCACCAGGTAGCCGTCGCGGGCGGCGAACACGTCCTGCGGCTGGACGTTGGGATGGGCGTTGCCCGTCCGCTGCGGCACCCTGCCGGAAACGAGGTAGTTCATCGCCTGGTTGGCGAGAAACGACACGCCGACGTCGAGCATGCCGATGTCGATGTAGTCGCCGCGGCCGGTCTCCGCGCGCCGCGCCAGCGCCGCCAGCACCGCGATGGCCGCATACATGCCCGACATGATGTCGACGATCGGCACGCCGACCTTCTCGGGGCAGCCGCCGGGCTTGTCGTCGGGCTCGCCGGTCACGCTCATCAGCCCGCACATCGCCTGGATCAGGAAATCGTAGGCGACGGCATTGCGGCGCGGGCCGGTCTGGCCGAAGCCGGTGATCGAGCAATAGATCAGCCTGGGATTGACCGCCTTGAGCTGCTCATAGCCGAGGCCGAAGCGGGCGAGCGTGCCGACCTTGAAGTTCTCCAGCACGATGTCGGAGCGCTCCGCCAGCGCGCGCACCACGCGCTGGCCTTCCGGCTTGTCGAGCTCGAGCGTGATCGAGCGCTTGCCGCGATTGACCGAGAGGTAATAGCCGGCCTCGCGCGTCTCGGCCCCGGAACGGTCCTTGAGGAACGGCGGGCCCCAGCCGCGGGTGTCGTCGCCGGCGCCGGGCCGCTCGACCTTGACCACGTCGGCGCCGAGATCGGCGAGGATCTGGCCCGCCCACGGCCCGGCCATGATGCGGCTGAGATCGAGGACGCGCACATGCGACAGAGGTCCGGCCATGGGGTCGATCCGTGGTGATTTGAGTCCGCTCGATCTGGTATTGCTATTCAGTTGTGGAGTCCATCGGACTCGCAGGACCGTTGCTCGGAGGATGGCATGATCCGTCATGTTGCCGCGCTGGCGACCGCGCTGCTTTGCGCGCTCGCGCCGACCGCGCCGGCGACTGCGCAGGACTGGCCGGCCGGCACGGTGCGGCTCATCATGCCGGTCGCCGCCGGCGGGCCGATGGATCTGCCGGCACGGCTGCTGGCCGACCGGCTGGCGGCGCAGACCAGGGGCACCTTCATCCTGGAGCATCGCGGCGGCGCCGGCGGCTCGATCGCCGCGCAGATGGTGGTGCAGGCACCGGCCGACGGCAGCACGTTCCTGTTCACGACGTCGTCGCTGGCGGCGGCACCTGCGTTCTATCCCAAGCTCGGCTTCGATCCGCGCCAGGCGCTGGTCCCGATCAGCCTGATCACCGAAACGCCGAATTGCCTGATCGTGCGCGCGGGCCATCCGATTCGCGACATGGCCGATCTGATCGCCAAGGCCAGGGCGCAGCCCGGCAGGTATACGTTCGGCTCCGGCGGCGTCGGCACGCTCAACCATCTGGCCGGCGAGCTCCTCAAGAAGATGGCCGGGATCGATCTGCTGCACGTGCCGTTTCGCGGCGTCTCGCTCGGGATGACTGCGCTTTATGCCGGCGATCTCGACATGATCTTCTCGAGCGCTATCGAGGGGCTGGCGCATTCGCGCGATGGACGGGCGCGCGTACTGGGCGTCGGCACGCCGGCGCGCCTGCCCGAGCTGCCGGACACGCCGGCGATCGCCGAATTGCTGCCCGGCTACGTCGCGACCAACTGGTACGGCCTGTTTGCGCCGCGCGGCCTGCCGGGCAGCGTGTTGTCGCGGCTCAGTTCGGAAATCGCCAGGATGCGCGACGATCCGACACTGACGCAACGGACCGCATCCGCCGGGTTGACGATGATCCTGAGTCCGCCCGAAACGCTGCGCGCCAAGCTGGAGTCCGAGATTCCCCGCTGGCAGCGGATCGTCCAGGATCTCGGACTCAAACCGGAGTAACATCGTAACTCGCCGCGTCACCCTTCGCCCAATCCAAGCTCCTTGAGGATCGCGACCGCCTGCGCGGATCCGGCAGCGACCCGGCAGCCAGCGGCGGCGAGCGCTGCAAGTTTCGCGTCGGCGCCTTCGCGCGCGCTGCCGACGAGCGCGCCGGCGTGGCCCATCCGCTTTTCGGCCGGCGCATGGCGGCCGACCATCATGGCGACGACCGGCTTGCGGAAGCCGCGCGCCGCCTCGGCCAGGGCATATTCCTTGTCGCCGCCGATCTCGCCGCAATAGAGCACCGCGTCGGTGCCGTCGTGGGTGGCGAGCGCGGTGAGATATTCGTCGGGATTGCGCCCGATCACGGTGTCGCCGCCGATATGGGCGGCGAGGCTCTGGCCGATGCCGGCCGCCGACAATTGCCGCGCCATCGCGAGCGTAAGCGTGCCGCTGCGCGCGATCAGCGCCACCCGGCCGGGCTTGCAGAAGCTCGGCGCGATCGAGCCGAGCAGGCCGCGGCCCGGCACGTACATGCCGAGCGTGTTGGGGCCCATCAGCCAGCATCCGGCGGCACGCGCCAGCGCCGTCACCTCGAGCGCATCGTGCACCGGCACGTATTCGGCGACCGCCACGATGGTGCGGACGTGCGCGGCGATGCAGTCCGCGACGGCGTCGCGGAACCCGTCCGGCGGCGTGTAGACCAGCGCCACATTGGCGGCGGGCAGCTCGGCGATGCGGTCGACCAGCGGCAATCCGTCCATGCTCTGGCCGCCGCGGCCGAGCGCCACACCGCCCACGATCGGCGTGCCGGCGGCGAGCAGCCCCGCGACCTGATTGCGGGCGTAGCGCCCGGTCGGGTTGACGACCGCGACCCGCCACGGCTCGGCGTCGAGAAACGGCAGGCGCTCGAAGGCAGGGTCCGCCATGATAGTGTCCGAGGTCGTGTCGAGATGATGCGCCGAAGGGCGGGATAGGGACGACGCACATTATGCGCCTGGCCGAGATCGACGGAAAAGCCTTGTTGCGCCGCCATGGCCTGGCGGTGCCGCGCGGCGTGCTGCTCGACGGCGAGCCGCCGGCCGAGGCCGCGCAGTGGAGCGGACACATCCTCAAGGCGCAAGTGCTGGAAGGCGGCCGCGGCAAGCGCGGCCTGGTGCGCCGGCTCGCCGGATTGCACGCGCTCGCCGAAGCGCAGAAGGCCATCGCCGCCGCGCTGGGTGACAGCGGCGCGCCGCTGCTGCTCGAGGAGGCGTTGCCGATCGCACGCGAGATCTACGTGGCGGTCCGCATCGACGGCACCCGCCAGACGCTCGAGCTGCTGGTCGCGCCGCAGGGCGGCCAGGAGGTCGAGCAGACCGATGCGCTGGCGCGGATTCCGGTCGGCGCCGCAACGAGCCCGGGCGATCTCTATCCGGAGCTCGCGAAGCTGTTTGCGCCCGATCTGGCGGCGCGGCTGGCGCGCTATTGCGCGCGCCTGCCGGAGATCGCGCGCCGCGAGGACCTGGAGCTTCTCGAGATCAACCCGCTCGTGCTCACGCCGGACGGGCGCCTCATCGCCTGCGACGCCAAGCTCATTCGCGACGACAGCGCGGAAGCCCGGCACGACCCGGAGGACTTTCCGACCAGCCGCAGGCTGGCGCAGCGCGCCATGACGCCGCTCGAGCGCGAGGCGCGGACGCTCGGCTTCCACCTGGTCGAGACCGACGGCGACGTCGCGCTGGTCACCGCCGGCGCGGGCCTCGGCATGATGATGATGGACCTGCTCGCCGACCACGGGCTGCGCGCCGCCTGCTTCATGGACAATCTGCGCGGCGCGCCGGACGAGACCATGGCCGAGCGATTGCAGATCGCTCGCAAGATCGCCACACGGCCGGGCGTGAAGGCGATCGTGTTCCAGACCGTGCTGGCGTCGCGTTCCCTGGCCGAGCGGGTCGAGGCGCTGCTCGCCTGGATCGCCGCCGACCCGCTGCCGAAGCCCCTGTTCGTCGGCATCGCCGCCGGCCACGCGGCCGCCCGCAAGATGAGCGCCGAGGAGGCGGTGGCGAGGCTCGGCGCCGCCGGCATCCGCGCCTTCACCGATCCGGTCGAATTGGTGCGCGCCGCCGCGCAGGCGCTTGGGCCGGCGGGACGGCCATAAATATGGTTAACGCCGGTTCCGCATTTATTTACCACAAGGTCGCCCCATTTTACCCCCTAGTTACGGGCGCGCACCGGCCGGAGCCGGCCTCCAACAAAACCAAGATCGGGCTCCTGTCGGGCGCTTTCGCTGGGTTCCACTCGGCGGAACGGGGTTGGTGTCGATGGTCGGGGGTAGCGTTATCGCCTTCACGCGGGGTGCGACCGCTTGGGTCGCCGTGGCCGCATGCGCGTTCGTGGTTGCGAGTTGCGCGTCCCAGACCCGCACCGCCTATACCCCAAAGGAGCAGGCTGAGGCCGCCATTCCCGGCATCCCGGGGGCGCGAGTGTGGGGCGACGATCCGACCATCGGCAAGGGACGGCCGGCCGGCGCGGCGCGTATCCTGCAAAGGCAGCCGACCGTGCTCGCCTTGTCGGGCGGCGGCGCCGACGGCGCGTTCGGCGCCGGCCTTTTGACCGGATGGACCGCGCGCGGGACACGTCCGGAATTCACCTTCGTGACCGGCGCCAGCGCCGGCGCCCTGATCGCGCCGTTCGCGTTTCTCGGACCCGCCCATGACCAGACGCTGCGGACCGTCTTCACCAGCGGCGAGCTGTCGAACCTGCTGCAGTCGGACGGGATCGCCGGGCTGCTCGGCACCAGCGTCTACAAGACCGGCCCGCTGCGGGAGTTGATCGCCACCTACATCGACGCCGATATCCTGCAGGCGGTGGCGCGCGAATATCGGTCGGGACGCCGGCTTTTTGTGGTGACCACCAATCTCGACGCCCAGCGCACCGCGATCTGGGACATGGGCCGCATCGCGGCCAGCGGCGATCCGGGAGCGCTCGACCTCTTCCGCAACGTTCTGACCGCGTCGGCGAGCATTCCGGGCGTGTTTTCGCCCACGCTCATCGAGGTCGAGGCGGAAGGCAAGCGCTTCCTCGAGATGCACGTCGACGGCGGCGTCACCACCAACATCATGGTGGTGCCGGAAGCCGTGCTGGTGTCCGGCACCCAACTGTTTCCGCCGAGCGCGCGGCCCAAGGTCTACATCATCATGAACGGCAAGCTGGCGCCCAATTTCGAGGTCGTGAAGGCCTCGACCTTGCCGATCGTGCGGCGCTCGATCGAGACGGCGGTGCGCGCCAACACGCGCCACGCACTGCTCGCCTCCTATCAGTTCGGCAAGACGCGGAACTGGGAGCTGAACCTGGCCTCGGTCGATCCGGACTTTCCGAGCACCGATTCGATAGGTTTCGACACGGTCTATATGCGGCAACTGTTCGAGTATGCCTATCAACGGGGAGCCAGCGGACAGCTCTGGCAGGCCACTCCGGCGGACTACCGGATCAAGGATTCGCGCGTCGCCGGCCGCTGATGCGGGCAGGCTGATTACTTCGGTGACGGTGCGAGTGGCAGCAGTTGGTCTTAGACCGGCTCCGAGACAAACCGCACGCCGAGATACGGCTTTTTGCGCCAAGCCACGCGGCACAGCCGGCCCGGCTTGTCCTTCGCCAGGTGCAAGGTGAAGCGATCCGGCAATATCTCGGTGTGCGCCGCCGTCAGGCGCACGCCTTGTTCGGACATATCCCAAAGCACGCAGGGAATCGGCGTCGGGCTGGCGCCAAAGCTGATCCAGGCGGCGCTGCGCGTCCGCTTGCGTTGTGCGTTTCTCAGCTCCCGCCGTTTCGTCAGCAAGACCCGGGACCCTCATCGGCAATTCCACGTCTATTAGTCGTAAAATCCTAAAAAATTCTATCCCGCACAGGTTTTGGCACGCGTCGAGATTTCACTATTCGTTAGCGGAAGTATGCCGCGGCGTGCCGCGGCCGGCTTGGATCGCCGACCAGACGCGAAACGGCGTGTACGGCGTATCGAGCGCGCGGATGCCCAACGGCGCGAGCGCGTCCATGACTGCGCTGGTCAGGCAGGGCACGGCGCCGGTCGTCCCGGCTTCGCCGGCGCCTTTGGCGCCGAGCGGATTGCTCGGCGAGGGAATCGGGCGGTGCTGCAGGGTCAGCGCCGGCAGCGCGTCGGCGCGCGGCATGTAGTAGTCCATGAAGGTGCCGGTCATGAACTGACCGGTGTCGCGGTCATAGACGCAGTGCTCGCCCAGGATCTGGCCGATGCCCTGCATGAGGCCGCCGTGCAGTTGTCCTTCGACCAGGGTGTGGTTGACGACGCGCCCGCAATCATCGACCGCCACATAACTGAGAAGCTCGACCGTGCCGGTGTCGGGATCGATCTCGACCTCCGCGATGTGGGCGCCGCTCGGAAACGCTCCCGCTGTGTTGATCTTGGCGACGGTGTCGAGCGGATGCGACGCGCCGCCGGCATGCTTGCGCGCCAGCTCCTGCACGCCGATCGACAGATCGGTGCCCGGCACGCGGTAACGGCCGCGCTCGAACACCAGGTCGCCGGCCGCGACCTCGAGCTCCTTCGCCGCCAATTCCATGCCTTTGCGCCGGAGCTCGTGCGCGCCGGCCGACAAGGCGCTGCCGTGGCTGATGAGCGAGCGCGAGCCGAACGAGCCCATGCCCGCCAGCGCCGGCGCCTCCGGATCGTTGTAACGCAAGGTCACGTCCTCGGGCGCCATGCCGAGGATCTCGGCGACCAGATCGGGAAACACCGTTTCGTGGCCTTGGCCGGAAGGCCCGGCCAGGGCGTAGAGCCGCAACGCGCCTTCGGCGTCGAACCGCAGCGCGACCTCCTCCTGACCGCCGCCGCCGGACGGCTCGATGAAGGTCGCGCAGCCGATGCCGCGCAGCTTGCCGCGCCGCTTGGCCTCGCGGCGGCGACGCTCGAAGCCGCGCCAGTCCGCCACGTCCAGTGCCTGCCGCAACAGGCCGGGCGGATCGCCGCTGTCGTAGGTGAATCCGGTCGGCGTCTTGTAGGGGAAGGCTTTCTTCGGCAGCAGGTTGCGCTGCCTGATCTTGATGCGGTCGATGCCGGTGGCGTGCGCCGCCTCGTCGACCAGCCGCTCGACCAGATACGAGACGCTGGGCCGGCCGGCGCCACGATACGCGGTGGTCGGGGTGGTGTTGGTGAAAACGAGCCGGTTGAGCCCATAGAACGCCGGCGTCCTGTAGGTGTTGACCGCCATCGAGGTCGGCGATGCGCCGGTGCTGATGAAGGGCCCGGCGTTCGAGCAATAGGCGCCGAGATTGACCAGCCATTCGACCCGCATCGCCAGGAAGGTGCCTTCCGGGTCGAGCGCGAGCTCGCCGGTCAGCGTGATCGCGCGCGCATGATGATCGCCAAGGATGGTTTCCGCACGCGTCCCGGTCCATTTGACCGCGCGGCCGGTGAGCTTCGCGGCCATGAGCACGGCGGTGAACTCGGGATAGATTTCGTTGCGCACGCCGAACGCGCCGCCGACGTCCTGCGAATGAACGCGCAACCGCTCGAGCGGCCCATCCGTGATGTAGGCGAACTCCTTGCGCACGTCGGCGGCGCCCTGGGTCGGCAGGTAGAGGTCGCAAATGCCGGTGTCCGGATCGCAGGCCGCGAGGCACGACTTCGGCTCCATCGGGTTGCCGGCGATGCGCTGCGCCTCGACCGTCACGCGCACGACGCGATGCGCCCAGGCGAATGCGGCCTCGGTCATCGCGCGGTTGCCGTACTCGTAGTCCACCGCCAGGTTTCCGGGCACGTCGGCGTGCAGCTGCGCCGCCCCCGGCGCGAGCGCGTCGGCGGCGTCGATCACCGCCGGCAGGTCGCGATAGCTCACGACGATCCGCTCGGCGGCATCCTGCGCCGCGGTCTCGCTGTCGGCGACCAGGAGCGCCACCGGCTCGCCGACGAACCGCACCCGCCCATGGGCGAGCGCGTGGCGATGCGGGACCTTGAGCGTGGTCCCGTCCTTGCCCTTGAAGTGCGCCAGCGGGCGGGGGTTCTTGATGCCGGCGCGCACCAGGTCGTCGCCTGTGAGCACGGCGCGCACGCCCGGGCTCGACAAGGCCGCGCCTGCGTCGAGCGCGGTGATCTCGGCATGCGCGCGATCGGAGCGCAGGAAGCAGCCATGCAGCTCGCCCGGCAGGCTCCAGTCGGCGGTGAAGCGCCCGCGTCCGGTGACCAGACGAAGGTCCTCGCGCCGGCCTTTGAACGTGTCGCTCATTCGTTCCCTTCCCCCGCGAGCGCGGCGTCCATTTTTGTGCCCTCTCCCACTGGGGGAGAGGGCACAATAACGAGCGCCTGCGCCCGCTGCACGCGCGGCGTGAAGCTCATGGGTCGCGCCGGAAGCCCGCCATGCGGTCGCGCCAGTCGTCCTGCGCCAGATTCTCCTCGATCGCCAGCAGCTCGACCGCGAAGGCGCCGCGGGGATCGAGCTCGAAGCCCTGATCGATCGAGCGCTTGGCCTGGCGCAGTCCGGCCACCGACGCCTTGCCGATGGCCTGGGCGATCTCGGCGAGCGCCGCCTCGAGCTTGTCGGCCGCGACGATGCGGGTCACCAGCCCCGCCGCCCTCGCCTCTTCGGCGGTGAGCTTGCGGCCGGTGAACATCAGGTCCTTGGCCAGCCGCTTGCCGAGCACGCGCGGCAGCCGCTGGGTGGCACCCACGGTGCCCCAGATCGCTTCCGGCGTGGAGAACGTCGCCTCCGGCGTCGCCACGATGAAGTCGCAGGCAGCGGCGATCTCGCTGCCCGAGCCGATCGCCGCCCCATGCACCACCGCGATCACCGGCATCGGCAGATTTTCCAGCGCCCCATAGGCGGCGAAGCCGCGCATGCGGCGGGTGCGCACCTCGTCGCTGCTCATGCCCTTGCGCTCCTTGAGGTCGGCGCCGGCGCAGAACACCGGCCCGTTGCCGCGCACGAACACGAGCCGCACGGCGGTGTCGGCCGCCGCGGCGGCAGCCGCCGTCACCAGGTCCTCGCACATGGCGCGGTTGAGCGCGTTGCGGCTCTCGGGGCGATCGAGCGTGATGGTGGCGACCCCGTCGGCGACGCCATAGCGCACGGAGGTGAGATTCATATCGCCTTTGCCTTTCTGAGCGCCGCGATCCGCTCGCGCGACAGGCCGAGCCGTTCCGCCAGCACCTGGTCGGTGTGCTCGCCGAGCAGCGGCGGGCGCTCGACCGCCGGATCATCCCAGCCGTCGAACTTGAAGGGCGTGCGCAGCGCCGGAAACTCGCCGACGGTCGGATGGGTGAAGGTTTCGACCAGGCTGCGCGCCGCGGTGTGCTCGTCGGAAAGAATCTCATCGACCGCGCGGATCGGCCCCTGCGGCACGCCGGCGGTATCGAGCGCCAAGGCGAGCTCGTCGCGCCGGCGCGCCGCGATCTCGGCGGCAAGCCGTGCCATCACCTCCTCGCGCCGGCGCAGGCGCCCGCTGTTGCCCGTGAGCTCTGCCGCGCTGCCCCAGGCTTCCAGTCCGAGCACCCGGCAGAGCGGCAGCCAGTGCTGGTCGCTCGCGGTGATGTGCAGGAAACCGCCGTCCGCGCACTGGAAGCTCGCCGACGGGACGCGGCCCGGATGCTCGGTGCCGAGCCGCGGCGGCACCTCGCCGAGCGCGAAGTAGCGCGCGGCCGCCAGCGTGAGCAGGGCGATCTGGCCGTCGAGCATCGAGAAGTCGACGTGGCAGCCCTGCCCAGTCGCCGCCCGCCCCTGCAACCCCGCCAGCATCGCGATCGCGGCCCACAGCCCCGAGGTAAGGTCGGCGACCGGCAGGCCGGGCTTCACCGGCCCGCCGCCGCGCTCGCCGGTGAGGCTCATGATGCCGCCCATCGCTTGGAAGACGGTGTCGTAGCCGCGGCGCTGCGCAAACGGACCGGTCTGCCCGAAGCCGGTGCAGGACACGTAGACGATACGGGCGTTGACGGCGCGGATCGCCGGATAGTCGAGGCCGTAGCGCTTGAGCGTGCCGACCGGGAAATTCTCCAGCACGACGTCGGCCCCGCGCGCCAGCTCGCGGATGATGTCCTGGCCTTCCTTGGCGCGCAGGTTGACGGTGACCGACTGCTTGGCGCGGTTGAACGCGAGGTAGTAGGCGCTTTCGGCGCTGCCGTTCTTTTCCACGAACGGCTCGAAGGTGCGGGTCTCGTCACCGCGTCCGGGCTCCTCGATCTTGATCACGGTCGCGCCCAGCTCGGCCAGGATCATGCTGGCGAACGGGCCGGCCAGCACCCGCGAGAGATCGAGGATAGTGGCGTGCTGCAGCGGCTTCATCGCTACCGCTTGCGGAACGCACGCATGCGCTTGTTGACGTCGCGGCCGGCCGCCAGCGCCTGCTCGAACGGCAGCTCGTGCGCGCGGTAGAACAGCTCCTTGGTGGCGGCCATCGCGGCGCGCTCGACACGAGAGAATTTTTCCGCCAGCTCGATTGATTCCGGCAGCACCCGGTCGGGCGAGGTCACGCGGTTGACCAGGCCGAGCGCGAGCGCCCGCGCGGCGTCGATCGGCTCGCCGGTGGCGACCAGCTCGAACGCCGCCTTGCGCCCGACATTGCGCACCAAGGCGGCCATCACCACCGCCGCCACGATGCCGTGCTTCACCTCCGGGTAGCCGAGCTTGGCGGCCGCCGCCATCACCGCGACGTCGCCGCCGAGCGCCAGTCCGGCGCCGCCGCCCATCGCCGCGCCGTTGACCGCGCTGACCACCGGTTTCGTCAGCCGCGCAAAGATGCCCTGCAGAGTCATCGTCAGCTCGGCGCGGCGATCGACCAGCGGCTGGTTCTCCGGCGTCAGATCCTTGAACTCGGTGAGATCGGCGCCGGCGCAGAAGGCGGGGCCGGCGCCGGTAAGCACGATGCTGGCCACGCTGTCATCGGCGTCGGCGGCGCGCAAGCCGTCGAGCAGGGCCTGCGTCAAGGCCTGGTTGAGCGCATTGCGCTTGTCGGGCCGGTTCATCGTCAGGATGCGCACCGGCCCGCGGTTATCGACCAACAATTCGGACATCGCTGCCGCCCCCATTCTCTTTCTTCGTCACGTCACTCGAGCTTGGCGCCGGTGGCGATCACGATCGGGCCCCATTTGGCCTGCTCGGCCTTCACGAAGGCGGCGTACTCGGCGGGGGTCGAAGGTGCCGGCGTGGAGTTCTGGCTGTCGAACTGCTGCTTGATCTCGGCCGACGAGAGCACCTTGACCGCGGCCTTCTGCAGCTTGTCGAAAATATCGGCCGGCACGCCGGCGGGCGCGGACAGCCCATACCAGTTGTCCGAGAGCACTGTGCCGAAGCCCGCTTCCGCCGAGGTCGGCACGTCCGGCAGCGCGCTGCTGCGCGCGGCCGAGGTCAGCGCCAGCGCCTTGATCTTGCCGGCGCGGATGTGCGGCAGCAGCACCGGTACGTCGGCCACCAGCATCTGCACGTGGCCGCCGATCAGGTCGTTCACCGCCGGCGCGGCGCCGCGATAGGGAACGTGCACGATGTTGATCTTGGCCTCGGTCTTGAGCAGTTCGGCCGCCAGGTGGGTGACCGTTCCCGTGCCGGCCGATGCGAAGCTGACCTTGCCCGGATTGGCGCGGGCGTGGGCGACGAACTCCTGCAGCGTGTTCACCCCGACCGAGGGGTGGATGGTCAGCACTTCGGGCACCCGCACCACCAGGGTGAGCAGCGCGAGATCCTTCTGCCAGTCGTACGGCATCTTGGCGGTCATGAACGGCATCACCGCGAGCGCCGCCGCGCCGTTGAGCCCGATCGTGTAGCCGTCGGGCGCGCTCTTGGCGACGGCGTCGACGCCGGCCATGCCGCCGGTGCCGGCGCGGTTCTCGATCACCACCTGCTGGCCCAGCTCGGCGGCGATGCCGTTGCCCAGGTGGCGCGCGAACATGTCGGCCGGCCCGCCCGCCGGGAACGGCACGATCAGCTTGATCGGCCGGTTGGGGAAGGCCTGCGCCCAAGCCTTGGACGAAAAAGCGGCGGACGAAAGCGCCGCGGACGAAACAGTCGCGGCGATCATCGCGCAGATCAGCGTGCGTCTATTCATGACTTCCCTCCCTGCCCGCATCAAAACCGCGGCGCAAATCCCTTCGCGGTGGCCTCGATCCGGCCGGCGAACGGCGCACCGACATGCGCCGGCAGCACCAGCGCGCCGCTCGCGGCGCAGTCCTCCAGCACCTTGCGGCGGCTCACCCGCGCCTGCTCGGCGTCCGAGTTCTTGGGAAAGTTCCAGTGCGGGTAGAACACCTGCAGGAGATGATGGAACACGTCGCCGATGAAGGCCGCGCGCTCGCCGCCGCTGTCGAGCTTGAACACGACGTGGCCGGCGGAATGGCCCGGCGCCGGCACGATCTCGAT
>Ga0075421_100006644_pt1 | contig 14132 bp, 11 predicted proteins | sample SoiMetdeltSBSDD5_FD_75292 | JGI IMG/M metagenome (GOLD analysis project Ga0075421, IMG submission 75292) | Bulk soil microbial communities from a Populus tree surrounding site in Tennessee, USA - Soil MetaG P. deltoides SBSDD5 | ecosystem: Environmental > Terrestrial > Soil > Tree plantation...
GGGCCTGGCCGACCACGTGGGCGCGACCGGGTCGGTCGCCGGGTTCGGTGGTGGCGAGGTGATCAGCGCCGATGCCCTGTGGGACGTCGAGTGCGAGCTGCTGGTGCCGGCGGCCCTCGGCGGTGTGATCGACGCGGGAGTGGCCGAGCGCCTGCGGACCAAGGTCATCGTCGAGGCGGCCAACGGCCCGACGACCGTCGACGCCCAGCCGGTGCTCGACCGCAAGGGCGTGATGGTGGTGCCCGACATCCTCGCCAACGGCGGCGGCGTCACGGCCAGCTACTTCGAGTGGGCCCAGGCCCGCCAGGGCTTCCCTTGGGACGACGACGTGGTGGCCGAGCGGCTGCGCACGCGCATGGACGACGCGTTCACCGCGGTGTGGGCCCGGTCGCAGACCCTGGGGGTCAACATGCGGGCGGCCGCCTTCGTGGTCGCCGTCGAGCGGGTCGCCGCGGCGCTCGAGGCCCGCGGCCTGTTCCCCTGAGGAACCGCATCCACTGCCCTCGGCGAAGCGGCCAAGCGCCGCCGCCGACGGCGCCTTCATAGCCCCGTCGTCCTGCCGCGGTGCCGTGATGGCCCAGGTGGGCTGGCATCTGCGAGCGTGTTCACTTGTGGCATGGCCACTGTTCTGAGTCTCGACCACCTCGTGCTCGTCGTCGCCGATGTCGAGCGCACCCTCGACTGGTACGGCCGTCATGCCGGCCTGGCTGCGGAGCTGGTCGACGAGTGGCGCCGGGGCGAGGCGCCGTTCCCCTCGCTGCGGATCGACGCCCAGACCATCATCGACGTCATCCCGGGCTACGCGGTCGACGAGAAGCGCGGGCACCTCGACCACATCTGCTTCGTGGTGAGCCCCGACGACCTGGCCGAGCTCACCAGCGACCAGCAGCTCGAGATCGTCGACAAGGGCCCCCGCTCCGGTGCCCGGGGCATCGGCGAGTCGATCTACGTGCGCGACCCCGACGACCTCCTCGTCGAGTTCCGCTGCTATTAGCGGTCCGCCCGGCGGCGGGAGGGGCGGTGTGAGAGCCTCTCGGCCGTGAAGGCGGGTCTCACCGTCACCGGCCTGTTCGGCCGGGAGGTCCTGCGGCTGGCGCGAGACCGCGTCGCCCCGGCGCGGTCGATCCCGCGCCGGGTCGAGGACCTCGACCCCGTCGTCCTGAGCCGGATCCTCGGCCGGCCGGTGACGTCGGTGGCGCCGATCGAGGCCACCGCGGGCACGACCGACACCGCCCGCCTGGCGCTGGAGGGCAACGGCGACGGCGACGACCTGCCGCCGTCGGTGTTCGTGAAGCTGGCGGCCCGGTCCCCGGTCGTCCGGCTGTTCGGGAACCTGGTCGATCTCGGCGGCGAGGAGATCGGCTTCTACGACCACGTGCGCCCGCAGCTCACGATCGAGGCGCCGACCGCGCTGGGGCTCGAGCGCGACCCCGCGACCCGGCGCTTCGTGATCGTGCTCGACGACCTGCAGGCCCGGGACGTCGCGTTCACCGACACCCGGACCCCGTGCCCGCTCGACCGGGCCGAGGCCGTGCTGGCGACCCTCGCTGTTCTCCACGCCGCGCACTGGGCCTCGCCGCGGCTGGCGGCCACCGGGCCGGGCGGCCTGGCCTGGCTGCGGGCCAACGGGGCGGATCCGCTGCTGCCGCTGGTGGCGCTGGCGATGCGCCGGTTCGGCCGGCGCCTGGCGGGGGAGGACGCGTCGTTCGTGCCCGCGGGCGGCCGGATCATCCTCGACCGCTACGCGGCGGTCGCCCGCGAGCTCGACGCCGGTCCCCACACGCTCCTCCACGGCGACCCGCACCCCGGCAACTGCTACTTCGTCGACGGGCGGGCCGGCCTGTACGACTGGCAGACCGTCCGGCGGGGGAGCGCGCTGCGCGACATGACCTACTTCCTGGTGCTCGCCCTCGATCCCGAGGTGCGCCGCCGCCACGAGCGCGACCTGCTCGACCACTACCGCGAGCGGCTCGCCGCGGCCGGCGGGCCGGCGCTGACGGCCGACGCCACCTGGTCCGGCTACCGGAAGATGGCGGCCTACCCCTACGCCGCGGCGATCTTCACCGCCGGCCTGCCGGGCATGCAGACGAGGGACATCGCGCTGGCCGGCCTGCGCCGGGCCTCGGTCGCCGTCGACGACCTCGACACGGCGGAGACGCTGACCGCCGTCACCTGACCGCTCCTTGCAGTTCACGAACAGGTGTTCGATCATGGTGGGGATGGCGCTCTCCACCACGATCACGATGCCGGCGGGCGCACCAGGGGTACCAGGCGTAGCGGGCGCGTCGGGAGCGCTGGCCGCTCTGGGCGAGCGGGTGCGGCCGGGGGCGCTGGCCGGCTCGCAGCGGGCGCCGGTGCTGCCGCCGCTCGAGGCGCTGCTGCCCCAGGGCCTGGCCCGGGGCAGCGTGGTGGCGGTCGAGGCGGGGCGGGCCGCCGCCCGGGTGGCCGGCACCACCTCGCTGGCCCTGGCCCTGGCGGCCGGGGCGGCGCAGGCGGGGGCGTGGGTGGCGGTGGTCGGGGCCGGCACGCTGGGCCTGGTGGCCGCCCACGGGCTGGGGGTGCCGCTCGATCGCCTGGTGGTGGTCGAGCCGGGGCCGGCGACGGGGACCGGGCCGTCGACGGGGGCCGGCCGAGCCGACCACGCGTCGGTGCTCGCCGCGCTGGTCGACGGGTTCGACGTGGTGCTGCTGGGCGCCGAGGCCCGATCGCGCCTGGGGCGGGGCGATGCCCGCCGCCTCCAGGCCAGAGGGCGCGAGCGGGGCTCGCTGCTGGTGGGGGTGGGAGGTGACCTGCCGGGCGGTGCGGCCCAGGTGCGCCTGACGATCACCGCTGCGGTCTGGGAGGGCCTCGGCGAGGGTGACGCCGGCGGCCCGGGCCACCTCCGCCGCCGCCGGGTCACGGTCGAGGCCACCGGGCGCGGCGCCGCGTCCCGTCCCCGCCGGGCCGAGCTGTGGCTCCCCGGCCTCGACGGCACCGTCGCCACGGTGGCGGCCGATCCCGCCGTCCTCGGGCGCCAGCGGCGCGCCCGGCATCCGGCGTTCGACGGGCCGGCCCGCGCTCCGGCCGTGCTCGACGACGTGGCCGAGGTGGCCGGGTGAGCGGCGGGGTGGGCGGCGGGGTGGGCGGGGTTGCCACGACCACGGTGCGGACGTTGGTGGTGTGGTGCCCCGACTGGCCGGTGGTGGCGGCGGGGGTGCCGCTCGACGTGCCGGCCATGGTGCTGCGGGGCAACCGGGTGGTGGCGTGCTCGCAGGCCGCCCGCGAGCAGGGGGTGGCGCTGCACCAGCGCCGGCGCGACGCCCAGGCCCGCTGCCCCGAGGTGGTGGTGGTCGACGACGATCCCGCTCGCGCCGCCCGGGCCTTCGAGCCGGTGGCGGCGGCCCTCGACGTGATCACGCCCCGGCTCGAGGTGATCCGCCCGGGGTGCTGCGCCCTGCCCACCCGGGGCCCGTCGCGCTACTTCGGCGGCGACGACGCCCTGGCCCGCCTGGCGGCGCGCCTGGTGGGCGAGGCGCTCGACGGGCGGGGCCCGGTGAAGGTGGGGGTGGCCGACGGGCTGTTCGCCGCCACCATGGCCGCCCGCTGCTCGGCCGAGGTGTACTCGGTGATCTCGCCGGGGCTGAGCGCGTCGTTCCTCGGGCCGCTGCCGCTGGGGGCCTTGGGCCGCCCCGAGCTGGTCGACGTGCTGCGCCGGCTGGGGCTGCAGAGCCTGGGCGACCTGGCCGCCCTGCCGGTGTCCGGGGTGCTCGGCCGGTTCGGCCGCGAGGGCCTGGTCGCGCACCGGCTGGCCCGAGGGCTCGACGAGCGGCCGCCGGCCACCGCGCCACCCTCGCCGGACCTGCGGGTCGCGGCCGAGCTCGACCCGCCCACCGAGCGCATCGAGGCGGCGGCGTTCGTGGCCCGGGGTCTGGCCGACGACCTGCACCGGCGGCTGTCCGAGCGGGGCAGCGCCTGCACCCGGCTGCTGGTGGGGGCCGAGACCGAGCACGGCGAGCGCCACGAGCGCATCTGGCGCACCGAGGGCACGTTCACCCCGTCGGCCATCGCCCAGCGGCTGCGCTGGCAGCTCGAGGGGTGGCTGCACGCGGCGGCGGCCCGGCCCACCGGTCCGCTGACCCTGCTGTGGCTCGATCCCGACGAGGTGGTGGCCTCGGGGGGCCGCCAGCTCGCGCTCGACGCCGACGTCATCGACGCGGTGGCGGCGGCCGAGCGGGCCGGCCGGGCGGTGGCGCGGGTGCAGGGGCTGGTGGGGGTGCAGGGCGTCCTGCTGCCCGAGTGGCGGGGCGGGCGGGGGCCGGGCGAGCGGGTCCGCCTGGTGTCGGCGGCGACCGCCGACCTGACCGAGCCCCGGCCCGCGGCCCGGCCCGACTGGGTGGGCGAGCCTTGGCCGGGCACGATCCCCGATCCGGCCCCGGCGCGGGTGCACCCCGAGCCGGTGCCGGTCGACGTGCTCGATGCCGACGGCCGGCCGGTGGGCGTCACGGCCCGGGGCCGGTTGAGCGCGGCCCCGGTCCACCTGGGCCTGCGCGGCACCCTCCAGCCGGTGACCGGCTCGGCCGGTCCCTGGCCCTGCGAGGAGCGCTGGTGGGATCCCGACCGCCACCGCCGCCGGGCCCGCCTCCAGCTCCTCACCTCCGCCGGCACGGCCCACCTGGTGGTCCTCGAGCAGGGCCACTGGTCCCTCGAGGCCACCTACGACTGAGGGCTAGAGGGGCACCTTCCGCTGGGTGATGGCGGCCTGCAGCTCGGCGGGGTCGCTCACGATCCTGGCGCCCAGCTGCTCGGCCCGCTCGCGCTGCTCGGGGGTGAGCCGGCTCGTGTAGAAGACGAGCGGCCCGGGCAGCGCCGCCAGGTCGATCGACGCCATCTCGTCGAAGCGCGCCGTGCCCGGTCCGGTCTCGACGACGATCGCGTCGAACGAGGCCCGTGAGAGCCAGTTCACCATCCCCTGGACGTCGGGCGTGTAGGTGAACTCCACGCCGTCGGGCTCCAAGGGGGCGAGGGGGGTCTCGGTGTCGATGACCCAGAGCACGGTGGCGGGCGGCGGGCCTCCGCTGGGGGCGCCCTTGGTGATCGGGACGCCCGTGGGCTCGGGCGGGACGGCGGTGGTGAGCGGCCGGCGGCGGCGTTGGAGCTTGTAGCAGACGTCGACCCACTGCGGGGAGGCGTGCAGCGAGTCGACCAGCGAGACGAACTCGGGGTTCTCGACGAGCACCGGGTACAGCTCCGGCAGGGTGCGCTGGAGGTCGCGGAGGCGCTCCTCGACCGGCGGCCGGTCCGGGGCGGGGTCGTCGACGATCTGCTGGCGGTCGTCGCGGTACGCGAGGAACTCGGCGACGGGGTCGACCTCGCTGCCGGCGCGGAACAGGGCCATGAAGTCGGCGAAGTGGGTGTCGAGCAGCAGCACCTCGACCAGGCGCTCGGGTCCGAAGGCCTGCCACTCGGGGTCGAGCGCGTAGAGCAGCACGAACGAGTTGAGGAACCGCTTGATGCGGCGGGGGTTGCGCTGGTTGCGGTCGATGACGAGGCGGCGGGCCGCCTCGTTGAACAGGGCGCCGGTGCCCGAGTCGCTGGTGAACCGCTCGACCAGCGCTGCGGCCTGGTCGTCGTCGGGCGAGGTGATGCGGTAGCCGACCTGGATGATCTTCTCGAGGTACTCGCGCCCGGTGACCGTGCGGCTGTACTTCTTCTCCTCGAGCACGGCCTCGGAGATCACCGTGTTGTCGTAGCCGATCACGAACACGAAGCCGGGGGCGTCGAGGTAGAGCTTGATGGCCTCGAAGATCTCGAAGACCTGCTCGGGCGAGGCTCGGTCGAGGTCGTCGATGAACATCACCAGCAGCCGGTCGCCCTGCAGCGGTCCCCTCTTGTCGCGCCACTGGGCGATGGCGTCGTGGATCAGCTCGCGCAGCTGGTTGCGGGCGCTCGCGTCGACCGAGAGCCGGTCCCAGGTGGCGTCGACCAGGCCCCGCCCGCCGAGCCGGCTGGTGACGACCAGCGCCAGGAACCGGCCCACGCCGATGATCTTGCGGTTGCGCAGCACCCGGCGCAGCACGTTGCGGTCGAGCTGCTCGAGCGCGGTCTTGATCAGCCCTTCGAGCGCGCTGGCGCCCTCGGCCGACCAGGCGTTGAACCACACGGCCTTGACGCCGCCGTCGGTCTTCAGCTCGCGCTCGAGCTGGCGCATCAGCGAGCTCTTGCCGCTGCCCCAGCCGCCTTCGATGCCGAGCGTGAAGGGCGTCGCCTGGCGCGACCCCAGCATGGTCGCCGCCACCTTCTCGGCGACCTGGCGGAAGCCCAGCGGGTCGCTCTGCCCGAGGTGGGGCTCGTCGCTGAGCAGTGTGAACCTGGTCGCCTCCGCCATGGGCGAAAGGTCTAGCGGAGGGCGAGGACCACCGCGGCGTAGTGGCAGGCGAACCCGACGAGGGTGCCGGTGTGGAAGACCTCGTGGTAGCCGAACACGCCGGGGACGGGGTTGGGGCGGCGCAGGCCGTAGGCCACGGCGCCGAGGCTGTAGGCCAGGCCACCGGCCACGAGCAGCGCCACGACCCCGCCGCCGCCGTTGCGGCCGAGCTCGGGCATGACCGCGATCGCCACCCAGCCGAGGGCGACGTAGCAGGGCGTGTAGAGCCAGTGGGGCGCCGACAGCCACAGCACGCGGAAGGCCACGCCGGCCAGGGCGCCGGTCCACACCACGGCCAGCACCACCGTGCGCGCCGTGCCGTCGAGGAGGGCGAGCGAGATCGGGGTGTAGGTGCCGGCGATCAGCAGGAAGATGTTCGAGTGGTCGAGCCGCCGCAACAGGGCCTGGGTGCGGGGGTCCCACCGGCCTCGGTGGTAGAGGGCGCTGACGCCGAACAGCAGCGAGCAGCTGAGCGCGTAGATGGCGCTGCCCACCCGCTCCTGGGTGCCCTGGGCCACCACCGCGACCAGCACGGTGCCGGTGACGAGCGAGACGGGGAACGCGACCAGGTGCAGCATCCCGCGCAGCCGGGGCTTGGCGACGGCCGAGTGATCGGGCGGGATCGTGGGCGTTGCCGCTCGGTCCATCGGCCGCACGCTAGCCAACGTCCGACCGCCGACATTCCCTATAGGAACACTAAGGTGGCCGGAGATGTCCGCTGAACCAGCGCCAGCGCCGCCGCAGCTCCCGACCGCCACCGGCTACGCGCTGCTGGGGCTGCTGTCGTTCGGCCGTGAGCTGTCAGGCTACGAGCTGAAGCAGTGGGCCGACGGCAGCCTGCGGTTCTTCTGGTCGGCCCCGGCGATGAGCCAGGTCTACCGCGAGCTCGAGCGGCTCGCCGAGTCCGGCTTCGTCGAGCAGCGCAGCGTGGTGCGCGACGGCACCCGCTCGACCAAGGTCTACCGGCTGGCGCCCGCGGGCGACGCGGCGGTGCGGGCATGGCTGGCCGAGATCCCCGAGCCGCCGGTGCTCAAGCACCCGATCGCCCTGCGGGTGTTCTTCGGGCACCTGCTCGACCCTGCCGACCTGCGCCGGGCGGTCGAGGCCCACCGCAACTGGTGCGAGCAGGTGCTGCACGACCTCAACACGGTGCGCGACGACCTCGGCGACGATCCGGCGTGGCGCAACGCGGCCCTGGTGGCCGAGTGGGGCATGGAGTACTACCACGGCGACCTCGAGGCGGTCGCTCGGGTCGAGCAGGCCGCCATCGACGAGGCTGCACCGGGCGCCAGCCCGGCGTAGAGGGCACTACAGGATCTGCCGGAGGAACCGCTTGGTCCGCTCCTCCTGCGGATCGTCGAAGAAGTGCTGCGGCGTGCCGACCTCGACCACCTCGCCGTCGGCCATGAACACCACCCGGTCGGCCACCTCGCGGGCGAAGCCCATCTCGTGGGTGACCACGACCATCGTCATGCCCGACCGGGCCAGGTCCTTCATGACCTCGAGCACCTCGGCGATCATCTCGGGGTCGAGGGCCGAGGTGGGTTCGTCGAACAGCATGATCTTGGGCTGCATGGCGAGGGCGCGGGCGATGGCCACCCGCTGCTGCTGGCCGCCCGACAGCTGGCCGGGGTACTTGCCCGCCTGCTCGGGGATCTGGACCCGCTCGAGCACCTCGCGCGCCACCTGCTCGGCCCGCGCCGCCGGCCAGCGCCGCACCTTGCGGGGACCGAGCGTGATGTTCTCGAGCACGGTGAGGTGGGGGAACAGGTTGAACGACTGGAACACCATGCCGACCTCGCGCCGCACCTCGGCGATGCGCCGGATGTCGTGGCCCAGCTCGGTGCCGTCGACCACGATCCGGCCCCGGTCGTGCTCCTCGAGCCGGTTGACGCAGCGGATCAGCGTCGACTTGCCCGACCCCGAGGGGCCGATGACCACCACGACCTCCTGCCGCCCGACGACCAGGTCGATGCCGCGCAAGGCGGCGAAGCGGCCGAACCACTTCTCGACGCCCTCGCACACGATGACCGGCTCGCCGGTGCCGCCCGGGGCGGTCGCGAGCCCCCGCAGGTCGTCGCTGATGGCGTCGTCCACGGTCTCGCCGTCCACGCCTTCGTCCACGATCTCGTCGTTCATCGTTCGCCCACTCCCAGGCGTCGTTCGAGGCGCCGGCTCTCGCGGGCCATGGTCGAGGAGCCGGCCCAGAAGAGGAACCCGGCGAAGGCGAGGGTGACGGCGCTGAGGTTCTGGCCCAGGAAGGCGTCCTGCTTGGTCACGGTCTCGGCCACGGTCATCAGCTCGAAGAACGCCAGGATCGACAGCAGCGAGGTGTCCTTGTAGAGGCTGATGAACTGCCCGACCATCGCGGGGATCACCGCCCGCAGCGCCTGGGGCAGCACCACCAGCCGCAGCACCTTGGTCGGTGCGAGCCCGATGGCCTGGGCGGCCTCGATCTGGCCGTGGGGCACGGCCTGGAGCCCGCCCCGCACGATCTCGGCGATGTAGGCGGCCTCGAACAGGGTGATGGCGATGATCGCCCGCACCAGGAAGCTCGGCGGGTCGGCCCAGGTCGGGAACAGGAAGCCGATCATGTACTGGCCCACGAACAGCAGCGTGACCAGCGGTACCGCCCGGAACGCCTCGATGTAGCCGATCGACAGGACGCGCAGGCCCGGCAGCGACGAGCGGCGGCCGAGGGCCAGCAGCAGGCCGAGCGGGAACGCCAGCAGGATGCCGGCGATCGTGGCCACCACGGCCAGTTGGAAGCCGCCCCAGTCGTCCCAGCCCACCCCGTCGGGTCCGGCCACGATCACCTCGAAGGCGGCGAGCAGCAGCAGGGCGGCGGCCACCCACAGCCAGCGCCGGTGGCGGGCGGGCACCCGCTGCGCGGCCAGCCGCGCCGCCAGGAACGGCACCGCCAGGCCCACGGTGAGCAGCGCCGGCACGACCGTGCGGGTGAAGCTCAGGATCACGACCACCGCGAGCAGCGCCGGCCAGAAGCGGTAGAGCCAGGCGAACCGGGCGGTCCAGAGCGGACCGGCGGCCGCGGGACGGTCGGCCTCGTCGAGGTCGTCGGCGGAGGCCTCGGGCGGGGTCGCCGCCCGGACCAGCGCGACGCCGACGAGCCCGGCGGCCGCCGCGGCGAGGTAGCCCGACACCCACAGCCGCCACAGCTGGTCGGAGGGGAACCGGCCCACCATGAACAGGCGCAGGTTGACCCGCACGATGGCCCAGTCGGCGGTGACGAACACCCAGCGGAGCAGCGCGGTCCCGAGCCAGGCGACGATCGCCGCGAACACGACGGTGAGCGCCACGTTGAGCGGGCTGGACAGCAGGTTGTCGCGCACCCAGCGACCCGGGCTGGTCGCCCGCACCGGTGGCCGCGGCTCGGCGACCACGAGCGGCTCGGCCAGCGCGCCGAGCGCCTCGGACGTCGGAGCGGGCAGCGACATCAGCGCTCCACCAGCCGCAGGCGCCACCCGGCCAGGTTGCCGGCCAGCGAGATGGCGAGCGACAGCACCAGGTAGAGGCCCATGGCGACGAGGATCGACTGGATGGCGGGGTTGCCGTTGCCGATCACCGTGGTGGTCACGTACATCGTCTCGGCGTAGGCCACCGCCACCCCCAGCGAGGTGTTCTTGGTCAGGTTGAGGAACTGGTTCAGCGTCGGCGGCACCGCGACGCGGAAGGCTTGGGGCAGCACCACGTAGCGCAGGCGCTGGCCCGGTGAGAGCCCCAGGGCGGTGGCCGCCTCGGTCTGGCCCCGGGCGACGGACAGGATCGAGCCGCGGACGATCTCGGCGACGTGGGTGGTGGTGTAGACGACCAGGCCCACCAGCACGGCGAGGAAGGGCAGCCCCATGGCGATGCCGCCCTCGACCGAGCGGCCGACCACCTCGGGGTGCGACAGCCCGACCGGCTGGCCCAGCGCGAGCTGGGCGACGACCGCGACGGCCAGCACCACGCCGACGCCCCACACCCAGCGGCGCGCGGGTTGGCCGGTCTCGGCCTCGCGCCGGGTCCGCCACCACCCGAGGGCCACGGCCGCGACGACGCCGGCCAGCAGGACCAGCGCGTAGGCCCGGGCCCCGCCGGCATCGCGCAGCGAGATCACGCCGCTCTCGCGGACCGAGACCAGCAGCGTGCCGCCCGGCGCTTCGTAGGGATCGTCGATCTGCGGGAGCGTGGTCAGCGCCACCGAGTTGACGAAGATGATGACCAGCAGCGGCGGGACGTTGCGCACCGCTTCGACGTAGGCGCCGGCGGCCTTGCGGACGAGCCAGTTGCTCGACAGCCGGGCGATGCCGACCAGCGTGCCCAGCACCAGCGTGAGCGCGATGCCCACGAGGGCCACGCTGATCGTGTTGCGTAGGCCCACCAGCAAGGCCTCCCACACGGTCTCGCCCGGGCTGAAGTCGCTGTAGGCGATGCGGAACCCGGCGGCCTCGTCGAGGAAGCCGTAGCCCCGAGGGAGGTCGAGGTCGCGCTGGTTGGCCTGCAGGTTGTCGTACAGGTAGGCGACGAACGCCCCGACCCCGACCAGGACCACCACCTGGAACGCCAGGCGCAGGGCGCGCACGTCGCGCCACAGCGGTGGTCGGGATGGGGTCGTGGCCGGAGCGCCCGTCGTCTGGCTCACGTTCTCAGGCTGTCACGTCTTCAGCGGTAGGGCGGGGCGTAGAGCAGCCCCCCGTCGGCCCACTGGGCGTTGACGCCCCGCTCGAGACCGAGCGCGGTGTCGGGCCCGACCGTGCGGTCGTAGATCTCGCCGTAGTTGCCGACCTGCTCGATGATGTCGGCGGCGAAGGTGGGCTCGAGGTCGAGGCCGGGATCGAACGGGGCGGGCTCGTCGCCCTCTTCCGCGGCGACCGGCTCACCCAGGAACCGCAGGATGTCGGGGTTGTCGCTCCCGCGCATCTCGTCGAGGTTGTCGGCGGTGATGCCGAACTCCTCGGCCTGGATGGTGGCGATGATCGACCAGTTGACCGCGTCGGCCCACTGGTCGTCGCCGTCGCGCACGACCGGCCCCAGCGGCTCCTTCGAGAACTCGTCGTCGAAGATCACCAGCGACTCGGGACCGCCCTGCTCGTCGGGGAACGCCGACCGGACCCCGGCCAGCTGCGACTTGTCGGACGTCCAGCCGTCGCACTGCCCGCCCACGAAGGCTTCCTGGATCTGCTCGGGATCGGGGAAGGTCAGCGGGGTGTAGTCGAGGCCGGCGCTGTCGAAGCGGGTGGCCAGGTTGAGCTCGGTGGTGGTGCCGGCGAGCACGCAGATGGTGGTGCCGCCCATGTCGTCGACCGACTGGAAGCCGGCGTCGGCCTTCACCATCATCCCCTGGCCGTCGTAGAAGGTCGTGGTCAGGAAGCGGGCGCCCTCGCCGCCGTCACGGCTGGCGGTGTAGGTGGTGTTGCGGATCAGCACGTCGATCTCGCGGGACTGGAGGGCGGTGAAGCGGGTCTCGGCGTCGAGCGGCGTGAACTCGACCGCGTCGGGATCGCCGAGCACGGCGGTCGCGACCACCCTGCAGTACTCGATGTCGAAGCCCGAGAAGTCGCCGGCGTCGTCGACGACGCCGAAGCCGGGCACCCCGTCGTTGACGCCGCAGTTCAGCGTGCCGCGATCGCGCACCTCTTGGAGCAGGCCGCCGTCACCGCCTTCGGCGCTCTCCTCGCTGCCACCGTCGCCGCCGGATGCCCCGTCGTCGGAGCTGTCGTCGTCGTCGCTGCACGCCGCGGTGGCGAACAGCACGAGCACGGCGAGCAGACCGACCAGACGCGGAGCGTTGGTGCGTCGGATCATGGATCCCCCTTGTTCGTAGCTGCGAACGACCCTACAGAACGGGTCGTCCCACATTGGGTCGGTTCGACTACGGCGCCAATACGGCAACTGGATTACTTCGGTTCTTACGAACAGATGTTCGTATACTCGCTCCATGGGGTTCAACAACCCGATCGTCCCCTGGCGAGAGATCGAGCGCGCGCTGTCCGACCGGCCCCGCAGCCCCGGTGGGCGCCGCAGCCACGTGCCCGACGGGGCCAACGGCGGCGACAGCCCGGCCTGGTCGGCGCGGCGCCCGGCCTACGAGCCGCCCCCCGAGCTCGAGCGGCGGGTCAACGCCACGCCCTACGCCGAGCTGCACTGCCACTCGAGCTTCAGCTTCCTCGACGGGGCCAGCCAGCCCGAGGAGCTGGCCGAGGAGGCGGCCCGGGCCGGGCTCGAGGCGCTGGCCCTCACCGACCACGACGGCTTCTACGGGGTGGTGCGGTTCTCCGAGGCGGCCAGGGCCGTCGGCCTGCCCACGGTGTTCGGGGCCGAGCTGTCGCTGGGGCCGGGGGCCTTCGGCAACGAGCACCACCCGCCGGCCGCGGCCCGCCAGGGCGAGCCCGACCCCGAGGGCATCCACCTGGTGGTGCTGGCCCGCAACCCCCGGGGCTACGCCGACCTGTCCGCCACGATCAGCCTCGGGCAGATGGCGGGCACCGCCAAGGGCGAGCCCGACTACGGCAGCGTCGCCTGGTCCGCCACCCACGGCGACAACTGGCTGGTGCTCACCGGTTGCCGCAAGGGGCCGCTGGCCCGGGCGCTGCTGGGCGACGGTCCGGCGGCGGCCGGGCGCGAGCTCGACCGGCTGGTCGACGTGTTCGGGCGCGACAACGTGGCCGTCGAGCTGTGGGACCACGGCGATCCGCTCGACACCGCCCGCAACGACGCGCTGGCCCGGCTGGCGGTGCAGCGCCGGGTCCACCTGGTGGCCACCAACAACGTCCACTACGCCACCCCGGCCCGGCACCGGCTGGCCACCGCCCTGGCCGCGGTGCGGGCCCGGCGCAGCCTCGACGACCTGGCCGGCTGGCTGCCCCCGGCGGCCACCGCCCACATCCGCTCGGGCGACGAGCAGGCCGCCCGGTTCGCCCGCTGGCCCGGTGCGGTCGAGCTGGCCGCCGAGCTGGGCCGGGCCTGCGCCTTCGACCTGAAGCTGGTGGCCCCCAAGCTGCCGCCGTTCCCGTGCCCCGAGGGCTACGACGAGATGAGCTGGCTGCGCAAGCAGGTCTACGACCGCGCCCCCGACCGCTACGGCCCCCGCCACGCGCCGAAGCACGAGAAGGCGTGGCCGCAGCTCGACCACGAGCTCGCGGTGATCGAGGAGATGGGCTTCCCCGGCTACTTCCTGGTGGTGTGGGAGATCGTCGAGTTCTGCCGGAAGAACGACATCTACTGCCAGGGGCGGGGCAGCGCGGCCAACTCGGCGGTGTGCTTCGTGCTGGGCATCACCAACGCCGACGCGGTGTCGCTCGGCCTGCTGTTCGAGCGGTTCCTGTCGCCCGAGCGCGACGGGCCGCCCGACATCGACATCGACATAGAGAGCGGCGACCGGCGCGAGAAGGTGATCCAGCACGTCTACGAGAAGCACGGCCGCGAGCACGCGGCCCAGGTGGCCAACGTCATCTCGTACCGGGCCCGCTCGGCGGTGCGCGACATGGCCAAGGCCCTGGGCTTCAGCCCCGGCCAGCAGGACGCCTGGTCACGCCAGATCGACGCCTGGAGCGGCATGTCCAAGCTGAGCGCCCGCCGCGACCACGACATGCCGACCGCGGTGCTCGAGCTGGCCCGCGAGGTCGAGCACCTGCCCCGGCACATGGGCATCCACTCGGGGGGCATGGTCATCTGCGACCGGCCGATCGTCGAGGTCTGCCCGGTCGAGTGGGGGCGCATGCCCGGCCGC